>JAEEGL016656044.1_pt1 | contig 11082 bp, 13 predicted proteins | sample 9134231 | NCBI WGS metagenome assembly JAEEGL01 (sample SAMN16246548, study PRJNA631951) | gut metagenome | biome: gut microbiome; feature: rumen; material: fiber-attached | host: Bos | place: Iran: Karaj | collected 2018-10
CCGAGACAGTTTATCCCGAGTACCCAGCGCCACTTGCAATAGTTCAAAAAACGGATGAGCCACTAATCTTTCAGATTTATCGCCTCCACTGTACTCTTGATATGTCCCTTGCTCGAAGCGCCAAACACCACGCTCTGAATATTCAGGCTATTGATATAATCGAACGACTCCTTGACAGTAATAGAGCCAGATGCCAGCACATTCATGGCCATCAGCTGATACTTTGAAGGATCATTCGCCGCAATCACCTTCTCATACTCCTCCTTCGAAGGATGCATATTAAATCCAGCCGCATTGATGGAAGAGCAGATGACCACATCCTCGATGCCCCATTCCTCGAGTTTACTCTTCAGGTAAGGCATGTTCAATGTCACGAATCCAGGCGTCACCTTATACTTTTTCCGCACATACTCCGCATAATGCTCAAAGATGGCCTTGACATTGTAGCCCAACATCAAGTCTGTGATGATATTCTGTAGAAAGAACACCTTCACGTTCAAATCCCTGAACATCTTGTATTCCACGTCAATCAGCATCTCCATCAATTTCATGGCATCCTTTGTAACGGCGAGCGTAACACCCTTCGCCATCATGCCGAGCACCCCCTTAGCGGAATTACCTTTAAAGATCGCCTCATTAAGGGCCGGGAAAATACCCAGTTCGTTCACCATGTTCGCATATTTGTAGGCATACGGGATTGACGGATACCATGCAATATCTCCATACTTTGACTTATTGGCACGAAACCTGTCACAGATGGCCATGGCCTTCTCGTTACTGTTCAGCATCACAGCCTTCACGCCACATTCGAACGCATTATCATACACCTCAAAAATATAGTCGATGTTGCCGAACCGTTTCAGCATCTCCTCCGCCTTTTCCTGAGAGCGGTGGTTGATACCAAAAAACTGATTGTCACCTAATATGATTTTATCTAACTGTTCCATGACCTTCTATTACTTGTTTTCAAAAATGGTGTGAATAAACTCCTGCGTATCTAGAGCAGAGCGGAAAGAGCAGCCTGTTGTCTTCCGTGAAGCCAAAATGGCGTCTGCAAACTCATACAACTGATTCGTAAAGTTGGTACCCCTGACATAGAACTGACAGCCGTCCTTGATCATGTTCATCGGCATGTTCGTCCAACCCTCCGGCAGTCCCATCGCCTTGTTCTCCTCGCGCAGGAACAGCTTGTAGCCGTACAGGTCAGCCTGTATCTTACCCTTCGTACCGTGGATGTCAATCTTCAGCATCGGCTTGCGATAAGTGTAGTCACACCAGTTCACATGGATATTCACGCTGATGCCGTCACCATAGATCGCCTGTGCCTCACAGATATCCTCCACGGCCTCCGAATACACCTGATTCATCAGTGTTCCAATAATCTTTTGCGGTTTCCCGAAGAAAAATTCCATCAGGTCTATCACGTGGCTTCCCATCTCATAGGTGGCACCACCGCCATTTTCACGCTTCGAGCGCCAGCCCTTTTCCTTCTGCACCTTGCTAATCGTAGAACTCAGGAACAGCGTGTTCACATGGCACACTTTACCGATAACCTGACTGTCAAGCAACTTCTTCACCTCCTTGATAACCGAATCAAACCGATATACATAACCCACCTGATTAACCAGGCCCTTGGCTTCAAACATATCTGCAAGCTCTGAGGCCAGCTTAGGATCCGTGGTAAACGGTTTCTCGCAGAACACATGGATCCCCTTTTCACAGGCCATCTTGCAAACAGGATGGTGCAGCGATGACGGCGTACAGACGATCACAGCATCCACCATACCACTATTCAGCAGATCCTTATAGTCAGTAAATACATTTAACGTAGGGATTAATTTTTTCATGATGTCGAGCATCATCGTTGATGTGTCCGCAACGGCAACCACATCAACAGCAGGATGCGTGTTAATAATCGAATAATGGGTCAATCCCATACGACCCATACCGACGATACCAACTCTTACTTTATCCATTTTTAATTAATTATATAATGATTGATGATTCCACTAAACACAGTACTATTCATAGTACTTCTTACCAAATAGCCTTCTAAAAGGTATGACCGCTAAATAGAAAAGATACGGCACATTTTCCTTCAGATACCCCCAGATAAACGCACCCCAGCTCTGGCTCTTCTTCCCCCAGAACAGCCCCATCAGCCCAAGCTTCTTGATAATCGGATTTGCCATCTTGTATTCTCCAAGATTGAATCTGAACGCCGCTCCGACGCCGATACACATCTTGTGATCCAAAAGAGGTGATATCCTTTGTGCGAAGAAATCCTGTTTTGGAGCTCGCATGGATATCCACACCAGATCAGCACCGCTCTCGTTAATCATCTTAGCCATGCCTTCGTAGTCATACTCATCTAATGAGCAGAATGGCGGTGAAAAAGTACCCACAATATTTGCGTTAACCTCTTCCGTAAACTTCTTCGTGATTTTCTCCAACGTCTCGTCCGTGTCGCCCAGCAGGAAGTGCTTCAGCCCGCTCTCCGGCTCACTCAGCATCTCCTTGAACACCATCGGCCCCATCGTGCGCTTCACCTCCTTCAGTCCCCACAGTTTTGCAGCCCACTGCATCGGTTCCGCATCCGGTAAGTTCATAAACGAGTTCGCCATCACCTCACGGTAGTCCGCGTGCTTCGTGGCGTAAGTCACCGTTCGCGGGTTGCTCACGCAGATATACGTGTTCATCCCCTTCTTCACCGCCTCCGCAATGCGCTCCTTCGCATCCGGGATGTTCGTGCAGGTGATGTATGTCTTTCCAATTCTGAATCTGTCTTTACCTTGTTCGTAAATCATTTATGAAATGTATGTTATTCTTGTAATTCGTTTCTTTCGATGTTCAAAAATGTCTCAACACAGTCCCAAACCTTAAAATTCTAATCGTTATCCTTCCGAATCATATTGTTTTCATTTAAACTGCCTCTATTTCCTGTGCAAGTCACATCTACCACATCAGCATCTGCCACATTATTTTCAGAGCCCTGAATATTGGCTTTAGGGTTATTCAAATTAATGAGTGCAGCCTCTATATCATGTAAATCAGTTTTATGTTTGGCATAGGTATAAACTACTGTTTCACCTGGCTTCATGTAATTATTTTCCCAGTATGACTGCTTTCCGGAATCAGACTCATCTCTGTCGTTAGCATGATCACTGATACGCTTTCTTATAGTATCCGATCCTTCAGCTTTTCCTATATACAAGGTTCTCTGAGAATGCCATGTAGTCTTATCACCAGTGACAGATTTTGTGCATGCAAATGCAGCATAAATACCATTGTCTGCAGGAGCACTATTGTCTTTGTCTTTCACAATGGCTCCTTCAAATTTCAATGTCGTTTTTATTTCCTTCATCTTATATGCTTTTTTATAGTAAACCTTCTTATCTTCCCTCTCTTCTCAACTCAGCCTTCACACCCTGGCTTGTTGTCTCCAGCCATTGTTTCCATTGCCATTTTAGTTCCTCTTTCTCTTGGTACGGAAACGATGAATGATCAATCTCTGCCTCCTTAAACTTTGAGGCGTACTCCTTTACCGCGTCCTGTTGCCATTCGGCCACTATACCACCAAAGAATCTCCCGCCAAAAGTGGTCCAAAGCATGTCTTCAAAATAAGCTTTTACTGTATCTGTCATCAGCTTCGATCTTTATTGTCTTTAAACACCTGTCCCCATGATTCTGTGCCTTTACTCCTTTAATTATAAAAATAGCTTTATTAGTAGTTGGCTTTTATTTAGCAAATAAGGACGTGACTCTATTCCTATAACGATCGACTCTGCCTTTTTTCTCATCTGTTCGTAGTTGCTTGTTCTTTAAAATGAATGGCAAACCTAAAATAAAAGGTAGAGTGAATGCATCCCAATAAGGATAAGTTCTTTGTAAGAATGAAACCAAGTAAATTATGAATATGAATAGACCATAACGAGATTTACTACAATGGTATATACTATAGTACGCCAAAATTAAGAGAACTGTTCCAAAAACTCCGGTAACAACAAAAAATAGGATAATACCAGCACCTCTATTATCCATATCTTCCAGTTGCCATCCTTTACCGAAAAACAAATCGTTTCCAGAATTCAACATATTCTCATACATGGATAGGACAGATAAAGAAACACGTCCTTCAACAGCTCCATCCTCTCTAGTTAGTTTACTAAAAATAAAATTATTAATATAATTATCACCCCCATTGTAATTCATAAAGAATAGAATTACGCCCAATAACAATAATAGAGTAATAAATAATCTCAAATTACCATTCTCTGTAAATCTATAACACACATAGCCAAGAGCAACAATTAAGTAAGAAGATGCCGATAGGCTCAATATACAAGCAATGAGAAAAAAACAATTCTCAATTTTTTTAAAATCAAAACTATTGATTACTAAAAATAGTGCAGATATAGTTCCAAGGTGTCCTGGCTCTAGAAACATTCCCTGAAACCTTTGTAAAAATTCAGTATTGTATTCCTTATAAAGTGTCTCCCTAAAGATAAAATAGTTCTGAGTATGTATTTGTGTATTACCAAAATCAACCAACGTAATGACAGATGGCAATGGTATAATAAAATGCAGTAACCACCAAAAAATGGAGAGGCCCAACAGGATTCCAAACCATTTACTTAAAGTTTGGAACAATTCAATTTTCCAAGAATCCTTTAAGTTAATTAGAACTACCGCAAGAGACACCAACATGGCCTTAGACACATAACCTGCAAAACTTCCACCATGAATGTAATATATAGAGGACACCAAAAGTAGAAGGGACGCGATAATTGATGAATTACTAAATTTTATTGCACCTTCTGATGAAAAATAAAAAATGCATATGACGGCTGCCCCAAATTCCACCCACAGGTTCTCACCAAAAGTCATACAGGCTCGAGCGGATGCAAGGAAGCAGTACAAGATGATAAGATTTATTATTCCAGATATCTTTTTATTTGTTATCATTATTTAATTATGTTTGTTTCTTTTAAGAAGGAATCAACTTGGTGTAACATGTTTAAGGTAATAAATACTTAGCCTGTTGTTATATCCGCCAAATCTTTATATGTAGCATGGCATGTATTTTACTTTAATAAACTTGTCTTCCCATCTTTTCTCTTTCAATAATTTCCAAAACAATTCATCAATATACAAATAGGGGATTGGAGGATTGAAATGGAGAATAATCCCACTCTTCCCCCTATCAATCATAGTTCTTTTATCCGCCTGTCACGATGCAAAGTAGCATTGCGATGCAAAACAAAGTGTCATTGGTGAAACTGTGTAGATTATGCCGTCAGTCATACTTTCAGTCCTAGTAAATACTTAATCTTTCTCCTCTTTCTTAGGGAACAAAGAGTAGAAATCCACTCTCTCAAATACCTCTAACTTACCTCCTACAGTAGCATTCTTAATAACTCGCCCAGCCTTTTCGAAAGCAGCACGGGTCATCTCGTAATCATATTCCTCAGCAAGGTAGTCGGGGGCATCCCATCGCATACCTGGTTTGTAATATCCCTTTATAAAGTGATTCTCTTCCTCGCCAGTGGCTTTAATGCCCACACCCGCACGTTCTGTAGTATTATACGAATGATCCTTGCCAATCACATATACCTCTTGAAAACCCATGTAATAGGCTATCTGCATCATCTTATAGGTCACGCTCTTGGCATTACCCATCAGCTTCGAACAATCGGGTTGGAACTTATGACTGAAACTGCCAGCAATGAAATACTGATTATCTTTCTTACTGAACAGGTTCCTAAGGTTGAACTCAAAGAAACAAGGCATCGTTAGTTTGTCAAGATCCTCGTGGAACTGAAGAATCTGTGAATCCTTATCAACGCAACCCAAATAGGTGGGCTCAAAGCCATTCTGCTCCTTCATCAGGTAGATACGATTCATACCTAATGTGATCTCGTCTTTCAAAAGACTGAAATCAATATGCTTCAGGCTCGGGCCATTGCACACGATGAAACAGCGTTTACCTTTATGAATGTCTTTCAATGCTCTTAGTCTTTCACGATTCTTTTTATAGAACCCGAAGGGCATATAGAACATCAGTTGTTGAGGATAGGCAACTATTCTGCGACCGATGGCCTCAAACACACGCTTCACGGTGAAGTCGCGTTTGTTAATTCTGCGGTATCTTTCTAAATCCATTGTTATTTGTTTTTCAGTTTATTCATTCCGTCTCTTGCCGTGTCGCCCATAAACAGGAAATCAGTTCCGTAGGCCACAAAGGTATATCCATCTTCTATCTTTTCCTGTATCTTCTCCGGTCGTGCATCCACCACGTGGAATCCCATCGGGAAATTATGCGCCTTGCACACGTCAATATAGCGTTTCAGGGCTTCCTTCACCACGGGCTTTTCAAACTCGCCAGGCATACCCATGGAGCCAGACAAGTCGTATGGCCCGATAATAGTGCCATCAATGCCAGGAACACTGATAATCTCTTCGAGATTGTTGATTCCATCGATGTGTTCTATCTGGGCAATCACCACCAGACCATCATTAACCCATTGCTTATATTCCTCGAACTGTCTTCCATACTGCTGGGCCCTTGCCAATCCTACACCTCGTTTCCCAATTGGTGGATATTTGGCATAATTCACCGCCTGGATGGCATCTTCTTTAGAACACACCATCGGTACAATGATTCCATCTGCACCTGCGTCAAGAACCTGCTTTATAACCACTTCCTCATTCTTGCTCACCCTAACAAAGGCTTTCACCCCTTTCGATTGGATGGTCAGAAGCAACGTCTGAACCATTGCAGGATCAATAGGATTGTGTTCAATGTCAATTACAAGCCAGTCAAAACCGGCATTAGCCAATATCTCAGCCACATTAGGATGACCGATGGTTATCCATGAACCAAGGGTCAGCTCTCCTGCCTTGATTCTCTTTTTTAAAGATACATCTAATTTCATTATACTTGATATTTGTTATTAATACTCTCCAATAATCGTTACAGGAGCACCATTTCCATCTTCAACTAATAAGGGAGAAACCGTAACTTGTTTAAGATTTTTAGGAGCGTTCTTCAATGAAGCATCTTCTATTACCAAGATTTCCCGATCTCCGTTTGGGGGACAAAGGAGATTCCTATGGGCAATCTTCCCCTCATCACGATAAAGCCATGAAGTGATAGAGATAAAGTCAAAACCAAGACAACGCAGGTTCCTGAACCTTCTCCTAAGGTAGTCAGCCAAATCAGGGTGCAGCCCAGGATTTTGATTCCAATACGAATTCATCTGACGTTTCTTCTCGAATCCTGTTCTTATCAGAAGGAGATCCACTTCTTCGTCAATATCATTCATATTTTCAAAATCTTTCTCCTGTATCAGTTTGGGGCCATCGCACGGAATATCTAACAAAAGGACATGATGAAATACAAAATACTCAGCCGGATAGTCTATCGTCCTTTTTCCAGAATTACTGAAATGCCTTGGAACATCAATATGTGTACCAATATGGTTATTTGTAAGAATCAAACAAGACGAGTTGGCAGTCTCACCTGCAGAAATGGAAGAATTAACCCGAATAACAACTCGGTCTCGATCCCCATACGACGGAGAGTCTTTCCTTAATATATGGGAAAGAAAAACATAGTTACTCATTTTTTCTACTCAATAAGAACTCACACCAATAGAAGTCATCCATATAGTCAATGTCAGCGGCTTCAAGCGAATCAATAGGATACATCATAGGTTTGCTTCCTAATCTTGTTTTTGTCCTTTCATTGGTTTCACGCGAAAAAAGGTAGAAGCAGGAGTTTTCTTCATAGATGGGCTCCAGATCCTGTGTGCGAATCAAGTGCATGGGATCATGATTAACTCCACGACCATCAGGCCAATAAAAACGAGACTTGATTTCTGTTACAGAAAACAGAGCATCGTGTTCGTTCTGACCAAAGAAAGCCTCAATAGCCTTTTCGTAGGTCTCTGGTTTTACACATGGATTGGTGCTATGTGTCTGAAGGAAGAAGTCGCACGAGGAGTGCTGGATATCATACTCAATTAAGGGCTGGATGGTCACCATATCTCCTTTCAAGAAATCAGGACGCTCCAACAATTTTACTTTAGAGAAGCATTTGACGATGTCAGCAATCTCCTCATCGTCGGTATCAACTATAATCTCGGTAATGTACTTACATTCATTCAATTTCTCTAACACCCAGTGACAAGCTGGTTTACCGGCCAGCGGACGGATGTTCTTGTGTGGTACACGCTCCGAATGACCTTTCATTGGAACCAGTGCAGCAATCTTTGGAATATTCATCATTCTTCTATGTTTACTTTAACAACTATCTTTTTGATTAACTCACATTGCCCTACAAAGTACTGGCAGGCATGTCCGTCTTGAGGAAACATAATACTAAAGTTACCATTACCAATGATAATCTCACCACCGTAGGGTGTGGGATGCTCGTAGAAAGTGGCATCATTCTGCTCATTATAAGGGGTCTTCACATCCATACCTTGTATTGGCGACCACTTGATACGCTCGTGACCGCGAACCACATACTGGATGTCGAGGTTCTTCTTGTGGGCTTCATAGCCCAGTTTGAACTCCTCTACTGTGTTGTATTCCATCACGTTGGCCACCAACCGATCGTTGATGCGATATGAACCAACGGATATCTCGGGGTCAACATCCCGCAGATACTTCAACCCTTCATAAATGTCTGGTGACAGGTTTTTATATGTCTCCAGATTTTCTAACTTGTCTAAAATCATATAATATTCTTATTTATTATTTATAATTAAGTTCTGTTTTTATCTGGTGTGCGACTACTGCAGAAAACTCTCTTGCTCCTTTGTCATTCATATGAACTGGGTCTTCAAAAAGGCTACGTTCGCGAGAAAACTCGGTTGATACATAGTAATTCCAAAACGGAACATTCTTCTTAGCACAGATAGCGGCAATAGGAGCAAAGTAATTATCTGAACCCATTCCGTATTTGGGACTGGCTGTGAAAACTATTTGTATATTATTCTCTTTTGCGAGATCAATGAACTTTTCGGCATACTTTAACTTCACTTCATCTATTAATGGTGTAGTTTCCGGAGCACTACTTGGCTCGTATGACAAATGTCCGTACAATGGAATATAACCCCGTTGTGTCTTGGTATATGGTATATAGGCATCCATTACCAATCTAATCATCTTAGAATTGTAACAGTACATGTTTGATAAACACTTCACACGCTCAGATCCGTCAATATCACATATAGTCTGGAGAACTTCTGGTTTCTCTTTGGAATATGGTCGCAAACCATCAATATACTTCACATTGTCATCTTGATACATATCAAAGCTGTAACCATCATAAATAATGAGAGACGGCAAATGGTTCGAGCGTACTATCATTTGTAAATAACCGTAAGCCAAGATGATACCATTCCCACCAGCTCCACAATTATATACACTCGCTCCAAGCGTGTCAGCGAAAACATCAGGAACAAAACTATGCAACATCCTTGACGAACCGAACATCAACACATCTTCTGTGGCATCATAACAAATATGCTGGCTCTTGCCTGTACCACCGCCCTTGGCCATGAACCGCAATTTGTCACCGGCATAGCCAATAGCAATATCCACAACGGCTATTATAGCAAAAAACAGGGCTATTTTTATTAAAAACTTCTTCATGGATCAAAAACTTACATATAAGAATTGTCCGCTGTCAAGAACACCGAACAGGATTATCATTACAAACACCACAATATAAGCCAACCAGCGCATCACTGTCTTATCAAGTATCTGCATTTTAGCAGGAAAATACTCAGTCCTGAAATCCTTGAACACCATAATAGGCAGTGCCAAAGCAAGGATAGCAAGATCGTTCTTGGCATCAAGATGAGCAAGATTTAAATGACCAAAGTCGGTAATAATTTTTCCTATGACAGAAGCAGCGTCTCCAATGGCTGGCATACGGAAGAAAATCCAGGCGAAATTCACAATGACAAATGTAATCACTATCCGTATGGGGCGCGCCCATTCGTGTTTCAGCTTATTATACCCTAAATGCTTTTCTATTATCTGAACGACACCATGAATCATTCCCCATACGATGAATGTCCAGTTGGCTCCATGCCAAATGCCACTCACAAGGAAAGTGACGAAGATGTTCCAATAGGTTCTAATCTTACTGCAACGACTCCCGCCCAGCGGGATATACACCTGCTGTGTTAACCATCTAGTAAGAGAGATATGCCAACGTTTCCAGAAATCTGTTATGCTAATTGCCAGATAGGGTTGGCGGAAGTTATTGATCAAATCAAATCCTAAAGTCTTGGCTATGCCAAGTGCCATCAGAGAATAACCCGCAAAATCACCATAAATTTGTAGCGTATAGAACACGCTCGCCATCAGGCAGGTTGAGCCAGACAAGTGTGTATAGTTCCCATATACAGTATCAACTATCAACCCTAAACGGTCAGCCACTACGAGTTTCAGGAACATACCCCATAACAATGCTCTCAAACCTGCCCGTCCTTGCTCGTAGTCAAATTTGTGAGTAGCCTTTATCTGAGGCATTAACTCATTGGCCGTGCTGATAGGGCCTGATACCACCTGAGGGAAGAAGGAAACGAACAAAACGTAATCTAACAGATTCTTCTCTGCTTTCACCCGTCCGTGATACACATCCAGCATGTAGCCCACGGCTTGGAAGGTGAAGAATGAGATGCCTACGGGTACCGCCCAATTCAATCCCGGCAAAGCGAATTGTAATCCTATGGCTGCGAGGCCATCTGTTAAACTGTTGTTTAAGAAGTTGTAGTACTTAACCTGAATAATTCATAAAGGCACAAAAAAAGAAGCGTTTTCCTTTGTCATCTCGACAAAAATGAGTACCTTTAAGTGCTAAAATACAAGGACTTATAAACGCTTCTTATGTGCAAAGGTACTTCAAAAAATTCAGACTACCAAGAGAAAATGCTTTTTTCTCTTCCGGAAATTGTATCAGACAAGAAAATCCGTGTTGATTTCGACTCGATCTTTCGTCACAGCCCACGATGACCCGTCTGGAGAACAACATCAGCAGCAAGACCCTCTATCGCATAGGGA
>JAEEGL011296975.1_pt1 | contig 11081 bp, 10 predicted proteins | sample 9134231 | NCBI WGS metagenome assembly JAEEGL01 (sample SAMN16246548, study PRJNA631951) | gut metagenome | biome: gut microbiome; feature: rumen; material: fiber-attached | host: Bos | place: Iran: Karaj | collected 2018-10
ACGCCGGTGATTGACGAGGTGTACCGGTGGGGGATGGGGAGGATAAAGAACGCATAATCACATACGATATGGCACAGAAAGAAGATCCAAAACAAAAGACCGACAAAGAAAAGTTCAACGAGGAGTTCGACCGAATTGGAAATCTTCGCGACGAGTCTGAAACCCTGCGCGAGCAGAGGACCTTTGACATTGCCTCCGGCGGACTTACCGTGTCGATAGGTATCTTTACCTATTTGGCTACCCATCTAGAAAAAGTGCCCTCCGTTTGGATGATAATTGCCATAATGGCGTGCTTCGGATTGGCGCTGCTGCTGAATTACTTCTCCCATATGCTTTCTGTAAAGTGTATGGAGGAGATACAGAAATGGATCAATACTCACGACAAGAAAAAGTATGATGCGGCTGAAATTCAGAAAAAAGAGGATGAAATCTGCAAGTATGGACCGATCCTGAACTGGATTGTAACAGCGTTGATAATTGTTGGCATCGTGATGATAGTGATATACGGAATCAAATACGTTCTGCTATGAGTACAGACAAAGACCCCAAGCCCATGTTCCAGTTCCTGACCACCGGCATGGTTAAGGATTATGATGACGATAAAACCCCCAAGGCTCAGGCACACGGCTTCAAAGGCCCCGGCGTTGTCCGAAATAGAGTGGCTTCCAAAAAGGTATCTATTAATAAGCAAATCAAGGACGAGGTTGCTTATGGTCTGGGGCCTGGGGTGGTGAAAGGGAAAGACAAATAATCAATCCTATGAAAAGGCTTATTCTAATCGTTTTGCTGATGTCCGTAAGTGCTGTAGCGTTTGCGCAGTATTTCACAGGATTCAGCATCGAGTCGTACAAGACTAGTTCTACTCTCTCCAGCCCTTTAATGCAATCATATTAACCATTGACTTTAGCGTAAACATCATACATCCGGGTGGTCAGGCGGATCATGTGAGAATGGGTGGAATGACGTTGGTGCATTATCTAAGGAGGTTAGTTTTATTAAAACATAGCGAAAATGAAACGAGACATTAAGCTATCTGATTATATAAAACAGTTCGGCTGCAATTGGGCTGATATTCTACCTAAGAATTGCCCACCGCAACAGGTGCTATATTCTGAGAATGATTTTTTTTATAGGTTCACAATAGAAGATAACATAGTAACTGATAAAGATTGGGTTAGTTATTTACTCTTATTCCCTGAAAGGCTTTTTAGTGGTACTAGTTTGGTTTTAGCTTCTGGTTTATCTATTCGAGATAGTTTAGAGGATGCTAGAAATCAGTTTAAGCTTCCATTTATAAAAAAGCATTTTAAGGGTGTTGCTCAGATTGCTCTTCTTCCGGAAGATGGTGTAATGATACACTCCAAGAAAGATCTTCATCATTTTACCTGGTGGAGGACAAGTACTTGCGATCTCTCTAAAGCTCGAATAGTATGAGAATAACAATCACTGAGATACTTGAGTTCTATGACGTTCCTCAGTTGTTTGTTGCTAAAGATGCAATTAACACGTCATATCTATGCCTTACCTACGATATTGATGATACGGGTGTCCTTCATTGTTTAGGCGCCAGTATTTCCATAGAAAAGCTTAATGATTTTCTAACTGGCCATTTAGATCTTAGAGGTGTTTACACGAACCCCGAATTGTATTTATACAGCATTATTGTCGATGGAGACACAGTTGAAATAGTAGATGTCTTGGATCGTCCCGAAAACTATATGTTGCCGGAGGTTGGCTATTATATAGATTATGGAGAACGAGAGAATCGAGAGATGCTTAGAACTTGTATCGAAGAAGGTAAGACGGTACTCAGAATAGGCTACAATTACGATACTAATGAACATATAATCTCCGCAAAGGTTATGACAGAGTCTTTGCGAGGTTTTCAGTCAATCGTTACTAAAGTACACAAACAATTGCATGGGACTCACAATGAACTTGATTCTAATCTCTATGTGCGAGGCTCTATTGCTGCATCTTTCGACCTTGAGTTGTTATCGATGGAAGCAACTGATTTGTTTGGCGGTTCTAAGGTTTCAGATACACTTCAAATGATTTCACCTCTTTTTTCAGGTGACGATGAAAAGGTCGCAAATGGACTAACTCTTTTTAAGTCTGCACAATCTGGTTATAGGACCTTGGTTAAAGTGTTAGCTGATAATGGCGTTTCTTTTAAGTATAAATGGGTGTATAGATCCTCTGAATCAAAGGTGATAGAGTGTTTGGTGGATAAACAGCGTATATCACAATTATATGCTATGGCAACGAGTTTAGAACAATTAGAGGATAAGGAAGAGATATTTGAAGGTCGATTTTTTAAGGCAAATACAAATACAGGTGATTGGGGAATTAGGCTTTTGAATAATCGAAATACTATAAGAGGAAAGTGCTATGATAATAGCAAACTTAATGGTATAACCATGAATGATCAAGTATATAAGATAACTTGTTCTGTTCAATCTTCTAGAAATCGTAATACCGGCAAAGAGTATAGCGTGCTTCTCCTAACTATGGTTGATGCAATACCTTAATCGCTTGCGAATCTTCGATGTTTATTACCACTTTTTTTTGAAGAGTATAAAACACATAATGGGCTCTAATCTTTTTTCTGTGTTTTATCTGTTTGTTTGTGGGACTTACTTTGTGTGGCTTGGAAAAGATAGTTTATTATTAATCATATGAATCGCATTTTTATTTCTCATAGTAGCGCTCAAAAGGACCTGGTTATTAGGTTATCAGATATAATTGGACGTGATCGTTGTATCATAGATTGCTATGATTTTCGCTCGGGAGAAGTGCTAGAAGACGAGATTAAACGTAAAATTGATAGCTCGAGTGTGTTTTGTCTTCTTATAAGCGAAAAAGCGCTTGTTTCAGATTGGGTGACTTTAGAAACTCAATATGTGAAGAGAAGCGTTGACAATAAGACTATGGTATTTAGATCGTTCATTGTTGATAAAACGATATTACCAACCGATATAAGGATCTCCCCATGGATAAGCAATTATTTGCTTCATACAATTCCTAGTGCAAGGATTATAAGCAGGGTTTTAATGGATACTTTGCGCACAATGGATTATAACAATTATCCTATCCTGAGAATACGCGATTCATTATTCGTTGGACGAGGTCAAGCCTTGTCTGAACTTGAAACAGAGCAATTGCTAAAATCGAACGTTAAGGCAGTTTTTATTACAGGTATTCCACATGTCGGAAGAAAACGGTTTGCCTTGCAATACTTGCGAAAGGTATTAAGTGACGACCGATTAAGTTTTTGCTCTATTTCGATGGAGTTGGGGAAGAGTATAGAAGATTTAGCCCTTTATATCAATGACTTTGTTGAGTTGTTTGAGACATCATCGCTCATATCCATTATGGTGAACGAAAAGATATCTGCTAAAATAGACTATCTTATCCAATTATTCAATGAACTATACAACTATAAACAATATATTCTCATATATGATGATTTTTGTTTAGTCTCTAGGACAGGACATATTGTGGATTGGTTCCAAGAAGTCCTTAGATCTCCTAAATTAATCAACCATACGGGTATTTTTATTATATCAAAAGTTGGGATAGATAATAAGGAAATCAACATCTTGCCTATTATTCAGAAGCAGCTTCTACCTCTGGAGAATAGGGATATCCAAGCTATTATTAAAGCATATTCTAGCCCTCAGTCATTGAGTATACCGGAAGCAGATATGAATACAATCGTAACGTCTGTAAATGGTTTTCCGGGATATGTTTACCCCGTAATTGATTCTTGGGTCAAATATAACCGGTTTACGGCCATGGAACTATTGAGAACTTTTGAAAAATCAATCTCTGATGTCCTTGATTATCTAGTTGATATCTTAAATGAAAAGGGGAATGAATCAAGGATACAGTTATTGTTGCTCTTGGCCCATTTTGGTGTTATATCTATTAAGCAGTTGCAACAGCTTTTTGATGATCCAAGCCTTGAAGAATTACTCAACAGTTTTAAAGATTTATCAGTTTTAGAGTTCTTTGGTTATTCTAGAGAATATGTTAGAATACATCCAGTTGTTGCCGATTTTCTTAAAAGATCAAAAAGGATTTCTCTTTCCAAAGATTTTATTTCAAAGCTATCAAAAAGGGCCGCAACACTTGTTAGAGAGATAGATGTGCCAGAATCAAATGAAGAGATTGTTACGTATATGTACGGCATCAAGTGTTTGCTTAAAACCGGATTGAATACAGAGAAAGATCTATCCAAATACTTAATACCTTCAATTGCCTTAAATGTAATAGTTGAAGAGTATGAAGAAAAGAACTATCCTGGAGTTCTTGCTCTTTGTGAGAGAATGCTCTCCGGTTCTAAGAACTTCGATGACCACATGGAATGGAATATCAAGTATTGGTATTGTCTCGCTTTGTGTCGAACAAAAGATACTAGATTATTTGAAGTAGTCAACTATTTTAAAGGGCGAACTACTTATCATTTTTTGGTTGGCTTCTATTATAGGTTGCAGGGGCAGTGGGGAAAAGCTGAAGAGGAATATGGAATTGCCTTAAGTTTGTCAGACGGAGGCTCTGATAGTATTAAGTTAAAACAGGAGATAGTCTTGGTTCGGATACAGACTGGTGATTATTCTGGTGCCCTTGAACTTGCGGAAGAAAACTATAAGAGACAACGTTTTAATTCTTTTTACATAGAAGCATATTTTAGATGCCTTGTTAAGGATCCTTATTCGGATCCAGGTATTCTTAAATCACTCATAAACGATATGAATAAATCTCAAGATAAGAACCATCGAGAGATTGCTGATACCATGTCCGCTGAGTATGCTTATTATTTTGAGGGTGATTTCTGGGGAGCAACCAAGATGCTTCAAAATGTAATCACAAGTTACCCCTCAATGCAGTATTCTAAAGAAGCATTCGCATCTATATGTAGAGAGGCCAAACGACCTCAAGTCTATAAAGATTTTATGAAAAACATTCATTGATTTTTTGATTTTTCCATTTGTGGTATAAGACAGAAGTGTTGTTGAGCTAACATCGCTACCTACATAACAAGGAATAATATTACAGCGTTAATTGGTTTTGATTCGGGTAAAAATGTAAGCAGGGATATTCGCAACGACACTGCATCGTTAATGGCAAACTAAGATAAACCGACAAAATTAATATATGAAAAAAGTAATGCTTGTAATCGGAACTTGGCCGGAGGCGATATAGATGGCGCCGCTGGTGAAGGAGTTCCAGAAGCATTGATTGAGAGTGAAGCCCCCTGCCTTACAAGCAGATTCCAGCGTACAAGAATAAAGTAACCCCACTAACTAGATAAATTCAATTATAATCAACTTAAAATGAAAGTTTCAAAGCTTTTCGTTTCAATGGCCCTTGCGTGCGCAACTCTTTCAGGGATGGCACAGGAGGGAATGGTCCAGCAAGAGAAAGAACAGGACAGGAAGGCAGAGGTTGTGAACGAGAATGGCCTACAGCGTCTGGTCCTTAAGACAGGACTGTGCACTTGCACTGGGGCGTGCGTCAATCTCGAAATAAAGATGGATGGAGAGTTGTGGAAGACGCTGGACAGTTTGGTAACGGCCCCCATCGGAGGAGATGCTATTCGTACAAAAGACATCAGCGGATGTAACGTCGAAATTGCCCGGGCGAATGTGAACTCCAAGCCAGGCCTGGTGTTTACCTCCGGCACGAAGTACGTTGCGATAACAGAAGAAGAGTTTAAGAGTCTGAAAAAGATAAATAACACAAACCTATATGTCGATTTTTAAAGACAAAACCTTGATGATTACCGGTGGTACCGGTTCGTTCGGTAATGCAGTGCTGAAGAGGTTCCTGCGTACCGATATAGGAGAGATCCGTATTTTCTCGCGAGATGAGAAGAAGCAGGATGACATGCGTCACGAGTATCAGGCAAAGTTCCCTGAGGTCGCAAATAAGATAAAGTTCTACATCGGCGATGTCCGTAGCCTGGAGAGTTGCAGGATTGCAATGCCCGGTGTGGATTACATTTTCCACGCGGCCGCACTCAAGCAGGTCCCTAGCTGCGAGTTCTTCCCTATGGAGGCTGTCCGCACCAACGTTATAGGCACAGACAACGTCCTCACGGCCGCTATCGAGGCCAAGGTCAAATCCGTCATCTGCCTATCCACAGACAAAGCCGCATACCCCATCAACGCAATGGGCATCACCAAAGCCATCGAGGAGAAGGTTGCTATCGCAAAGTCAAGATATTCCGGTGATACAAAAATCTGCTGCACCCGCTACGGCAACGTGATGTGCAGCCGTGGATCAGTTATCCCGCTTTGGATCGATCAGATAAGAAACGGCCAGCCAATCACCCTCACTGAGCCCTCCATGACCCGTTTCATCATGTCCCTTGACGAAGCTGTTGATTTGGTTCTCTTTGCCTTTGAGCATGGACAGAATGGTGATATTCTGGTGCAGAAGGCGCCCGCTTGCACCATCCAAACTCAGGCAGAGGCTGTCTGCGAACTCTTCGGCGGCAAGAAAGAAGAAATCAAGGTCATCGGTATACGCCACGGCGAGAAGATGTACGAAACTCTCCTTACAAAGGAGGAGGCTGCCAAGGCTGAGGATATGGGCAATTTCTACCGCGTGCCGGCCGACAACCGCGACCTGAACTACGATAAGTTCTTCAAGGAAGGCGATACCAAGAGGGCGTTGATTGAAGAGTTTAACTCTAACAATACCAAACGCCTCAATGTCGAGGAAACAAAGGCCAAGATAGCTAGCTTGGAGTACATCCAGAACGAGCTTAACGGAGTTCCTAACTTGGCTAAATAATGAAGATTCTAGTAACAGGCGCCAAGGGGTTTGTCGGACGCAATCTATGCGCCCAACTGAACAATATCAAAGATGGCAAGGCACGCAATTATGGCGTTGAGGTGGAGGAGATCTATGAATATGATATAGATTCCACTCCCGAAGACCTCGAAGCCGCTTGTAAGAACGCCGACTTTGTGTTCAACCTCGCCGGTGTCAACCGCCCCCAGAACCAGGAAGAGTTTATGCAGGGCAACTTCGGCTTTGCAAGCACCATGCTTGATACTTTAAAGAAGCACAAGAATACTTGCCCGGTAATGCTTAGCAGCAGCCAGCAGGCTTCGCTGACAGGACGCTTTGGCAACAGCGAATATGGCCGAAGCAAGAAGGCGGGGGAGGACTTGTTCCTGGAGTATGGCAAAGAGACAGGTGCAAAGGTTTTGGTATATCGCTTCCCGAACTTATTCGGCAAGTGGTGCCGCCCCAACTACAACAGCGCTGTAGCTACCTTCTGCAATGCGGTTGCCAATGACCTGCCTTATACTGTCAATGATCCGAGCGTCGAGCTTGAACTCCTGTATATCGATGATTTGGTCGATGAAATGATAGCGGCCCTTAAAGGCGAAGAGCATCATTGCGAATTTGACGGCCTGGAGGTCCTTCCCAAGGAGGATGGACGCTACTGTTATGTGCCTGTTACACATAAGGCAACTCTTGGAGAGATCGTGGACCTGTTGAACCAGTTTGCAGCTCAGCCTAAGACGCTGATAATTCCGGAGATTCCCGCAGGGAGTTTTGCCAAGAAACTCTACAGCACTTACCTGAGCTATTTACCTAAAGAGAAAGTTGCATTTCCGCTCAAGATGAACGTTGATGACAGGGGCAGTTTTACAGAGTTGGTACATACCCTGAACTGCGGTCAGGTCAGCATTAATATCTCCAAGCCGGGCATCACCAAAGGACAGCACTGGCACAATACAAAGTGGGAGTTCTTCATCGTAGTTTCCGGCCATGGACTTATCCAGGAGCGCAAACTCGGCACAGACGAAGTGATAGAGTTCGAAGTGAGCGGGGACAATATCCAGTGCATCCATATGCTCCCTGGCTACACCCACAACATCATCAACCTCTCCGAGACAGAGAATCTCGTTACCGTAATGTATTGCAACGAGGTATTCGATCCTGATAAACCTGATACATATTTTGAACCCGTAAAATAATATGGCACAATTCAAGAATAACGGCAAACTGAAGCTCCTGATTATTGTAGGCACCCGGCCGGAAATTATCCGTTTGGCCGCAGTGATTAACAAGTGTAGGCAGTATTTCGATTGCCTGCTGGCTCACACAGGACAGAATTACGACTACAATCTTAACGGCGTATTCTTCAAGGATCTGAAGCTTGCAGATCCGGATGTTTATATGGATGCTGTTGGTTCTGATCTGGGCGAAACGATGGGTAACATCATCGCCAATAGCTATCAGCTTATGGTTCAGATTAAGCCGGACGCCGTTCTGGTGCTGGGTGACACGAACTCCTGCCTTTCTGTGATCGGTGCAAAAAGGCTTCATATACCGATATTCCATATGGAGGCCGGGAACCGTTGCAAGGACGAATGTCTGCCAGAGGAGACCAACCGCCGCATTGTAGATATCATCTCGGATGTGAACCTAGCCTACAGCGAGCACGCCCGCCGTTATCTTGCTGATTGCGGCCTGCCTAAGGAAAGGACCTATGTGACCGGTAGCCCTATGGCCGAAGTGCTTCATCAGAACCTTGCTGAAATCGAGGCTAGCGATATCCATAAACGTCTTGGACTGGAGAAAGGCAAGTACATTCTGCTTTCGGCGCATCGCGAGGAGAACATCGATACCGAGAAGAACTTCTTGAGCCTCTTCAATGCCATCAATAAGATGGCAGAGAAGTATGATATGCCTATTCTTTACAGCTGCCATCCCCGCAGCCGCAAGCGCCTCGAGGCCTCGGGCTTCCAGCTTGACAAGAGGGTCATCCAGCACGAGCCCCTTGGCTTCCACGACTACAATTGCCTTCAGATGAACGCCTTTGCAGTGGTCAGCGACAGTGGAACCCTGCCGGAAGAGAGCAGCTTCTTCACCAGCGTGGGGCATCCGTTCCCTGCAATCTGCATACGTACTTCTACGGAGCGTCCGGAAGCCTTGGATAAAGCTTGCTTCTTCATTGCCGGTATCGATGAGAAGAGTCTCCTCCAGGCAGTAGACACCGCCGTTGAGATGAACAAGGTCGGTGATTTTGGTACTCCTGTGCCGGACTACACCGATGAGAACGTAAGCACCAAAGTGGTGAAGATTATCCAGAGTTATGTTGGGATTGTGAATAAGATGGTGTGGAGGAAAGATAGCAATTAATTGTTATATCGTATGAAAAAAGTAATGCTTGTATTCGGAACTCGGCCGGAGGCGATTAAGATGGCGCCGCTGGTGAAGGAGTTCCAGAAGCATCCGGAGAGTTTTAAGACGATTGTTTGTGTGACCGGGCAGCATCGGGAGATGCTGGATCAGGTGCTCAAGATATTCGAGATAACCCCTGATTATGACCTGAACATCATGAAGCAGGGGCAGGATTTGTATGATGTAACGGCGCGAGTGCTCACAGGAATGCGCGACGTGCTGAAAGAAGCACAGCCGGATGTCGTGCTGGTTCACGGAGACACTACCACCAGCACTGCCGCAGCGCTTGCTGCATTCTATCAGCAGATACCTGTCGGGCACGTTGAGGCCGGACTCCGCACTCACAATATCTACAGCCCTTGGCCCGAGGAAATGAACCGCCAGATTACCGGCCGCATCGCAACCTACGACTTTGCGCCGACGCCTCTCTCCGAGAAGAACCTTCAGGAAGAGAAAGCTCAGGGACAGATCTTCGTGACTGGTAATACCGTAATCGACGCCCTACATATGGTTGTCGATAAACTTAAGACCAACAAGGCCCTGGCTGCCGAGCAGATTAACGTACTTAAGGCCGCAGGCTACGACATAACTCGCCTCGATAACGGCAAGAAGCTGGTGCTTATCACCGGCCATCGCCGCGAGAACTTCGGCGACGGGTTCATAAGCATGGTAACCGCAATGAAGGACCTCAGCGAGAAGTATCCCGAGGTGGATTTTGTATACCCTATGCACCTGAACCCCAACGTCCGTAAACCGATTCATGAAGTGTTCGGAGAAGACCTCACCGTATATAAGAACTTCTTCTTCATCGAACCCCTGCAGTACCTGGAGTTCGTGTATCTGATGGAGAAGAGCACCGTCGTTCTGACTGATTCCGGTGGAATTCAGGAAGAGGCCCCTGGCCTTGGCAAGCCAGTGCTGGTTATGCGCGATACTACCGAACGTCCTGAAGCGCTCAAGAGCGGCACTGTGCACCTTGTGGGCACCAACCACGACCTCATCGTGAACGAGGTTAGCACACTGCTCGACGATCCGGCAGCTTACGAGAAGATGAGCAAAGCCGTGAACCCTTATGGTGACGGAAAAGCGTGCAGCCGCATAGTCCGTGCGCTGAACGGAGAAGCCGTGGACAGGTATGAAGTAAAATGACAATTGAACGAATCTTTAGATATTATGATTAATGTAATCGGCCTTGGATATATAGGCCTTCCTACTGCACTTATGATGGCTTCCCACGGCGTGGAAGTTATTGGAACAGATTATAACAAGGAACTGGTTGCCACGCTTAATGCCGGCAAGACAACCTTCAAGGAAGAAGGACTCGACGAGCTTTTTGCCGCTGCAGTTAAAGCCGGAATCAAGTTCACAACGGAGTATCAGAAGACGGATATGTATATCGTCTCCGTTCCTACTCCATACGATAAGTTCTCCAAGAAAGTTGATGCTTGCTATGTGGTGGCCGCCGTTAAGGAAGTGATGAAGGTTTGCCCCAAGGGAGCCACCGTCGTCATCGAATCCACCGTCAGCCCCGGCACCATCGACAAGTTCGTCCGTCCGGTCATTGAGGCCAACGGCTTCAAGATTGGCGAAGACATCAACCTCGTCCACGCTCCCGAGCGCATCATCCCCGGCAATATGGTCTATGAGCTGCTGCACAACAACCGCACCATCGGAGCCGACTCCAAGGAGATCGGCGAGAAGGTCAAGAGCTACTACGCCTCCTTCTGCCAGGGCGAGATTGTCGTCACCGACATCCGCACGGCCGAGATGACCAAGGTCGTCGAGAACACCTACCGTGCCGTCAACATCGCCTTTGCCAACGAGCTCAGCCGCATCTGCCGTCACGACAATATGGATGTCTATGAGAT
>JAEEGL012007759.1_pt1 | contig 11081 bp, 10 predicted proteins | sample 9134231 | NCBI WGS metagenome assembly JAEEGL01 (sample SAMN16246548, study PRJNA631951) | gut metagenome | biome: gut microbiome; feature: rumen; material: fiber-attached | host: Bos | place: Iran: Karaj | collected 2018-10
AAGCGGGAGATGCTGTTGGTGCCGTAGGCGTTTTTGAGATAGCCCTTGTCGGAATACATGGTCTCGGCGGAGGGCGTGAGGATGGCGAGGCTTTTCTCGCTGAAGGCGTTCGACGTGGATATGCTGGTGCCAGTTGACTTGCTGCGGTCGGCGGATGCGAGCGCGGCGCCTTGCCAGGACAAGACCTCGAAACGGTAGGTGCGCGTTGTGCCGGTCTGGTATTTGTAGGCGTTGGCGTTTGGCGTGCGCTCGCTCACGACGATGTTCGTCGAGGTCTGCCCGGGGGCGAAGGCGATCACGCCGTTCGTGGCGCTGTAGTGCTGCCATGGGAAGGCCGAGAGTGGGACGGTGCGGTATCTCACGGTCTCGGCGGCGTTCGTGTCGCCGCTGCGCGTGATCGTGAACGTGCTGCCGGAGCCAGATACGGTGAATGTCGAGGCGCGCGCAGGGAGTCCAGACGCCACCAGGACAGCCGCAAGCGCGGTCGCCGCGAATCTCTTGATCGCTATCATTATTCCTCATCCCTTCCCTTGATGTACTGGATCTGCCCTTCTCCGAGAGCGATGCGTGTTGGCTGCAGCTAGAATGTAACCCCATCCAGAGTTGACACAGTCCTCGATGATGCAGTTTTCGAGAGTGCCGTCGGAAGCGCCAAACAGACCATTCCGCAGGGTAAAGCCTTCGAGTGTACTTCCGCCAGACAGTGCAGCGCACCTATTCGTGCCGCCACCGTCGATGATCGTTAGATCGGCGCCCATGCCATCCCCTGTCGATTATTCCGCCCTGAACTCGGGTGTTCCCTGCGAGATCGGTTTCACCTGCTTCGCCTGCGTAGTTTGAGTCTCCTGAGTTAATGGCGGGAGAGTCTGGCGACAGGCGATAGTCTCCGTTGGCTGCATTGGCGAACTGTGGATCCCGTTCGTCATTTTGGGAACTATTCCCCCAGAAAATTTTGCGCGCGTTTCCTGGACAATTCACATTCTTACGCTATTCTTTGGGGGCATAGTATTCAACGGTAATCAACGGCCTGACGAACAGCGACGGGATGTTGTAATTGTCATTGATGTAATAGTCGACATTGGCAGTGCCGGTGTTGGCGTTAATCGTAACTGGCACGGATAAAAACCTGTGGCCAGACGCCGATGAATTGAACGAACCAAGGTCAGTTGACATCTCAAGCGTGAGGATTCCGTTGCAGAGTGCCGCCGAACCTATGTCATCATCCCACTGGAATAGATCGCACGCGTCGCTCGCAAGCTCAATGTGCAGGACATTGTTCGTGAACTTGAAGTCAACGACCTTAAGATACGATTCGCCCTCATCCTCATGGACTGCTCTGTCTTGAGGCACGTTAAGAAGGAAGGCGGTCTCGTGCGTGCCATTTGTGTCAGCTCCGTAAGTCTCTGCCCATGCGTTGTAATACGCCATGGTTGTGTCATCCGCATTGTCGAGATATGATGGATATTGGGTCTGCGTGACACCTAAGTAAACCTGGTATTCATCTTCACCCAGTTTCACAGTGCTCTTGACATATTCCGGATTGTCGCTAAAGAAAAAGCTGCCGACATCTTCCGATTCGCCTCTCACTATGAGAACACCTTCTTCATCGGGCGGGTCTTCTAAAGACACTCCAATCCAAGCACCCTCCGTTAATGATTGGTCTTGGGGAACGGTAATTATGCCATCCGCAGCAAGAAAGATGTTGTTCGTAGCGCCATCAGAACCGAAATTTGCGTCAACTACAGGATTCCCGAAAACACAAATACTGCCATCCTGATACACGCCGCCGCCTTTGCATGCAGTATTTCCATAAACACTTCCGCCGCTCATCGTAAAAACAGAATAGTTATTCACATACACGCCACCGCCATCTTCATCAGCGGAATTCCCGCAAATTTCGCCTCCAGTCATGATCAATTCCCCATTTAGGTCTATTCCAGCCGACCAATCAGCGTGATTGCCGGATATGGCCCCGCCAGCAACATTAACAGTGCCGTTGTTAAAGACGCCGCCTCCCACACAGGAAGTGTTGTCTGATATCTCGCCTGCGTTCAAAGTTAGCGAACCCTGGTCACACACGGTCACACCGCCGCCCTCTTCATCAGCTGTATTATTGGAAATTTCACCACCCTCCATTGTCAATTCGCCAGCAATATCCACGTAAACGCCACCACCGGAGTAAGAAACATTGGATGAGATCAAGCCATCGGTCATCGAAAAAGTTCCTTCTTCAGCAACATACACGCCACCACCGAAATTACCGGCATTGTTGTTGGTAATCGATCCGCCTGTCATGGTGAATGATCCCTCGCTCTCCACGAACACGCCACCGCCGGCGTAGTCGCTCCCATTGCCGGTAATCGCCCCGGCTTGGAGGTAGAACTCGCCGAGCACGTATACGCCGTGGTCTCCTCCACCGGTGACAGCACCCGCGCTTTCGATTTGGTTGGTAAGAATGAGGCAGCCTTCTTCGCCGACGCTGATCACCTCATTTTCACCATTGCCGGAAATGGTGTGGCCGGCGAGGTCGATTGTAATTGATTTGTTGGTAATTGTCAGAGGATCTTCGTCAGGTTCTGCAGAATAATCGCAGTCGAGGACGATCGTCTCGCCGTCTTCTGCGTTGTCAATCTCGTCCTGCAGAAGCTGAAGGTTTGACGCGTTGAGGGCTGTACCCGCCATGGATGCGGCGAGGAGCGAAGCAAGGAAGAATTCTCTTTTCATGGTTGGATATATTTTATCAAATCCAGCATTCTGGCACAATGGCGTATTGCGCGGACGGGGCCAAATGTTATATAATATCCGCAATGAGGTCATTGGCGACATTCAAGACGCTGGCTGTCTCCTTCGCGGCGCTCGGCCTGGCAGGATGCTTTTCGATCGAGCGCGCCCCCCTTCTGCGCACGAACGAGGAGCACGTGCTCGTTTCCAACTACGGCTGGTACCTTTTCCACTTCATTCCCGTAGCTTGCGGAAACGCAAACGAAAACAGGTGGACGCCATGGGTCCACTTCAGGGACGACGTCACGATGGACAAGGTGCAGCGCCGGTTCATGATGCTCGCCGACGATCCCGACAAGGAAATCCGGAATCCGACATACACCACGTACGAATCGGTCATGCTCGAGATTCCCGGGCTAAACCTCCCCCTTCCGGTTCCCTATCTTCTCACTTACAGGGAAATCCAGCTCTCGGGAATAATCAGCAAGAAGAAGCCGGAAGAGGAGGATCCTCAATGAGGCGCAATGTTGCCGCTGTCTTCGCACTTGCCGCAGCGCTCCTCTCGGCGGGATGCGCCTCCGTCCGCATTTCCGAAAAGGGCGACCGGACGATGGTCAACATAACGAATACGGGCTGGTACCTTCTCAACCTGATTCCAATCGCGTCCGGCGACCCGCACGAACCGAACGAATGCTCGTGCATGATGTTCAGGCGCACCGTCACGCTCGAAAACAACGTGAGGCTTCTAGACTACGCCGTCCGCAAGACGGGCGCGGAGTCTTTCGGGTCCGTCGTGAGCTACACGACGGACGAAAGCGTGCTTTTCTTCCTGCTCAAGCGCCACGTCTGCCATACAAGCGCCGAGCTGATAGTTCCCAGGAAGGACCACAAGGAAAATGAGGATTAAAGAATCTGTAAGGCGCCTCGAGGCGTATGTCCCCGGCGAACAGCCGAAGGCCAGGAACGTCATAAAGCTAAACACGAACGAAAACCCCTACCCGCCGTCGCCAAAGTGCGGTGAGGTCCTTTCCGGCTTCGACCTTGACAAGCTCCGCCGCTATCCGGACCCCGAATTCGCCCTTCTGCGCGAGGAAATCGCGCGCCAGAACGCGACCACGCCGGACCGCGTCTTCGTCGGCAACGGGTCGGACGAGGTTCTTTCGCTCATGGCCAGGGCCTTCGTCGAGGACGACGAGGAAATCGGTTCGCTGGACCCCAGCTACTCCCTCTACAAGACCCTCGCCGCCATACGCGACGTCCGTTGGGTCGGGATTAGGGGAACGGGGAATGGGGAACGGGGAACGGGGAATGGGGAACGGGGAACCGCCAGGCAGGGTAAGGTTTCGCTTTTCCTATGGACGAATCCCAATGCGCCCACCGGCGAGTTCGCGGAGCCGAAAAAGATCGCCGCGTTCGCACGCAAGTTCCCGGGCGTCGTAGTAGTGGACGAGGCGTATGCGGACTTCGCACGCGGAAACTGCATGTCCCTTGCGACCGCGCCACGCAACAAGAACGTAATCGTCATGCGCACCTTCTCGAAGAGCTATTCGCTCGCCGGACTTCGCGTTGGATACTGCGTTGGACCAAAGGACCTGATAGAGGCGCTCTACAAAGTCAAGGACTCCTACAACGTCGACGCCGTCGCGCAGGCCATTGCTCTCGCCGCGCTCAAGGACCGCTCCTACCACAAGAAGACCGTTGCGAAGGTCGTAAAGACACGCAAGGCTTTCACGAAGGCCCTTTCCGCACGCGGATGGGACATCATTCCAAGCGAGTCCAACTTCGTATTCGCAAAGCCCCCTACCCCGGCCAAGGCGGCGGACGTATTCGCCGCGCTGCGGGAAAGAAACATCTTCGTGCGCTATTTCCCCGGTCTGCTGACGGGCGACAGGCTGAGGATCACGATCGGCACTGACGAACAAATGGCCTCCCTTCTTTCAGCGCTCGACGAGCTTCTCTGACTTCGCGGTCCGATTGTGTGCCTGAATTTCTCTGCGCAGTTAAAACTGGAGACAATTTCAAAAAGCCCACGAAGGCGGCCGAGACGAAGCTCGGCCCTCCCGTAAGCCCACGAAGGCGGCCGAGACGAAGCTCGGCCCTCCCGTAAGCCCTCTTTCGCGAAACTTATGCTCAGTTATGGGAGGGCCGCGCTTCGTCGCGGCCGAACTTTGCAATCAACTCGCTCGCCTAGGCGCTAGGCGGTTAGGTGCCTGCGGCTCCACGTTCCGCTGCGGAATCGGAGGTACAGCGTCGTCGAAAGTATTGCGAAAAAGGCCGGCATCGTCCACCACAGCGTCAACAGCGACTTGGAGAAAAAAGCGACGGCGAGGACGGATGGCATCCAAAGGCAGATGTCGCATCCTAATTTAGAGGCCATGACGAACTTCACGTCGCCCACCCCGCGCAGGGCGCCTTCGAACACCATGCCCGTCCCCTCTCCTATTTCGCGCACCAGCGTCACGAGGAACAGCATACGCATGGTAGCATACCATGCCTCCATCGAAAATTCCGCGTCCTTGGGGTAGAATGCAGACGCCAACCGCCCGATTGAAGGAAGTATGGCGCAGTAAACTGCCGCCAGCGTCAGGAAGCAGAGGAACAGCCCCGCGCGAACGGTCCGTCGCACGGCCTGCTCGTCATCCGCCCCGTGGTTGCGTCCGGCGACGATGCATACTCCGTCCGACACAGCGCACATCACGCAGTAGAAAAGGCTGTTGACGGCGAAGACGACATTCGCGGCGCTTGCGCCGACAGCCTCGAAACCTCCTAGGACCAAAGTGAAGACCGTGAATGCGACACAGGCCGCGAAGGCCGTGAAGCCATTGAAGGAGCCTGTGAAAAGGATCTTTTTCATGAGCGGCAGGTCAGGTCGCAGCGCGCCATCGTGGAGGTGTTCGCGGAAGAGACGGTCGCGACAGACCGCGGCACCCTGTAGGAAAGTGACGGACGCGAGCGAGATGACGCCCGCGATTGCCGCGCCCGCATTGCCCAGGGCGGGAATCGGCCCCCACCCGTTTATGAATATCGGGTTCACCGCCATGTTGACGAAAACACCTAGGATTCCGCATGCCGAGACCCACCCGGTGCGGCCTTGTCCGGTCAGGAATCCGCCAATGACGCCGTTGAGAATCGCCAAGAAGCCTCCTGGGAGGTAGATCGCTATGTAAGACTTCTCGCCTGCTGCGACGTCCGGCGCGTGTGCGGCAATGTCCACCAGCCCAAACGCGACGAACACGAATGCTACAAGAATCGGAATGGACATGAAGGAAAGCCATGCCCCTTGCGCAAAGGCCCGCACTGCGTCGCGTCCGCGTCCAGCCCCATGCAGCTGCGCCACGTAGACCGAAGTGTAGCCGACTGTAGCCGAAATGAGGCATACGAACATGGCGGAGACCATAGTCGCGGAAAGGGACGCCTGGAGCTCCGCCGAGCCGCTACGAGAAAGAAGATATCGGTCCCAGATGCCGTTCACCGCGTTGACGAGCTGCATCAATGCCAACGGAAAAACGACTTTAACCGTCTCGACAAGACCGCCTTTTGAATTGATCTCCTTCAGTCCAAGCATATCGCAAACACATCTCTGGCGGAAGAATGCGTGACGGACTCGATGCTTCAGGCCGCTCGACGCTGTCGAACCCACAGCCAGAAAAGGACCAAGACGATGACGGCGACGAATCCCAGCCTGGCGCGGCGATAGGCGGTATCCGGGTCCGTCGACTGGACGGGAGACGGGCGCTTTGGTTCAACCAGCGCCGTCGCGGTCGCCTCAGCTGTTTGGTTGGTCTCGGAGGGGAGCTTTGCATACGTAATCTCGCCCGTATCCATGTTGACGAACATCGTCTGGCTGGAAAGTTCGGCTTTCGCCTGCTTCTGATGCGCGTTATTTGCAACAGCCTGCTCTTGCGCCCGGCGTGCCGCAGCCTCACTCACATGAGCATCTGATCCGGATTTAAACATAATTGAAACCCCTTCAGTCGAAAGAAACGACGCCTTCCGGCAACTCCCTCCAGTCAACCACTACAGCCGGGGCTGGGCCGCCGGGAAGCCCAAGAACGTTGTTGTTAACAGCCTGGTTGGAGCCCGAAAACAGTCGCATGTCCCAGTTCAGGTAAAGCCCGCCACTGTATTGTATGGCCTCGTTGCGGCACACAAGCGCTCCATTGAAGCTGCACTGACCGATGCGCCCGCAAATCGTGTGGTTGTCGTACAGAACTGCGTCGATCTGCGTAATAAGTACATCTCGAATTTGGTCCTGATAGACCGCTCTTCCCCAACGGTCGTAGCCAAGAAAGACGGACTGCGGACCACGCTCCGTCATTGACGCTATGACAGCATCGTCGCAGACAGATTCGTAGTACTTGCGATCGTAACTGACCTTGGGACGCTCTTCATATTCTGTTATCTTAGACCCGGCGTTAAACCACTTGTTCTTCATGGTTTTCGTTTTCGGGTCATAATAATCGTAGTAACCTTTCTTTTGAACAGTCTTCTCCCCGACAGCAACCATGACAGTTTCACCTCTGTTCTTGCCAAACTGACCTGTGGAGGAATCTCGTCCGCCAGGGACAAAGTCGGCCAATCCAGCTTGTTCGCACAATGCGAAATACGAAGAACTGACTTTTTCCTTCGACTTGTAGTGCACACGGGAGCTACTGGTGGTATCGTTGAACTTCTGGGGATATCCAATCGCCGCGTCGGACGTGTCGCAATCGTATGCAGGAACGTAATGCGACGAAGTCATGATCGTGTCAAGGTCATCAACCCAATTTTTGTAATTGCCCAAAACGATATTGCCCTTCGCCATCAAGCCAAGAAGGTCTTTTGAGGCGTTGGCTGTTTCGTTTGTGCCGTTCGTTCCCAAAGAGGACTTTCCCGACCAAGTCGGCGGGTTCTTGTACTTAATGTCCCCTACGATATGAATGTTGCGGCCGGAATAGATTGTCCCCTGACCGGTTACGTATCCCTTGATGATGACGTCGCTGGGTATGATGACGGGGCCGTTGATCTCGATTGGCTGAGACGCCGTTCCCTCCAATACGATGGCTCCATAGTCCGCCGCCTGGTGCTGGTTGCCGGATGCGTCGTAGAAGTATTGCTGACCCGAAGGTCCGACGCCGTCGTAGTAAACGGAAACAAGAGTCTTCCCGCCCTGCTTGATTGTCGACATGTTTGGGTCTTTGTCATGGAGCTCCTGAGCCCAGGCTCGGTATTCGCTTTGGCTCGAGGAAATGTCTCCTATATAGGGCATCTCAACGGAAAATTCCTGCTCTGGATGCAAACGAGCTAACTTGGCGTCCTTGTTGGCGTCTGTAGGCGCAGAATAGCCGCCGGGATTGATTTCGGCCGTCTTCGGGTCTTTATGAAGAGGCCGCGCCCTGTTGGATGATCCATAATGTGTCGAGTCGTTTAGGTACGTGCCGCGATCGTGCATGCTACCGTATGTCTGGCTGCCGGAGTCACCGAAAATCAGACCCTGAACGCCATTTACGCCAAGATTTGGATTTTGCGCGGCATAGATGTCACCATTGACTATGACCTCGTTGTCGAGCTGCATGTCGCCGTTAGAGCGAATGTCACCATTGACGAAAGTTGAGCTGCCGCCTTCGAACCAGCCGTAGTTGTTGACGAAGTAGGCGTTGTTGAACACCTGGGACCGCTGCTGCGCGAATCGAATCGTCTCTGACAGCACAACTTTCGTGTCGGCTCCGCCGCGTGCCGCCCTCGTTGCCTCGGCGACAAGCGTCACTTCCGCCCACTGGTCTCCCGGGGAGTGGTCCACACGAGCTATGCGGACCTTGACCACGCAGTCGTTGTTCGTAGAAGACTCCTCAAGCCTAAGCGTCGCATCTACCGTTCCAACAACCCTCCCAATGTTCCTCTTCGGCGCTCCCGTATACGCATCAAACCAGTCGTAAGAGTTGACGGCCACCAATCCGGCCGCATTGCCGCCGACAATGACAGCCGCGCGATTGATGGAAAGCCTGAACTGCCGATTGATTGCAGCCTTTGCAATCTCGATTTCACTCTGCGCGGCTAGACGGCAGACATTCTTGTTCTCGTAGTAAGCCGTCATGCGTGAGGCATTCGAAACATAACTTAGGACGCCGCCGAGGGCAATCATGCTCACACCGGTAAGTACGAGCACGGTAATAAGCGCGGCTCCGCTTCTGAACCCCTTCATTATCTTGACTTTCATCACCAGTATGCCTTTCCGTCGGTCGAAGTAATGTTGAGCGGCTGGTTGACGCCAAACACGGGAACGACAATCCGTTCGCGGCGAATCATCGGAGAGCCGTCCGCGTTCTTGGCGTCGGAAGTTATCTCAAAGTCTATGTTGAGCCTTACCGCCTGCCCCGACGAGCTGAAAGTCGTGGAGTTGACCTCTCCTAGCATGTCAAAGCTAAGCATCTCGTCCAGGCTGGAGTTCAAAACGCTTGTTCCAATCGGCCTGAACCACCTGTCGGAGCCGGTAGCCTTGTCGTTAAACAGATAGCGCTTACCCCCGTCTTCGGAGGTCTCCAGCTTGATTTCGACAGTCGACGTCGGATCGTCATTCTTCGGAAGCGAGCTCCCCGTGGTACATACCTCCATCGTGATGGCCGTTCCGCTCGAGTTGATGGGAGCTCCGGTGTCGCTGCTGAACTTGCCGCTAAGAAGCCCCGTGTAGCTTTTACCTTCGGAACTTGGCGAAGCGTGGAAAAGTATCTTTTCGCGCATCTCCCTCGCGGCAAGCGAAAGCTCGCTTAGGCCCATCGCGTCCTTCAGCATGCGCTGCGTGGTTACGAACGACGACCCAATGGCCGTCATGACAACCGCGAGCACCGATGCGGCGATCATGGACTCGACAAGCGTCATGCCGCTCTTGTAGTTCACGGAGTTCATCACTACAACCCCCTGTCAATTGAACATTTGCGGATGGAGACTGGGTGCGAATATGTCCTAGTTCCGTTCTCGACAACACCATTGAACATTCCGTTTAGGCTCTTCCTGTCGGTCTCTGGCCCCCAAGCAATGTCAACATCAATCTGCCTCGTAACGAGCGGAACGGAATGCCGAGTCTCGGTAACCGTCCTCACGCGTATGCCCACTCGTGCATCGGACCCAACGAGCTCCTTGCACAGCACAGGGCATTCGTTGGACGAGACGGTGCCTTGGTAGATGATTCCGTTGACGTTTGGCGTCGAGAGGTCGTTAAAAGTCTTGTTGAACCACTTCCACGCCATGTCCCACGCGTACGCGTCGGCGGCAAGGAGCTGAGAGTTCTCGTTGCTGATCTTGGCGGCGACAATCAGACCCTCCATCGTCGAAAGAGTCATCAAAACCGCGATGCCCCCGGCGAGCATCACCTCTATCAACGTCATGCCCTTTCTCGCCTTCATGCCTTCGGCCCTCCATCTGGGAACAGCTTTTCAAGCACCGACTCGACCGCCGACGGATCCGCCAGGTAGAATCGGCACGGCATAATCTCGTTAAGGTCCGCCCGCAGCTTTTCGTCGGCGGGATTGAGAATGGCCACAAGCGCCGTCCCGCAAATGACTGCAAAAGGCACAATCCCGCGCACGCGCATCGCAATCGGAGGGAATTTGGAGACAAGGTCACGCGGCGGATCGAACGCACCAAGCGGGATCGGCGGCGTGCCAAAACGGTCCGCCAAAAAGGCTTCACAGCGCTCGCCGAGGGGTAGATTCTCTTTTTCGAGAATCTGGAGTGCGGAAATAAGAAAGATTCGCCCGTCAGTCGGGGACGCCTCGACGGAGGCTCGCAGAGCCCTCTCCTCATCGTAGGAAAGAACCCCCTCGCGGGAAAGCAGCTCAACAAGCGCCACCTCCGACTTGATAGCCTTGCGCGAGACAGACGACGAACGCTCCGCCTCGGTCATCGCCTTGGGCGCCTCGGGCGTCAAGTCTGGCGCTGGCGCGACAAGGAGATTCACCCTGAGGAGCAATGCCCTCGCCTCTGGAGTGCCACATGCCTCAAGGCGCGGCAGGAGAGCCTCGAGAGCCGCGAGGTCCTTCTCCTTCATCAACACCTTCGCCAACCCAACGAGAGTGCGCTGGGAATCTTCCTTGCGGCCAAGTTGCTCGTAGGCGACTGTGAGAAACTCCAGTGTCTCGCGGTCTTCAGGCATCAGCTGGAGCATTTGCTCGAAATACGCTACGCCATTCGCGAGACGGGGGTCTATGTTCTTTTCTTCAGGCATACATACGGGTGTAGCACAAGACGTGCCAGAAATTGGCACGTGTTGTGCTACACCCTTCATGCGATGTCAGAAGTCCAACAAAAAGAGAACAGGTTCTACGTTCGCAAGGGCGGCGCCCTTGCCGAAATAAAGAAGATAGAAGATCCGCACAAGTTCGCCT
>JAEEGL012183788.1_pt1 | contig 11081 bp, 9 predicted proteins | sample 9134231 | NCBI WGS metagenome assembly JAEEGL01 (sample SAMN16246548, study PRJNA631951) | gut metagenome | biome: gut microbiome; feature: rumen; material: fiber-attached | host: Bos | place: Iran: Karaj | collected 2018-10
GAGGACAGCAAGAACCTGATCCTGCCCGGTACGCCGGAATCGATCCCGGAGCGGCTCGTCCGCACGGGGGATGATCTGACGTTCACGCTCCCGGACGCGCCGCAGGTGAAGGCCGTGCCGTACTGGACGCTGACGGAAGAACGCTTCACGTGCTTCCCGCACTTCCGCTGACGCGGCTGAAAGGGTGGTCGGAATGGAGTATCTGTATCATACGAAGCTCGGTCATATGACCATGTGGAAATACCGCGGCAGCGATCCCTGCCCGGTCGTCCCGGCGGAGATCGACGGGCAGCCGGTGCGGCGGATGGAGGAGACGTTCAAGGAGTGCCGCTTCCTACACGGAGCGGTCCTGCCGGAGACGATCGACGCGATCGGAGAGTGCGTCTTCCTCGGCTGCGACGGGCTGGAGTCGTTTACCGTTCCCGACGGCATCGTCCGGCTCGAGGACTACGCTTTCTGCGTCTGCCGGCGCCTGAAGACGAGCATTCTGCCGCCTTCGCTGAAGGCGATCGGCAGGAACACGTTCTACGGGTGCGAATCGCTTGAGGAGATCGATCTTTCCCACGTCGATTCCATCGGCGCGGGCGCCTTCTGCGGCTGCCTGAACCTGAAGCGCGTCATCCTCGGCGATGATCTCCGCGCCCTGTACACCGGGACGTTCGCCCGCTGTCCGTCGCTCACGGAGTTTGCGATCCCCGAAGGGTGCGAGACCGATCCATACTGGCGGGGACCGGCGGACCGTTAATAAGTAACGGATGAAGATCCTGATCGCGACAGAGTGCTACATTTACAACGTCGGAGGCATCACGGCGGCCGTTCTCGCGCTGTGCGCGGGATTGCGCCGCCGCGGACATGAGGTCAGAACGCTTTCGCTCTCAAACACCGGCAGGTCGTTTCAGGACGGGGAGGATTATTTCATCAGATCCGTGCCCGCGCTGTATTATCCGGATATGCGCATGAGCTTCGCGGCGGGAGATCCGCTGATAAAGGAGCTTGAAGCGTGGCTCCCGGACGTGGTCCACGTGCAGACCGAAGGATCGGCGTACCGGCTGGCATACCGGATCGCGAAACGCTGCGGCGTTCCGCTCGTGATGACCTGTCACACGGATTACGGTTATTTTCTCTTTGGGAAAAACAGAGATCTTCTGCCGGTGAAGGCGCCGATGCGACTCGCGGGCAGGATCCTGTACTGGCACGCCGTGAAGGTGACTGTGCCATCCCGGAAGGCGGCAGACTTTCCGTTCCTTTCTTCTGTCCGCGACCGGCTGACCGTCATCCCGAACGGGATGGAGCTTGAAAAGAAACGGAAACGGTTCCCGGCGCAGGAGCGGGAGGATTTTCGCGCTTCGCTGGGGATCGGCGGCCACACGGGAACGCTGGTGACCGTTTCCAGACTGAGCAAAGAAAAGAACGTCCGCGAGCTGATCTCTTTTTTGCCGGGACTGCTCGAAAAGGCGCCGGACGCAAAGCTTCTGATCGTCGGCGACGGCCCCGACAGAGCGCATCTTGAAAAGCTGGCCGACAAGCTGTATCTGCGCGGCAATATCGTCTTTACGGGCAGGGTCCCCGCCGGGGACGTGTGGAAATATCTTGTTTCGGGCGACGTGTTCGTTTCCGCTTCGGTGTTTGAAGTCCACAGTATGAGCTATCTGGAGGCGCTGGCAAGCGGACTGCCGATGCTCTGCCGTGCCGACGAAGCGCTGGACGGCGTGCTGGAGCACGGGGAAAACGGCTTCGCATACCATACCGGGGAAGAGTTCGCCGCGTACGCCGCCCGTCTTCTGCGCGACGACGCGCTCCGGAGCAGCATGGCGCTTCGTTCGGAGCGAAAAGCGGAGTCTTTTTCGAGCGACGTTTTTGCCTCCTCCATGATCCGCGTCTACGAGGAGGCGATCCGCGATCATATGAAAGGAAAAGTCTGAGGAGAGGACCTGTTCGGAAATGAGCAAAACGGAAATGATCGGGAGCCGGGAGCAGATGACCAATCTTTTCCGGCGGCGCAGCATCATCGCGCTCGTCGGCTGTTCACTGACGATGGCGTTCGCATTTTACGGGGTCATCAGCGGGGTGGCAAGAACGATACGCTACTGGGCGGGCGACCCGTTCTCCTCGTTTATTTTCTACACGATGCTCTCGAACGTCCTCGCAGCGCTGTCAGCGTCTTTCGTGCTTCCTTTCGCAGTGGAAGGCGTTCGGAAAAAGCGTTTCACGCTGCCCGGGTGGGTGGCGGTGATCCATTATCTTTCCGCCTGTACCGTCGCGATCATGATGGTGTTCGTCTTCGTGTTCATCAGCTGGGCGGCTCCCGAGGACGCGTTCGGCGGCAGCAATCTCATATTGCACGTCTTCAGTCCTGCCATGATGCTGCTGTCCTTTTTCCAGATGGAGAACGGGCATATTTACACGTGGAGAGACCGTATCCTCGGGTGCGTCCCCCTCTTTGTGTATCTGTTCGTTTATTTCGTCGAGGTGGCCGTGATCGGTGAGGCGAACGGCGGCTGGCCCGACATCTACCGCATCACCAAGTTCCTGCATCCGCTGATTGCCGCGCCGCTCATGGTCGTGTTCGCGCTTGCGGTCAGCACGGCGGTCGCGTGGCTCGCCAACATCCTGACCCGGCGGCGGAAGGCGAAGATGTATCAGTACTGGAAAGAGGGCACGGACCTTATCGAAGTCCGCATAGAGGCATACGGGCTCGGGAGAATGGAAGGGATGAACGGAGAAGCGGCCGGCATCCAGATCCCGCTCGATATCCTCAACGAACTGGCGAAGAGGTACGGACTCAAAACGGACGATCTGCTCAGGTCGTATATGACAGGTGTGCTGAACGGACGGCGGGAGAGGGAAGACAGCCGGTAAAGACGAGGACCGCATGTTTTCTTCCGCTGTTTTCCGGATGCGCTTGACATTTTCCGCAAAAATGGTATATTATATAATTCCGGGAGATTGAATTAATAATATAAACGGAGGGCATGTCCCATGAAGAGATTCGTGACGGCAATACTGCTGACGGCAATGCTGCTTGCCTCCTGCGGAGGAAGTCCGGACACCGAGCAGGCCGCAACGACGGCGGTCAAGCATACGTCCGCGACATCGGAAACGGAGACGACCTCGCCTGCCGATCTGTACGGCATCAAGGAGAACGACTACGGCGGAATGAAGATCTGCTCTTTTCCGGCGAGCATGCGGAATATGAGTATATGATCACGGAGGAGAGCGGCGAGCTCGTGGACGATGCGGTCTATGCGCGGAACCGCTCCGTGGAGGAACTGCTGAACGTCAAGTTCACGTTCGAGAGCGCGAACAACTGGACCGCCTCTTCGCCGTTCTACGGAATGATCCGCACCGCGGTCGCGGCGGGTGACGAGACCTACGACATCGTCAACGGGCTGAACGTCTTCACAAACCCGCTGATCTTCGAGGGACAGTTCCGCCGTCTCGACAACATCTCCACAGTCGATCTCTCGCACCCGTGGTGGGTCCCGATCGAATTGTTCGACGGCTCTCACCGGGTATACGGCGCATTTTCCGACGCTTCCTTTTCCCTGTATAAGGAGCTGTACGTGATCTTCTTCAACAAGACGATCCTCGAGGGAAACAAGCTCGCGGATCCATACGACCTTGTGAAGAGCGGGAAATGGACTGTCGACGCATTTATGGAAATGGCGGAGACCGGCGCGAAGGATCTCGACGGTGACGGAACGCTCAACATAAATACCGATCAGTACCCTTATATCTACCGCCTCGCCGCAAACCGCGCTTTCCTTACCTCGACAGGATGTTCCGTCATTCAGCTGAACGACAAAGGCGTACCCGCTTTCGGTCCGATCAGTGAGCGTCTGTTCAACGTGTATGAAAAACTCCGTCCGCTCCTGAAGGATACTCAGAAGAGGTACAAGATGGACGGCTCCTCTTCCGACTACGCGAAGATCTCTCTGCCGTTTCTGGAAGGACGCGTGCTGTTCATGACAACGTGTCTGCAGACTGTCGAGGCGATGCGCGAGATGACGGATGATTACGGGATCGTCCCGATGCCGAAATACGACGAGGAGCAGAAGGACTATCATACCCAGATCGCCACTTCGACCTCAGCGATCTATCTGCCCGTGACCGTCAGCGAACCCGAGAAACTCGGTTCCGTGCTGGAGGCGCTCGGCTTCTACAGCCGGAACGACGTAGTTCCCGCCTATTATGAGAACGCGCTGACGTTCAAGTATGCACGCGACGAGGAAGTTCGCGCCATGCTCGACCTCGTCCGCCGGGATTCCTCCACGAACATTGATTTCGCTTACGCAACATCTCTTTCCAGTACGAATGACGTGATATCAAAAGCGGAAACCGATACCGATCTGATGTCCTGGGCGGCTTCTGTCGAGAACACGGTCAACGCGAAGATCGCACGATGCCTCGAGGTTAAGCTGGAACCGTAAGAGAGACTGCACGGAAAGACGGGCGGCGGTTTACCGCCACCCGTCGATTTTTCCTTTTTCCAGCGCATTGATGACGCGGGCATTGATGCCGCGGTGACCGCGGTCGAAATCGCGGAGGTACTCCTGCATCCATGCACGCTGTGTGTTGCCGTCCTCCGGACAGGGACTCGTTTCCACCGGCAATCCCGCGCGGCGGACGAAGACCTTCACGTCCTTTTCTTCCGTGTAGATCAGCGGACGGATCACGGTCAGACCCTTGCGGCTCATGAACGAGACGGGCGAGAAGCAGCCGAAGCGGCCGTCGAACATCAGGTTCAGCATCGCGGTCACGACCGCGTCGTTGTAATGGTGCGCGAGCGCGAGCTTATTGCAGCCGAGCGCGAGGGTGGTGTCATGAAGCGCGCCGCGGCGCATGGTGGCGCAGAGCGAGCACGGATTGGACTCCCTGCGGTTGTCGAAGACGACGCGCGCGATCTCTGTCCGTTTGATGACGAACGGTACCCCGAGGCGGCGGCACAGTTCGCGGACTTCCGCGTGATCGCCGGCATACGTGCCTTCGCGCCGGTGCGCGGCGACATACTCTGAGCGGTCGAATCCGGCGTCTATCATCAGCGCCGTGAGTTCATATTTCTTCGGATAAAAGGCGCGCATCTCCGCCAGTGCGCAGAGCAGCGCGAGCGAATCCTTGCCGCCGGAAACGCCGACCGCTATGCGGTCGCCGTCTTCGATCATGCCGTACTTGTCCACTGCATAGCGGACGCGCGAGAGAAGCTTCTGCAAAGCTCCGGCGCTTCCGTGCGGGGTGACCTCCGTGATCTGCGGAGGCGCTTTTTTTTGCGATCGCGGAGAGCCCTGCGGCTCCCGATCCTCCGGAGGCAGCAGATCGGGCCGGCGTTCGCGGGTGAGCTTCAGCGATTCCTCATGACGCCACGCTTCTATGTTCGCGTGATGGCCGGAAAGAAGCACCTCCGGCACGGAGACGCCGTGCCAGACCGGCGGCCGGGTGTACTGCGGGTATTCCAGCAGACCGTCCTCGAAGGATTCCTTCTCGTGGCACTCGGGCAGAGGCAGGACACCGTCGATCAGACGGCAGACCGCGTCCGCGACGATGCACGCGGGCATCTCGCCGCCTGTGAGGACGTAGTCCCCGACCGAAAGCTCCTCGTCAACGAGTTCGTCGATGACGCGCTGGTCGACGCCTTCATAGTGTCCGCAGAGCAGGATCAGGTGGTCATAACGGCTGTATTCCTCCGCGATCTTCTGCGTGAACGTCCGTCCGCGCGGCGAGAGGTACACCGTGTGCCGCTTCACGTCCGGGGCATCCCCGTCCGCGGCGGCATGCCAGCAGGCGTCTATCGGCTGCGGAGCCATGAGCATGCCTCTGCCGCCGCCGTATGGCGTATCGTCCACACGGTGACGCTTGTCCTCGCTGTAATCGCGGATGTTGAAGGTACGGATGGTCACGAGACCGTTCGCGCGGGCGCGACCGATGATGCTCTCGCCCAGATTCGCCTCGACCATGGCGGGAAAGAGCGTCAGGATGTCGATGATCATTGCGGTCTGACTTCCTCAGCGCTGTCGTCAAGGAACCCGTCTATCAGCGCGACGTAGATACCGGCTCCGTCTCCCTCGGTTTCCACCTTCTTCACGAACGCGGGAACGGCGGGGAAGAGGAACGTCGTCCCGTCCGGACGTTCGACCTCGTAGATGTCCTGCCCGGCAGGGGACTGCACGTCCTTCAGTATGCCGACGCGCCCGGCGCGTTCGTCGATCACCGGCAGACCGAGCAGATCCGCGATGAAATGCGCGCCTTCCTCAAGCGGTACGTCGTCCCGGTCCGCGTAAAGGACTGTCCATTTGAGGGCGGCGGCTTCCTCTATCGTGCCGATCTCGCGGAATGCCGCGATGACCATGCCTTTCTGCACGGCGGTGTGCTCGACCGTCAGCTTCCGCATCGAGCCGTCCTTGTTCTTCAGGTACATAAACGGCAGATCCGCCAGCACATCCGGCGAATCGCACCGGTTCTCCAGCTTCACCGCCCCGCGGATGCCATGCGTTGAGGCGATCCGCGCACATTCGAGATACTGTTCCATCTTCCGTTATTTCCAGAATCCGAGCTGCTTCCCGCGCTCGTAGATCAGATGCGCGAGGAAATCGTAGCCGTATTCGTTCAGATGGACGTTGGTCGGCTCGTTGTTATAGCGAAGAGCCGGCGGGACGTTCCCGGCGGAAAGCGCCGCTTTGTCTTCCGGGGTCGGGGTCAGCTTTTCGTACGCGAGACCGTCCTCCAGGACAGCCGCTTTGAAGTCAATGGCGTGGTCGCCGAACTCCTCGGGCAGACGGCTGTACTTCTTGTCGTCCCAGAACGGGACGATGACGAGATACTTGTCGGTCCCGTGGTACCTGATCATCGCGCGAAGCTGTTCGAGGTAGACGTCCATATCGTTGTCGAAACCGCCGTTGCCGCCTATGAAGTAGATGTCTATCCCGCCGAGAAGGGAGACCTCGGAGTGATTGAACCTGATCTCCGTTCCGACCGGGAGGACGAGCTCTTTCGAGGTGTCCGTCCGGGTGAACTGCAGCGTGTACGTGGTGGACGGCGTCCACTTGAAGTCCTTGTACTTGAACGTGTATTCCTTGCCGTCGATCGTGATCTTGTTGATGCTCATGCCGTTGCCGAGCTGACCGGAGAGACTGACCTTCCTGCCGTTCTCTATGGCGAGGAGCAGCTCGTCCTGCGTGCCTACGTCTACTGTCGCGACGCCGGTCGGGAACCTGACTTCCTTCTGCAGATACGTCTTCAGTCCGCCCTGACGCGCGCCGATGGAGACCGTCGTCTCACCGCCGTCGCCGCCGTTCAGTACGCGGTAGCCGTTCCCCAGCATCGCCTGCAGACGCACCGGATAGCACTTGTCGTGATGTCCCATGCCCTCCGTGAGACTGTCGCCCCAGCAGGCGACCATGATCTTTCCGTCGTTGTAGGGGGACTTTGCCTTTGCGGCGTCTCTTGCCGCCTGTTCTTCAGCAGTCATGGTGATCTTCTCCTTTATTTCTGTTTTGTCCGCGATCGCGCCGCCGGAGCTCGCGAACAGATCGAGCAGCATATCCGCGGCTTCGGAGGGCGGGAAGATGATTCCCGATGTGCCTGCCGTGAGGTGGCCGTCGACCACCCGCAGGGCAAGTTCGTCATACGCGAGGTCAGGCATCCTCTCAAGGCGGATCATGAGACCCTTCTTCGGTCTGGTGGCGGAGGTCTTGAGCGGGATGCCGGTCAGCTCCCCGATCTTTTCCCGCACGCGGGAGGTGAAACTGTCATCTCCGATGACGGTGTATTCCGAGATATCGTGACCTGCGATCGTGATCGTGTCGTAAGTGAACTCGCGGCGGACGGCGTAATCAAAGCCGTTCGGGACGCCCGCCAGCTTCTGCTCCGGGAATATGCAGTGCTCCGCGAACCAGTCGAGCGCTTCCATACCCGCCTCGGCGGAGCCGAAGGCGATCGCGAGCCGCGTACCCTTCTGGAGAATGCGGTATTCGCCCATTTTCAGCCCTTCGGAGGCGTCGGCGCTCTCGGCACGGTTCGTCAGTCCTACAACGATCTCGTTGTCCTGCGCGACGAATTTCGTCCCCTCGCGGATGAAGTCCTCCTTCAGCTCCACGGTGACGCCGAGCTGCTCCCTGAGCATTTCACGAAGCGCGACGGCGACGTTGATCTCGTCCTTGGACGCGTTCTCGCCGCGGACGATCACGAAGCTGCTGGCTCCGTTCTCCGCGACGACGAAATCCGGCGTGATCTTTTCCGGCGGTTCCTCAGGCGCGGAACCGCTGCCGGACTTATCGCAGGCGGCGAGGAACAGGAGCAGGAGCGTTGCCAGTACGAAGCAGAGCAGTCTTTTCACAGGATGACCTCCGGATGTTGTGTATGTGTGATTGTGTATGTGTGATTGTGTATGTGTACAGTAGGGACGGATCGGACCATGGTTTCCCTCGCGGGATGTCGAAAGTATTATACATAGTTTTTACCGAAAATGTCAATAATCTTTTTTTGCCATTCACCGTCATTTTCTTGCTGTGAGGCGGTTTGCGCGCAACTTGTGTGATCGTGTGCGTGCATGCGGATCGTCCCTGACTTTGAAATTATACCACAAAGCGCCGCCGTTTGCAAGAAAAACCGCCGGAGCCGTGAAGCTCCGGCGGCGGAAAACCGTTTTATTTTTTGCTGTACAGGTCGATAAGCTCGAGGATGCGCTGGTTGGCGACGTCTTTGATCGCCGCGTACTGCGATGCGAAGTTGTTCGTGCCGGCCTTGACTTCGTTCAGGATCAGCATCGCCGCGCCGATGGAGTTGTATTCGTTGAACAGGTTGTTCCGCGTCACGTCGTGGATGATGTCGATGCACTGCCCCGAATACTCGTCGCGGGAGTACTTCATCTTCAGCACGGTGTCGTAGAAGACCTCGATGACGGAGCGGTACGCTTCCGCGCAGTTCGCTTCGAGGACCGCGCCGGAGAGATCGGGATCCTTCGCGGTGACCGGGATCGTGGAGAAATACGAGCTGTTGCTGACGGCGTTCGTGTATTCGCCCTGCGCCTCGTCCAGCATCGGATGCGGGATGATGCCGAAGTCGTCCTCCATATCGCGGAATCTGACCGCGGTGCCGAGCCGCGCCTGATAGAGGAGCATCTCGCCGCCGATGAAGATCTGCTGCGCTGTGACGGCTCCGCTTGCGTCGTAGACGTTACCGGGCGTATTGTAATAGAATTCGTTCAGCTTGTCGATCGCTTTGACGGCGCGTTCGACGTCGTAGTCCACGTACGGGATCCCGTCCGCTCCGCGGGAGTACATCCGGACGCCGCAGGTGAACTGGACGTGGCGCAGGTATTCGGCGTTGTCATTGACGCAGCCGAAGATATCGCCGCTGTCGGCTTTGCCGTTGCCGTTCACGTCCTTGTACGCGCCTTTGGTGTATTCGATCGCCTTGTCCCACGTCCACTTGCGGTCGACGACGAGTTTATAAAGTTCGTCCGGGTCGCCGAAGGTGTCCCGGAACAGCTTCTTGTTGAAGAACGCGGCGCCCGCCTGCTCGACGTGCGAGGTCGTGATATCGCCGACGAGGAAACGAAGCGTGTGACCGTCGAGGCAGAAATCCATCATGGCGTTCTTCCACCACCACGGCTGATCGAGGTCGATGTATTTGTTGTCACGGATGTCGGTGAAGAGGAAGTCCCTCTTCATCTGGATCGCGGAATTGGATTTCGTGACGACGATGTCCCAGCCCTCGCCGCCCGCCTGCACGCCGGCTTCCAGCAGCGCGCTGTAGTCCTTCCAGTTGGCAGACGAGTTGACGTATTCGTATTTGACGTTCAGGCGGTCCTGCATGCGGGCGAGTGCTTCGTATTTGGCGTCGTTGAGGATGTCGCCGTTCGTCTCGCTCGGACCGACGCCGCCGTTTTCGCACATGAAGAGAACGGTCCTGCCGTTGTAGTTGAGGTCGGCGGGAAGGTTGTCCTTGACGCCCGCGCGTCCGGGATCGGCCGTTTCGGTCTCCGTGGCGGCGGCCGTGCCGGTCTGCGCGGTCTGTCCGCCTTCCGGCGATTCACCCGAGGAGCACGCCGCCGTGCCGAACAGCATTGCGGCGATCAGGAGCGCGGAAAGATGCTTGTTCAGTTTCATTATTACAAATCCTCCAAAATGTTATGCAAAAATATTATATACCTTTCAGGGACGGAAGTCAAGCGGGCGGGGAAAAACGCACAAAAAACCGGGCAAGCGCCTGCGGCTGCCTGCCCGGGAACAGTATAGGAACTTTGCAGGAGCGCCGGCACGTCACCCGGCGGCTTTCACCGGACGGATCGAAGAGACGTCGCCGTTGATGAAGAGGGACTTGATGACCAGATCCTCCCCGGTGGTGAACCCGGTGCTTGAGAACTCGACGAGATAGGTGTCGAGAGGCAGCCCGACGCCGAGCTCGAGCGGCCACGCCGCCACGCTTTCCGACCACTGGTCGACTGTCGTGACCGTCCCCGTGAAGCGGACAGAGGGATTTGTTTTGCTGGTGATCGTGTAGGCGAGCGGCTTGCTGGATTTTGTGGCTCTGCACTGCATCGCGACCGCGGTCCCCGTGAATTCGAAGGCGACCTTGTTGTCCGCCTCGGTCGGGGACATGGCACCCTCGGCGTTCATGGTCCAGCCCTTGAGATGCTCCTGCGTGAATCCGGCGGCGGCAAAGGTAGTCTTCCGCCCGTGATCCTTGATCTTGGCGAAGTCGCAGAACGTCTTTTCCGGGAGGACGGCGTCCTTGAGCTGATCCTTGTGCAGCAGCTTCTCCGCGATCTTGTTCTCCGTCAGGAATTCTATGATGTACTCGGCGTACAGGGCGTGACCCGCGTTGCTCGGATGGCAGTAGTCCGTGATGTACTTCGTCCACGCTTCGTCTGTCTGTGAGGTCGGCGGTACGCCGCCGTTATCTTTGAGCAGGACGTTGTACATCTTTTCGCCGACGGCGATCTGCGGGATGCCGTAGTGGTCCGCGATCTGAGCGATCCACTTGCGCTGAGTGGAGACGGTGTTCTTCGTCGGCCAGTCCGTCACGTGGATGATGATGATCTGCATCTTCGGATTGGCGGCGTACGCCTGCCGGATGATGGACTC
>JAEEGL012229347.1_pt1 | contig 11081 bp, 12 predicted proteins | sample 9134231 | NCBI WGS metagenome assembly JAEEGL01 (sample SAMN16246548, study PRJNA631951) | gut metagenome | biome: gut microbiome; feature: rumen; material: fiber-attached | host: Bos | place: Iran: Karaj | collected 2018-10
CTCCGACCTTCACATCTTTAAGTGTTCTCATACAAATCACTCCGGCCTGAAGTAGATCTTCGAGGCCATTCTGCTGTCCACCGCGATCTTTGAGCCTCTGACGCTCAGGATCTTGTTTCCTTTGACATCCGATACGGTCTGAACCTGTACACCGATGGTGAAACCCAGGTCAGTAAGGAATTTCTTCGTACCCGCATCACCTGAGATGCGGACGATGGTACCCTTCTCACCGACCTTAGCGAAGGAGATCGGCATGCCGTGTCCATCGGATGCTGCAGTAGTAGATTGCATGATTTAGGAGTACCGAAATTAGTATTTAAATTTAGTCTAATCTAAATTTATTTTGGTCAATCTAAATATCAGATTCCATCAAGAAAAATCGTTATAAATATAGGGTGGATAAGCCGGAATCATGCGAATAGCCGCCGTCATCAAGGACAGGTGTCAGAACAGGAAATGCAACCAGGAATGCTTCAAATTCTGCCCGCTCATGAGAACGGGAGTGGAATGTATCACCCAGGGTGAGAGAGGCAAACCCATAATCTCCGAGACCCTCTGCGCCGGATGCGGTATTTGCGTCAATAAATGTCAGTTCGATGCCATTAGGATCATCGGTCTCGCCGATGAACTGAAAGGGGAGATGGTTCACCAGTACGGCGAGAATGCGTTCCGCCTGTACCGCCTGCCCGTCCCCAAGAAGGGAGTCGTCACAGGTATCCTCGGACCGAACGGTATCGGTAAGTCCACGGCGATCAAGATGCTCTCGGGCATCGAGATCCCCAATCTCGGAAGATATGACAACCCCGCCACGAAGGAGGAGGTCCTGCAGTACTTCGCTGGGACGGAGATGGCAGAGTACCTCAGGGCAGTCTACGATGGTAAGATCAAGACGGCAATCAAACCGCAGTATGTGGACAAGCTCCCGATGCAGGTCAAGGGTGTCGTCAGGGACCTCCTGAACAAGATACAGGAGAGGATGACCGTCGAGGAGGCCGCGAAGGAGTTCGAATTGGAAGAGGTGCTCGACAGGGAACTCTCCAAGCTCTCGGGAGGAGAACTCCAGCGTCTGGCCATGGCCGCCACGATGATGAAGGACGTGGATGTCTACTTCTTCGATGAGCCCTCGTCATACCTGGATATCTACCAGAGGGTGAAGATGGCCAGGCAGATCAAGAAGCTCAGCGAGACGAAACAGGTCGTCGTCATCGAGCACGACCTCGCCATATTGGACTTCCTTGCCGACAGCGTCAACGTGGTCTACGGTACTGAGGGTGCATACGGAGTATTCACCCTGGCACGTCAGGTCAGGACCGCCATCAACGTCTATCTGGACGGTTACCTGCCCGAGGAGAACATCAGGTTCCGCGACAGACCCGTAGAGTTCTTCGCGACACCCCCGAGAGGGGATTGGAACACCGCCAACCTGGTGGAGTTCGACGAGATCACCAAGGACTTCGGGGAATTCAAGCTCACGGTGAAACCCGGAGCTGTCAAGATCGGAGAGACTGTCGGTATCGTCGGACCGAATGCGACGGGTAAGACCACATTCGTCAAGATCCTCGCCGGAGAGCTGGAAGCGGATTCTGGTAAACTCGATACCAAACTCAAGATCTCATACAAACCGCAGTACATCACCGCCGATTTCGAAGGCACGGTGAAGGAACTCCTCTACTCCGAAGCTTTCGAGGTCATGGAGACGGGATTCTTCCAGAGCGAGGTCCTCGAACCGCTGAACATCAAGCACCTGATGGAGAAGAAGGTCAAGACGCTCTCGGGAGGAGAGCTTCAGCGCGTCGCGATCACGCTCTGTCTCGCTAAGGAGGCGGACATCTATCTGATCGATGAGCCTTCGGCATATCTCGATTCCAACCAGAGGATGAATGCGGCCAAGACCATCAGGAGGATGATGGAGAAATCCGGAAAGAGCGGAATGATCATCGACCACGACATGTACTTCCTGGACATGGTCTCGGATTCGATGATGGTCTTCGGCGGGGTACCCGGACACCAGGGTATCGCGGAAGGACCGTTCGACATGAGGGACGGCATGAACAAGTTCCTCTCGGCCGTGGACATCACCTTCAGGAGGGATGCGGAATCCCACAGGCCCAGGATCAACAAGCCCGACTCGAGACTCGACAGGGAACAGAAGTCCAAGGGCGAGTATTATTACGCCGACCCCACCGCCAGCGGCAAGAAGCACTGATCGCATGCCGTACGACGAGGAGATGGAAGTGGCCTGCAAGGCCATCAGGGAAGCTTCCCAGAAGTACATCTTCAAGGAGTCGGAGGTCAAACTGAAATCCAACGATGTGGGAGCATACGACGTCGTGAGCGAGAACGATGTCCTCATCGAGGAGTACATCAAGGGCGCGATCGCCAACGCCTTCCCGAAGGATTCATTCCTCTGTGAGGAGAGCGGAGAGGACATCCGTTCCGACCGCGTATGGGTCATCGATCCCATCGACGGTACCGTCAACTACACGCACCACACGCCCCTGTACGGCATACAGCTGGCACTTATGGTGAAAGAGGATGCGGTGATGTCCGTCATTTACCTTCCCGAGTTCGATGAGATGTACACCGCGGTCAAGGGACACGGCGCATGTCTCAACGGCAGGAGGCTGGATGTCAGGAGCAAGGTCACCATGCACGATTCCATCGTCTCCACCAGCGACTACAGCAGGGGTTCGGCGGAATACAGGGAGGGGCAGATCAGGTTCATGGAGCTCCTCCACCAGAAGGTCGCAAGGTTCAGGATGTTCGGCTCGGCCAGCTGCGACTTCGCATTCTTCGCCTCAGGCAGGACCGATTGCCACATCAGGTTCGTTCGCAAACTCTGGGATTTCCTGCCCGGATTGCTCATATCCATCGAGGCCGGAGGCATCTACGACCACGAGCTGTACGACGAACACAGACTTCTCATAATGTGCGCTTCCGAGGAAGCACTGAAGGATATCTCCGGAATCCTGAGATCGATGTTCTGATCACATCGTCAGCGACGGTTCGACGGCCATGGCGATGATGTAACCGACATAGATTAAAAGGAGCACGATCCCAGACAGTTTGGAGATCTCGTTCCTCTTCCAGACCATGATGAACATCAGCACCGACAGGAATATCATCACGGGCATGTGGAATGCGAGGGTGGTGTCGGATACCGGAACATCCACCAGGACCGCTCCGATACCGAGGACGAAGAATGAGTTGAAGATGTTGCTTCCGACGATGTTGCTCACGGCAAGCTCGTTCTCACCGCGGTATGCCGCCATGAGGGATATGCACAGCTCGGGAAGCGATGTGCCTATGGCAACGACGATCAGACCGATCATCAACTCAGACACGCCTATCTCCCTTGCGAGATCCGTTGCACCGTCGATGAAGAACCTCGCTCCGAAGTACAGCAGGACGAGACCGACTATGCACATGCCGATCCATAGGACCAGCTTCTTCGTGGAACGGTCTATCTCATCCTCTATCTCGGACACATAGGATTCCTGGGCATCCTTATCGCCCCTCTTCAGGAAGTACACCGCAAGGATGAATATGAAGAGAAGGGAGATCAGGATGATACCGTCGACGAGACCGATGAAGCCGGAGATCCCCATGACGGTGATCAATGAGACGGAGACGACCATCGTGGTTATCTCGAAGCGCATGGATGCGAACTTGGCGGCCATGGGGTGGATCAATGCCGCGAGACCGATGCACAGACCTATGTTGGCGATGTTGCTTCCGATGACGTTACCGATGATGATGTCGGGCTTGGAGGTACTGACGATGGATGTCACGCATTCAGGCGATGACGAACCGAATGCCAATACGGTCAGACCGATGACGAAGGGTGCGATCCCCAAACGGAGGGCCAGTTTCTTGGCGCCGTCCACGAGCCAATCGGAACCGAAGTAGAGCATGACGACCCCGAGAATCATTCCGATCAGCCAGAACATATTCCACTGATTCTAGTCATCGTTTATCAACTTACTGTCATTGGGGTTCGATAGGACCATCGATTCCGCGATTTTCCCTCCAAATGTTATTTAATCAAGTGGCATATAATGCATCATGAATTCGAAGGTGGACACTCACGTTCACACGTATTTCTCAGGAGTCTCCAACTACAAGGTCCTCCGTTTCCCTGAATCCGTCACGAAACCCGAGGTCCAGGTCGACTGTGCCAGGAAGAACGGGATGAACGTCCTCTGCATCACCGACCACGATGCGGTCAAGGGAGCCTTCGAAGCACAGAGGTATGCGAAGCAGTTCGATGACATCGAGGTCGTCATCGGAGAGGAGGTCACTTCCGCCGACGGTGAGGTGCTCGCATATTGGCTGAACGAGCTGGTCCCGCCGGGACTTCCCATCGAGGAGACGCTGGACCTGATCCACGAACAGGGCGGATTGGCGGTTGCACCCCACCCGTTCAGTTTCTACGTCCCGTGTCTCCGCGACCGTGTCCTTGATCTTGACCTGGAAGGCATCGAGGTCATCAACGGAGGACATGTCGATGCATTCACCAACATGAAGGCACAGACGGTGTTCAAGGAGCACCCCGGAAGATGGGCACCGTTCTCCGGGAGCGATGCGCACTCGGTCTACACCACAGGATACAACTGGACCGAATTCGAGGGTTCCGGAGCGGAGGATTTCCGCAAGGCGATACTCAGCAAGAAGACCATCGCCTGCGGTCAGCCTGCACCGGCATTCAATCAGGTCCAATGGAGCATCGAGGTCGTCATGGGAGCGCAGAAGATGCTCTTCAAGGCACTGACGGGTACCCTCAGGCCCGACCCGGACAACCCGCTCATAACCAAGATGCTCACGATCAACGACATCAAGAAGATCGGAGGGCTGATAGGCGGTGCGCTCTATCTCATCCCCCCTCTGCCCTTCCTCGCCGAATTCGCCGCGACCACATGGCTCAAGAGGAAATCCTACGCCCTGGTCAATGAATTGGACACCAAGTTCAAGATGGACAGGGAACAGGTGTACAAGATCTGCGTCTACATCCCTGTCGAGAAGGCCGACGAACTGATGGATGCCATCGACGAGATAATGGAGCCCCTGTATCCCGGATACAGGAGGGCGTTCGCCATCTCCGAAGTGACTGGCACATGGAAGCCCATGAAGGGTTCTCACCCTTACATCGGAAGGATCGGCAAGATCGAGAAGGTCCAGGAGAACAAGATCGAGTTCGTCGTGAAGGAGAACGACCTCAAGCGTGTCCTCAACAGGATCAGGGAGATCCATCCTTACGAGGAACCCATGATCGACGTGTCCCCGACATACGCATGGAAATCCATGCTGTGATCAGAGATCCTCGTCCTTCGGCCTGTATGTGTACACTCCGTCGAACACCTTCTGGAGCCTGTGGGTCCTGAGGCTGTTCGTCCTGTATTCCAGGTCCTCGTCACTGAGGATGCCCATCTCGTTGTACTTCTTGAGCATCTCGAAACCGAGGTCGTAGTTGCAGTCCACGCCGACTATGACGTTGATGTAATGGTTCCTGAACTGGAGGGTCTCTGGGATCGTGCCGCCGTTGTTCCTGATGATCTCATCCTTCACCTTGGGGAAGAGATCGTAATTGGCCTCACAGGCGGCCTTCACATCCTCGTTCCTCTCAGCGTTGAAATATGCGACGATCAGGAGTTCGTTGAGCATGAATGTCTGATAATCGGACATGTCGACGTTCTCATAGGTGTCATCGCACAGCTGGATGGCGAAGGTGCTGTTCTCGTCGGCTATCGCCCTGTTGATCATCTCTATGAAGAAATCGTATGGTGATGAGCACTTGATGCCGTCGATATACCTTGAGGCCCTTATCCTGCTCTGATCGTCGAGTCCGTTGTACCAATCCTCGAGCTTGGCCTTCTTGACCTCAGCGGGCATCTTGCCGTCCTTCTTGAACATATGCTCCGCATAATCGGAAACCAATAAAACGGTATCGGATGCCTCACTCCACGGAGGTATCCTCTTCCACTATGGTCTCGTGGGTCCAGTCGGAAAGACGCACGAATTGGTGGGCACGCTGGTCGCATTCCCTGTCGCAGTATCTGCAGAAGACATCCGTGCAGGGATCGCCCATGACTATGATGTCCACGGAATCGCCGTAGATGGCGTTGATCGATTCCCTGAGTTCATCGAACTCCTTCCTCTGTTCCTCGATGGTCATGCGTCTCGGAAGGACGACGTGCATCTGTATGTGGAGCAAGGCACCGTACTTGATCACTCTGAGATTGTGGATGTCTATCCAATCGCAGTGCCTGTTCTCCTTCAGCGTACTGAGGATGTTGTCGACAACCACCTCATCGGCCTTGTCCATGCTGGAATCCATGGAATCCTTCACCACCCTGATGCCTGTGATCAGTATGATTATACCGAACACCGATGCGATGGCACCGTCGAGCCAATATGCCTTGATGCCGGCGGCCTCCAGACCCATCATGGCCCCCAGGCCGATCACTATGCCGACGGACGAATACGTGTCGGAGCACAGATGCTTGCCTGAAGCCGTGAGTGCGGGAGAACGGTTCCTCCTGCCCTTCGCTATGGCATAGTATCCCGTCACGTAATTCACCACTGCTGTCGATACGATCAATATCAGACCGATGTCCAGGGCATCGGGCTTCTTCGGGTCTATGATCCTCTCGACGGCCTGCAGGAGGATCAAAGCACCTGCGACGCATATCATGGAACCTTCGATCAGCGATGATATGTTCTCGATCTTGCCGTGTCCGAACGGGTGGTTCTCATCCCTCGGCTGTGCCGACAGGTATAATGCATACAATCCAATGGCCGCAGCGACGACATTCACGATGCTCTCCAATGCATCGGTGAGGATAGAGACGGAATCGGTGAGCAGCCATGCGGCGAACTTGACCGCCATCAGCGTTATTCCGACGGCCAACACGATCTTCTGATAACCGAAGTTCTCCGCCTTGGAATCGGACAGATTCAGCTGCTCCTCCATCGCCAGGTCATCGGAAATTAAGGATATACGCTTTTCAGTTTTCATCACTGTACGATGAACCTCTGAACCACGAGAACACGGCACCGACGGCACAGAACACCAGCCAGATCACCCATGCATATCTCAGGACCTCCATGAATGTGTCGTAGTTGGAGGGATCCAATGCGGTCTCCGTTCCGAGGAACACGGAGATCAGACATGTGGCGATTCCCATCGATACCATCATACCGATCTGCCTTGCGGTGGATATGAGGCCGGATGCGCTGTTGTACTGTTCCCTCTTGACATAGGACATGACAGCGGTGGTGTTCGGCGCGGAGAACAATCCGAGTCCGATACCCAATACCGCCAATGCGGATACCATCAGAGGGATGTTCAGCGTCTCGGTGACGAACATCAGCATGATCAGTGCGCAGCAGGTGACCAGCATGCCTATCGTGGGGAGGATGCGCATGTCCATGAACGTGCATATCTTCCCTGCCCACAGGGTGAATACGACCTGGACCACCGATTGTACCATGAGGATCAATCCGGCCTCCGTCGGGGTGAGCGCTCCGATCTCCTGCAGATACCTGCTGAGGAAGAACGTTATACCGAACGATGCGGCGTAGTTGAGGAAAAGTGCCAGCATCGACCTTGAGAACCTGGAATTCTTGAATATCCCGAACCTCACGAGGGGGTTGGAATCACGGCCCTCGTAGATCACGAATCCCACGAGGATGACGGAACCGACGGCCATCATGATGAACGAATACATCGTCGGAAGTGAGATGACGCCGAACATCAGGATCGCTATCCCCAGTCCGTAGAGCACCGTTCCCTTGACATCGTAATGCTCACCGGGGGTGCTCTTGATGTTGTGGCCGAACCTGAGCATGCAGAGGAACGAACCTATGAGGAAGGGCACCAGGACAAGGAAGATGTACCTCCACCCGATGTATTCCGTTATCACGCCTCCGAGCGTGGGGCCGATGGATGCCCCCAAATACACGCATGACGTGTTTATGGCAAGGGCGAGACCGCGTTCATGGTGCTCGTAGACATCTGATATCATCGATATCCCGGTACTGGAGATCGCAGCGGTGCCGATACCGGTGATCCCTCTGAAGACGTACAGCATCACGATGTTCGGTGCGGACATTGAAAGCACCGCACCTATGGCGGCGATGACCGCTCCCGACATGAATACCACCTTCTTCCCGTAGATGTCGGCGAGCTTCGCCGAAGGCAGGAGGCACATCACGGAAACTATGAAATAGATGCTGGCGACCCATCCCAGTTGGTGTTCGCTGCAGTGGAAATCCGCCTGGATGGCGCCCAATGCGAGATTGAGCATGCTTCCCGCCAGGGGATTGGCGAATATGGAAAGACAGGATGCTGCCAGAACGGCCCTCTTCTCGCCCTTCGTGAACATCCTTTACACCAAAATGATAGAAAGAGGGGATCGCTCCCCTGATTGTTTCAGCTGTCGATTCCGATCTGGATCATCTTCCTGTTCTTATCCAGGAGATCGATCTTCTTCGGAGGTATGCTCTTCTGGAGTCCCTTGTCGAGGTTCTCCTTGGTGCAGAAGTTCAGTTCCTTGAACAGCCTTCCGACGATGATCATGTTGGCCGCGCCCTTGACGCCTGCATCCTCGGCGAGCTTGGATGCGGGAAGGTAGATGACATTGACATCCTTCCTCTCGACCTTCTTGTCGATGAGTGAGGAATCGATGATTATGGTACCTCCGGGAACGACATCGTTGACGAACTTGTCCAGTGACGGGAGGTTCATCGCGATCAGTATGTCGGGGTTGACGACCAGGGGCGAACCGATGGGCTCGTCGGAGATGCAGACGGAACAGTTCGCTGTTCCTCCGCGCATCTCGGGACCGTAGGACGGGAGCCACGAGATCTCCTTGCCCTCCATCAGTCCGGCGTAGGCGATGACCTTACCGGAGAACAGGATACCCTGTCCGCCGAATCCTGCGAAGAGGATGTTCGTGGTGGTCATTCCTTACCCTCCTTGATGTCCTTGTAGACGCCCAGCGGGTAGTAGGGGATCATCTCGTCCTGCAGGCGCTTGATGGCGGCCTGAGGCGACATTCCCCAGTTGGTGGGGCATGTCGACAGCACTTCGATGATGGTGTAGCCGAGACCTTCCTGCTGGTACTCGAACGCCTTCTTGATGGCTTTCTTCGCAGCCCTGACGTTCTTGACGCTGTCGACGGTGACACGCTGTGCCAGTGCGACCCCGTCGACGTTGGAGAGCATCTCACAGATACGGAGCGGGTAACCTGCGACCTTCACATCCCTTCCGTAGGGAGTGGTCTGCGTGACCTGTCCGGGAAGTGTCGTGGGGGCCATCTGTCCTCCGGTCATTCCGTAGATCGTGTTGTTGATGAAGATCACGGTGATGTTCTCTCCGCGTGTAGCCGCATGGACGGTCTCCGCCGTTCCGATTGCTGCGAGATCTCCATCTCCCTGATAGGTGAAGACGATGTTCTTGGGCTGTGCCCTCTTGATACCTGTCGCCACTGCAGGGGCACGTCCGTGGGGTGCCTGCACCATGTCGCAGTTGAAGTAGTTGTACGAGTAGACCGAGCATCCGACGGATGCGACTCCGGTCGTGTTGCCCTCGACACCGAGCTCATCGATCACTTCCGCCACGAGCCTGTGCACGATACCGTGCGTGCATCCGGGGCAGTAGTGGAACGGGACATCGGTCAGTGCGTGGGGTTTCTTGAAAACGACCTCTGCCATCAGAAATCCTCTCCTTTGTTGAGTTTGACGATGCAATCATAGACTTCGTTGGGTGTGGGGATGACACCGCCGGTGCGTCCGTAGAACTTGACCGGCTTCTTGCAATCGATGGCAAGACGTACGTCATCCACCATCTGTCCCATGCTCATCTCGACGGACAGGAACACCTTTGCCTTGTCGGCGTACTTCTTGAGCGTGTCGACCGGGTAGGGCCAGAGGGTGATCGGCCTGATGAGTCCGACCTTGATGCCTTCCTTCCTCGCCTTGTCGATGGCCGAACGGGAGACACGCGAGCATGAACCGTATGCGACGATGACGATCTCGGCGTCATCCATCTTGTATTCCTCTGCGCGCTGCTCCTTCTTCTTGACCTCGTCGTATCTCTTGAACCTGTCCACCACGAGCTTCTCCAGCTCCGCGGGGTTGGTGTTGAGCGAGTTGATGATGTTGTGGGGTCTCTTGTTCCTGTGACCGCATGCTGCCCAGGGCTTCTCCTCGGTCGACGGTTCCTTCGCTTCGGGGAGCATGACGGGTTCCATCATCTGTCCGAGCATTCCGTCGGACAGGACCATCGAGGGCATCCTGTACTTCTCTCCGAGATCGAATGCGAGGGAGACGTAATCGACCATCTCCTGCACGGTCGAAGGAGCGAAGACGATCAGGTGGAAGTCCCCGTGACCGGCCGCCTTGGTGGCCTGCCAGTAGTCGCCCTGTGAAGGCTGGATGCCTCCGAGACCGGGCCCTCCGCGCTGAACGTTGATGATGAGTGCGGGAACATCCGATCCCGCGATGTACGAGATTCCTTCGGCCATCAGGCTGATACCGGGAGATGACGTGGATGTCATCGCCCTCGCACCTGTGGCGCAGGCTCCGAGGACCATGTTGATCGATGCGACCTCGGACTCTCCCTGGAGATATGTGCCTCCGATCTTGGGCAGGCGCTTGGACATGTATGCCGCCACTTCCGTCTGAGGCGTGATGGGGTAACCGAAGAACAGCCTGCATCCGGCTGAGATCGCTGCCTCGGCGAGGGCCTCGTTACCCTTCATGAGCACTTTCTCGGACATGCTCAGACCTCCACTGTGATGGCCACATCGGGGCACATCGTTGCACAGGACTTGCATCCCGTGCACTGGTCAGGCTGCATGAGCTTGGCCGGGTGGTAACCTTTGGCGTTGATCTTGCTGGTGTCCAGTGCAATGATCTGCTTGGGACATGCGTTGACGCACATCTCGCAGCCCTTGCAGAGGAGCTCATTGACGATTATTCTTGGCATTTGTTCTCCCCTCCCTGTTCCCAGGGTGTTCTTACGTAGATGTCTATCGGGTAAACGTTAGGTATGTTATTTAACGCATCCGAAACGCTCC
>JAEEGL012696758.1_pt1 | contig 11081 bp, 7 predicted proteins | sample 9134231 | NCBI WGS metagenome assembly JAEEGL01 (sample SAMN16246548, study PRJNA631951) | gut metagenome | biome: gut microbiome; feature: rumen; material: fiber-attached | host: Bos | place: Iran: Karaj | collected 2018-10
GATACGAAGAACGTTGCGACGCCAGTCTTGCGAGCTTCTTGCGAGCAACGCAAAACCCAAAGGTTTTGCTTACCGAGAAAAGCACTTCGGGATCCTCGTGCTTTTCTCGCGCATCCCCCATCGGGAGGTGCGAATGTCGGAACGACAAAAGGAAGCGGGGTGGATATCCGCGGTACGCGGATCATGATCCCCGTTATTGCAGAATAAAAGCATGATTCAGGAAACGACCCCTGTATCATGCTTTTTTACATATTAACTCGGAAAGTGACCACGAACGCATTCCTAACGAGCCTTGCCATACGCCGCGGCTTTTTGTATTCATTCATGTTTCATCGGTGAATATCGTAATGCTCTCGGGCTTTTTGTCCTTCAGCAGGCGGAACAGCTCCGTTTCGCCGACCTTGCGGAAAAACGCGTCGAATATGCTCTCGCCGGGCGCAGGCTCCGCGTCGTCGCTCCAGATGCATTCGCCCATATCCTCCGTATCCTCATCCCGGGGGAAGGTCATTTCAAGATGAAGCTGCAGATACTCGTCGGGATCCCCGGGGTAGCTCACCTGCCTGACGAAGCAGACTGTCAGCTCCTCGTCGTCGCCTCCCAGGAGCTTTGCCATGAGCTCTTCGGGGGAGATATCCTCCCACTCGTCGCCTATCTCGACCGGGGAAAAAGCGCCCGTTTCAAACAGCAGCATATCCTCTTCGCCCATCGGTATGCGGCACATCTCGGCAAACGCCCGCGCCGCCTCAAAAAGAGTCATGCCCTCCTTCACGTTCTGTTTCAAATACTCTTCGTGGATCATTTTCGCCTCCTATTTCATCATATCCCGCGCGATCCGCATCAGCTTTTGCTTTTCGTTATCCTGCGGCCTGACCGCGCAATGTTCGAGCAGCCTCGTTTTGATCTCTCCAACGCGTTTTGAGGGGGGCAGCCCGAGCCATTCCATCACGTCGTTCCCGGTGCAGTCGAGCTCCTCCTCCGAAAACGGCGTGCCGCGCTCCTTCATTTCATTCAGTATGCGCCGCCATCTTTCGGCGGTTTTGACAGGTATCCTTTCGCCTACGGAGCCGCAAAAATCCGCCTCGCGGATATCGGCGAGCAGCAGTACTCTTTCCGCGCCCCATCCGACGAAGCGCTTTTTCAGCGTGGCCTCCTTCGCCCTGCCGTCAAGATCGTACATATGGTACCTTACGAGCCAGCAGGCGCGCTCCGCGGTATCGTTATCAAAGCGCAGCCTGCGCAGCGCGCAGCGAGCCAGCTCCTCCCCGGCAACGTCGTGCCCGTGCATATTGCCCTGTTTTTCAAGCTGAACGGGCTTCGCCGCGTCGTGCAGGAGGCAGCCGAGGCGCAGCGTCAGGTCGGGCCGCGCCATTGCCGTCGTGCGGAAGATATGCTCCAGCACGGGGTATTTATGGAATTTGGGGCTCTGCTCCACTCCGCGGCAGCGTGACAGCTCGGGAAGGATCACGTCGAGCGCGCCGACCTCGTCCATCAGCCGCAGCCCGCGAAGCACGCTCTCCTCCGGCATAAGGCCGTATTTGACGTCCGCCATGAGTATCTTTTTAAGCTCGTCGCGGATGCGCTCCGCGGAAATATCTCTGAGCAGCGGCGAGCATTTTTTCGCGGCGGCAAAGGTTTTTTCCTCTATTTCAAAGCCCAGCTCGGCGGCGAAGCGGCAGAGGCGCATTATCCTGAGGCCGTCGTCGCGCAGTATCGTTTCCGGATCGGGGGAGGTGGTGCGGATGAGCCTCTTTTCAAGATCGTCCACGCCGCCCGTCGGGTCGATGACCCTGCCCGAAAGCACGCCGGCATAGAGCGCGTTTACGGTGAAATCGCGGCGGAAGGCGTCCTCGTCGGGCGAAGCGGAAAAGCTGACTGCGCTCGGTCTGTGCGCGCCGCCCTCGGCATAGGTATCGGAGCGGAAGGTGGTGTGCTCATACGACTTTTCCCCGATATGGATCTCCACCATGCCGAAATCGATCCCCTTCGGAACGACCTTATAGCCCGCGTTTTCGCACAGCGCGGCGATCTCGCGGGGCTTCAGGCTGCTCGTGATATCCGTATCGGAGATCGGGATCCCCAGCAGCGTGTTCCTGACAAAACCGCCCACGACGAAAAGCTCGGCGCCGCTTTCGCGGACGAGCTCTGCCAATGCGTTCAGTTCGGGATCGAAGGTGAATGTCATTATTCCCATCCTTTCGAGGGTCTATTGTTCTTTCAGGGCGGCTGTTCCGCTGCGTTGCCTCGCGCTTTGGCTCCTCTGTTTAAGGGAAGGCGGTTTTGCCGTGTTCATCCCGCGCTTTGGCTCCTTTTAAGATAAGGAGAACGGCATACGGCAAACAGGTAATCATCCCGGCAGATCGCGCGGTTTTTCCGGGGTTTCCCGTCTGCTTTCGCATAGTTTTTTCGCAAAGCTCATTATATAGAGGCAGACGCCATCGAAATTCGTATCAACGTCATAATTGGATATCCGAAGCACAGTTATCCCATAGTCCTCCAGAAAACGAGCTCGTTCGGCGTCACGTTCCTGCTCCACAGGCTTATAATGCTGCGAGCCGTCGATCTCCACCGCAAGTTTTGCCGACGCGCAATAGAAATCCACAACATATTTGCCGAGTATTTTTTGACGATAGAATCGTAGCGGACAACGTGAAAGGCAGTTATACCAAAGCTTTCTTTCCTGCCGAGTCATATTCTTTCGGAGCATCCTTGCAACGGGAACAAGGTTTGGGTTGGCTTTGCGCTGCATAGTTGCTCCTTTCAGCTGACCCTTCCGTCAGCCTGCGGCTGCCACCTCCCCTTTATTAAAGGGGAGGCAGTTTTGTCGGATTCATCCCGCGCTTTGGCTCCCCTGTTTCAGGGGAGCTGGCGGCCGAGCTCTGCGAGGACGACTGAAGGGTTTTTTAAAACCGCCTCTTTCATCCCCCTGCGGCTGACACCTCCTCTCTATCAAAGGGGAGGCAGTTTTGTCGGATTCATCCCGCGCTTTGGCTCCCCTGTTTCAGGGGAGCTGGCGGCCGAGCTCTGCGAGGACGACTGAAGGGTTTTTTTTAACCGCCTCTTTCATCCCCCTGCGGCAGAAACGCCGCCTCCCCTTTATTAGAGGAGGCGACGGATGATCGTTATTCTTCTTCCGGTTCGACCTCGGTAAAATCGAGGCTTTCGGGCAATACATCGGGTTCGGGCGCTTCGCGGCCCGCTGCGCGGGGATGTTCCGCCGTCTCCGCGTCATGCTCGTGAGCCGCCTTTTCAAAGGCCTCCTCCTCGTTGTGGGGAGCGCGGGCGATGCTTACCACGCGGTGCTCGTCGTCGACTCTCATAAGGCGCACGCCCTGCGTGTTCCTTGAAATGATGCTGATATCCTTCGCGGGAACGCGGATGATAACGCCGTCGTCGCGGACGAGCATTATATCCTCCTCGTCGGTGCACATCCTGAGGCAGACCAGCTTGCCCGTCTTTTCGGTGAGCTTCAGCGTTTTCACGCCCTTGCCGCCCCTGCCTTGAGTGCCGTATTCACATTCCTCGGTGCGCTTGCCGAGGCCGCGCTCGGTTATCGCAAGCACGTAGCAGCCCTTTTCGACCTTGGTCATATCAATGACCTCGTCGCCTTCGTCGAGCTTTATCGCGCGCACGCCGGTCGCCGTCCTGCCCATGGGCCTTACGTCTTCCTCGTGGAAGCGGATGCTCATGCCGGAGGCCGTGCCGATCATGATATCGTCCTCGCCGCTGGTGAGCTGCACGCCGATGAGTTCGTCGTCCTCGCGGAGGCCGAGAGCGATTATGCCGCCCTTATGGATGTTGTTGAAATCCGAAAGCGCGGTCTTTTTGATCACGCCCTGCTTCGTGGCCATAACGAGGTATTTGCCGCCGTTGGTGTATTCGTTCACGGGGAAGGCGGCGGCGACTTTCTCGCCGTTTTTGAGCTGCAGCAGGTTCACTATCGCGGTGCCCTTGGCGGTGCGCCCCGCTTCGGGAATGACGTAGCACTTGATCCTGAACGCGCGGCCGGTGTTGGTGAAGAACAGTATGTGCGAATGGGTGGAGGTAACGAAGATATCCTTAACGAAATCCTCATCCCTTGTGGTATGCCCGGAAACGCCCACGCCGCCCTTGTGCTGGGTGCGGTAGGTATCCTCGTTGATGCGCTTGATATAGCCCAGGCGGGTCATCGTGACGGCCATGTCCTCCTCCTGGATGACGTCGTCCATATCGATATCCTCGATGATCTGGGTGATCTCGGTGCGGCGCGCATCGGAATAGCGGGCCTTGATATCCAGCAGCTCATCCTTGATTATGGAGAGCAGCAGCCCTTCGTCGGCGAGTATGCGCTTATAGTATTCGACCTTTGCGGCAAGCTCCTTCTCCTCGTTCTGGAGCTTTTCGCGCTCGAGACCGGTAAGGCGCTGGAGGCGCATATCGAGTATCGCCTGCGCCTGCTTTTCGGAGAAGCCGAACCTCTCCATCAGATTCATCCTCGCCTCGCCTACGTTGGGCGAAGCCTTGATGGTGGCTATGACCTCGTCGATATTGTCGAGCGCCTTCAACAGGCCCTCTATAATGTGGAGGCGTTCCTCGGCCTTTTCGAGATCGTACTTCGTCCTTCTGGTGACGACTTCCTTCTGATGCTGGAGATAGTAATAGAGTATCTCGCGCAGGTTGAGCACCTTCGGCTCGCCGTCGACAAGGGCGAGCATTATCACGCCGAAGGTATCCTGAAGCTGCGTATGCTTGTAGAGGCGGTTCAAAACGACGTTCGCGTTGACGTCCTTCTTGAGCTCTATCACTATCCTCATGCCCGCGCGGGAGCTCTCGTCCCTGAGGTCGGAGATGCCGTCGATCTTCTTTTCATGAACGAGCTCGGCGATCTTCTCAACAAGGCGCGCCTTGTTGACCATGTAGGGGATCTCCGTCACGACGATGCGCGATTTATCGTTCTTCATGGGCTCGATCTCGGTCTTTGCGCGGACGATTATGCGGCCGCGGCCGGTGAAGTACGCGTGGCGGATGCCCGCGTCGCCCATTATGACGCCGCCGGTGGGGAAATCGGGGCCGGGTATGTAGTTCATCAGCTCGTCGACCGTGATCTCCGGATCGTCTATCATGGCTACCACCGCGTTGATCGTTTCGCCCAGATTATGGGGAGGTATGTTGGTGGCCATGCCGACGGCTATTCCGTTGGAGCCGTTTACGAGCAGGTTCGGGAACCTTGCGGGAAGCACCGAGGGCTGCATAAGTGTCTCGTCGAAGTTGGGATAGAAATCGACGGTGTTCTTATCGATATCCCTCAGCATCTCGGTGGTGAGCCTTGCCATCCTGCATTCGGTATAACGCATGGCGGCGGCGGGGTCGCCGTCGACGGAGGCGAAATTGCCATGGCCTTCAACGAGCGGATAGCGCGGGGAGAACGGCTGGGCGAGGCGCACGGTCGCGTCATAAACGGAGGAATCGCCGTGGGGATGGTATTTGCCCAGCACGTCGCCTACGAGCCTTGCGCACTTTCTGAAGGGCTTCTCGGGCTGCATGCCCAGCTCATCCATAGAATACAGTATGCGCCTGTGAACGGGCTTTAAGCCGTCCCTGACGTCCGGCAGAGCGCGGCTGATGATGACCGCCATCGCGTAGGAAATGAAGCTGCGCTTCATTTCGCCGACGAGGTTTATGGGCAGTATCTTTCCGCCCTCGATATCCGTGGGAAGCTCGTTCGTGCCGAGCATTTCAAGATTGCGGTTCTTCTTATTGTTATCGTCCATTCTCAAACTCCTGTGAGATTCTTATTTTGCTGTATAGTATATTGCCCCGGCGCTGTAAGCCTGCGAGAGATGCTTGAGTGTCATCAAGCTGCGGATATGTCTCGCAGGAGGTTCGAGGGCGGTCGCGGAGCGATTTTGACCGTCCGGGGAACGGTCAAAAAGTCCGAGAACGGGCGGCCGGGTACGCCCCGTGAGATCGACGGGCCTGCTTTGACGAGGTTCCGCGCCTGACGCGGCGCGGTCGCGCTGACCCGCGCGGCTCCCTTTGGTCGCTGTTCGCTGCGCTCACAATGTATAGTGTATTGCCCCGGCGCTGTAAGCCTGCGAGATCTTGAATGGGGTTCAAGAGGCCGGATTCTTCTCGCAGGAGCGGTTCTGCTCAGATGTCCAGATCGGAAACGAGCTTGGAGTTCGTTTCGATGAATTCGCGCCTGGGCTCGACCTGGTCGCCCATAAGAACGGTGAATATCTGATCCGCGGCCATGGCGTCGTCCATCGTGACCTGCAGCATTATGCGCTTTTCGGGATCCATGGTGGTATCCCAAAGCTGCTCGGGGTTCATTTCGCCGAGACCTTTGTAGCGCTGCACGGTTATGCGGTCGCGCCCGATCGCGTTAAGAGTGGCTTCGAGCTCCTCATCCGAATAAACGTACTTCTCGAAGTTGGGCTTTTTGATGAGGTAGAGCGGCGGCTGAGCGATGTACACGTAGCCTTTTTCGATCATCGGCCTCATGTGGCGGAAGAAGAAGGTCAAAAGCAGCGTCCTTATATGGCTTCCGTCGACGTCCGCATCGGTCATGCAGATTATCTTATGATAGCGGAGCTTCGTTTCATCGAACTCGTTGTCGATGCCGGCGCCGAAAGCGGTTATCATGCAGCGGATCTCGGCGTTGCCGAGCATCTTATCGAGCCGCGTCTTTTCTACGTTCAGTATCTTGCCGCGAAGCGGGAGTATCGCCTGGAAATGCCTGTCGCGGCCCTCCTTGGCGGAGCCGCCCGCGGAATCGCCCTCGACTATGAACAGCTCGCAGACGGAGGGATCCTTCTCCGAACAGTCGGCAAGCTTGCCGGGCAGCGCGGTGGAATCGAGCGCCGTCTTCCTTCGGGAAAGATCGCGCGCCTTGCGCGCCGCCTCGCGGGCCCTCGAAGCCTGGAGGCATTTGTCGATTATGAGCTTCGATTCGGAAGGATGCTCCTCCATGTAGATGGAAAGCCCCTCCGAAACGGCGGAGTCGACCATGCCCTTTATGTAGGCGTTGCCGAGCTTGGTCTTGGTCTGCCCCTCAAACTGCGGCTCGACGAGCTTAACGGAGATTATGGCGGTCAAGCCCTCCCTTACGTCGTCGCCGGTAAGGTTCGCGTCGTTGTCCTTCAATATCTTGTTCCTGCGCGCATAATCGTTTATAACGCGGGTCAGCGCGGTTTTGAAGCCGACGAGATGGCTGCCGCCCTCGGTGGTGCAGATATTGTTCGCGTAGGTATAGATATTCTCCGAATAGTCGTCGTTATACTGCATGGCGACCTCCACGCTTGCGGTCTCAAGCGGGCTGTCGTTCTGCGAAGCGGTGAAATAGATGGGATCGGTATGCAGCACGGTCTTGTTCTTATTGAGGAACGAAACGAACTCCCTTATACCGCCCATGTAATAGAAGGTGTTTTCGAGCTTTTCCTCGGGGCGCTCGTCGGTCACGACGATAGTCACGCCCGCGTTCAGGAAGGCGAGCTCCCTGAGGCGCTTGATGAGGATCTCGTATTCGTAATCGACCTCGTCGAATATTTCGGGATCGGGATGGAAGGTGATGGAAGTGCCGTGCTCTTCGGGATCGCAGGAGCCGACCACCTCGACCTCGGTCTTTTTAATGCCCCGTTCGCAGATCTGGCGGTAGACGCTGCCGTTGCGCTTGACCTCGGCGATCAGCAGATACGAGAGCGCGTTGACTACCGAAAGGCCCACGCCGTGCAGACCGCCGGAGACCTTGTAGCCGCTGCCGCCGAATTTTCCGCCCGCGTGGAGCATCGTGAGCGCGACCTCGAGCGCGGATTTGCCCGTCTGCTGCTGGGTGTCGACCGGGATGCCGCGGCCGTTGTCAACGACTGTGACCGAGTTATCCGGGTGGATCGTAACGTAAACGTGCGTGCAGTAGCCCGCCATGGCTTCGTCTATGGCGTTATCCACTATCTCGTAAACGAGATGGTGCAGGCCCCTCGAATCGGTGGAGCCGATGTACATGCCCGGACGGCGGCGGACTGCCTCAAGCCCTTCGAGGACTTGTATCTGATCCGCATTGTAGTTGTTGTTCTGTTCCATGATCCTTTTCCAATCTTCCTAAAGTTATTAGTTGTTAGTTATTAGTTATTAGCTTTTTCTATCCTTCCGCCTTTTACCTCGAAAAGCTCGGCGTTCCTGCCGTTCACGGCGTCTTCCACGCCCGTTGCGGTAAGAAGGCATTGGCAGTCGAAAGCGGACTCCATAAGCGATCTCTGGCGGCTCTCGTCGAGCTCGGAGAGCACGTCGTCAAGCAGGAGCACGGGGCTTTCGCCCGTCACGTCCTTCAAAAGCGCGATCTCGGAGAGCTTTAACGAGAGCGCCGCCGTGCGCTGCTGCCCCTGCGAACCGTAGACCTTTACGTCCGTATCGCCGAGCTTTATGCCTATATCGTCCCTGTGGGGGCCGCGCGTGGTGAATCCGCGGCGGATATCCTCCTCCCGGGAGGCTTCGAGCGCATCGTAGACAGCGTATTCCGCTTCGTTTTCATCAAAGGGCACGTTCGGCTGATAATAAGCGAAGAGCTGCTCGCGCCCGCCGGTGAGCCTCCTGTGCATATCAGAGGCGATGGTGGAAAGCTCATCCATGAACCTGCGGCGGGCCCGCATCACTTCCGCGCCCGTGCGCGCAAGCTGCGTATTCCACATATCGAGCACCTCGGGATCGATCGGCGCGGAGAACGCCTCTTTAATGAGGGCGTTGCGCTGGCGCAGAGCGGCGTTGTACATGGCCGCTTTCCTGTAATAGGCGGGGCGGAGCTGGCAAAGCTCCATATCCATGAAGCGCCGCCTGATATCGGGGCTGGCCTTGACGAGAGCCAAATCCTCCGGAGAGAACATCACGACGTTCAGCACGCCCATAAGCTCGCCCGCTTTATCCGCGCGCTGGCGGTCGATGAATATCTGCTTTTTGTCGCGAGGATTGCGGTTGACGTCCTCGCCCGCTCTCAGCTTGATCTCAATGAGTCGCGAGCCGCTCTGCGTTTCGAGCTCCAGCCCGACGTACGCCCCGGCGAGCCCGCGGCCGATCATCTCAACGTCCTTGCTCGTCCTGTGGCTGCGGCCGAGCGCGCAGAGGAACACCGCTTCAAGCACGTTCGTTTTGCCCGCGGCGTTCGCTCCGTAGAGGAGGTTCAGCCCGTTCCCGGGGCAAAACTCAACGTGATCGTAGCTCCTGAATCCGTTTAAGATCAGCTTCCTGATGCGCAAAGCCATACTCTCCGATTGTACAGATTTTTACTTGATAATTATAACACATAATGCATTTAATTGCAAGGCGTTTTATTATAATAATGTAGAAAATCCCCTCGAAATCCCCCGAACGAGGGCTTTCGGCTTCCCGTAAAAAACAAAGCCTTCACCCGAAACGGCGCCGCCGGCCAAAAAGAAACAGGCCCGGATCGCATTGATCCGGGCCTAAGGAGCTTATATGCTCATTTGTTGACGGCTACCTGCTCGCGCATAGCGTCAAGCTCCGCGTCGGTCTTGCCGCTGAGTTCGCCTGCGGGATAGAGGCGGATGACGACGTAGACGAATATCTGCCCGTTGGAGGTAAAGAGCAGATCGTAATACCCCGGCAAGCGCCCTTCGGGATCGGCGCTGAAGCCGCCCGAAACGCCCTCCTCAAAGCTGTGCGCGGCGGAATAGAGCGCGCCTTCGGAAAGATCCAGCCCGCGATACTGCGAGAAATCTATGTGGGGGCGCAGATAGACGGTACATTCGCCCTTGTCGCTTTCTCCGCAGACGAGGCGGTAATCGATACGCTCTCCGAATTCGAACACCGGCCTGATGCCCTCCTCGGCGGGCTCTTTTTTATTTATCGCGTCGCCGGCTTTATCGCCCGAGAGGGAGAGGCCCTTGACGTCGTGCCTTACCGAGAACGCCGAATAGAGCAGCCTGCCCGTTTCAAAGGGCTGCGTAAAGCCCGCCGCGGGATCAGCCGCGGTCACGTCGTCCTGAGTGAGTCTTTTGCAGCCCGCGGAAAACGCGGCGAGCAGCGCGCAGAGCAGTATTGCAACGATCCTTTTCATTGATACGATCCTTTCCGCATCGATCCGAGCCGCTTTCGGCAACAATTCGGTTTTTGCCGCGCGGTCCTGTAAAAAACGGCAGAGAGTTTTCCGCTCTCTGCCGGTGAAGCTCCCGTTATCAGTCGGCCTTGGGGCCGGCGTCGATAATGTGCTGGGGCATGTTCTTATACTTCTTGAAGTTGTTGATGAAGAGCTGTGCAAGCTCCTTGGCCTGCTTGTCATAGGCTTCCTTATCGGCCCACATCTCCCTGGGATCGAGCACCTCGTCGGGTACCTCGGGGCAGGTCTTGGGCACCATCACGTTGAAGATGGGGTGGCGGAAGTACTCAACGTCGTTGAGAGCGCCGGTGAGGGCCGCGGTGACCATCGCGCGGGTGTACTTCAGCTTCATGCGGGAACCGACGCCGTAGGGGCCGCCCGACCAGCCGGTGTTGATAAGGAACGCGTTGGCGTTGTGCTCATCCATGCGCCTGCCGAGCATCTCCGCATAGATGGAGGGATGCTTGATGAAGAAGGGCGCGCCGAACAGCGTGGAGAAGGTGGCCTGGGGCTCCTTAACGCCGCGCTCGGTACCGGCGAGCTTTGCGGTGTAGCCGGTAACGAAGTGATACATGGCCATGTTCTTATCGAGCTTCGAGATGGGGGGCAGCACGCCGAACGCATCTGCTGTGAGGAATATGACCGTCTTGGGATGATCCGCCACGCCGGGAATTAGCGCGTTGGGGATGTACTCAACGGGATAGGCTACGCGGGTGTTCTCGGTGATGGAGCCGTCGTTGAAATCGAGCGTGCGCTTCTCGTCGTCCATAATGACGTTTTCGACGAGGGAACCGAACCTGATGGCGTTCCAGATCTCGGGCTCATGCTCCTTGGAGAGGTTGATGCACTTTGCATAGCAGCCGCCCTCAAAATTGAATACGCCGTCATCCGACCAGCCGTGCTCGTCGTCGCCGACGAGGAAGCGGCTGGGATCGGCGGAAAGGGTGGTCATGCCGGTGCCGGAGTGGCCGAAGAAGATAGCGGTATCGCCCTGCTTGCC
>JAEEGL013077325.1_pt1 | contig 11081 bp, 12 predicted proteins | sample 9134231 | NCBI WGS metagenome assembly JAEEGL01 (sample SAMN16246548, study PRJNA631951) | gut metagenome | biome: gut microbiome; feature: rumen; material: fiber-attached | host: Bos | place: Iran: Karaj | collected 2018-10
GTACCTCGTTATCATTACGTCACTTCTGGAAGACGATCTGTTTTTCTGTTATGCATTGGTTCGTTCGTCCAACAGATTCTTTTCCTTTTCGAAAAAAGCATTCTTCAGCATCGCATATTCTTCCGCTGTGCAGACCTTCCGGCACATCGGCCCGAAAGATTCCGTTACCCGGAAACAGTCTTGCAGGATGGAACATGGATATTCATCGCATTTAGCGCAGTTCGCGATATGTTTTTCTTCACAGCATGCAGCGATATGATATCTGCACCAGTTGTCTGCCTTGCAGCCGGTGCAGGCGATTTCTTCTTTTGTGACGACATGATCGCGATAGCCGATTTTAAACCACAGCTGCGCGGTCTGCCGCAGCTGTTCCTCGGTTTTTTCGAAAGGATGCTTCACATATCGCGGACATGCCGAGCAGTCGTTGCCGCATGCCGCAAGTATTCTCTTCATGTTCTCCGCCTCCCTGAGAGATCGTTATCTGTTTGTGGTTATTATACATCAGCCGCAAAGAGGGGAATCATGCTCTGAATCCCGGAAATTGAAAAGATCCCGTCGTTGGGATCTTTTAAGCATTAACTTTCTGCTCAGCAGCCTTTTCTTCCGACTTTGTGATCTTCAATGGAGCAGGCCGCCGCTGATCCGTATTCGATCAGTCCGGCATCCGCCGGATCGATGGAAATTCTGCCGTCTTCAAATACAAAAGCCGGGATTCCTACGTCACCGATCGCCTTGCAGTGGTCAAACACAGGACTGGTGTCACGCATTCTGGTGAAAGCACCCATGTTCCGGATGTTCTCGCCGATGTTGATGTATTCAAATTCATCCTCACGGCCTTTGATCTGTTCATAAATATAATCGCAATAAGGGCATGTTGGCATTCCGTAGATTTTAATCATTTTCTGTACCTCCAGATGATCCGTTTAACGTTTCTTCTGACTGTTATTATACAGCAGACGGCAGAAAAGTTGGCTTTTCAGACACTGCCCGTTTCCAGCAATGATTTTTCATATGCTGCCATGCTTCCGTCCGTCAGCACAGCCGTATGAAAAGCAGAGTCCATTTACGGACTCTGCTGTAATGAATCATATTGTTGCGGAAAAGCCGTGTTTATCTAGGTATTAAGAATATGACGGCGATACCAAAGGAATAGATTGTGAGGATCGCGACAAGAACGAAGAGAATCCACCAGCCGATATCAGACGCTTTGCCATTGACGACTTTTTTCTCCGTGGCTGCAGCAAGCCAGAAAAGCAGCGGGAATCCCAGAACTGTGAACGGTGTATAGATCACAGCCTCGAACGAAATTGATAGCAGCTGCAGTGCAAAGGCGATGAAGCATGGCACATAGATGATAATACCGATCAGAATGATGATCGCCGCCAGTCCGCTCCGTTCGCGGAACAAGGTAACCGCATTCGCATCTTTTCTATGCTTGAAGAGAATCACACCGCCAACGATCAGCAGGAAAGCCGCCAGGGTCTTGCAGAGCGTGATCCATGAATAGACCGGAACAGAAGCGTCTGGCAGCACACCGGCAAGGTTCATGTTGAATACTTTGAACATGCCAGTCCGTAAGGATGTCACGATCGTTCCGACTCCTCCCACGACCGCGACCACTGCCAGAAGGGTGGTCTTCAGAACGTCATTGTTCTCACGTGCTTCTGCTTCCGGAAGGAAACGTGCTTCAAACTTCTGGCGTGAGATGTTCCATGTGGTGTCAATGGCACCCGTAGGACATGCGCTTACACACTTGAGGCAGCGGATGCATTCCGTGCTGTTTGGTGTTTCAAACGTTTTGATATTCATGCCGCAGGCCTTCTGGCACATGCCGCACTTCACGCATTTTTCCGGATCCACGACGAGGCGGTATGTGGAAACAGGATTAAATAACCCGTAAATTGCTCCCAAAGGACAGACGTATTTGCAGAAAGGCCGGTAATAAGCAACCGATAACAGTAAGATGATGATCAGAATCGACAGTTTCCAGAAGAACTGAAACCCGAGGGCTGCCTGGAAATCCGGACTCATGGCGATCAGCGGAATGCCGGCCAGCAGAGTGCCGCTCGGGCAGATCCATTCACAGTACCATGGCGAACCGGTTCCCGTGACATCGTGAATCAGGGATGTCAGCAGGACAACGAAGACAACCAGGATGACATAGCGGAAGTGCTTCAGCCACTTATGACCAGGCAGATTCTTCTCCTTGATCTTGAAAGGAATCTTATAGAGCAGATCCTGAACCAGTCCGAACGGACACAGGAAGCCGCATACAACTCTGCCCAGCAGAACGCCGAACAGAGATATAAAGCCGAATACGTACAGAGAGATGCGATAAGCCGGACTGCCGATGATGGCCTGCAGAGCGCCGATCGGACATGCGCCGAGCGCGCCTGGGCAGGAGTAGCAGTTCAGACCGGGAACACACAGTATTTTCGTGTTGCCGGTATAGATCTTGCCGGTCAGATAGCCGCGTGCGTATCCGTTGGTAAAGGCAAACCAGAACGCCTGGATCCAGTGCCGGTACTTTTCAAAGAAATATCTTTTCTTCATACAGATCACCCGATTCCAATGCACTGCATGCAGACTTTGATGGCCTTGTTGAAGACGTCAAAATGCTCACCGCGCAGATAGCCGGCAACAATCAGAACGATGGATACAACGATCAGCAGCCGTGTAATCAGTTTTCTTGTCTTTTCGTTCATTTCTGTTTCTCCTCTTCCAAAAGTGACTTGACAATCTCTGACCAGGTTCCAAATGTTCTGTTTCCGGTCACTGTTTTCAGGATATTCCCCTCACTGTCAAGGAAATATGTCGTCGGTGTGCCGAGCATTGTGCTGGTGAAGAACGCCGACGTTTTTGTGTCAGGAACGAAATTCAGGAAAGTGACACCGGTAGCGTCAAGAATCCGTTTCGCTTCTTCGAGACGCTCCTCGACGATACTTTCTCCGTGAACGGTAACGTCGATTGGTGTGCCGATGATACGGAACACACTGTCATCATAGGAATTGTTCAGCTCTTCCAGAGCGGGAAGTTCCTGAATGCAAGGCGGACAGTCGGTTCCCCATACATTGACTGCGACCAATGAAGATGATCTGAGATCTTGTGCTGTGAATGGCTTGCCGTCCAGCGTCTGAAGTTCGAATGTCTTAAAGATGTCTGTTTCTGCTTCGGCTTCAATATGTTCCTGATTCTGTGCCCAGGAGATACAGAAGGTCATTACGATGCTGGACAGAGAAAGCACCAGAGCGGCGGCCAGCACATGAAATGTGGTGGCATGTAAGAGTTTGGATTTTTTCTTTTCTGGTTGCTGGCTCATGTTACCTCCTTGAAAATATAGCGGGAAACAGGTGGGTCATAATTTGAAAATCCCGCCTTGAATGTGAGTACTGCATGTCTCTTTCTGAATACAGAAAAAACTCTTTCGGAAAATGAGAGTTTTTGTTGGCAGAAGAAGATTGCTTGCCAATAATTGTAACCCAATTCATGCGGCATGTCGTTGATATCTGAAAAACAGATGAAGGAAAATCTCTTTTTTCATACATGAAGAAGACATTGTCAGAGTATAGAAGAACTGTCGGAATCTGGTTGTGATTGCTCAGATGTGAATCTGGAAAGTGCCGAAATCAAATAAGCCGCTTCCCTGTCTCAACTTTCCGGCCTGTTCGATCCGGGCGAATCCATCCGCGATATCATCCGCCAGAGAAACAGGAACATCCAGCTGATGATGACCGGGCAGGATCCGGCTGATCCGGTAATTTTGGATCTTTTTCACGGATGCATGGAAAAGTAACGGATCGGTGGTCGGATAAAACGCGTCAAGACAGCCTTTATAGATCAGATCACCGGTGAACAGATATTCCCGCTCCTTATCGTAAAAACAGCAGTGACCGGGTGAATGTCCCGGTGTGTGGATGACCTGAATGATTCGGCCGCCAAGATCCAGAATGTCATGATGATGCAGAATTCTGTCCGGCTTTCCCTGAAAGATCTGATAGTTTTCAATATGGAATTCAGGCGGAAAATCACAGGGCTGGCGCAGCCGGTTCTTCTTTACTGTTTCAAGGGGAAGGGGAAACTGTCCGTCGAGCCAGTCTTTTTCCGCTTCGTGCACGGCGATATTGTCAAAATGTCCGTGGCCGCCGATATGATCCCAATGAACATGCGTGGCGACTGCTGTGACGGGCAGTTTCGTCAGTTCATCGACAGCTTCACGGATATTCGCGACACCCAGCCCGGTATCGATCAACAGCGCTCTTTGACTGCCGCATAAAAGATAGCAATGTGTTTCTTCCCAATGTCTGTATTCGCTGACGGCGAAAGTCCGGGAATCAATTTGTTCAACTGTAAACCAATCGTTCATATGAATACCGTTTATTCCATAAGGTGCGTATCAGGAATGAATGTATGTTACTGCAGCCCGAATGCTTTTTCGTCCATTGCGAGAGTCTCTTCGGCTGTTCTGTTATCTGTCAGACAGTGGTACACCGCTGTCCCCATTATACTTGATGGATGATCGTTTGCTTAAGAGAGAAAGAAAACTGCCGGTTCTGATACCGGCAGTGAAGGGGCTTTATTCAAAATCCTGCTTTGCATGGCGGCTGTTCCGATACAGCAGGCTGATAAAAACGATGGCAAAGATTGCCGCCCCGGCCATGACGTCGCTGATGAAATGCATGCCGCCCATGATCCTTGAAACAGCCACGAAAACCGTAAAGACCAACGGGCCTGCAAATAACAATGACGAATTCCAGGGATACTCCTCATATAACTCCGGCAGCAGGACGATCAGGAAACTGCAGGCCGCATCGAACGTATGAGCGCTGGGAAAGGAATGATAGAGATCGCTCTTGATGGCGAAGCCGTTGACCGTCCGCCAGTTCTGAAACTGTGCGCCTTCCTGAAGGATGGCAAGATAGCGTGGCCGGTTCCACACGTACTTTATGACTTCCACGATTACGATGCCGATCAGCGGTGTCATAATGCCGATCCATAATAAGCGGCGGCTGAAAAGAGTGTCTGTGGGAAGGGGAATTTGGATCAGAATGAGGAAGATGACGATTGCCGCGGCCAGGGTGACGCATCCCTCAACGAGATAATTGTCATGAGGAATGACGATGGTCCAGGCGGCAGCGAAACAGAGCAGGAAACAGACGATTTCCATATACCATTTACGGCTTTTGAAGCTGCTGAGCGCGTGAATACAGAAAGCCGGAATCAGCGGAGCGGGAAGCTGTCCGATCCGCCGTCCCAGCTGAAAGAACCATTCCGACGCATGTGCCGTCAGGAAATCAGAAAACTGCAGATCATAAACGGAAAGCCACAGAAACAGAACAGTGTATGCGGCTGCCGCGGCCGCAAACCACAGTTTCTTTTGTACAGACAGATTCAGAAATCCATTTGATCTTTCTCTGTTCATGTGTTACTCCTTCGTTTTTACTGCCGTTGTTGATCAAGATGATTGATGATAAGCGGATCAATAGCCGAGTGTGCGGTCTACTGTATGCACGGGTTCTTTTCCGTCCAGGACCAGTGAGAGATTCTTGACAGCGACGTCGATTACCTGGCTGTAATTCACACCGCTGCGGTAGCCGCCGGAAATATGCGGCGTGATATAAACGCGCGGTGCTGTCCAGAGCGGGTGGCCGGCGGGCAGGGGTTCGGGATCCATGACGTCCAGACAGGCGGCTTTGAGATGACCTTCTGCCATTACGGAAAGCAGGTCTTCGGTGACGACGGAATTGCCGCGGCCGACGTTGAGCAGAATGGCACTGTCTTTCATCAGAGAAAGTCTGCGCCTGTCAAACATGCCTTTCACATCCGCGGTGCCGGGCAGACTGAGAGCGACGACGTCCATCTCGGGAAGCAGGGCATCCATTTCATCCGCTGTCACGAGTTTTTCCACATAATCCGGTTTGTCATGCACGGTTCTACGGACGCCATAGCAGACGGCACCGAGGGCATTTGCTTTTCTGAGATACGCACCGCCGATCGCACCCATGCCGACAGAAAGAATCTTCGAGCCGGCGAACCGGATGATCTGATCGAGCAGTTCCCAGTCCTGTTCTTTCTGCATGGAAAGGTATTCCGGCATCCGTTTCATGGCCATCAGCGTCGTTGTGATCATGTGCTCGGCAATCGATTCGCCATAGGCGCCAAAGGCATTGGCAAGCACGATATGTTCCGGCAGCCAGGTATAGTTGTTCGCTCCGGCACTGAACAGCTGCACAAAACGCAGGTTCGGCATTTTCGCACAGATTTCTCTGGTAATGGAGCCGGCAAAAAACTCCGCTTCGTTGAGTGCTTCCGGCGGAATACTGCCGGGATCTTCGCAGAAAACGATCTTTGCGGGCAGTTCTTTGAAACGGTCGATTCCGTATTGTCTGTGATGGCCGGTGATGATAACGGTAGCTGTCATAATGAATACCTTCTTTCCTGATCTGTTATATGAAACATGGTCATTGCCATGGAAATGATAATTGGGAAGAGTCGGCCGGCGGGTTTTTCAGAAGTTCCTCGATCCAGGGACCGTAGTTTTTATCCCACAGGACGGACTGCATGAGGGCGTAATCCGGATGTGACAGGAAGGTATCCGCATCCTTGCCCAGTTCACCGCGTCCATAGGAGGCGAAGAACTGCTCTGTCAGACTGAGAATTCTTTCCGTTTCTTCCTCGGAAAGGTTTTTTTCCTGACACAGGTTTGCAAAGGTGGAGAGGAAAGCGTCTGACTGTTTTTCGACCAGTTCCATGGCTTTATCATAGACACCCGGCGCGCCGTATGTCTTCAGATCAATTTCTTCGGTATGATAGCTGACCCCGTTTTCGTCCATCCGGAGCAGACCGAACGTATGGGCGGACTGGATCGGCATGCCGTTCAGTATTTCATACATGCCGTCTTTCTGCCAGAGAGCCTGATTGTGCTGGTGGCCGCTCATGCACAGCTGCACGTCATAGTCTCTGAGCATTTCAGACAGACCTTCATTACCGATCAGATAACTGCTGTACATGGGGGATACTTCACCGCAGAGAACATTGTGATGGGAGAGAAACAGGATGCGGCTTCCGGCTGTTTTCGCCTGCTTCAGCTGCTGTCTGAGCCACTGCATGGTTTCTTCCTTAAAATAGCCGGATGAGTCACCGGGATGCGAATCGTCCATGGCGAGAACGGTAACACCGTGACCGGCAGTCATATATGAGTAAGAGGCGGGATCTTTTTCGTCCATCTTCAGCAGGGGCAGAACGTAAGTCTCCCAGGCATTGATACTGTGGGCCGCCTGGCCAAAGTCGTGATTGCCGGTCGTGACGATGACCTCAATGCCGGCATCCCTGACTTTCTGCAGTTTTGCGGCAAGATCTTTGACATCTTCCTCCTTGCCGTTGTTTGTCAGATCACCGGTCAGTATGAAAGCATCCGGTTTCATGGCGATGACCTGATCGATCAGCGCGTCGGTGACTTCCTGCACCAGCGGCTCAAGCGCGACAATGCTGTTGAATTCAGAAGGGGAAACCGTATAGTGAAGATCGCTGATCACCACCGCGGTAAAATCAGGTGCTTCACAGGCTGTTTCTTCCGCGCGGAAAGGTTTTGCCGTGCATGCGGCAAGGAACAGTGACAGCAGGATGATCGACAGTCTCTTCATATATGCATTTTAATCAAATTAAAACGCCGGTGCCATGATTTCACATTCAGATAGATGTATGAACAAACCCGCAGAACGGGAATTCCGATCTGCGGGTCATTTCAGTTTATCGATCAGGACCTGTTTTGATCAGATCCATCGATGTCTGGCATTTACAGTTTGATCACGTCACTGAATTTCGCGTGCTCCCTGACTTTTACTGTCAGTTCAGCCAGCCGGGAAGTATCACCGATCAGGATGACACCGACCAGGCGGTTCTTGTCGAATGTGTATTTTTCATACTGGCCGCGCCGCAGATCGGTTGTCTCAACGGTCTTGTAGAGTTTCGCGGGATCACTGCCGTTGTCGCCGATGGCGAAGAGGGAAGTGTTCATACCGTTGAAGGAAAGCGCTCCGTCAACCGTTTCATACGTGACGTCGTCACCGGCCGCGTTCGCACCGGCTGTTTTTCCCTGTTCGACGGACTGGCTCCAGAGAGCGTAGTTGATACCGTTGTACTCGGCACAGTCACCGGCCGCGAAGATGTCCGGCACACTGGTTTCCATATGGTCGTTGACGATGATGGAACGGCCGATGCTGAGACCGGCATCCTGAGCTGCCGCAAGGTTGCCGCGCACACCGGTGGATATGATTACCAGTTCCGCCGGAATAAGCGTTCCGTCCGCCAGAAGGACACCGTCTTCATTGATTTCCGAAGTATTCGCCGCCGTGTTGACTGTGACACCGCATTTCTCGCTCAGGGTCTTGATCATTTCCGAAGCGGTCGGATTGAGCTGTCTGGCCATCAGGGCAGGGGCTCCTTCAATGACCGTGACGTCGATCTTCGCCCGGCGCAGTGCCCAGGCGGCTTCCAGACCAAGCACACCGCCGCCGATGACAGCTGCTGTTTTGATGTTCGGAACCATTTCTTTTACCTTGGCCGCATCCTCGATCGTGCGGATGGAAACGACCTTGTTGAGATCATGTCCTTTGAAAGGCGGTACGAAGCAATATGCGCCAAGCGCGTAAACCAGTCTGTCATACGGGAAGGTCTCACCGCCGGCCAAAACGGTCTTCGCATCCGGATCGATGGATTCGACTTTGATATTCCTGACGAAACGGATGCCGTTATCCGTAAACCATTCCGGTTTTTCGACGGCCATCTGATCGTCCGAGAAATCGGCGAGCAGTGCCTTTGTCAGCATCGGACGGTTATACGGCAGATGGTTTTCTTCGGAAAGAATCGTGATCTTTCCTGTTTTGTCACGTTCACGGATCGCTCTCGCTGCTTCAAGACCGGCAATGCCGCCGCCTAAAACCAGATACTGACGATCGGTATTGTTCTGATAACCGGTGCCGGTATCGTCAGCCGGAACGAAGTTTTCCGGACCGACGCCGCAGACCGGACACTCCTCAACAGAAGCGTCGAAGACAGCGCCGCAGACCAGACACTTGACTTTCTGATTCGCTCCTTTGGCGGCCTGCTTCGGCTCTTTCTGAAGCAGAACACAGCCGAAGTTGTAACCGAAGTCATAGGCATCCGTCAGCTGGGTTTCATCCGGCTTGAAACGGACACGGAAGCCGTCAAGAACCTTCAGACGCACCTGCTTCAGTCTTTCGATGATATGCGGAACACCTTCACCGGACCAGCCATAGCTGCCGAAGGCAGAGGCCAGTCTTCCTTTGTAAACCGGCGGATACATGGCAAGAGTCAGATTGTAAACCGGCTCAAGCGCCTCGCCGAGGATGGTAGGAGTGCCGAACAGATAGCCATCCGCTACCGCCATGTCTGCGGCCAGATTTGTCTTATCATCGAAGACAAGATCATAGCGGTGTACTTCCGCGCCGGCATCCTCGACACCCTTCGCGATGACTTCGGAAAGCTGCTTGGTGTAGCCATAGGCACTGACGTACGGCATGACGACGAGTTTCTTCGCTTTCGGCGCGGGTGCTTTGCACCAGTCCCTGTACCAGCCGAAGATCTGATCGAAATGGGAATCCAGAACCGGGCCGTGGCCGCAGCAGATATGTTCGATTTCCAGGTCCTTGATCCGCTCAAGGGCATTGTACATATACGGATATGCGAAAGGTCCGATGATGCAGTCAAAGTAGTATTTGGTCGCTTCCGCATAGCCGGCTTCATCGGTGACGGAGGATCTCACGATGCCTTCCGCTGCGTAATGCGAGCCGAAAGAGTCGCAGGTGAAAAGCGTTTTGCATTCCGGCACGTAGGTGTACATCGTATCCGGCCAGTGCAGATTGGGAAGCACCATGAATTCCAGTGTTTTGTCGCCCAGTGACAGGGTCATTCCGTCGCTGACTGTGATGCTGTTGAAATCGGTATTGATGATGTGCTTGAGGAACTGGATCGCCGTTCCGGTCGCAACGACTGTGATATGCGGATTCAGATCGAGAAGTTTCTCGATTGAACCGGCATGATCCGGTTCTGTGTGATCCATGATCAGATAATCGATTTCGGAAACGGATGCCACCGATTCGATATACCCGACCATCTCGTCAAAAAAGGCCAGTTTGGCAGTCTCAAACAGGGCTGTTTTCTCACTGCCTTCGAGAAGATAGGAATTATAGGAGGTTCCGTATTTGGTCTCCATAATGATGTCGAATACCCGCAGTTCAGGGTCGAGAACTCCGGTCCAGAAAAGATCTTGCTTAATTTTGAACGCTTTCATTAATACTCCTTCTATAGTAATGATTGATGCCGTTTTCTGATTAACTTCACAATACCATAGAAGGACGTGAAAGGGAATGAACTCAGACATGCATGCAAAAATATGCGGCCGGTGAAAAAGAAAAAGGAGTGCATGGCTTTCCGCGGTGTCACTCCCTGATTCAGCGATTTGTCAGGAACAGATCAGACGACGGTTTCTTCCGGATGGTCTGGTTCTGCTGTCGGTGTTTCACAGTCTTTCACTGTAAATCTGACGTCCGTGTCTTTCAGAAGCATCAGCCGGAGTCTGCTTAAACGAATGTGCGGCTTCTCAGAGATCCAGATATTGGCCGCTTCCCATACCGCAAAGGAACCGATGATCGACAGTACTTCGACGGCGATGCTTTCCGTCTGCCGGGCAGCCAGCAGCCAGACGGCGATAAAGACGATTCCGATCATAAACAGTCTGATCTGTCTGAGTGTGCTGTTACGATGTTCTCTGGTTTGAAAGTCTATTTCATGCTGCAGATAGGAGCGGATGTTTTCACGGACCCGTTCTTCATTTACCGGCACGTCGCTGATGAAATGAATACAGAATTTTGCCGAGCGTTCTTTTTCCTGATATTTCCGGATGATATAGGACACCACATCGTCGGAAAGCAGGGTGCAGTCCGGATCAAGGGGATTGTAAAGGTCATTTTCTTCATGAATACTGACGCCGATCTCATACATATTTCTGTTCCTCGCTGATCTGAAAAATGAAATAAAGTTTGCATATTATTCTGCTGTTTGAA
>JAEEGL014296908.1_pt1 | contig 11081 bp, 4 predicted proteins | sample 9134231 | NCBI WGS metagenome assembly JAEEGL01 (sample SAMN16246548, study PRJNA631951) | gut metagenome | biome: gut microbiome; feature: rumen; material: fiber-attached | host: Bos | place: Iran: Karaj | collected 2018-10
CGTCGGAATGTTTTATTATAAAGGTGTAATTGTAGAGACCTTGTTTTAATAGCATTGTGCAGCGGTAGAGGTTTTCGGCTGAATCGAAAGTCATTTTGTTGGCATCCGAAAAACCATAATTCGACAATGCCCCAAACACATACATTTCGCCATCGGGTAGGGGATGATATTTTATGCAAAATTTTACCTCAATATAGTCTGATTCAAGGTCGCGGTCAAATCCGCGGTCGTTTTTTATGTAGTATTGCCCGTTTAAATCTTCTTTAAATGAATACGATACGTCGGTAGGGTAGTGGGTGGTGAGTGTATAATGGTATAGTCCGTTGAGATATTCAATTTTGTCGATAGCTAATGCCTTAAAATTTACATCTTTAGCGTCAAAATATAGATACTCGTTGCCGCCGTCGAAAATATTACCACCTTCGTTTTTATGAAAACGGATATTGTAAGCATCTGTAAAATTATATTCTAAGCTATGGCGATGGTTGATGTCGCCGTTTTGCATTACATACGTTTTTAAAAATCCGGCGGGATTGCTCATTCGTTCGCGGCTGTTGTCGATATTTACTTTAACTTGCTGACCTGTAATAGAATATTCCGAAAGGAAAGGTCGCTCTACTTGAGCATCTATTTTTAGCAGTGTTTCGGGTTCGGCAATCATAAACTTTTTTTGAAGAATGATTTCGTCGGGATTAGATTCGTCGAAAATATTGATGATATAGTTGCCGCTTATTTTTAACTGCACATCATCGTTGGGAATATCTATTATATAATGTGTAAATGTACTGTGTGTGTTAAACGAATTGCGATAGTTGTTGATTTCACGATTGTTGAATCCGTCGGCAAATTCGTAAAAATCAATTTCGTCGGGTTCAAAATTGGCGTTGCAATGCTGTATGGAATATGCAAGGCGGTGATAGTTGTCGTTGATAACGTCGAAACTAAGTGTAAGGCTTTCGCCAAGGGTGCATATCGGCAGACCCATTTCGGCTCCTGTTTTGCGAAACTCTATGGTTTTGATGTTGTTGGCGGAGTATTCTTCGGCGGGTTGTGCTGCTGCGTTTGCTATCCAAGCTGCGCATATTATTATCAAAAATATTTTCAGTTTCATAGTGGCAAATGTTTTTTTATGCAATATCTTTGCAAAGGTTTAATTATTTTTTTGATTTACAAAATTATGAAAATTGTCTGCGACAACAAGGTGAGATTTTTGGGCAATGTGTTTGATGGCATTGCCGATACTATTTTTGTTCCAGGGCGCGATATTACGCCCGAAATTGTTCATGATGCCGATGCGCTTATTGTGCGCACCCGTACCAATTGCAACAAGGATTTGCTCAATAATAGTGCCGTTAAGTTTATTGGCACTGCCACAATAGGTTACGACCATATTGATACCAATTATTGCGAACAAAACAACATTTTTTGGACCAATGCTCCCGGCTGTAATTCCGGTTCGGTGTGCCAATATATTGCTTCTGTTTTAGTAAGTATTTCAACGCATTACGGTATTGACTTAAAGACTAAAACCATCGGCGTAATAGGAGCTGGGCATGTGGGAGCTAAGGTTATCAAAGCTGCTAAACTTTTGGGTATGAATGTTTTGGTAAACGACCCACCGCTGTTATTATCAGGAAATAAAGAGTACGATTTTTGTTCGCTCGTTTATTTGCTGCAACATTCTGATTTTGTGGATATTCATGTGCCTTATACTGTTTCGGGAGATTTTGCCACCCACCATCTTTGCAATAATGATTTTATTTCAAGAATGAAGGATGGTGCTGTGTTGATTAATTCTTCGCGTGGTGCAGTGGCTGATAATCAAGCTGTTTTAAAGGCATTAACTAATAAAAAACTCCTTACCGCCGTGCTTGATGTTTGGGAAAACGAGCCTGATATTAACCGAGAATTACTCAACCGTGTGTTTATCGGCACACCTCACATTGCGGGTTATTCGGTAGACGGAAAGGCAAACGCTACTATGCAGATAGTGAGAAGTTTAAGTAAGTTTTTTAATCTTGGTTTAGACAATTGGACTCCCGATACTTCTGAATATCAAGGCTTTTTGTTAAATTATGATAATGTTGCTGATTTTGAGTCTGTTACACAATCATACAATGTTTTAGCCGATAGCCAATTATTAAAATCCTCACCCGACAAGTTTGAGTATTTTAGGGAGAATTATCCCACACGGAGAGAGAGGTTGTAACATCAATATACAAAAAAAACGAACCCTACAAGCGGTTCGTTTTTGTCAGGTTAAATAAATCAAAATAGTTTTAGGTAATTTGGCCTTAAAGTGTCGGTTCGGTAAGGCGTGTTTAATAGGTTTGTTTAGTTTGTTTACATTATTAAGACACGCTAATCGCAGTTTACCCTAAGCAAAAGACGTAATTTTTTCGTATTATTTTGTAATGTGCTGATTACTAATCGCCAAAACGCCACAAAATTCCGAACATAAAGTGAAAATCTGTGATGGGATAGCAATATGCGGGTGCATAATAGTCTTGCCATCTGCCGTCGTTGATGTGTTCCCATTTAAAAAACATCAGCACTCCACGAATTTTTATATTCAAAAATGCGTTGATAATGGGATAGTTGCCGGCTGATAAGTTTTTGCTGTTGCTTGATTTTTCTTTGAGCGCATCGTATTTTTTGTCGCTCATGGGATGAAATACCGAAGTGGCAGGGCAGTATTCGTATGGATTGTATTTGGTAGAAAATCTTACGTCGGCACCAATTTGGGTTAGCAGCACTTTGCGCAGGATATAAAACTCTAAGTACGTTGAATGAAACAGGGCTATCGAGGGCAGGTTTAATATTTCGTTGTAGTTGGTATTCTGCCACACCACCTTGTTGGCAAAACGGAAGTGCCATAGATAAAAATCTTTCGACACCTTTACGGTTTGCACTGTGATAATAGAATCTTTGTCAAGCTGTGTGGGAACGGCTAAATCGTTGAAATATATATGGTTTGTAATCACATAGTTAGATGCAGAAATTTTGAGATGCCATCTTGGAATACCAAATTCGCCACCTATGCGCATTATTTGGCTACGGTCAAATTTGTTGTCCCATTTAAAATTGTTGCCAAAATAGTGCTTTTCAAAATATGTGGGCGAAAGATTGTAAAAGTCGAACGATGCATCTAAATATGCATTGAGAGTGTCGCTTTTTTGTTTGTAAATTTTGTAGCCAAGCACTGCGTTAAACTCCATATCGCCGTTTTTTTCGCCCATAAAATACTGCTTGTAATCAGCACTTAAAAATAGGCTTCGCGATTGGTTTTTAAATATTCCTGCTTCAAAAAATGTGTTTTGATATGATTTTGAGCCGGTGTTTTCGATGTAATTGCCAAGACTGTGATATTTTTCGATTTCCGAGCCAATTGCACCGCGCAGTCCGGGCGAATACCCTCTTAATTGTCCTTCGCATACTTTTAACTGTGCCTTATTGGTTAAGCGGCTGAAAAAAATCGAATCGTATGTTGACGGAGTGTTTTTGAGAAAATGGGTATATACTGTGGTGTCTAAATCATTGTCGGTGTAGGCTCTGAATTGTTTCTCATAGTCAAATACATAATTGAAAGCTAAACGTGGGGTGTAAATTTCGTTGCGGGTGCTGTCGTTGATAATCTGAAAATCTGTTGTGCCTACAGAATATTCGCTTACAAGTCCCCAGTGCCGATACCCCCAATAGCTGTCGCTTTTTTCCATTTTGGTAGTAAAGCGTTTGTTGGTAACATCAATCGAGTCGATAATACCGCCGTTTTCTTGTATTTGAAATTTATTGAATTTATAGAAGGTATATAGGCTGAAATGTTTTCCACGATAGCTGATGTTTGGCGCAAACGATACAAGACGTGTTTGTTGGTTTGAAAGCCTACCTGCGCTACCGTCTAACTTGATGTTAAATGCCCAATTGAGACGGCTGTTAACGCTTTGTGTATGAGTAAAATCTACAATCTGCTGTTTGCGTGCTTTGGGCGCTGTGGCGTAATACAGCCATGTGTAAGGGTGGTTTACTTGGTAATATTTGGTCTCTTCGGGAACATTCCAAAAATCATTTAGCGAGTTGAAAAAAATGATTGAGTTCCACTTGTTTATCGGACGGTCGTCGAATACGTTTGATATATACGGCGAAGCCATATTGCCGAGGTTTGTGGTAGAAATCGACTTGCGCTCGTTTTTGTCGTACACTTGAAAAAGGTGAAGCGCAGTATCCTCGTCTAATTTGAATTCTACTGGCGAAAGGTCTTTGCCGAGCGTCCAAATATTTACCTTCAATGGGTAATCTTTCTTGTCTTTGTCCTTGTCTTTCTTGTTTTTCTGAGCCTGTACTCCGCCCGAAAGCAGCAAAAGTACAATAAGCATAACCACGCCTTTGCAATCGGCACACATTTTATATATGTTTACTAAAACTTTCATATCTATAAGTTATAGCAGCTTTTTTGTCTGCAAAATTTTTGCAAAAATACGTTTCAATCTTCAAATCGTCAAATTTATGCGCCTATAATCGTCAAAAAAAATAAATAATTAACCTTGATACCTCGATGTTTTGTAATAATGCCCCTTGTAACGTGCGATAAATCAGCGTAATGAAAAATATTATAAAAATCTTTTCAAAAAAATTTGCATAATACCTAATAATCTGCTTACCTTTGCACCCGAAAAATGAGCCGAGGTAGCTCAGTTGGTTAGAGCATCGGATTGTGGATCCGAGGGTCATGGGTTCGAATCTCTTCCTCGGTACTTGTTTTCAAGACCGCTTTTTTGAGCGGTCTTTTTTTTTATACAAAAAAAATTAGTTTCAATCATAAAAAATATTGTTATTTTTGCCGATTATAGCAAAATATAGATTACATTTGTAAGCGAAACTATAATTTTTTCTGACTGAAATGAAAATTTTGAATTTGGCTTTGGCAATAGCCGCTCCCGCAATGATGTCGGTAGGTTTTCTACCAACTGATTATTTGCCTTATTATGATTATAATAACGTATTGTATACTAATCAAATAACTGTTGTTAACGGCGATTTCCGCCTTAATGCGCAACCTTATTACGACTCGCTTTTTACCAAAAAAGAGCGCAAGCAATTGTCTAAGGCCGACAAATTGCGTTCCAAGGCAGAGGAGGCTCTTATCAAAAAAGCTGCTTACGAAACCGAGGCCAACGACCTTGAACGCGAAGGCGATAAGAGTGCCAAAACTATCAAAAAAATTGCTAAGCTCCGTGCCAAAGCCTCAAGCACCGAACTCGCTGCTTTAAAACAGCTTGAAACCGCTGCTGAAACTTATAAAACTATTTACACTCAAGAACTTAATAATAAACTTACTGACACTTCTGCTACTCGAACCAAGGCTGCCAACAATCTTGCTGCTCAGGCTCAAGAACTTTATGCTCTTGTAGATAAAGAGAAAAAGACCGTTAACACTGATAACGCTTTGCAAATTTACCGCTCTATGAATACTAAACTCACCAAAGCGGTAGAAAATCAAGAACTTGCATTTGCTATTCTCAAAAACGACCCGAAGGTTGATTACTCTAATTATCTTTCGCCCGAAAGTCTTAAGCCTAAGCCTTCGCCCAATGGCAATGTGGCTAAGGAAGAATTGCCGCAACTTAGAGCTGCTCAACCATACGATTTCAACAACGATAACAATATTTATCGTTTCCGTTATGCTCAATTTGTTGATAGTCTTAAAGTTTCAGATGCCGACCGCGCCGCTATGCAAAAACTTTTTGATGCTGAGAAAAACGCTTCGCAACAGATGCTCAAGGCTCAGAATTATGGTTGCAAGGCCGACACTATGCGTGTTTATGCTTCCGAGGCTGTTACTCTCACCGAAAAAGAGTATTATGAGCAAATGGCTCAAGAAGAAGAACTTAATGAGTGTTCTGCGTTTGTAAGTGCTATTAATCAGAATGTTAAAACCAACTACGCTCTATTTGAACTTTACGAAAAATATATTCCTAAAATTCGCAAAGATATTCCTGCTGCCAAGGCTTACGAGGCTCAGGCGGTTGATCTTTATAATGTGTCGAAATCGTACGAGAGCACTGCTGCCAAGCATTTTAGCAAGGTAGAAAAATACACCACTCTCAGCGAAGGCAACGAAATCAAGTTGCAAGCTATTGCCACTATGGAAAATGCAATCGCCACTTATCTTGGTATGTCTCGTTCGGTCGACAAAAACCTCTTAGCTCAAGAGGCTCAGCAACGTCACAACGATTTGGCGCTTGATTTTATTCCCGAAAATATGGACGAATCGGGTAACGATGTGGCTGTTAATAATAAACCGGCATCTAATAAACCAGCCACTGAGCAACCTTCTAATGCGCAAACCAACAATAATAAGCCTTCTACCACTAAACCTTCAACTGCGCAAACCACTACTACACAGCCTGCTAACAACGCCCCTAAAAATACTACTACACAGCCCACTTCAAAACCCAAAACTACCAACAAAAAGAATACAACTCCCACCAACGTGGCTACTTCTGGTGCAAGAGAAAAAGTTCCTGTTTCTAATTCTACTGCTCCAGCTATTTCTACTTGGTATTACACTAGCGGCGATCAGCGTTTAAAACCGTATCAATATCCCGCCGGAACAATTTTTACCGTAGAAACAGGCATTTACAAAGAGATGCCCGAACCTGTGGAGTTCCCCGCAGTAAATGTTTTTGTGGCAGAAAAACTTAAGAATCAGAATTATATGCGCTACTATCTTGGTTCGTTTAAAACCTACGATGCTGCTCTTGCTGCTCAGGCAATGGCAAAAAACGGCGGTTACAAGCAGGCTACAATAGCGGCTTTTGTGAATGGCAAGAAAACCAATGTTTCCACAGCCAAAGCCAATGCCGAAAAGCAATCGGGTTACCAAACCAATGTTCAGCGCGAATTAAAAGAGCTTAGCGCTTATCAGCAACAGTTCCAGCCTGTTCAAAACAATGTTGCGCCTTCGCAAAATGTTGTTCAAAATACAGGCACTACCGATGCTCAGCCGCTCAGCAATATTTCGGGAACGGCTTACGCAGTGCAAATTTCGTCGGTGCCCACTTTGCTCAACAAGTCGGCTTTTAATGTCAACCAACTTTATTACGACCAAAACGACGGCGGCTTATACCGCTATTACACAGGTATTTCTACCGATTTGAATATTGCTAAGGCTAATCTTAAAACAATGAAAGCTTGCGGTTACGAAGATGCTTATATTATAAAGGTGTCGGGCGGACGAAATGCTGGTTCTGTTTCGGCTAATAATTCTCAACCTGCATCCAACCGTACTATCTACCGCGTTCAAATTGGTGCGTTTAAATCGGCTTTGTCGAAGGAAAACAAATCTAAGATTGAAAAACTCAAAAAGTCGTATGCTGTTCACACTTCGCAAAGTGGCGAATATACTGTGTATACCGTCGGCGATTGCGATACTCGTGCTCAGGCTGATAATCTGCGTGCCGACCTTGTAAAACGTGGTTACACCGAATCGTATGTGGTTACTTTTATTAACGGCGTAAAACAATAATTTGTAATTAGTTATGGAATTTACATGGTTTTTAGTAGCGGTTTTTTTGCTTCTTGTAGTGGCTTTTATGTCCTATATGATGTTTAAAGACCGTAAAACTAAGTTTTCAAAATCGCTCCGTGCTCTCGACGTAAATACTTTTAATAATCCTCATTACGCCAAGGCAAAACTGATGGAAAATTCAGAAAAAGAGCGTGTTGTGGCTATTTTGAAGTGTGCCAAAGACTATACTTTGAATATCGATTTAAAAGATGCTATCGAAATTGCCAAAACTAAGAAAATCACAAACTTAGAATTATTTGTTTATAGTTATTATATTATCAATCAGGTAGATCCTTCGTTTACTTTAGAAATGCTGCGCAAGGTGGCAGAATTGCTTAAACAAAATGGCGACGAAAGCAAACGAACCGAGGAACTTCTTGCGGGCATTTCTACTGACAATGAGTCAGAAAATGCTGATGATGAGGATGATAAAAAAACAGAACCAGTTGTAAAACCAGTAGTTAAAAAGGCTAATACAAATATTAAGCAAAATATCGAAACTTTTGCTCGTAGTTGGGCCGACCAAGTTAATGCAGGTCTCAAAATTAGTTACGAAACCGCTCTCAGATATATCAACGACAAAAAAGATTTTAGTCAGTTGGTAAGTCTCGACATTATGGCGAAAAACGAGGGTCTCGACATTGAGGAGCGTCCTTTGATTAACGAAATCGACGAAGAGGGTCTTAAGTTGATTATTTACGCCATGATTCGTGCCAATAGCGCGGGCATTTTCCTTGATGACGAAAGCAGTTACCGAATCAACAAGGTGCAGAATATCAACGAGTATAAGGATGCGTTTAAAATTACCACCACCCTCCTCAAAAACCTATACAAAAATTATCATCGCGATGTAACCCGCTTTACCAACGCTATGATTAGGGCGCATAATGCTCAATTGTGGTTAAATTTTTCAGAATCAGATTTGTATGCGCTTTCTGATGATGAGTTCGACAACCTTATTTCTAATCTTATTAAGGCTAAGAACAAAGGCATCACCATCGACCCTAAGGATTTGATTTTGCACAATGTTTCGGGTCAGCAGATGAACAACCTTATTTCTGCTATTATTAAGGCTAAGGCTTACGGTCTTGATTTAACGTTCCCCGAACTTATGCGCTACCATGTTACCACGGGCAGCGATGTTATGAATTTTGTTAAGGCTTATCATTTTGTGGGTCTTACAGGGCTTGCCGACGATATTTCTAAAGACGACCTTATTGAGTATTCTAAACCCGAAGCCGATATCTACGACTGCGTAAAGGCTATGAAACTTGCCAAAGATTACGAGTCGCGAGGCACCGAGGGTGTCAACGGCATTACTAGACGCATGGTGATGAAGCACTTTTTGGAATTTGGCAAAGTGCTTGAAACTATTCAGAGCATAGAGCGCGGACGTAAGGCAGGGTTGAAAATTGATATGCTGCTTGCAGGAAAAATCAAACGTTCGGGCAAATATACTCTCGACGAGGCTATTGCTTGGGCTCTTAAACCTCAAGTGGTGGAGGTACAAAACTGCTTAACCGTGGTGTGCAAATCTGGCGTGCAGATTACTCCTAAAATCAATATCACTGTCCGTGGCAAGATGGAACTAATTTTTGCCGGTTACGGTCTTGATATTCTTGGCAAACGTATCAACGAGGCTGTAGTTACAAAATTTGAATCGTTCGACGACCACGAGTATATCCTCAAAAACCTTTCGCCAATTTCGCACGATGTGTTGAAGATGGTAAACGAAGAGGAGTCGATGCGCGAAATCAAAACCGACCCCGAACGCGCTACCGAAACTCAGTTAAACAAATATTGTGCTTACCAGTTATTGGATGTCAATATCTACGACATTGAAATCGGCAAAAATGTTAAATCCGAACTCGAACTTCGTCAAGCTGAGATTGATAGTAGAAAACGTATCATCAAAGCCGAAGCCGACCGTGCTAAAGCCGAAGCCGACCTGCGTATTGCCATGGTGCAACAGTATAAAGACGGCACTAAGCCTAATTTTAATGAGCTTCACAAGGCTAACTTGCTTAACGAAAAGGCCAAATCGATAGAAACCGGTTACGATTCTGTGTCAGAATAAATTTTATCATATTTGGCAAAAAAAATAGATTTAATTACTATTTGTACAGAAAAATATATAATTTTGTAAACAAAAAATTTTTTTACTACTCAAAACAACGCGCAATGAAAAAGTTTTTATATATTATATCGCTGATTTTCACACTGATAATGTTTCAGGCGTGTACCGCTAACGATGATTCCGAATTGTATCAAAACTTTGAAGATTCTGAATTAGTTACTGATAATATTTCGGATAATACAACCGTAACGGGCGAAGGTAGCGTTTGGGATACAATTCTTGTGGTTCTTATTGCCCTTGTGATTGCAGCTTCTATTGTATACTTTTTTATTGCCTTGGTGCCGTTGAAACTTTGGTTTCAGGCTCGATTGTCTAAGGTGCGGGTGTCGTGGTTTTTGCTTATCAAAATGAAATGGCAGAATATTCCGCAGTCTAAAATCCTTTACTTGCTTGTTAAGGCGCAAAATGCTCACTTAAGTCTTGATCCTAAGCAGCTTTGCGACCATTATCTTGCAGGTGTCGACATCAACGTGGTGGTTGACACCCTTATCCGCGCCGGCAACGCCAAGCTCAAAATTTCGGTTGAGGAGATGGCTCAGCAGTATCTTGCCAAGGTTGACGTTACCGCCATTATTCATGCGCTTATTATGGCAAAAAACGCCAAGATTAATGTTGACGTTACCGAGCTTGCTGCCTACTATCTTGCCGGTGTAAATGTTATCGACCTTATCAAAGCTAAGATTGTGGCCGACAACTCTGGATTTAGCATTTCGCTCAACGACCTTAAAGAGCACTACTTAGCTGGTGGAAACCTTGAAAAAACCATCGAGGCGTATATTTCTGCCAAAAAAGCAAGTTTGCCCGATTTTGAATTTAAGGATATTGCAGCTATCGACCTTTCTAACCTTGATGTGGTGGAATCTGTAAAATCTGCAATTACGCCCCGTGTTGTGGAAACCGACGGTGTGCGCGGTGTGGCTCGCGATGGTGTGGAAATCACTATGAAAGTGAAGGTTACTATCCGTTCGCATATCAAAAACATTATTGGTGGTGTAAGCGAAGAAACTGTGCTTGCCCGTGTTAACGAGGGTCTTGCTACACAAATCGGTCTTGCCAAAAGTCATAACGAAATATTGCAAAACCCCTATCTTGTTGCCGACAAAGTAGAAAATGCCAATCTCCATGCAAGTTCTGCTTACGAGATTCTTTCGGTCGACGTTTCGGATATTAAGGTGGGTAACGATGTGGGCGCAGGTTTAAAATCAGTACGTGCAAAGGCTATGGCAGAGGAGGCTCGCGCCGAATTGATTCTTGCCGAAGAAAAAGTTCAAAAGGCTATGGCGTCGGCTTTCCTTGATGGCAATCTCTCTATTAAAGATTACACTGATATCAAGAACAAGCAGGCTGATACCCTAATGCGTCAAAGTTTTGCCAAGC
>JAEEGL016912630.1_pt1 | contig 11081 bp, 10 predicted proteins | sample 9134231 | NCBI WGS metagenome assembly JAEEGL01 (sample SAMN16246548, study PRJNA631951) | gut metagenome | biome: gut microbiome; feature: rumen; material: fiber-attached | host: Bos | place: Iran: Karaj | collected 2018-10
AAAATCGGTACGGCCGACTGCGGCCGCGCGGCAGAAGCCGCGTGAATACGGAGCGCTTCGCGCGGCCCTTTTATTTTGGTAACCGTGGGAATTCAATAGATTTTCGGCAAATGAATTGCCGAAAATCGCTGCGCCGGACTGCCGGCGCGGCGCAGAAGCGCCGTGAATACGGAGCGCTTCGCGCGGCCCTTTTATTCCGGTAACCGTAAGAATTTATTAGATTTTGCCGAAATGAATTCGGCAAATCTATCAAATCATAAGGGGGCCCCGCAAAATCGAAAGCTTTTGCGGGGAACGACTGTAGGGGGACTGCGTTAGCAGGTAATCATTGGCCGTTGATCATGCCCGGCGTAAATCATATACGCGCTAACGCGCGCCCCCTATTGCCTCCGCGAAGGACGTCGCTCCGGCACTTCCCCCGCGGGGGGAAGCTAATGCGCGCCGCGCGGCGGCGGTATCAAATGCGCCGCAGGCACCGAAATTCTTCATTTTTCATCATTCATTCTTCATTGCCCTGTCTGCCCTATTTGACACTTCTCCGCAATGAGACTATAATGTCGATAGTTATACTTTTATGTCGAACGGAAGGGCGGTGACGTCGTGGTCGGATTCATCCAGGGCATCTGTCGGGCGCTGGACCCGCACACCGAGGGCGCAGGGCCGCTGCGGCGCTTCCTGCTGTGGGCCTTCAATCTGCTGGCGCTGACGGCCTGGGGCCTGGCGCTGGGCGCGGTGTCGCTGTATTTCGCGGCCGACGGCGTGATCCACGGCGACGCGCTGATGCAGAGCTACACGATGAAGCCGCTGCTGCTGATCCTGAACATCCTGCCCTGCCTGCTGCTGACGTTCTTCTTCTACCTGCTGCTGGGACGGCCGTGGGCCGGGATGCTGTTCTCCGGCTTTTTGGTGATCGGCGCCAGCCTGACGGATTATTACAAGCTGATGCTGCGCGGCGACCCGCTGCTGGCCGCCGACGTGAGGCTGATCTCCGAGGCCGCGGGCATCATCAGCCAGTACGAGATCCGGCTGACGCTGTCGGTGATCGTGACGATCGCGCTGGCCTCGTCGGCGGTGATGGTGTCGGTGCTGCTGCTGCGCGCCAAGGTGCGCCCGTGGTGGCTGCGGCTCCTGCTGCTGCTGGCGCTGAGCGGCGCGATCTGGTACACGGTGGACAGCTTCTATTTCGACGAGTGGCTCTATGAGCAGACCGAGAACATCGAGATCAACGACTGGTATCTGATCCAGTGGTCGGACCGCGACCAGTTCGTCAGCCGCGGCTTTGTCTATCCCTTCATCTATTCGTTCCAGACCGCCTATGAGAAGCCGCCCGCGGGCTACGACCGCAGCGAGGCGCGCGCGCTGCTGGAGAGCTATCCCTCGGCCGACATCCCGGAGGACAAAAAGATCAACGTCATCGCGATCATGCTGGAGGCCTACAGCGACCTGTCCGTCTATGAGTCGATCGAGTTCGAGAAGGACCCCTACGACTATTTCCATCAGCTCCAGGAGGAGAGCCTGTCGGGCAATCTGGTGACGAACATCTTCGCCGGCGGGACGATCGACACCGAGCGCTCGTTCATCACCGGCTACACCTATATGAGCGAATACCGCGGCGCGACGCCGTCGTGGGCCGATTACTTCAGATCCCAGGGCTACACCGTCGAGGGCAGCCACCCGGGCTACGCCTGGTTTTACAACCGCAGCAACGTCAACCGCTGGTTCGGCTTCGACGAGTACTACTTCTTCGAGAACCGCTATCACACCGAGGGCGAGGAGCTGATGGAGGACCGCGCTTTCTTCGGCGACCTGCTCTCGCTGTATCACAAGGGCCGCGCCGACGGGCCGTATTTCAGCTTCTCGGTGACGTACCAGAACCACGGCCCCTATTCCGACAAGAGCTTCGTCGACCCCTACACGGTGTACATGAAGAACGGCGACACGGTGTCGCTGTCGGCCTACCGCATCCTGAGCAACTATTTCGAGGGCATCGACCGCACCGATACGGCGATCGAGATGCTGATCGAGCGGCTGCGGCACGAGCGGGAGCCGGTGGCGGTGATCCTGTTCGGCGACCACAAGCCCTGGCTGGGCGACGGCTCCTACGTCTACACCGAGCTGGGCATCAACCTGTCGCTCAACGAGGCCGAGGGCTTTTACAACCACTACTGCACGCCGTACATCATCTGGGCCAACGACGCCGCAAAGGAAGCGACGGGCGCCGATTTCCAGGGCCGCGGCGGCGAGCTGAGCCCGTGCTTCCTGATGGACCTGCTGTTCAGGGAGTGCGGCTGGGAGGGCGACTCGTTCATGCAGGCGTCAATGGACCTGTTCGAGTCGGTCGACGTCGTCAACCGCTGCGGGCTCGTGCGGCTGCGCGACAGCGGCGAGCTGACGAACTTCCCCGCCGGCGAAGCCGCCGCCAAGCTGAGCGATTTCCGCAAGATCGAGTACTATCTCAAGCACAGCAAGTAGGACAATGAACAACGAATGATGAATGATGAATAATCGAGGTGTCGGCCCTTAGGGGCCGACATTTTTTATACCGCCGCCGGGGACGGCGTGATATGACGCGCCGTCGACGCTCCCGCGCGGCGGTGATCGATCTGTCGCAGACACAAATATGCCGCAGGCCATCGGCCTGCGGCATATTTCGTCCGCCTGCGGGCGGGTTTCGTTATCTCACTGGTGTTCGAACTGCGAGTTGTACAGCTCGGCGTAGAAGCCGCCGCGGGCGAGGAGCTCGTCGTGGGTGCCCTGCTCGACGATGTCGCCGTCGCGCATCACGAGGATCAGATCGGCGTTGCGGATCGTCGACAGGCGGTGGGCGATGATGAAGCTCGTGCGCCCCACCATCAGCTCGTCCATCGCGTGCTGGATCAGGATCTCGGTGCGGGTGTCGACGCTCGAGGTCGCCTCGTCGAGGATCAGCACGCGCGTGTCGCTGAGGATCGCGCGGGCGATGGTGAGAAGCTGCTTCTGGCCCTGGGAGATGTTGGTCGACTCCTCGTTGAGCACGGTGTCGTAGCCCTGCGGCAGCGCGCGGATGAAGCGGTCGGCGCGGGCGGCGCGGGCGGCCTCATAGACCTCCTCGTCGCTGGCCGTCGGGCGGCCGTAGCGGATGTTCTCGCGGATCGTGCCGGAGAACAGCCAGGTGTCCTGCAGCACCATGCCGAACAGGTCCCTCAGGCCCCAGCGGTCCATGTCGCGCACGTCGACGCCGTCGACCTTGATCGAGCCGCTCTGGATGTCGTAGAACCGCATCAGCAGCATGACGAGCGTCGTCTTGCCGGCGCCGGTGGGGCCGACGATGGCGATCTTTTTGCCGCTGCCGGCCACGGCACTCATGTCGTGGATGATGACCTTTTCGGGGTCGTAGCCGAAGCGCACGTGCTCGAACGTCACCTCGCCGGGCGAGGTCCAGCGGTCGGGCACGATGGTGCCGGTGACGGGCTCCTCGGTCTCGTCGAGCAGCGCGAACACGCGCTCGGCCGCCGCGACGGTGGACTGGATCGTGTTGCTGATCCTGGCCACCTGGTTGATCGGCTGGCTGAGGCGGCGCGAATACTGGATGAACGACTGGATGTTGCCCACGGTGATCGCGCCGGTCGAGGCGGCCCAGCCGCCCAGCACGGCGACGACGACGTAGCTGAGGTTGCTCATGAAGTCGGTGATCGGGGGGATGAAGCCGCCGAAGAACGCGCCCTTGCGCGAGGCCTGGTAGAGCGCTTCGTTGGCCTTGGCGAAGCCCTCGATCGAGGCCTCCTCATGGTTGAAGGCCTTGAGGACCGTGTGGCCGCCGTAGCTCTCCTCCACCACGCCGGTCAGATCGGCCAGCGCCGCCTGGCGCGCCTTGAACAGCGGCTGGGTGCGCTTGACGACCTGCGCCACGAGGAAGCCCGACAGCGGCAGGATCAGCAGCACGGCCAGCGTCATCGTCACCGAGATCGTGATCATCATGTACAGCACGCCGATCACCGTGGCGATCGAGCTCATCACCTGGGTGACGCTCTGCGCCACGCCCTGGGTGACGGTGTCGACGTCGTTGGTGATGAAGCTCAGCACCTCGCCGCTGAGGTGCTTGTCGAAGTAGCTCATCGGCAGGCGGTGGAGCTTCTGGTTGATGTCGCTCCTCAGGCGCTGGCCGATGCGCTGGTTGACGCCGTTCATGATATACTGCTGCAGGAACGAGAACAGGGCGCTGACGGCGTAGAGGACGCCGAGCATTTTGAGGATGCGCAGCAGCTCGGCGAAGTCGATGCCGCCGGCGCCGGCCGCCTTGCCGACGACGCCGTTGTAGATCTCGGTGGTGGCGTTGCCCAGGATCTTGGGCGCGGCGACGGCGAAGACCGTGCTGCACACCGAGAAGAAGGCCACGACGACGATCTGCAGGCGGTAGGAGGCGATGTATTTGAGCAGCCGCGCCAGCGCGGACTTGAAGTTCTTGGGCTTCTCCACGATGGGGCCGGGGCCGCGGCGGCCGCCGGGGCCCATGGGCCGCCGCATCTGCGGGCGGTTCTGCCGGGCGTTATTGTTTTCAGCCATTGGCGAGTTCCTCCTTTGACAGCTGCGACAGCGCGATCTCGCGGTATTCCTCACAGGTCTCCATCAGCTCGCGGTGCGTACCCATGCCGGCGATGTGCCCGTCGTCGAGCACGATGATCTTGTCGGCGTTCATCACGGTGCTGATGCGCTGAGCCACGAGCAGCACGGTCGCGCCGCTCATGCGCTCCTTCAGCGCCGCGCGCAGCGCGCGGTCCGTCTTGTAGTCGAGGGCGGAGAAGCTGTCGTCGAAGACGTAGATCGGCGCCTTCTTGGCCAGCGCGCGGGCGATGGCCAGGCGCTGCTTCTGCCCGCCGGAGACGTTGGAGCCGCCCTGGGCGATCGGGTCGTCGAAGCCCAGCTCGCGGCGGCTGATGAACTCGGTGGCCTGCGCCGTGTCGGCGGCGGCCTTCATGTCGTCGAGGCTCATGCCGGGGTCGGAGAAGGCGACGTTCGAGCCGATGGTGCCGGAGAACAGCACGGACTTCTGCGGCACGAAGCCGACGAGGCCGCGCAGCGTCTTCTGGCTCATCCGGCGCACGTCGACGCCCTCGACGCGCACCTGCCCGGCCGTCACGTCGAAGAAGCGCGGGATCAGGCTGACGACGGTCGTCTTGCCGCAGCCGGTCGAGCCGACGATGGCCGTGGTCTGGCCGGGCTCGGCGGTGAACGTCACGTCGCTGAGCACCTTCTCGTCGGCGCCGGGATAGGAGAAGTCGACGTGGTCGAACTCCACCAGGCCGCGCTTGCTCTCATCGGGCAGCAGCGGCTGCTCGGGGTCGCGGATCGAGCTCTCGGTCTCCAGCACCTGCGCCACGCGGTTGACGGACACCAGCGCGCGCGGGGCCGAGACGGAGATCATGCCCAGCATCAGGAACGACATGATGATCTGGGTGGCGTAGGTGATGAAGGCCATCATGTCGCCCACCTGGATGACGCCGGCGCCGATCTGCGCCGCGCCCACCCAGACGATGAGCAGGGTGGTGAAGTTCATCGTCAGGTTCATCGCGGGCATCATCGCCGCCATCACGCGGTTGACGAACAGGCCGGTGTTCGTCAGGTCGGCGTTGGCCGCCTCGAAGCGGACCGTCTCGCGCTCCTCCGCCCCGAAGGCGCGGATGACGGGCAGGCCGCTGAGCACCTCGCGGCTGACGAGGTTGACCTTGTCGACCAGCGTCTGCAGCAGCTTGAAGCGCGGCATCGTGATCGAGAACAGCACCGTCAGCAGCACGGCGATGATCGCCACGGCCAGCGCGATGATCCACCCCATCGACGGCGCGGTCTGCACGACCTTGATGATGCCGCCGATCGCCATGATGGGCGCGTAGGACACCATGCGCATCGACATGTTGAGCATCATCTGGAGCTGCTGGATGTCGTTGGTCGAGCGGGTGATGAGGCTGGCGGTGGAGAACGAATCGAACTCCGAGGGCGAGAACGACAGCACGCGGGCATAGACGTCGCGGCGCATGTCGCGCGAGAGCGAGGTGGAGACGTAGGCGCTGACATAGCCGATGGCGACGGCGCCGGCCGCACCCATCAGCACGCGCGCCAGCATCTTGAGGCCGGTGCGGACGATATAGCCCATCTGGATGGCCTGGCGCGAGCGGCCCATGGTCTCGTAGACCGAGAGGATATAGGCGGTCGCGGTCTTGGAATAGCGGCCGTCGGGCTGCGCCTGCGCGGCGACGAGCTTTTCGAGCGCCTCGCTCTGCGCCGTGAGGCGGTATATGTCGCCGTCGCGGGTATAGGCGTCCGCCATGGTCTGCGCGTCGAGCGCGGCCAGACGGTCGTATTCCGCCGCCGGCAGCTCGAGCGGCACGGTCTCGGTCAGGCCGCCGGAGGCGATGCCGACATTGACGATGTCGGACGTATAGGTGGGCAGCGACAGCTCGCACCACGCCTGCACCATCAAAAGCGCGATGACGAGCGCGATTTGGGGCAGGCGCGGCTTGACGTATCGGAAAAAGACTTTCATTCAGCCGCCTCCGTCCTGTCGGCGGCGGGGTCGAGGATGTCGCCCAGCGTCAGCAGCACCCGCATGAACGTCTCATAATCCTCGGCGGAAAAGCGCTGCTTCATCTCACAGTCGACGGGCTCGAGCGCAGTCCGCACCATCTCGGCGATGGAGATGCCCTTCTCGGTCAGCGTCAGCGCGGCGCGGCGGCCGTCCGTCACGCGGCGGACGTAGCCCAGCTCCAGCAGGTCGTTCACCACGCGGGAGGTGTGCCCCTTGTCGACGGCCAGCTCGTCGTTGAGCTGCTTGCCCGTGCGCGGCCTGCCGTCGCAGAGCTGGAGGATGTGCAGGATGTGATAGCCCTTCAGCGGCGTGCCCCGGACGAGCATCTGGTTGCGCCGGTGCAGGCAGGCGTTGACCCTGCGGATGGAGGCGAGGAGCTCCATAACGTCCAATCTTTGCATGTGATCACCTCAAGTTGCATAATCAATGTCTGCATCATAGCACTGCTCGTTGCATTTGTCAACGCTAAAACGGTAAATTGATTGTGACATACGGATCGCTTTTTATTCTTCATAATAGATTGTGATACTTAATTGCTTTATTGTAGATGACAACTGCGCCGAAAAGGTGTATAATATCAGTAATCATGCGGGGATTTTGCCCGCAAGGCACAGAGAGTGCGGAGGCGACAGATGCGAAAAGACGTGCGGCGGGCGATCGTGCAGAACATCGGCTACCTGACGCAGCTCGGCTTTTCCATCTGCTTCCCGATGATCGTCTGCACGATGGGCGCGATCTGGCTGTGCGACGAGAAGGGCTGGGGAAGCTGGGTGATCGCCGTCGGCGTGGTGCTGGGCATCGTGTCGGGGCTGTCGTGCTTCTCCACCTTCGTCAAACACGCCATGCGCCAGAGCCGCAGGAAGGATGATGAGCGCTGATATGGACCCTGTGGTCAAAAAAGAAACGCTGTACGTCGCGGGCGTGACGGCAGTGCTGGGCGCGGCGGCGCAGCTCGTCTGGGCGCTCGTCGGGCGCTGGGACGCGAGTGTGCTGCTGGGCGGCCTGCTGGGCTGGGCCTACGGCACGGCGAACTTCCTGCTGCTGGGCCGCGCGGTGCAGAAGGCGGTGGGCGACGGCGACGAGCTGATGGCCAAGCGCCGCCTGGCCGCTTCGCGCAGCATGCGCACGCTGCTGCTGGCGCTGGTGTTCATCGCGGCCTTCGCGCTGCCCGCATTCAACTGGATCATGACGCTGATCTGCGGCGTCGTGCTGCCGCAGGCGGCGCTCATGCTGGCGCCGCTGCTGCGCAAGGATCTCAAGAAAGGGGGGAAAGAGTAAACAATGGATATCACCATCAACGGTGCGCGGATATTGGGAGAGATCCCCATATTCGGCGGCATCCCCATCACGGAGACGCTCGTCGTCACCTGGGTGGTCATGCTGGTGCTGACGTGCCTGAGCATCTGGCTGACGCGCGGCCTCAAGGTGCGCGACATCTCGAAGCGTCAGGCCGTGGCCGAAAAGCTCGTCACGACGGCCGAGAACTTTGTGCGCTCGAACATGGGAGAAAAGTGGATGGGCTTCGTCCCGTTCATCTCGGCGCTGTTCTCGCTGTCGATCCTCTCAAGCCTGTCGAGCCTGCTGGGTGTGTTCTCGCCGACGGCCGACGTCTCCACGACGCTGGCCTGGGCCCTCGTCGTCTTTGTGCTCATCACCTTTTATAAGCTCAAGACCCTCGGCCTCGGCGGCTATCTCAAGGGGTTCTGCGACCCGATCTTCGTCATGGCGCCGTTCAACGTGCTGGGCGAGGTGTTCACGCCGGTGTCCATGGCCTTCCGTCACTTCGGCAACATCGTGTCGGGCGCCGTCATCACCACGCTGATCTACTGGGCGCTGACCGCCGCCAACCACGCGCTGTTCGGCTGGCTGCCCGGCGTGGTGGGCGAGTTCCTCTCCGGGGTGCCGTTCCTCACGGTGGGCGTGCCCGCGGCGATCTCGCTGTATTTCGACTGGTTCGGCTCGGCCATCCAGGCCTACATCTTCTGCATGCTGACGATGATGTTCATCAGTACGGCAGCCGAAGAATAGAAGTTTTTCGGTCGGCGCATGTCCGCCCGAAAAACGGATCGAAGGGCGAACGAAAACCCTACAGAGTGTTGTTTGAGTATTCAAATTGACTAATAACAATAATCTTTCAGGAGGAAAAGAAACATGTTGGAAAAGGCATTGGTTTTGATGGGCTGCGCCATCGGCGCCGGTCTCGCACTGATCGCCGGTATCGGCCCCGGTATCGGCGAAGGCTACGCCGCCGGCAAGGCGCTGGAGGCCATCTCCCGCCAGCCCGAGCTCAAGGGCGACGTCACCTCGACGCTGCTGCTGGGCGTTGCCCTGGCCGAGACGACCGGTATCTACGGCTTCGTCACCGGCCTGCTGCTGATCTTCGTCGCTCCCCGCATCTTCCTCGGCATGCTGTAAACCGCCCGGCAGACGGAAGGGAGTAACGAGCTATGTATCAGGCACTTGTAGATTTCAAATACTGGACCTTTATCGCGCAGATCTGCAACCTGCTTATTCAGATGCTCCTGTTCAAAAAGTTCCTGTTCAAGCCGGTCAAGGCCATCATCGAAAAGCGCCGCGCCGAGGTGGGCGAGATCTATACCCAGGCCGAGGAGGCGCGCTCGACGGCCGAGCACGACAAGGCGGAGTATTCCCAGAAGCTGCTGGAGGCCAACGAGGAGGCCACGCAGATCGTCCGCAGCGCCAATGAGCGCGCCGGACGGCAGAGCGAGACGATCGTCCGCGAGGCGCAGGAAAAGGCTCAGAAGCTTTTGAAGAAGGCCGACGAGGACATCGCCCAGGAGCGTGTCCGCGCCATGAACGAGATCAAGAACGACATCTCGCAGATGGCGGTGGACATCGCCCAGAAGGTGGTGGAGAAGGAGATCAGCGCCGAGGACCACCGCACGCTGATCGAGGGCTTCATCGCGCAGGTAGGTGACCGCTCATGACCGAGATCGGCAGCGCCTACGGCGGCGCACTGTTCTCGCTGGCGCATGAGGAGCAGCTCGACGACGTCGTGCTGGAGCATCTGTCCGGCGTCTGCGCCCTGATGGACGAGAACCCCGATTTCGTCCGCCTGATGTCGACCCCGACGCTGCAGAAGGCGCGCCGCGTCGAGATCCTGGGCGAGACGTTCGGCGGCCGCGTGCACGAGTACGTGCACAGCTTCCTGTGCATCCTGGTGCAGAACGGCACGTTCCGCGAGCTGCCGGAATGCCTGGCGGAGTACCGCCGGCAGTACAACGCGGCGCACAACATCGCGGAGGTGACGGCCGTGACGGCCGTGCCGCTGAGCGCGGAGCAGCAGCAGGCGCTGCGCGACCGCCTTGCCGCCTCCACCGGCCGCCGCATCGAGCTCACGAACAGGATCGACCCCAAGACCATCGGCGGCGTCGTGCTGGAGATGGAGGGCAAGCGGATCGACGGCAGCATCCGTTCGCGCCTGGAGGCCGTCAGAGACGACCTGCTGAAGGCGCGGGCGTGACTTAAACATACGAGAAAGCAGGTGAAGCAATGCAACTGCGTCCCGACGAGATCAGCAGTATCATAAAAGCGCAGATCAAGAACTATCACAACGAGATCGAGCAGAGCGAGACCGGCTCGATCATCCTGGTGGGCGACGGCATCGCCAAGGTGCACGGGCTTGACAACTGCATGGCCAACGAGCTGGTGGAGTTCCCCAACGGCGAGTTCGGCATGGCCCTGAACCTGGAGGAGAACGTCGTGTCCATCGTCATGCTGGGCTCCGACGCCGGCGTCAAGGAGGGCGACGTCGTCAAGCGCACCGGCCGCGTCATCTCCGTCCCGGTGGGCGAGTGCATGATCGGCCGCGTCGTCAACGCGCTCGGCCAGCCCATCGACGGCAAGGGGCCCATCGAGGCCACACAGACGCGCCCCATCGAGCACAACGCCCCGGGCATCATCGAGTGCAAGAGCGTCTCGGTGCCGCTGCAGACCGGCATCAAGGCCATCGACTCGATGATCCCCATCGGCCGCGGTCAGCGCGAGCTGATCATCGGCGACCGCCAGACCGGCAAGACGGTCATCGCCACCGACACCATCATCAACCAGAAGGGCAAGGACTGCATCTGCATCTATGTGGCCATCGGGCAGAAGAACTCGACGGTGGCCCAGCTTGTGGAGACGCTGACGCAGGCCGGCGCGATGGACTATACCGTCGTCGTGTCGAGCTCGGCCTCCGAGCTTGCCCCGCTGCAGTACATCGCGCCGTATTCCGGCTGCGCGATGGCGGAATATTTCATGGATCAGGGCAAGGACGTCCTGATCATCTACGACGCCCTCAGCAAGCACGCCGTGGCCTACCGCGCGCTGTCGCTGCTGATCCGCCGCCCGCCCGGACGTGAGGCCTATCCCGGCGACGTCTTCTACCTGCACTCCAGGCTGCTGGAGCGCGCGGCGCGCATGGCGCCGGAATACGGCGGCGGCTCGATCACGGCGCTGCCGATCATCGAGACCCAGGCCGGCGACGTGTCGGCCTCTATCCCGACGAGCGTCCTCTCGC
>JAEEGL017201482.1_pt1 | contig 11081 bp, 14 predicted proteins | sample 9134231 | NCBI WGS metagenome assembly JAEEGL01 (sample SAMN16246548, study PRJNA631951) | gut metagenome | biome: gut microbiome; feature: rumen; material: fiber-attached | host: Bos | place: Iran: Karaj | collected 2018-10
ATATCAAAATAAAAAACCTAGCGCAGGGGACGACTATGGATCCTGTGCTTTTTAATAATCTGATAATTCAATCTTCGGCTTGTGTTTTTCGTGAGGCTTTTTGTTACAAGGTGTTGTTTGCTCTTGTTAGAAGAAAAATGATAAAATCAAGCTGGTTATCATATCAGAAAGCATATGAAAAAATGCTATAAAACCTATAAATTGAAAGAATAGGGCAAACAAATGAAGAAGATAAGACGTTTCGGAATACTGGGTCTGGAAGGAATCAGGGGCAAGGTATTGAACCTGATCGTTTTTGCGATCATCACAATGACTGCCGCCTTTCTGATCCTATCCACGGTTAGAAGCAATATCCTTACCAATCTGGTGGCACAATCCAGCGAAAAGCAGCGTGAATCCATTACAGAAACAACTTCAGTGGTGATGGATGCGGTGGTTGAACTGACGCTGGAACGTTCCAACAGGACGGAAGCCAAGATCGCAGATCAGATGTTTGACGCTGTCAGTGAACGCGTGACATTTTTGGCCGACTGTGTTTCCGATCTTCTTGCCCATCCGGAAAAATACGGGGCCATGCCTTATGCGGGACCCGATCCTGAAAAGGATGGCGTATGGTCAGCCAAGGTGATCTATGCAGACGGTACGGATCCTTCCGACAGCACAATCAGGACTAAGCTTGGACTGCTGGCGAATCTGTCTGATATGATGATCGACCTGTGCAAGTCGCACAACGCTTCGACCATCTATATCGCTTTACCGGAAGGCGTGCATATCTCTGTAAGCAAAGAATCCGCTGGCTGGTTAGTGGATGGCAAGGTGCGCAGCTACGATCCGCGCACGAGGGGATGGTATCAGAAGGCCATGGAAACGGGTGAATTGATATTTACCGACGGCGAAAGGGACGCCGTAACAGACGTTTACTGTATTGAATGCGCCAAACCGATCTATGATTCGGATGGCAATTTGCTGGCCGTGATCGGAACGGATCTGTTCCTGGACGAGATGCAGAGAGTCATGCAGGAAACTTCAATAGAAGGCGAATACAACCTGCTGGTCAATCAGAGCGGCCATGCCGTTCTTGAACCGCAGGAGGAATCCTTCCCGATGGCGGAAACAGACAGAGGCAGCGATCTGCGTGATTCGAAGATCGAGATGATCTCCAGCCTGGTAAGCGATGCTCTGAACGGGAATGCCTCCGGGGTCAAACTGGGAGATTTGAATGATGGCGCATATTACATCACCGCAAGTCCAATTGAGAAGACGGGCTGGGTGCTGATTTCGGCATACAACAAGGAAGTCACCGGACAGCCGGCTGTTCTGCTGCAGGACAGCCTCGACCAGATTCAGGAAGAGACCGTGGGCCTCTATCACGACATGAAAGATCGTTCCAGATATATAGCGATCGGCATTCTGCTGCTTCTGGTGGCGATCATTCTTGCCGGTGCTCTTCTGATCAGTACGAGGATTGTCGGACCACTCAACACCATCACAAAGAGGATCTCCGAAATCAATGAAGAGAACATGATCTTCAGGATGGAGGATACCTACCGCACCGGAGACGAAGTGGAAAAACTGGCTGAGTCTTTTGCGGAAATATCCGAGAAGACGGTCAGATACATGGACGAGGTTCTGAAAGTAACCGCAGAAAAGGAGAGGATCGGAGCCGAGCTTTCGCTTGCGACGGACATTCAGTCAAACATGCTGCCGCATATCTTCCCGGCTTTCCCGAACCGCAATGAGTTCGATATTTACGCCAGCATGGATCCGGCTAAAGAAGTCGGCGGCGACTTCTACGACTATTTCCTGATCGATGACGACCATCTCTGCATGGTCATGGCGGACGTTTCCGGCAAAGGCGTACCGGCCGCGCTGTTCATGATGGCTTCCAAGATCATCATCCAGAGCGTAGCCATGCTGGGAAATTCTCCGGCTGAAATACTGAACAAGACCAACGAAGCGATCTGTTCAAACAATGAGGCAGAGATGTTCGTGACCGTCTGGCTGGGTATTCTGGAACTCTCTACCGGAAAGATGGTTGCTGCCAATGCCGGACATGAATACCCGATCATCAAAGAACGAAACGGCAGTTTTGAGATCTACAAAGACATTCATGGATTGGTTCTGGGCGGAATCGACGGTACCACCTATCAGGAATATGAGATGACGTTAAAACCCGGAACGAAGCTGTTCCTGTATACGGATGGCGTTCCGGAAGCATCCAACTCCAAACAGAAGCTCTTTGGAATGGATCGCATGGTCGATGCGTTGAATGAAGAGACGGATGCTGCGCCGCTGCAGATCCTGAAAAATGTAAGAAAGGCAGTAGACGCCTTCGTGGAAGAAGCCGAGCAGTTTGATGACCTGACCATGCTGTGCTTTGAATATCGCGGCTCTTCTATGGAAAACAAAGAAGCATAGTTTCTGTCATCAAAGCTTTTCTGTTTGAATGGCAGATAATATATAACAAGAACAGAGAGTTCTGGCAGATATGGACAGATCGCTGTTTTATGGTGCAGTTGAAACTTCTGCACTGCACGCGAGGAATAGAAAATGGAACGATTTTACTTGGAAGTACCCGGTATCAGCCGGAAAGAGGATGCGATCGCTTTCGTCGATGAGTTTTACGAATACGGTTCACAGCTTAACGGTACCGGCGGACTGGTCAGATATCGCTTTGAGTATGAGGACTGGCTTGAGAAACTGGAGGCTGATTACGTCAGAAAAGCCGATGAGGAAAAGGTTCCCGCAAGAACTTACTTTTTCGTTCGGGAAAATGACGACAGGATCATCGGAATGATCAACATCCGGCTCGCATTAAACGAGAGGCTTAGAAATTACGGCGGACATATCGGCTACTGCATCCGGCCGACGGAAAGAGGCCGCGGGTATAACAAGATCAATCTTTACCTTGGACTGAAGGTCTGTGACCGGCACGATATAAAAGAAGTCCTGATGGATGCCGATCTGGACAATCCCGCTTCCTGGAAGACGATGGAAGCATTGGGAGGCGTCCGGATCAGAGAACACTATGACGAGAATGCAGGCGGAATCGTCGTCGATTATCTGATCAACGTGAAGAAGGCGCTGGCCGAACATGCCGAATACGAATCCGTTGTAAGTGAAATAAAGCAATAAAACAAGCATGATCATTTATTCTGGAGGAAGTTCTAATGAATGCAGATATCGATATCAGCGACACCATTCTCAATACGCAGCGTCTGAAGCTTCGCCCCTGGAGGCAGTCCGACCTGGAGGATTTTTATGAATATGCTTCAGTTGACGGCGTTGGACAGATGGCGGGTTGGAAACCGCACGCCAGCAGGGAAGACTCTCAGGAAGTTCTGAACCGTTTTGTCAACCGTAAAAAAACCTTCGCACTGGAATATCAGGGAAAAGTCATCGGTTCCCTGGGTATCGAAAAATACGATGAAGAACAGTTTCCGGAACTCAACGAAAAACGATGCCGTGAGATAGGATATGTCCTTTCAAAGGATTACTGGGGACAGGGTCTCATGCCGGAAGCCGTGAACGAAGTCGTTCGCTATCTTTTTGAAGAAGTCGGACTGGATGTCATTCTGTGCGGGCACTTCCTTTTCAACAGGCAATCTCACAGGGTTCAGGAGAAGTGCGGTTTCAGACACTACGCTTTCGGTACATGCCCGACGCAGTATGATACGGTCCTGGAACATGAGACCAATATTCTGACAAGGGAAGACTGGCTTTCCGATAGATGATTCAGGGTTTGCAAGTATCTAAGGGTTCTTTTTGTATCGGATGAATAAAAGAGACGGGACAGGATATGTCTCATTTCCGAAAAAGAGATTTTGCTCACTTTGTGTCCTGTTCTTTTCAGAACAGTGACGATATGCTGAAACCGTAAAGGAGGTCAAGAAATGGATCTGGTAAAAATGGGAACATTCCTTCAGGAACTGAGAAAGGAAAAGGGGCTGACACAGGAACAGCTGGCGGAACGTACCGGCGTTGCAAGAAGAACGGTATCACGCTGGGAGACCGGAAACAATCTGCCTGATCTTGATATTCTGATCGAACTGTCCGATTTCTACAATACTGACCTCCGGGAAATCATCAACGGAGAAAGGAAAAGTGAGCGTATGAATGAAGAAATGAAAGAAACCGCACTGCAGCTTGCTGACTACAGCAACGAAGAAAAAACGAGGATCATGAACAGAATGCACTGGCTGTTTATCGCCGGTCTGATCGGATTCATCACATTCCTTATCATCACATTATTGGGTCTGGATAAAACAGCGCCATATGAGGCGATCGGCAGTTTCGGCCTGGGAATCGCGTTCGGAATGATTATTCTTGGCACGATCTTCACGGGCAGGTATGCATCCAAACTCAGAGAAAGCAAAATCAGGCTTCTGAGCAGGATAAGTGACTTGTGACAATGAAACGGGAAGCCGTTTGAAGCTACCTCAAATATTGCGGATTATCTTGGAAAAGAACTGAAGAATCAGTTCTTTTTTATCATAAATCGACAAAGGGAATTCAAGATACGCCGTCATTTCATTCAGCAATCATATGCAAAAAAGTTCATTACAATAGTTATTATTTATTCAGTTTTATTTCACATCCGGTTCATATTAAATCCATCTTGACCGTCTATGATGAAAGACAAGCGAGGTGAAATAAATATGAAAAAGCTGATTACATTAGTGTTTGTCGCGCTGCTGCTCAGCGGCTGTGATGTCGTAATAGGGAAAGATACTGTCTCAGCAGAAGAGAATGTGAATGACTACAATCTGAGTTTTAAAGAGACAGAAAATGATTCGACGTATTCGATAAACGGCTCCACCTATTTCGAATTAGGCAATGATGATGTCATGATCAATAAGGCAGGAGTATACATTCTGGAAGGTACTTTGAACGGAAGCGTGATCGTAGAAGTATCCGAAGATGAAGACGTCCAACTTGTTTTGAGCAATGTCACGATCAACGCTGATGATTTTGCGGGAATCTACATTGTTGAAGGCAATGAGATAACCATAACTCTGGCTGAAGGATCAATCAATACGATCTCCGATTCGGGAGTCTATACGCAGATCGATGACAATGAGGTGGATGCATTGATCTATTCAAAAGCCGATCTGATCATCAACGGTCAGGGAATTTTGAATCTAAGCTCTGCATACAATCACGGCATCGTATCCAAAGACGATCTGATCATCACGGAAGGAACTTTCAATATTGATGTTGCCGGATTGGGCTTGAAAGGCAAGGACTGTCTCAAGATCTTTGACGGCGGATTCACGATCAGATCGGGCAAAGACGCGCTCAAGTCTGATAACGAAGACGAATATAAGGGCTATGTATATATCAGCGGCGGTACATTCGACATCGAATCCGCTGCCGATGGCATCTACGGGTACAATCTGGTAAACATCGAAGACGGCGATTTCAAGATCACGACCAGCAAATCATCGACAGCTGATTCCTATAAGGCGATCAAATCAGATAAGCTCATCACGATCTCCGGCGGCAGCTTCGAGATCGATGCAGACGATGATGGTATTCACTCTGATCTTGATGTCATGATCAGCGGCGGATCATTCGATATCGATTCCAGCGATGACGGTATTCATGGCGATGCGACTGTCACTGTTGAAGGTGGAGACTTGAATATCACGGCTGCAGAGGGCATAGAAAGTACTTACGTTACAATTAATGCCGGCAACATCTGTATATATGCTTCCGATGACGGAATCAATGCAGGACAGAAAGTGAACGCCTATAAACCGACGATCGAGATCAATGACGGTAATCTCTTCATCGTCATGGCTCAGGGCGATACCGACGGCATCGATTCCAACGGATACATTTATGTCAACGGCGGTACGATAAGTATCGAGGGACAGTCGCCATTCGACTACGATATGGGTGCCGAATATAACGGCGGTACGATCATCGTAAACGGCAGTGAAACAAACCAGATCACCAACCAGATGATGGGCGGAAATGGGACAGGCGGTTTCAAACACGACCACTAGACACCGGAAAACATATTGAACGTTCAAGACAAAAAAAGTACGGAATCACCCGTACTTTTTTATATGCATGGATCTCTCAAAAGTCCTCAATCATCCTGCAGGAAATCTTACATAATCAGAATCATCTTTATATAATGAAATCAGAAAGACGGTTTTGCATCTGAATCGGAGAAATATATGACAGAAGATAATAAAAACAAAACAGGCGTTGCCCGTCGCAGCGACTGGAAAACAGAACCCATGCCCGAGCAGCACGAGACTTTTGCGCTCAACAGATCATTCAATGATGAAGAAATGGAAGCGCTCCGTCGCGGGAATATCCCTCAGGCTATGGAAGATAAGTGGTTCTGGTATGTGGAAGGATCAACACTCTGGGCACATCGCAGCTGGACAGGGCACTGTATTTACCGGATCGACTTTCATGAAGATAACAACCATGTGGTGACAGTCAACCGTGATCCAGAGCAGTACAAGTGCATCAGCATCGAAGAGGACATCAGGTCTTTGAACAGTCTATTAGACTGGTGGACCAGGACTCCCTATGATCATTACAATGAGTGGCTATCGGAGACATACGATGCATTGAAGAAAACGGGCAAAGTATAGTTTGCAGAGGAACCTCGGTTTAAATGTTCTGTCAAAACACTATCTCAATGATAGTGTTTTATGATAGTCATTTCTTTGGTTCCCAAAAACGTTTATAAAATAGTTGTTTTTTGCGTTTCCTAATCAGCAACTAAATCAGGTTAAGACACGGTGTTATTGCATAGTTAAATAATTATAAAGGCGTATTTGAAGAAATAACATATAATTAGATTTGATTATGATTTCAAAAAGAATCGATGAAATTGCTGGAGGAATAAAGCTTTTTCTGAAAAATGTATGGCTTCTTCTCTTGCTTGATCCTGTTGATAAGTCCGTCTTTTCTTTTTTGTGCGGCATTTTTTCGCTGATTGTCTGCAGAATGACGAAGGGCGGATTGAGCAGGCTACTGATAATGGCCAGAGGAATCAAATATATCGATAAGGGCAATATGATCCTGGTGTGTACTTCTTATGACACGCTTTAACTTGTTCTGCTGTTCATGATCATCATGACGTTCTGTGCGCTCTTTGAAATAGGAGGTCTTCTGCATTCTTTTTCCATGGCGCAGGTAGGGCGCAGGACCGATATCTGGAGTATGATGATGGTCGGACTGAGGACTGTTTATAAAACGCTGCACCCTCGCAGCTGGCTGATGATTCTGTTCGTAATGGTACTGTTTCCTCTGACAAAGCTGATCACATTGAGCAATATCGTTTACAAACTGGAGATTCCGTCGTTTATTGAACTGGGAATTGCCGCCAGGCCGCTGTTTGCGGTATCGTATAACATTTTTTATTTTTTCCTGATTATCATCGAGATTACAGTGTTCTTTTTGATAAACATCTATGTACTGCAGAAGAAAAGTTTTGTTCAGAGCTGTGCTGACAGCTTTAGACTTGGAAGGGGTCGCGTCCTGAATACGGTCATCTGCATGCTGGCCCTTTCTCTGATCGCAAATGCTTCAATCGAAATCTTTGTGAGACTGTTTTTTCATACGGGAACGATTGCCGATGCCGTAAGGCAGATCGTCAGGACGATCTTCCTTCCTTCGGTCAATAACGCAGGCATTACTGCGCTGTTTTATCAGTATTTTAAGAAGATGAATCTCTTACAGGTATAAACCCGTATGTTTTCAGGACCGTAGATCCTTCCAGAACTCAGAAGATCGCTATGATGGCGGGGGCTGTGCTGCTGCTTTCCGGAAATCTCTTCTATTACATGCAGAATTACAGCTTTCTTGCCGAATACGTAGACAAGCCTTTAGTCTGTGCCCACAGAGGAGACAACGTGAACGCTCCCGATAACAGCTATGAAGCCTTTGAGTTGGCAGCTTCAGAGGGCATGCCGTGGATCGAACTTGACGTGCAGCTGACAGCCGACAAAGTGGTTGTCATAGACGAAAGATATTGTGAAAGTTCATTTCATCATTTTGCATTCTGGGAATATTGATGTTAGTTTTCAAAGCAGAGTGTTTGGTCACGACGTCTTCAGTCAATTTCTGAAAAAACATATGTATAAAGGTTATAAATGGATTGAATGTGCATAATTCAAAAATGGGTCTCGGTTTATAAACTGAGACCTTTTTATTAAAATAAAAAAAGAAAGACAAATCGAGGTTTATCTTATTGAGAGGATATCTAATGAAAACAATTGTCATTCGACCATTGACGTCTGAATTGAATGCTGATTATCTTGACTTTTTTGATCATCGCGCATTTACAGATGATAATCCAAATGGCCCGTGTTACTGTACTTCCCCCAATCAGGAAGAAGAGCAGATTCAGAAGATGGTCAGCGAGTTCAGTTCATTTGGCGTGAAAGAAACGCTGAGAAAGTATGCGGAAGAAATGCTGGACCGGAACATGATTCACGGATACCTGGCCTATGACGGGGATCAGTCGATCGGATGGTGCAATGCAGGAGATATAGAGAGCTATATCGGATTTGTTCCGGCATTTGCAAAGAAGATCACATGCGGAAAAACGATGTCGATCGTTTGTTTCGAAATCGCCCCGGAATATCGGGGAATGGGTATTGCATCAGCACTCATTGACAGAATCTGCGCAGACGCCGAGTTGAAGGGATACGTTGCCGTTGAGGGATATCCTAGACTTTTAGACCAGCGAAATGATTTTGATTACCAAGGCCCTTATCTCCTTTATCAAAAAGCTGGATTTATTGAAATTGCGAGGGAAAAAGGGCAGGCCGTCATGCGAAAAGTATTGTGACAGCAGAGCGATAACCATCGGTTTATCTATCTGATGAACAGAATCGAATTCACTAAAAAAGTACGGAATCAACCGTACTTTTTTATATACCTTGGTCCCCTGACCCCTAAAAAAAGAACCGCTTTGATAGCAGTAAATCAGCCTTTAGATGATAAAAGTTCTTTGAAAAGCATCAGTCTGAAGGTTGATTTTAACTGATCATAACACATGATTATTAATAACTTGATCAGATACAAGTCTTTATGGAAGAGTGACCAGGTACGCTTGACGAATAATACGAAGATGTTGCAATGACTCTATAGAGATACTGTTTCTGCGGCAATGATACTTGCGAGGAAATGCGTACAGCCAGATTGTACCGGTGAGAGTCCGATGAGTATGATACCAATTCATACAGTAGTCATGTATAAATAACACAAGAAAAAATGAATTGTCTTACATGGTTTATGCAGAATAAACCAACAGGTATCCTGTCATCTGTGATAGGCGGCAGGATACCTTACATGAATAGAAATGAATAACTAAAGTCGAGTGGAGTAATGCAATGAATTGCAGATATAAATAGTGATATAATAGTTCTAGTTAGTTATGACTAACTATAAATTCAGACATATTTTATCAGCTACTTTTCATGCCGTATGAATAAATTATTGAAGAACAAAAATGAAGAAATACCACATTGAAAACAATACCGTACAGGAGACATTGGTCATTCCTTTATATGCAAGGCTGATCTGTTCGAGATACTATCCTGAGCTGTTCGACGATCCGGAAGCGGAAAAGATCTGTGCAAGCCTGGATTATGATTTTAAAACGAGAGGGAAGGCAATGGAATCGGTTGCCGGACGGTTCGGTGCTCTGGAAGTTGCTCAGCGCCAGTATGATATGATCTGCGAGATTAAGGAATATCTGAATGAGCATCCTAAAGCTTCGGTCGTGAATCTTGGCTGTGGTCTGGATGACGCGTTAACCAAGACGGATAACGGTGAATGCCGCGGGTACAATATCGATCTGCCGGATGTCATAGAAATAAGAAATGACATCTTGGGACAGAAAGAAAGAGAAAAGAACCTTGCATACGATCTGAGAGATGATGCATGGATGGAACGGATCGAAAAAGATAATGGCGTCGTTTTCTTCGCTACCGGTGTCTTCTATTATTTGAAGATGGAAGAAGTCAGGGAAATCATTGACAAGATGGCAGAGTTCTTTCCGGGTTCGGTCCTGGTTTTTGACAGCTGCAACCGTTTGGGAGCGAAACTGATGCGGAAGACCTGGTTGAAGGAAGCGGGGATCAGTGACGTGAATGCGTACTTTTCTTTAGAAGATCCGATGACCCTGAAACAGTGGAATACGAAGATGAGAATCAGCTCCCGTAGCTATATGCGTGGTTATCGGGATATCTATAAACAGGCAGATTTCATTCATAAGATCATGATCCTGTTCTGTGAACATCTGGTCAGGATGCGTATCGTAAAGGTGGAGTTTTGAGTATGAAATTTTGGCAGTTTGGCAACGGGAATCTGAATATCACGATGATAGGGATCCTGATCCCGTTTCTGGGAACGGTTTTAGGTTCGGTCTGTGTCTTTTTCATGAAGAAGAAATTGAGCAGATTCACGGAAAGAGTATTGGTCGGTTTTGCTTCGGGAGTCATGACGACTGCTTCGATCTGGAGCCTGATCATCCCCGCGATTGAACAGTCAAAAGCAATGGGAAAGTTCTCTTTCCTTCCGGCGTTTACTGGTTTCTGGATCGGTATTCTTTTCCTTTCCTTTCCTTTCTGGATTGCGTCATTCCCCATCTTCATATGAATGCTGAAAAGGCAGAGGGACCCGCAAGCAGGCTGTCCGCAACCACGATGATGGTCCTGGCAGTGACACTGCATAACATACCGGAAGGAATGGCTGTCGGAACGGTTTTTGCTGCTTTTGTAAGTTCTTCGGCAGGGATCAGCGCTTCCGCAGCAATGGCTCTGGCACTTGGTATAGCGATTCAGAACTTCCCGGAAGGAGCAATCATCTCCATGCCTCTGCATGAAGAAGGAAAAAACAGATGGAATTCATTCCTTCTTGGATCGCTTTCCGGGATCGTCGAATCGATAGGTGCTTTCCTGACAGTTGCCGCTACTGATATGATCGTGCCTGTCATGTCATATCTGCTTAGCTTTGCAACCGGAGCGATGATGTACGTGGTGGTGGAGGAACTGATTCCGGAGATGAGCGAGGGAGAACACTCCAACCTCGGCGTGGTGATG
>JAEEGL017361699.1_pt1 | contig 11081 bp, 10 predicted proteins | sample 9134231 | NCBI WGS metagenome assembly JAEEGL01 (sample SAMN16246548, study PRJNA631951) | gut metagenome | biome: gut microbiome; feature: rumen; material: fiber-attached | host: Bos | place: Iran: Karaj | collected 2018-10
AATACGGACTCTATTCCGAAAATGATTAAGGCAACACCGCACAAAGACCGCCTGACGTCTTTGTACTGAATCTGCTTGGATATTTTCCGTCATCTTACACAGAAATCCCTTGACATACGTCAGTATGCCTGTGGAATTTCTATGCAATCTGACGAAAAATCTCACGGCGCATCTTCAGCACAATCTTTGTGCGGTATTGCCTTAAAATTGTCCGCGTAAGCGGATACATTAATTCTACATTCTCAATTAAAAAGACGACCTTTCGGTCGTCTTTTAAGGTCGTCTTTAATTAGCTTAATACTGTGTTTACAAGTCCCTGATAGAGCGATGCCGATTCGCTCGCAAAGTTGAAATTGAAATACTTTGGATTGCGTATCTGCATGATGATTATATACGAGCCGTTGTATGCGCTGTAATCGGTGTATGAAGCTGTTCCGTCGTCGGAATCGTTCTTGACTATGCCCGTGATATAGAGAAAATCACCCTCCCACGTTTCGGCAGTTCCGGTCTTGGCGTAGAAGCTGTAGCCCGAGGGAACGCTCACGCCGATGTTGCTTCCTACTCCTGTCATGCCGTTAAGCAGGTTCTGTCTGTATTCAGCAGGTATGCTCGCGATAACGTCGTTTGCGGCTGAGCCGGCTTTTATTACGCTTGTGCAGTCGTTCGTATCCACGATGTTCTTCATCGTGAACGGAGTTACCATATCGCCGAATGCGGCTTCACGTCCGAGCGCTGCAAGGTATATCGGACAGGTCAGAACGTAGGACTGTCCGAATGCCGTTCTTCTGAGGTCGTCGCTGCAATATATCTCGACGTTGTTATGTATCGTGCCGAAATCGCATTTTATGTCGCTTACAAAGTGGAATATGCCGTCAAGGTCGGCGAGGACGTCGTCCTTGCCTATCTGGTCGAATGCCTTGGCAAAGAAGATATTGCTGGAATTAATAAACGCAGAGTTGAGGCTTCTCTCGACCGGATACGCCCATGTGTTCTCGTGGTCCCAGTTGACTATGGACGTGCCGTCGTAAGCCCATGTTCCCTCGTCTGTGAGCGAGGTTATGCCGTGCTTGTCGGAGATGACCTCGGACATTATCTTGAAGCATGAGCCCGGCTCGGCATTCTGGAATGCCTTGTTTCCGTAGCCGCCCCACGCGAGGTCTTCCTCCGTCTTCTGACCATAGTATATGTCGGGGTCATAGGAGGGATAGGACACCTGCGCCATGAGCGAGCCGTCCGAACGCATAACAACTGCCGAACCAACGATATTGCTTGATGCCATGTAGTCGTATACGGCATTCTGCTTTGCCGCGTCGAAGGTGAGCTGTATCGACTGTCCCACATCGTCCTGACCCTCTACGGGCGAGGGATTCGGCTTTCTGAGCTCGTCGTTGAAGGTCTTGTCAAGTCCCTCCGACATCTCGTTCAGCACGTTGGCAAATGCGACCTTGTTTGAATCGTTCGTCATGCGCTGCTCCTTGCCGTTTGAATCGCGCTGGCTGTACATCAGCAGCTCTCCGTTCGCGTCGAAGAGTTTTCCCCTCATGACTGCGGGAACAGTGGTAGTCGTTGTTGTCGTCACTGTCTCGGCTGCTGTAGTCGTAACGGCTGCGTCAGTCGTTGGCTCAGTCGAGCTCTCAGGCGCAAACGCGCTGACAGACTGTTCAGTGTTGACCTTCTGCACAACGTTTCCGCATGACTGGAGCGAAAACATCGAAAATACAGCGGTGATAACTGCTGCTATTTTTGTTTTTGCGTTGTCCATTCCTATTCCACCCTTTGTCTGGATTTATCTTTTATCCTTATTATATCGCACAATATCGCTAATGTCAATATATTGAAAAAAATATTTTTGCCCCGCCGGAATTTCTCCGGCAGGGCTGTTTTTTCACTTCTTTCCGCAGTTTTTGTCAAATGAGGGGTTGCAGGCGTAGAAGTTCTTTTCGTTGAGCTTATCCTGCGTCAGGCGGAGCGCTTCGCCGAAGCGCTGGTAATGGACTATCTCGCGCTGTCTGAGGAAGCGGATAGGGTCGCGGACGTCAGGGTCGTCGGCGAGACGGAGGATATTGTCGTAGGTTGTGCGGGCTTTCTGCTCTGCGGCGAGGTTTTCGTGAAGGTCGGTTATGATGTCTCCCTTCGACTGGAAATAGGTCGCGGTGAACGGAGTTCCCGAGGCGGCGACAGGGTAGATGCCGGTCGTATGGTCAACGAAGTAATCACTGAAGCCGCCGGCTTTTATCTCGTCGATGGAGAGTCCCTTTGTGAGCTGATAAAGTATAGCTGATATCATCTCAACGTGCGCGAGCTCCTCTGTACCTACATCGTTTTCATAGCAGCTCAAAATGCGGAGCGAATCCGGCGCCTTTGCCGCTTGTCGAGTACCTGAGCCAGACGGGGCAGGGGAGTCCTTTCAGCTTGACTGAGAGCTCCTTTTCGGGGCAGACTTCTGCCTGTATGAGAGCTTCTCCGCAGATATGTATATCCGGTTCGTCGAATGTGAGCTTTTGGCGGAGAAATTCCTCTATCCTGCCGTCAGGAGCGGCTTTCGGGAGCTGTTCAAGCTCCGTTTCGAGTGAGCTGAGCTCAGCATTGAGGGCGGTGTTCAGCTCAGCATAATCGGTATCGGAAATAGTTCCGGAGGCGAGTTTGCGTCCGAGCGTTAGTTTCTGCAAGCGGATATCACTGATAGTTCGTTCAAGGCGGCAGACTGAAAAATCTTGTTGTGAGGCAAGCTCGGTCAGTATTTCGCGGATAAGCCGTTCCGTGTCAAGTGCAAGACTGCGCAGGATATAGTTCACGCCGGCGAGCAGTACCCGGTCGTTGACGGAATTGCAGCCGCAGCCGCCTGCTTTCTGCGAGCCGGAGCACCTCCACGCGAGGTAGCTTTCGGTTTTCAGGGACTTTCTGCGGCTTATGAAGCTCCTGCCGCACTTGCCGCATATGACCTTGCCGCTGCACCATTCTGCGCCGGAGCGTGTACGTGAGACCGCTCTTTGGGCAAGTCTCGACTGCGCAAGCTCCCATAGCTCGCGGGAGATTATCGGCTCGTGGTGCGAGTTGATACAGACGAGCTGTGAGACGTCGGTCTGACGCTGTTTACGGTGGTCGAGGGGGTCGGGAGTGAACGTTTTCCCCTGACAGAGGTCGCCGACGTATTTCTCGTTCCGCAGAACGCGCAGAATAGCCGCTCCGCTCCATTTTTTCTGCCGCATTGGAGATATCCCGAGCGCTGTTAGTTCACGCGCTACAGCGGCTGCACTCAAGCCCTCAATGGCGTATTTACGGAATATCAGGCGGACTGCTGCGGCTCCGGGCTCGTTTATGGTGAGAGCTCCGTCATGCACGTCGTAGCCGAGGAGGTCACGCCCGAAGACGACTCCGTTTTCCATTTGGCGGCGTTGTCCCCATTTCACGCGGTCGGAGGTCTTGCGGCTCTCCTCCTGCGCGATGCAAGCCATTATTGAAAGGCGCAGCTCGCCGTCGGAAACGGCTGTGTCTATGCCGTCGCTGAGGAAGATGACGTTCACACCGAGCCTCCGCAGCATTCGTGTGTATTCAAGTACATCGACCGTATTTCGTGCAAAACGTGAGACCTCTTTCGTGATTATTGTGTCGATGAGTCCGGCTTTGCAGTCGCGCAGCATTGCTGCGAAGCCCTCGCGGCGGCGTGTAGTCGTACCGCTTTTGCCCTCGTCGCAGTATATCCCCGCACATAGCCAGTTTTTGCGGGAGCTTATGTAGTCCTCGAAGAATTGCCTCTGACTTGCCAGCGAGCCGAGCTGCTCCTCCTTGCCGGTGCTGACGCGGCAATACGCTGCTACCCGCCGGTCAGCCGTTTCTCTCATCGCATACGAGCCTTTCTACAAGGCGTCCGAGCTGTTCAGAGCTTATGAGGCCCTCTGCCGCCATTGACTTGTATATCCCTGTTTTCAGCGCGACAGCGAGCTCGCGGTAGTTGATTTCTTCTTTCATAGATAAACACCTCCGAGAATATTTTATGTTGTCCGAGCTTTGATAATGCAAACAAAAAGCCTCCGGAGCAAGCTCCGAAGGCTTTTAAGTCATATTGTCTGAAACGTTACTTGATAACAACGCCCCAGTTTGAACTTATCTTCTGATACAAACGTACTCTTTCCTTTTTCTTCTGCTTCTTGAAGAGAACAAGGATACCGAGCGCTTCAGCAAAAGTAAGAACAACTCCGATGATTATCATAGGTATCATGTTACTGCTCAGAAGGATAAAAAGCAGCGCCCAGATGATGACAGCAACTATAAGAATGATAGGAAGGCAGAATGAAGCAAATGTTCTGTTCTTTACCTTGATATAGTGCTGGATATCTCTTATAGAGAGCATCTCGTAATTACGCGCAATGAAATTGTCCGGCTGAGCCCATTTGCAGAATGCAGCGAGACTATCAAACTTGGCGGTATAATCCTGATAATCGTGGAATTTTTCGTTGAAGCGGGCAACGCGGTAAGTTACGTTGACACTGCCGCCAGAGTTATTCTCAGCGTCCATAACATGGATAATGGTACCGGTCTCAGCCTGACCCTTCATGTTTTTAGTGACAAGAAACTTTCGGTCTACCGCTTCATCTATATTTAGCAAATGAGTCATAAATATACCTTCCTTGACATTTAAATATTCAATGATCTGTGTTTATAGTAAAAGTTATCAGATATAACCAAATTCAGTCTGGTCTGACTCTTTTATTATATCATAAGACCACATACTTTGCAAGCGGAAAATGAAAATCTGAACAAATAGTACATTTCCGACAAAAATTCCACTTTAAAGCGGCAAGGCTTCGTTATTTTGTGAATGCAGACCTTTGATAACTGCCGTATCAGCGGAGGTTATCGGATCAAGGTTAGCTCCGCCGCCCTGATGACGGAGCCTGCAGCTATTACATTTTCTTCTTGAATCCTACGTTGGCTTTAGCGACTTTTTTTCTTTCCTTAGCCTGCTTCAGCATATCTGCCTTGGAAAGGCTCTCGCCGTTGTCGTCTACGCCCGGGATAGGACCGTCGTCTTCTTCGAGGAAGTTAGAGAGGCGCTTCTTGAAAGCTCCGCCGCTCTCATTCGAGAGCAGAACACTGCTTGTCTGTCCGGCGCCGCCGAGCATTACAGAATTGCGCTGGTATACCGAACCGTGACCGCCTGCGCCGCCGTAGGGATTAGCCTGCGGGAAACCGCCCTGCTGGGGATAGCCGCCCTGCTGAGGATAGCCCTGATTGGGGAAACCGCCCTGCTGGGGATAGCCCTGCTGAGGATAGCCCTGATTGGGGAAACCGCCCTGCTGAGGATAGCCCTGCTGAGGATAGCCCTGCGGGAAACCGCCCTGCTGGGGATAGCCCTGCTGAGGATAGCCCTGATTTGGGAAACCGCCCTGCTGAGGATAGCCCTGATTGGGGAAACCGCCCTGCTGGGGATAGCCGCCCTGCTGAGGATAGCCCTGCTGGAAACTGCCCTGCTGAGGATTAACGCCCTGCTGTGCAGCTGCATAGGGATTGTTGAATCCGCTTGCGCCCTGCTGCTGAGCGTCTGCGGGCTGGTCGTAGAATGATTTTACTTCTGATGAACCGCCGCCTGATGCTGCGAATTCGTTTGTTTCGTCAACGTCAAAGCCGTTTGCGAACTCTGCGGGAGCTCCGAGGGAAGCTGCATCAGCAGCGGGAGCTTCAGGAGCTGCAGCGGTTGTTTCCGGAACGTCTGTGTCGTCGTAGCCGCTCATGAAATCCTCTGCTGCATTCGGGAGAAGTGCTGCTGCGGGGGAAGCCTCCTCGGGAGAGAGTGCTACCTGACAGCTGCCGTTTTCGGGAGAAGCATTGACGAGTATGCGGAGTGCATTTTCGTTCGGCTCAAAGAAGCCGTAGTCTTCGAGCGTGATGATGATCATCTGACGTGCCTTTGCGCCTGATGTTACGAGAGACATTGCCGCGATGTTTTCAGCCGGAAGAGCTTCCGGAGTTCCCTCGTTGATAGTTACGCTCGATACGCCGGAGTAGATGTCGCCTGAATCAGCAATGATAAGTGCGAGACAAGCGTCGGGGTCTGACTCGAAATGCGGGTAATTCTGCTTTAGGATACCGGCAAAATTTTTCGCAGTTTCGTAGAGTGCATTGATTTCCATATCAAACACCAAATTTCCTTTCGTTAGATTTTATTCAGTTTCAACGTGCTTTTTGAGCCTTTCAGCCTTTCTGTCGGCAGCACGCTGTTTATTAGCTTGAACCTCAGCTTCGATGAGAGCGCGCTTTTCAACGAGAAGGTCGTTATCGAAGATGCACGAGAGAGAAATATCGTCCTCTGTGCCGAAATGAGCGCGTTTTGTCAGGTTATTCACGATTATTTTCTTGAAGTTTTCGAGGTCTAAGAGCTGACTTGTGATTATCGTGTGGTAATCAAGGAAATCAAACTCGCTTCCGAAAGAGGTGTAGAGTCCGTCTGTAGAGGTGAACATTGCGATAAGCTTCTGTTTATCGCGGTAGAAGCCGCTGAACATACCTGCTGCATTGGAATTGCACATCGAGGCGGTAACGTTTGCAGGCGCTGCCTCGTTGTATTCCATCGGCATTACAGCCTTTCCGTCGTCGAAGAGTGCAACGAGGGTTCCGTCGCCTATCTGCACGCCGAATGTGAAATTCTTTCCGGCAACTCCTACGATGAGGGTAGTGCCGTAATACGATTCTGGCGGGATAGCATCAAATTCTTCTTCGGTGAATTTGCTTTTTTCTTCTTCTGTAACAGGATTAGCTTCAAGATGAGCCTTAACAAGATCGTTCCAGTCAGTTATTATCTGCTTCTGGATATTTTTTATGATCTTCTTATAATTCTTGGGCAGACTTTCCTCGAATTTTTCCTTTTCGGTATAGAATCTGTCGATTGTGGATATGGTTGCTTCTACAGCAAATTTTGAACCCATATTGCTGCGGAAGTGCTTTTTGCTGCCGTGACCGTCTGCAACGACGCAGACAGCGTAATCCTCACAGACCTTATAGGCAGAACTGTCCTGACAAACCAGCCCAGTTTTTTCGTGACTGGCACCCTTGACCGAGTGACTGAAACCATTAAACATTGTAACTCAGGACTCCTTCCTTTAGATTTTGTTGCGGATAAGGTCTGATTACCAACCTGTATCGAAGGGAACGTCGTCGGTCTCTGCCTTGTTGACGAGTTCCTGTATCTGCTGTCCGAGGAGTTTCTGCTTTGCTGCGAAAACGTCCTCTTCGCCAAGCTCGTGGCTTGTATCGTCGGAAAGAGTCATACTCTTGCTTCCTATCTGAGATGATGTTACAGCGATGATCTTTATCATCTGAGCGAGCTGTCCGCCTGAGTAAGCATGAACAACTGTATCAGCCGAGCCTGTGAATTCAGCAAGAACGTTGTCGTTAGCTTCGCTTCCGATACCGAGAGCGGCTTTAAGACCGAACTTGTACCAGCTGTTGTTCTTGAGCTCGTTAAGACCTGCCTTGTAGTCATCTGAGGGATAACCGTCGGTCATGAGGAAGATAACGGGTGCGAAAGAGAGTGAGGGCGAATTGAGGAAGCCGTTTCTCGACATTCTCGCATTGAGCTCCTTGAAAGCTGCGCCAAGACTTGTAACGCCGCTTGCACGGAGACGTGCCCACTCGAATTCCTCTATCGGGATAGGAGCTGAATACATCCATCTTACGTCTGTTGAGAAGGTGAGAACAGCTACCTTTACCTCGGTATCAGCCTCGCCGACCTTGCGTATCTCGGGGATAAGCTCTTCCATAACGGTATTGAGCTCGCCCATTTTCTTGCCCTTCATACTTCCTGAAGTATCGATAAGGAAGAAGATTACAAGGCTCTTTCTTGAAACGCCTGTTGCGCTGAGGGGATCGTCATCGAAATCGAGCGGATCGTCAACTGTATTATTATCGGTGTAAGCAGCTTCTGCTGTATCGGCAGAATTCATAACCTCATTAACATCCTGCTCTGTCATATTTTCATTAATCATAAGATACATCCTTTCAGTAAGCTGAAATTAGATTTGGGCTTTGATCTCGCCGAAGTCGATCTCCAGACCCTGCCATACCGGGAAACCTTTTCCCGGAGCTATATCGTAAAAAACGCCGTCGGGCATTTTTGCACGCCATTTTCTGTCTGAGCAGTTCTTGATTCCGAGAACTCCCGCCTTGAGCTTATTCTCGACAAGCTCGCCGGCAACCTTCATGAATTCCTCAGATTCGGGGATTATCTCGCATTCATAGAACTTGCAGCCGAGGAACAGCGGCATACGGTTTTTCCTGTCGCTGAATCCGAGTGTTGCGAATTCCATTCCGCACTTCGGGCACTTGAATGTTTTTTCATCGGGCTGAACGAACATTGAAGCGAAGTTTGTTCTTCCGCAGCCGCACATGATTATCTCAGAGCGGAGCCTGATGAAGAGCTTCTGCCATTCGTTCTCGATGATACGCTTTGTAGGGTCGCTTATACCTGTTGTGAATGAGCGAATGAAAGCGTCTTTTATATAGTCCGGATAGATTCTCCAGAATTTGATAACGTTGTCGTGGATTCCTCTTACGGGACGGTTTGAAGCATCGTTGGGGTCGTATACGAATACGGCGTTCTGTCCGTAGTGCTTGAGCTCGGAAGACTCTGTGAGGCAAACGTCTCTTACGACCTTTTCGCCCTCCATCGGGTCGCCGCGGAAGAGAAGCTTGAACAGAACGACTGCAAGCGAATACTTATCAGTCTGAACGTTCGGCTGAGCGATTCCTCTTACGACCTCGGGAGCCATATATCCGGGCTTACCGCCGATTCCGAAGTTGCTTCCGTCAGGAGCGATGTTATCACAGTCGCAGACGAGAACAGCGCCGGTATTTACGTTGATGAAGAAACCTCCGTCGTTAAGGTCCTGATAGCTCTTTCCGGCTCTGTGGAGGAGGCGGAAGGAGTTTACGATATTGATAACGGCAGTGATCATAGCCGTGAGGCTGCTGAACTTTACGTTTCTCTTTACCGCATGACCTGTGAGCGGGTCGATCTCAAGCTTGTAAGTGTTGAGGATATCAACGAATGAATCGAAGCCCTCGGGCTTGAGATCCATGATGTATCCGAATGTGCCGTCCTCAGCCTCTTTGGTGAGGTATTTCGGCCAGAGGAACTTATTATCCGGCGGGCCGTCGGCAATATTGCTGCGGAGATTCTTGAGGAACTCCTTTGGCTTTTTCATTTTGTCGATATCGTACCACTTGAGCGCCCATTTCTGACCGTTGAAGCGTACGAGGTAAACGGTACCTTGTCCACCGCTGCCTATTACACTTAAAACCTTGGCTTTTCCGCCGAATTCGAGTTCGACTTCCTGACCAATTTCAAGTTCTGTCATATCATTTCATCCTTTCCGTGTGTGATATATGCTGTCATTGTATTAATCCTCTTCAATGCCTGCTGTAGTAACAAGTCTGAAATTGATACGATTTGACAGGCAGAATTTATGAACGTATGAGTTCTCAAAGCAGTGGATCGTGAGATTCGGGCAGTATGAGAAAGCGTTTGCGTCGATGAACTTTACGCTGTCGGGGAGGTAAAGCTTTCTGAGCTTCTCACAGCCTGAGAAGGCTTCTGCGCCGATACTGCTTACGGTATCGGGGATATCTATGGTCTCGAGGCTTGTACAGAATGAGAACGTGCTGTCTTCGATCTCGAGTATACCCGTTGGTATCTTGACCATTGCGAGCTTAGCGCACTGGCAGAACGCGCCCTGCTTGATGACTCTGAGCGATTCGGGAAGTTCAAGACCTCTCAGGCGCTTGCATGAAGAAAATGCATAATCGCCTATCGCAAGGAGCGATTCCGGAAGCTTTACTGTTCTTAGCGAGCCGAAGCCGTCGAAGCAGAAGCTCTCGATCTTGGTATAGCCGTCCGCTATCTCGATATTGCTTCTGAGGCGGTATCTCACGGCGTCTATCGGGCGGAATATCTTGTCGTCTATGCTTACGCGCGCCTTCTTTTCGGGCTCGGGTTCGGGCTCGTTGTCCTCGGGGAGTATCCTCATCGAGGATTCATACGGCCAACCGAGGAGATATGTGAAGCAGGCGAGTACGAATTCGGCTGCATTCTCTGCGAGGAATATCTCGCTGAGCATATAGCTCTTCGCCTTCATGATAGCGATCTCTCTGTTGTCGTCCTCGAGGAGCATTTTGAACACTCCCTGCAGATACATATTCTGGAGAAGCCTGCGTTCCTTGTTATGGTCGGGGACGTGGTCGTAAAGCAGACCGATGAAGCGTGTTTTATTCATTACTGCTCTCGGACCGTTGTCTACGACTATCGCTCTGAGCTCATGCTGGAAGTCGATAGTGTTTTCAAAGCCGTCTATTGTCTGCGGGACGGGTGCTCCGCAGTTCGGGCAGGCAACGTACTTTGGTTTAAGGTCAGTACCGCATTTTTCGCACTGCATAATTTCCCTCCTGACATTTAGCGCTCAGCGACGAGGGGCAGCAGAGAAGCTGCTGCGGAGCCGAGCGAATTTGTATCAAATATTACAGATACACGCATTATTTATAGCTTAATTATAGCACTTATTTGAACTAATGTCAAGGAAAAAAACGCCGAACATATAGTCAGTTTTTGAACACGTTGCACAAAAACCGATGTTCGGCGTAGTTTATTCTATAGCAGAATGATTCGAATTTATAAATTCTGAACGAAAATATACTAAGAGTTAATCAAATCATTTTACTCCGTTGTCTTTACGAGCACCTTGTTGAGGTCTTCAACGAGCGATGTTATCTCGGAAATAGAGTTGCTTATCGCCTCTGAGCTCTCGTTTGTGATGCTTACGTTGTCGTCAAGAGCGCTGAATGCGTCAATGGTCATATTAAGTATGCCGATGAGCTGGTTTACGCTCTCGGAATCCATTGTCGGGTTTTCAGAGCAGAATGTAACGATGTTCTGGAGGAGGTCCTTAACAACGGTTGCACGCTCTTTGGTAGCAGATGTGGATTCGTCGATAGAATTCATACTGCTGGTGATATTTGTAACGTCCTCCTTGAGCTTGCCGGACAGTTCGAGACATTCCGAAGTTATCTCAGCGAGCTTCTCGTGCTGGAGA
>JAEEGL010247661.1_pt1 | contig 11080 bp, 13 predicted proteins | sample 9134231 | NCBI WGS metagenome assembly JAEEGL01 (sample SAMN16246548, study PRJNA631951) | gut metagenome | biome: gut microbiome; feature: rumen; material: fiber-attached | host: Bos | place: Iran: Karaj | collected 2018-10
ATTCTTTAAATTTCATAATGCCTCCTTATAAATAAAAAAATCTATAAACATAAGGACGTATTACCGTGGTACCACCTTATTTTATAGATTTACTATTCTCATTTGCTATAACGCACAACCGTATTTATATTATCCATAAATAGCACTTGAAAGTGATCTAAGTTAACTATTATTATCTATTCACACCAACCATAGACTCTCTTTAACTTTTCATTAACTCCGTCTTTCGCATTTGCTTTTATAAATGAAATATTAACACAAAATTGTTAATATTACAAGAAAAATCTTTATTTTGTCTTATTTTTAGTAATTTCTAAGAACTTTTCAACAAAAGCTTCTATAACTTCGCGTTTCATATCTTTTCTTTCATTACTAGATACTTGAAATTTCATATTATGGTATTCATCATTTTCACGATCATATATTGTTACAAACACTACATCATCATCGCCATTTAAATTATTTTCATCAGCTTTCTTTAATTTACCAGTAACTCCAATTCCATAATCAACTTCTTCATTTTCACAAATAGTTTTAGCCATAGCTTCTGCTATATCTTGACTATAAACACCATATTTTTCAATTAATTCTGGTGGAATACCATTTTTTATTTTATCACGGTTACTATAGGCAATTACTGAACCATAATAAACTTTACTAGCATTAGGAACAGATGTAAGAGCATCAGCAAGTCCACCTCCTGTGCATGATTCCATCATACTAATTGTTTTTCCTTCTTCGATAAGTTTTTCTATTACTCTTTTCATAAAACACCTCAAAACCAATTATATCACAATAAAAAAGAAGAATCTAGTTAGATTCTTCTGTGGAAGTACTTTCTTGTGTTGGTGTAGTAGGCGCTGGTGTGCTTGGTGTAGGTGTACTTGGTGTTGGCGTGCTAGGAGTTGGAGTACTTGGAGTTGGTGTACTTGGAGTTACGCTTGCTTCTGGTGTTGGTGTACTCGTCTCTACTACTACATTATTATTTGTATTATTATCATTATTTGTTGTACTACCTGTATTAGTATTATTAGTTGATGTTGGTGTAGGAGTTGCCGTTGCTTCGGCTTGTTTTTGTTCATCTAATTTAGCTTGAGCTATTTGTGTTGCCTTACTATTAATAACTCGTCTTGCTGTAACATATTGCATCATATTAACAGTAGTTGTTGTAACACCTACTCCTGGACGTGATTCATGGATTACTCGTCCACCACCAATATACATGGCAACGTGTGTTGCTCCACCACGAGCTCCTTTAGCTTTATAGAAAACTAAATCACCCTTTTGTAGATCTTTTTTAGCAACATACTTACCTCTTCCTGTTTGTCCACTAACAGTAGGTGGTAGGCTAACACCAAATTCACGATATATCAACATAGTAAACCCTGAACAGTCAGTTCCTGTCTTAAGACTTCTACCTGCATGAACATATTTTAAACCCATAAACTGTTTTGCAAAGGATACTATTGCATCCCCAGTAACAGAACTATAACTAGGTTTAGTATAAGAATATGTTTTAGCAACTTCTTTTTTAGCTACCACACTAGTAGTTTTCTTAGTAGTTGTCTTCTTTGTACTAGTTTTTACAACCTTTTTTTCTACAACTAATTTTTCTTGCTTACTAATAACTGCTTCTACACTTTTAGTAATAAAAGCAAATTCATTCTCTTCCCCTTCTATTTCTGGGAAAATTGCATCTTCTTGTTGACTAATTGCCGCTTCTAAACTATTTGTTATAAAAGCTAAACTATTTTCCCCTTCCCCATAATGGGAGACCGGCTCCGTATCGCTTGCTGTAAGAGATATCTCATGAGCTTCACCAGTAGTGCCTCCTATACGTGTAGCAATGTTATTTATGCCAAGGAAGCCTGTACATACGAAAGATAACATTATATTACTTACGCAAAATAAGTGCATCTTTCTTGTAAATAAATTCATTTTAAACACCTCATTGTCTCTTTTCTTTAAGGACATTGTCTATGATAACAAATTTCAAGTAATAAGTCAAATTTGTTTGACGTCAAAGTATTAAAACCGTTGGTATATAACAAAAATAGATGGTCTTGCCATCTATTTAATTTTCATTGAATTTAGTATTTCATCAACCTTACAGTATTCTTTATCATCATAGTCATAAACTATTCGATATAATACATCATCATTTATATAATAATATTCATCTCTTCGTTCATTTATCTTACGATGATACCATGTTTTACCATTAATAGTTTTCTCATCTTCAATAGAATATTTTTCATATATTTCTTCTTTAGTATAATATACTTTTGTTCTTTGAGCGGTATCATAATCAAAATCATCTGCTTTAACTTCTTTATAAAACTCTACTTCACATTTATCATTACCATAACCACCTGTCGAAAGGTATTTACCAAGAATTGGTTCATCTTCTGTATAACTAGATGGAATAGAAATAGTCAAATCTTTAAATTGGTATGTTTCCATTGTATCAGACTTTTTACCAAATAATAATACTCCACCAGCTATAAGAAGAGCTAGTAATAATAATCCACCAACTATCATACCTATTTTAGTTTTCTTAGTTCTTAATGGTTTTACTGAAACATCATTAGAATTAGTATTATTATTTATAACTACATTAGGTGAACCTTTTGATATTTTAGCATTAAATAAAATAGCTAAATATTTTCTAAATTCACTTTCATCATAATCATCAATTGATTTAGCATTACCAATTTGATATTCCATTTTACCATATAAACCATCTTTAAGTGATACTTCTGAGGTATAAATAATATCACCATTATCAAATTTAAGATAACCTTTTTTTATCTTTTTACCAAGCCATTCATCTTCTTTTGGTTCCATTAGATTATTCATATTATCAATAAAACCATGACCATATATTTTAAATGATATAAATGATGGTTTTTCATTATGCATTAAAGTAATATGTCCACTATCTTTTCCATCATCAACAACATCTAAATTATTAGGAACAGATAATATTACGGTATAATCATCACCATTATCAAATGAAACAGCTGTTGTTAAATCATTAAAATAATTAGGGTAATCATTGGCAAAATAATGTCCACATTTACTACAAACAACATCATATGGATTAATAAACTTATGACATTGTTTACATTCACCTTCGGCATAGTTTTTTAATGCTTCAATTGGTACTTTATATTTTTTACTACCAGCATCTTTTATTTTATGAAGTCTAACTACTTTATTAAATTCACTTTCATACATCTCTTTACCTTCTGGTTTAAGATATTGTAAAGTATTATTAAGATTAAAGAAGAATTCATGATCATTAGCTATTATTTTAAAAGCACCAATGGTAGAACCATCATCTTTTGATTTTAATAAGTAATAAAAACTAGCTATAGCTTCATTAAAATTAACATCTTTTGGTATTAAATCTCTATCCATAAGTAAGTTACATGCTGTATTTAGTAATTTTAATTTAGCATTATTATCATCAATAATATCTTCACACATTACTAGTCCACATTCTGGACATTTAATGCCTTCAAATTGTGCACCACATCTTCCGCAAACATTTTTTTCATTATTCATATATACCTCGCTTATCCTAATTACATTATATAAAAAAAAATCATATAGCGCAATAAAATACATTTAAAAAAAAAGCTATTTACAGTATAATATAAATGGTGATAATATGGATGAAATAAAGATATTACAAGAGTATATTAATAATTCAAATTATATCGTTTTCTTTGGTGGTGCAGGTGTATCAACTGATAGTGGAATAAAAGACTTTCGTGGTAAAAATGGATTATATAAAGAAAAAAACTTAGGTGTTACTCCAGAATATATGTTAAGCCATACATGTCTTATAAGAGAACCTGAGTTATTTTATGAATATTATCGTAATAATATGAATACTTTATTCGCTAAACCTAATATTACTCATAAATATTTAAAAAAATTAGAAGATAAAAATAAATTAAAAGCTATTATTACTCAAAATATTGATGGACTACATCAAATAGCAGGTTCTTCGAATGTACTTGAAGTACATGGTACAATACATAAGAATTATTGTATGAATTGTAATAAAGAATATGATGCAAAATATATCTTTAATAGTAAAGGAATACCAAGATGTACTTGTGGTGGAATTATAAGACCTAAAGTAACACTATATGAAGAAAGTTTACCTGATGATTTTATTAAATCAATTGATTATATAAGAAAAGCTGATTTATTAATAGTAGCTGGTACATCACTTACTGTAGAACCCGCTAGTAGTTTAATAAGATATTTTAGCGGTAGACATTTAGTTATTATTAACTTAGATGATACTCCATATGATAGATTAGCTGATTTAGTAATTCATAAACCACTTAAAGAAATATTTTCTAAATTAAAATAAAAAAGAGCAATTATTATGCTCTTTTTTTTGCTTTAACTCTTTCAAAAATTTCTATTACTTTTTCCATATACTTAATTGATACATTAATTGAATCATTAACTACTTCATCACTTTTTATTTCACTATATAAATCGTTTATCATTGCATTAATTGGAAAAATTGATCCAGAATTATGACAACCAATTTCACTCATAAATATTCTTTTATATTCTGGATTATTATAAGTAACATTAAATAAACGTAATACTACTGGTGAAGCTTTTTTCTTGTTTTCTATCTCATTAGATAAACTCCAATTCCATGTCTTTATACTCATATCAATTCTATGATCAGATGGATAATTTTTCATTAAATAGTAAGAAATTATTTTTCCATATAAAAGTTTAAATACATCATCATTGTCATTATACACAGTTAATATTGGTACGCTAACTTCATAATCATCCCCATATAATGATAATTTAATTTCTTTACCATATCCCCCTTTATCAAAAAATTCTACTGCATCAAAGGCTAATAGATTACCATAGTATTTCCCTTCTTTAGACATAACTTCTGGTACAGATAATTCATACAATTTTTTGAATGTATCAAACCATTCACGACATTGTGCTTTAACTTGTTCTTTCTTCATATTTCCCCCAACAGGTAGTTATTATAATATAGTTAAATAAAAAAAACAATAAAAAATATTGTTTTTTTATTATCTTAATCTTCTAGCTCTTACTTGTTTATCAACTTCTGAAGCTATTTTTAAATAATTATCTTTAGATTCATTATAGAATCCCATTAATGAATCCATATCAAGTTCTTGACTTTCAATACTATTTCTTAAGTTATAAATTAATTCTTCTGTTTTAGATTCATTTTCATCATTATGATTTTTAATTAATTCATCTATTATATTTTCTTCGCTTTCTATATCTCTAATTGAAATAAATTCAGCTTCAGCTGCTCTATCAACACCATCTTTATATATAGAACCTAAAGTATATCCATCATTTTTAATATATGTGTCTTTATAATTTTCTTTTATATAATGATCAAATATTCTGGCAAACAAATATCTAAATAAAGCCGAATTTTTTAATTCAATAATTAGTCTTGCACCTCTTACTTTTTCATTAAATGCATTACCAGATAAATTCAAATAAATACACTTACATCTTCTATTTTTATAAGTATACCAAGTTGATAAATCAATATACATCTTTCCTTTAGGTGAATTATAATTATTTAATGCATACTCTTTAAACTTTTCATATGTTTTTTTATATAATTCAAACCAATTATCACAAAACATAATAATTTCATCTTTTGATACATGACTAAATGGTATATATCTTTTCTTAAATGTTCCTAATAGATTATCACTTACTTCAATATTTAATCTATTAGTAACTGATTTAATACTAAGTTCATCATCACCTGGACGAAAAAAAGCCACACGTAATTCTTCATTAGGTTCCATAAGAACATAATTTTTTCCATCAATAACTTTAAAATTCATTAAATACCCCCAAAAACAAGAATATATTATATCACAATCATAAAAAAAAACAAGATTAACTTGTTTTATACCCATATATCATCTTTTAATGGTTTAAATTTATATCTTTGACTAGGTCTATATCCTGTTTTAGTTTTTATATTTTCTGTCTTTTCACAATATTTAACTATTTTCTTTCTAAAATTAGATTTATCAACATTCTTTTCAGTAATTAATTCATATACTATTCTAACATCTTCTAATGTGAAAGTATCATCCATAAATTTAAAAATAATATCGGTATGATCTATATTACCACGTATTCTTTTATAAGCTATTAGACTAATAGCTAATTCTAATTTTAAATCTATATCATCAGTTTTAAATTCACGATCATACTCTATATTATTATTAATGACCATAGGTATAGTCTTGTAATTAACTATTGAATCCCCATAAGTAACCACTTCATTTTTACTAACTTTAAAATCTATTAATTGATAATTATCATCTAAATTAATATGATTTATATTAGTAATAGCTAAATAAATAATATTTATATTACCTTCATAATCTAATGAATATACTTGTTCTAAATGAAAGATATTAGTTCCTACTATTTTTTCTAAATATTCTCTAGTTTCTTTTTTCATTTCAAAACCAGTATATTTAATTCTAGGTAATTTATTATTCTTATCCGTTAATATTTTAATCTTTTTAATATCATTCTTTCTAATATTATCATTTTTTTCACTATCTAATACGAACATGCATGTCACGATATTTATTGACATATTCCTTCATCTCCTCACTAATTATTATAGATACATTACTTAAAAATTTAGTAAAACTATCTAAATCTAAATACTTAGTCTTGCCACTAGTCTTTTGTTTTAGAAAACTAATATTATTCTTTAATTTCTTTTTATCAACCTTTATTGGAAAATATGCTAACGCTTTACTTAAATAGTCTGTATCTAAATTGAAGTAAGTAATTAAATCATAATTTAGATAATCATAATCATGATATAAAGCTTTATCAGAATCGATGAAGATATTTCTTTCTGGATACATTTTTATCATATAGTCATGTAAATAATGATAATCCAAAAGAATATGGACTAAATAACCAATATTAATATCTTTAGATAAATCTAAGTTATTAACAAAATAATTATAGTCTGGAATTAAATATGGTCCTTCTTCGACACGATGATGACTATCTTCTTTTTTAATTATATCAGGAAGTAAATTACCTCGATAATAATCAAAACTATTAATACCTAATATTTTTCCTACTTCACTAGCTACTATCATATGTGAACTAATATTTGGCATATTTACCTCCTAATTCTATCAATAAGTCTTTTTACTTTAGTATTTTCCTCTTCAATATTTAAACCAGTACAATCAACCATATATAGTTTATCTTCTAATAGATTGTTTTGTTCCATATATAAGTATGTTTCTAAATACATTAAATTATATAAATAAGTGTATTGATCAAATTCATCATGTACTTTTCTTAAATTAACTCTTCTTTCTAATTCATCTTTATCATTATTAACTAAAAATATAACGAGATTATTATTATCTTTTAAATATTTATTTAATTTATTAACTCTTTCTATAAGAGATATATCAAACATAAATAGTTTACTAATATATTTATCACGATCAATTAAATTATAACTTGATAAACTATTTATTACTGAGGTTTTACCAACCGCATCTGTTCCCTCTAATATTATCATAAAGCACCTCTTTTTTTCAATACTTTGTCTTCTTTTAAATTATGAACAAAGTCTATTATTTCATCTTCACTATCAATAAATTTAATTTCAACATTTTCATCAAGTTCTTGAGCCGCTAGAATAGGAAACCAATACTCTCCTTCTACTTTATAACTAGTTATTTTAGGGTCACAAAAGATAACTATATGTTTTCCTTGATGAGCTGCATAAATAAGTTCAGTGATTGATGCAATAGCAGAATACTTAGTTAAGTTACATACTATAATATCAGCTAGATCTATTTGTCTTAATTCTTCATAAACAACATTTTCACATATTGTCTTGCCATAATTTTCTTTTTCATAGTAGAATCCTCCTACGTACATAACATCTGGATTACTTTCTAATATTACACCATCTGATGCATAGACAGTACTTTCTACATTACCAACTATTTTGCTTCTTACATCATCTTTTAACATTTCACAAACATTATCTTTATTAATAAATTCATGTCTTACTTTATATGTACCTGAATAGAATAATTTAATCATTTAAAACACTTCCTTTCATGATTTTTTTCCAGTTAATATATGATGCAATTGCCATAAATGTCCATATTATATTAAGTAAGAATAAATATACTGCTTGATCTGGTAAAATAATATATTCAATGGCATAAAATATATCATTTATAAACCATATTACCCATGTATCTATTTTCTTTTTCATCATATAATATGTTGCCACTAAACTAGATACTGTAGTAAATGAATCAAGAAGTGGTAACGGATCATCTGTACTTCTTAAAACAAAACTTAATAAAATTGTACCAATTACCATAATTAAGATATATATAACTTTTTCTTTATTACTTGCTTTAGTTATTTTATCAGTATCTTCCCTTTTCCAAAGAATAAAACCAATAACGCCTAATATTAAATAAAAACTATTGTTAGCGATATCACCATATAAGTGATTTACTATGGAAAACATAATTAAGAATAACATTTGAATAATATAGAATATCCAATTACTTCTTTTATTTAACATAACTAATATTCCTTGTGTTAAACCAAATACTGTTCCTCCTATTTCCCAATACATATCTATCATCTCCCTTACATATAGTATATTACACCATAAGTATTTAAAAGTCAATAGATTTATGGTATTTTTTACCATAAGTTAAAAAATATAAAAGAGAGAAGATATTTCTATCTTCTTACTTTCATTTCTAATATTTGATTATTTATATCAGGATCTGCTGTTAAGCAATTAAATGAATATATATCATCTTTTTTAGCAAAATAACTACTTTCTGCTTTAATATTTTCATTAGATAAATTATAGTAAGCTTTTATAAAAGCCATTCTATCTTCTTCGTTCTTAATTCTTTTATATAGTGTTGGAATGTGTCTTCCTGCTAATAATAATATTTCATATTTAGCTACTTTACATTCTTCAATCATTAAATCTTTAAACCAAGGAGAATCCATTTTTTTAACGCGATTAAGTTCTTTTTTAACTTCGTTTAATAATTCTTTAGCCTTCTCTTCAGAAATAGATCTTCTATTTAATCTTTTATATATTTCTTCACGATATAAGTCTTTAGCATCAAGTCTTCTTGCTTCTCTTACTTTACAATTCATCGTAGTTATTTCAGCTTCTTCACTTAAATACTCTTCTTCAGCATTAGTTAAATAATCTTCATTATTTTTACTATATTCTTGATATCTTAGTAATCTATTAAAGTCTTCTTCTTCGATTAATACTTTAATTAATGGAATATCTTCTTTTTTTGCATCACGTAATATAAATCCTTGTATTTCTGCACTTTCCATTAAAAGTTTTAATTCTTCATTAGTTAAATCATAATCTTTTGTAGTAGCACCACAATTAGCACATATTAACTCATCATTTGTTTTAATAAGAAAATGTTTACTACATTCTTTATTATCTTTAGTAAAGTTATTAAAAGTAATATATTCATTTAATAATTCTTTATTAAGCTCTTTTTTATCATTTATCTTTTTTATTACACCTAAATAGTCAAATACAAGACCAAATGCCCATTTAATTCTTTCTCTTAAAGAACGTAAATCAATACCATATTTATTAGGATCATCATTTTTAATTGTACCATCAACAAGTCTATATATTTCAAGTTGTTCTTTAAAATTAAATACACTAGAACATTCATCAATATTCTGTTTATTTAATTCTTCATATTCATCTTTTTCTTCTTGATATCTATTAATATCATCTATTCTTGTTTTATATGTATCTAATATATCTTCAAAAGAACCATCACTTACAACATCTCTATTAACAAAATTTTCTTTGCTTTTCATCAAAACCTCCAAGGAGTTATTATAAACTAATGTTTTTTAAATTACAAGATTTTTATAAAAAAGACTTAGAAATCTAAGTCTTTATTCTTTAAATAATATTCTAATATTTTTCTATCTCTTAATACAACAAACTTTGTAGTATATACATCTTCGTATTTAGAACCAACTAAATTATCAATACAGTTTTTAACTAATTCATAACCTTCTTCTGGTGTTACCCAAAGTAATTTACCACCTTCATCTATTTCTTTTTGAGTTAAATTTAATTCATGTGGTTCACCTACTACTTTACATACATAAACATAAGATGTTTGAGTAAAATTATAGTTTTCTCTATCTTCATCAATAGTACATAAATCTCTAATTACTTCGATATTACAACCAGTTTCTTCTAAACATTCACGTTTTAATGCTTCTTTTATATCTTCAGTACCTTCTACTCCACCACCAGGTAGTTTATATTCATTTTTATTACTTTTATTAAAGATAGCTATCTTACCATCATTATTAATTAATATAGCTCTTGCTGCATAACGTACACGTGGATTATTTAATTCAACATGTTCTAATCCAAAATCACTATTTGTTAAACGTCCAATATTCTCCATAATAACACCTCCATCACATTATATCATAAAAATGGTGTTTGGCAATATTACATACTTAAAACTATTTACTTTTTTTATTTATATTACCATATACTTATATGATAACCTTTAGCTTTCAATTCATCTACTCTATCATAATATATTTTAGATATATAACTTAATACTTCACTTATATCATCTATCTTAACACTATTATTAAAATCATAATTTATAACTATAGGTTTTATATCATCATCACATTCTTTTGGTAATAACCATCTCTTATGTAAATCAGATCCACTTACATAAGTTGCAAATATATAATATTTACCAGTATCTTTATTTTTTCTAATTAATAGATTATTATCTTCATCATAATAATATTCATTATCTTCACGATACATTACTTCACTATAATCAAATCCATCATCTACAGAATATCCATCAATACTTCTATAATCTTGATAAATATATACTTTATGACGTCTTCCTTTACTATCAACTTCTCCATCATCATAATGTTC
>JAEEGL010567473.1_pt1 | contig 11080 bp, 8 predicted proteins | sample 9134231 | NCBI WGS metagenome assembly JAEEGL01 (sample SAMN16246548, study PRJNA631951) | gut metagenome | biome: gut microbiome; feature: rumen; material: fiber-attached | host: Bos | place: Iran: Karaj | collected 2018-10
GTCCTGAACAACCGCTGGAAGCAGGTCGACGAGGCCGGCCGTCAGGAATATATCGATCAGATCTATGAAGCTAAGAGCAAAGGTGAGGGCATTCCGTTCCAGATCGAGATCGGTGATTATTACACACCGGAATACGCCCGAGTGCTGAAATATGATACCGAGAAATGGGAACTGTGCCGGGGCATCGGCATGAGCTTCGGCTACAACCGCAATGAGAACCCTGCCAACTTCATGAAAGGCAAAGATGTCATCTGGTGCATCATCGATGTCACGGCCAAGAACGGTAACCTGCTGCTGAACGTCGGACCGCTGCCGGATGGTACGATCCAGGAGGAGCAGGTGAGACCGCTGCTGGAGACCGGTGCGTGGCTGAAAGTCAATGGCGAGGCGATCTATGCGACCACCTGCCGTGAGGACAAGCAGACTGATCTGACGACGGATGGCAAGGAAGTCCGTTATACAAAGAAAGACGATGCTCTGTATGCCATCGTCATGGATGAGGAACCGGGTCAGACCGTCACGATCAAAGGTCTGGAAGTACCGGAAGGAGCATCGGTTTCGATCCTTGGTGCCGGCCCTGCCGCGTTCGAACAGAAGGATGGCGGTCTTACGATCACCCTGCCGGAACAGCTTCCGCCTTACGCCTACGTCATCAAGATCGCATAAAGAAAAAGAGAGCAGTGAAATAACGAGTGCATCGTTACTTCATTGCTCTTTTATTTTTCGATCTCCGGAGCTAAGATGCCGCGGATCAAACGGTCCAGATAGGGCCGGAAGGTTTGAAGATCTACAGGATTCTGCTCCAGGATCACACTGTGACAGGTGGAGCTGACACACTCGATGATCAGATAGATCAGGATCTCCGCGCGCTGGTCGTCCGACAGCCCCAGGATCCCCTTGAAAAACGACATATAGTCATTCTCCGAGCGGTCGATCGCCCGGCGGAACACCCCCCAGCTCAGGTTCTTATTGATGAACTTCAGAAGCCGGGGGTTTTTTTGCAGTTGCTCCAGGATGTCATTTATGATCGCGATGACCTTATCTTCGGGCGTGTCATAAGATTCGTAGCCGGATTCGCTGACAACATGACGGAACAGTTCCTCCGCCTTCCAGACGATCAGACGTTCCTGTAATTCGTATTTATCATGAAAATATAAGTAAAAAGTTCCTTTGGCCATGTCCGCTTCACGGACGATGTCGGAGATCGTAGTATGCGCGAACCCCTTTGTTGTAAACAAAGAGAAGGCGGTCTCCATCAGACGGGACAGTTTCAATTGTTTGTTCTCTTCGACCTTGCTCATGGGAAGCTACCTCTTGAAATGTGATTCTTTTCGTATTCTACCTTAACCAAAACCGGTTTGTCAAATTGATTAGTTACCAATAAAGCAAGGAGATCCTGCCAAAAAATACGTAAAAATGACCAAAGTTCATTTTTTAAACGAAAAGATATTGACTATTGGTCATTTTAGACGTATACTACCTTCGAAAATGACCGATGGTCAGAAAAGGAGCAATTCTATGTTGAAGTTTGGACGAACGATCGCAAGAGGCAGGATCTGGATCCTGGCGGTCAGTCTGGTACTTTTGATACCGGCCGCGATCGGGTATTTCAATACGAGAGTCAATTATGATATCCTGTACTACCTGCCCGACGATATCGAGACCATGCAGGGACAGGACGTACTGTTGAAAGACTTCGGAAAAGGCGCCTATGCTTTATTGGTCGTGGAAGGCATGACCGATCCACAGGCGGCAAGACTGAAGGAGCAGGTGGAAGCGGTCGATCATGTGGAGGAAGTCATCTGGTACGACACGTTCGTATCGGACAGTATTCCGCAGGATCTGCTGCCAAAGAAGATCTACAACATCTTCCATTCCGATAACGCTACGTTGATGGCCGTCTTCTTCGACGGCGGCACTTCGGAGACCTCCACGATGGATGCCATTGAAGAGATCCGCAAAGTGGCAGGGGAACAATGCTTTATGAGCAGTATGTCCGCCATCGTGACGGATACCAAGAACCTGGTGGAAGATCAGCTGGTCTGGTATGTTTCGATCGCCGTCATCCTGTCGGCCATCGTCATGGCGATCACCATGGACTCCTGGATGGCACCGGTCCTGTTCCTGTTGAACATTGGTATCGCTGTCGTCTATAACCTGGGTACCAACGTGATACAAGGAGAGATCTCCTTTATCACCATGTCGCTGGCTGCTGTGCTGCAGCTGGCGGTCACCATGGATTATTCTATTTTCCTTTGGGATAGTTACCGGGAGATGAAAGGATCTTACTTTGATAAGGAAGAGGCGATGGCACATGCGATCGCGGCAACGATCACCTCGGTCGCAGGCTCGTCCCTTACGACGATCGCAGGCTTCATCGCACTCTGTTTCATGACCTTTACCCTGGGACTGGATATGGGTATCGTCATGGCTAAAGGCGTCGTGCTTGGTGTGATCGCCTGTGTGACCATCCTTCCGTCCCTGATCCTGGTCTTTGACCGGGCGATCACGGCAGCGCACCATAAGCCGCTGACGATCAAGGGAGATCGTTTGGCGGGAAGCATCGTCAAACATCACCGTCTGCTGATGGTCCTTTCACTTTTGCTCTGGATCCCGGCGATCTTCGGGTACGGCCATCTTCAGGTCTATTACAATCTGGATTCCAGCCTGCCGGAGTACTTACCTTCGATCCAGGGCAATCAGGAACTGGAGAAAAACTTTTCCATGAACACCCTGCACATGATCCTGGCGGATGACAAGCTTTCCGACAAGGATACCCGCGAGATGCTGGACAAGATGGAGCAAGTGGACGGCGTGGAATTTGCCATGGCGACCGCTTCGGTCATCCCCAGCAGCGTGCCTGATGCATTCCTGCCGGATCAGCTGACCGGGACGCTGAAAGCCGGAGGGTATCAGCTGATGATCATCAGTTCTGAATATAAGGTCGCCAGCGATGAAGTGAACCATCAGATCGAAGAGCTGCACAGGATCCTCAAATCCTACGATGACAACGCAATGCTCATTGGCGAAGCGCCTTGTACCAAGGATTTGATCGATATCACAGATCACGACTTCAAAGTGGTCAGCGCTGTCTCCATCATCGCGATCTTTTTCCTGATCCTGATCGTGCTCCGTTCCTTCAGTCTTCCGCTGATCCTGGTCGCTGTCATCGAGCAGGCGATCTACATAAACATGAGTATCAGTTATTTCACCCATACAACGCTGCCTTTCGTCGCCTCGATCGTCATTGGTACGATCCAGCTGGGTGCGACCGTCGACTATGCGATCTTGATGACCAACCGGTATCAGCAGGAAAGGACAGCCGGGAAAGATAAGAAAGAAGCGGTGCAGGATGCGCTGTCCGCAAGCATCTCATCGATCTTCACCAGTGCGCTTGGTTTCTTTGCAGCGACCTTTGGTGTCGGCCTGTATTCCGACGTTGATTTGATCGGTTCCATCTGCCGGTTGATGAGCCGCGGGGCTTTGATCAGTATGGTGCTGGTCCTGTTGCTGCTACCGTCGCTTCTGCTGTTGTTTGATCCGATCATCCAGAAGACCGGTTTTCGTAAATCCAAGAATCTTCAAATGGAGGGGAGTCTATCATGAAATATAGTATAGAACGTGGTCTGGCATTGCTGACGGCCTTCAGCGTGCTGCTGTTTTCTGCAGTTGGCTGTTCGACGGACAAGCAGACGGAAAAAGATCCTGCGAAGCAGACGGAGTCCGATGCCCTGGTAGAGCAGGCTGTGTCGTTGCTTAAAACGCACGGCAGTGAAGAGGGTAAAGAAGAAACGGTCTATATCGTGGCCGATGCTTCCGGTACGGCGGAGGAGACCATTGTCAGCGCCTGGTTGAAGAATCCGGAGGAAAAGGATACGATCAACGACGTAACAGACCTGAAGGATATCCATAATACCAAAGGTGAGGAGACCTTCACCCGCAGCAATGATTCCGTGGTCTGGGATGCCGCAGGTGCAGACATCCACTATCAGGGCAGCACCGACAAGGATCTGCCGATCACAACGACGATCAGTTATGAGCTGGATGGCCAGACAGTACAGCCTGAGCGCCTGAACGGTGTGAGCGGGCATCTGGTCATGCGCTTCCAGTATGAGAATCATACAGCTGCCGAGCGGAAGGTCGGTGCAAAGACCGTTACGATGTACCAGCCGTTCCTGGTCGTTTCTGGCGCTTTGCTGAGCAACGAGAAGGCGGGCAATATCACTGTCACGAACGGTAAAACGATCTCCGATGGGGATCAGACCGTGGTGGTGGGTATCGCTTTGCCGGGACTCAAAGAAAGTTTGGGGCTTCAGGATCTCAAGGACAAAAACGGGAAAGCGATCGATGTCGACGTGCCGGAGGAAGTGGTCATCGAGGCGGATGTACAGGATTTCTCTCTGCTGACGACAGTCACGGTCTTTGACAATTCCGCGCTATCACAGCTCAAACTGGATGACGTTGATGATCTGGATACACTGAAAGAGGCTTTCAACGAACTGTCCGATGCTACCGATCAACTGGTGGACGGTACGGCTTCATTGTATGATGGCGCCGGTACACTGAAGGATGGTACAACGGCGCTGGCAGATGGTACCAAGACGCTTTCAGATGGCGCGGATCAACTGAAAGATGGTGCCAAACAAGTGGATGAGGGCACTAGGGCTCTGAAAGAAGGCATCGACCAGGTGGACCAAGGCGCGATAAAGCTTTCGGAAGGCGCGGGCCAGCTGGATGAGGGTATTGGAACTCTTGCGGATCAGGCACCGGCCTTGTCGGGAGGCGTTGGCGCCTTGTATGACGGCGCCAAGCAGGTCAATGCAGGTGCAGGCTCTCTTAAGAGCGGTACCGCAGAATTGAAAAAAGGCGCCGCGGCTTTGGCTGAAGGAGAAAAACAGACGCTGCAGGGCTCTGCAGATCTTGAGAAGGGTATGGATGCCTTAAAAGAAGGGATCGGTCAGGTCGATGAAGGCTTAGGGGCCCTCCGTGATGGAGCCCAGCCCTTGTCGGATGGCGCTGCGGCTCTGTACCAAGGAACTGAGGATCTCGAAGCAGGACTCACTTCCCTGACCTCCAATGATGAGACCCTGACCGCAGGTGCGGAAGGTCTTTCAGCAGGCCTTGAGACCTTCGCTGGATCGGCCGACAGGCTGAGCCAGTCTGCAGGGAACTTACAGCAGGGTTCCGACCAGTTTGCGCAAGGCGTGTATGCCGCACAGGAATTGGCCGGAGAGATCGATTCCGATGATCCCAAGGTCCAGGCACTGATCGCATATGTCAACGCGTTGGATTACAGTCAGATCCAGGGCGGGATCGGTCAGCTGGCAGACGGTGCGTCTCAGCTTTCCGAGGCTGCTTATACCATGGAGAGTGGTGCATCTGATCTGAAAAACGGGATCGATGCCTATACCCAAGGCGCTGAAACACTGGCTTCCGGCACGTCAGACCTGAAAAACGGAGCATTGGCGCTGCAGCAAGGCATGAGTCAGGAGGCTGAGGGGATCATAGCCCTGAAGCAGGGGACAGAGCAGCTGAGTGAAGGAGCGCAGACCGCATCGGACGGTGCCAAAGCGCTGCACCAAGGTATCGCGCAGACCCAGAGCGGTGCTGAAAAGCTTAAAAACGGCACAGAGGCGCTGGACAGCGGAGCCGAGACCCTGTCTTCCGGAACCAGTGCTTTGGAGAACGGTCTGTCTTCGCTTAATGAAAACGTGGAACCGCTGATCAACGGTATCAATATATTGAAGAACGGGTCTTTCGCACTCAACAGTGGAGCCAAAGACCTGGCCGGAGGGACCGGTAAGCTCTCGCAAGGAGCTTCGGATCTGAAAGATGGTACTGCTCAATTGGCTGACGGTGCTTCCGATCTGGCGGATGGTTCTGGCCAACTGGAGGAAGGAACCGAAAAACTGTCCGAAGGTATCAACGCCCTGTGTGATGGTGCAAAGGAACTTAAGGATGGCATGGCCACGTACAGTGAACAGGGGATCGGAGCTCTTAAGGATCTGATGGAAGAGGATGTGGAATCCTTATTGGATCGCCTGCGGGCACTCCAGGATTACAGCGAGGAATATAATAGCTTCTCAGGATCCTCTTCTGACATGCCGTGCTCGGTCCGCTTCATCATGAGAACCGAATCGATCGGAGAGTAAAATTCAAAAATCGTTAACAATTCATCCGCCGTCGTTACCTTGTATGTTATTGCTGAAAGATGTATAATACCTTTATCATCTTTTGGAGGCAAATAACATGGCAAAAGGTAGCGGCGGCGGATTCTTTCGTATGGACGGACCGTTCATACGGTATGGTAACCTCGTCTTTGATTTTATTTTCCTGAACATTCTGTGGCTGATCGTGTCCGGTGTCGGACCGGCGCTTATTTTCTTATATCTGACCAGTAATACTGCGGTCGGCAATCTGCCGCCGTTCATCGTTTGGCCCCTCATTTTCCTGATGATCATCCATTGGGGACCGGCGAGCACGGCCATGTATTATACCATGGGCAAGAAACAGCGCGGTACGGATTCCTACACCTTCCGTGATTACTGGACATCGTATAAGCGTGAATACAAACAGGCGCTCATCGTCGCGGCTATCATCACCGCGCTGGTCGGCCTGGTCATTTACAATATCTGGTTCATGTACATCAATGCAGGAAACTTCGGAGGCATGGTCAGCATCATCATCCCGCTGGAAGCCCTGCTCGGTGTCGAGATCCTGTTCGTCAATCTTTACATCCATCCCATGCTGGCCCGGTTCGAGATGCCCACAAAGGAACTGTTCCGCAACTCCTTCTTCATGGCGAACAAGCACCTGCCGTTCACCATTCTGTGTGCGGCCGTATTCGCCGGCGCCTTCGCGCTGATCTATTACGTGCACATCGCATTCATCTTCATCATCGTCTCCGTGTACTGCTATATCGCGGCTGCGATCCTGGAACGCGTATTCAAGAATTACATGCCCGATGAAGACTTGGAACTGGAGCAGGAAGACCTTGGGGACTTCAGTATCAGCGCCGAACGCCAGGCCATCATCGACCGTTATCTCGGCCGCTCGACCGAGCATGATGATGCTGAAGAAGGCGGCGTCGTCCTCGTCGATGAAGAAGGAAACGAGATCCACGAAGAAGACTATCGTGTCGTCAAAGTTGATAAAGATGACACCACTTCGACTGAATAATCTTCCGTTTTTTCGAGGAAAAATGGTTGACTTATACCCCAAGAGGTGGTAATATACACATGTCTTCTATCATTAATGATAGAGTTTGCTCACCTCGTTTTAATAAGAATCCCCGTTTTCTTATTAAAAACAGCTTTTGGCCGGTTGTCGAAAAACAGCCGGTATTTTTTTATTCCCCAGGCATCCAAAGTCAAGGCCGCGAGAGACGCCATTTATGAGCAACGGGAGCTGGCCTCGACCTTGGATGCCGCCCCATACGAGGACCGAAGCCGAAGGCGTAGGTCCGAGTGTGGGAGCGAGCAGGGACTGCTCGCTATGGGGAATGGAGCAGACCATAAAGCCGTCCGGTATCCTTGCGCCAGTAGCTTAAAGCTTATCTATCTGGCAGGTTACCTGATATGTAAAAGGCTTGTCTTTGTATACGGTAAAACAAAGTGCAGGATTACATGGTAATTCCGCAGTCTGCTCTTATATACTGTAAAAGAAAAAAGACTACATGATTTCTGAACGAAACTTTCTTCTACCATGTAAAAAAATGACTATTTTGAAATTGATTACAGGGTGAATTAAGACACGGTTAAATAATCAGGTAACAAAATGGCTTTAGAGGCCAAATCGGCTGAAAAATTACCGGGTGAAGAAAAAACACATAGAAATATCAGGTAAGGTTTTTAGAATTACCTGGTACACAGCCATCATCGAAATCTATCAGGTAAAAAGATCAGACAAGATTCCTCTAGTTTGCAAAGCTAGTACCAGCTGATACCTTTTTTCAGAATATTGAAAAATAATGTCCGAAGTAGTACACTAAAAAGACATAGCACAAATAAATAGCAAACAATACATGCAAAGCTGCTGTAAAAGAGGAGTACGACTGTATGAAACAAGACGTTCAATACATTTTTGTCCATGGGCTTTCCGGTTGGGGCAGTTACGATGAGAGATATGAAAAAATGCCCTATTGGGGCATGCGTGGTGGAGATCTGATGCAATATCTGAAAGCGCAGGGGTATACCTGCTATGCGGCATCGGTGGCTCCTACCGGCAGCGCTTGGGACCGCGCCTGCGAACTGTACGCCCAACTTGCGGGGAAGAGGGTGGATTACGGAGAAGCCCACAGCAGGAAATATCGCCATGAGCGTTTTGGAAAAGACTTTTCTGGGAAGCCATTGATCGATGGATGGGGACCTGAGACCAGACTGGTCATGCTGGGGCATTCTTTTGGAGGGGCGACCGTCCGTCTTTTTGCGGAGCTTCTGGCCCATGGTGATCCGGAAGAGCAAAGTGCCGGCACGTCGGATATTTCAGAGTTGTTCCAAGGAGGGCTGGGCGAGCGGATCCTCAGCATCGTGGCACTTGCCGCACCGACGAACGGGACCACGGCATATGATTTGTCTGCAGACCAGGCTTTTCATGCTGAAAACGTCCGTGTGCCATGGTGGAGCAGGATCCTGGCCAAACAGATGTCCAAGAAAACAAAGCCGCAGATGGATGGACGTGATGAGAGAGATTATGCCGGATACGACATGCATATCGACCGGGCTGCTGCTTTGAACCGCAGGATCACGACTTTGCCCCATGTCTATTATTTCTCCGTTCCCTGCAGTTTCACCACCCAGCAGCCGGATGGGACACACAAGCCTAAGAAACAAATGGAGCCGCTGTTTGTGATGCGTGCGTGTTTGATCGGCGCTTATACCGGAAAGACAGCACAAGGCATGATCATCGACGAATCATGGAGGGAAAACGATGGACTTGTGAATACGATCTCTGCGGCAGCTCCGTTTGGGGCACCTGCAAAACCCTTGGACAAGGATCATGTCGAGCCCGGTGTCTGGAACGTGTTCCCAACTTTCGATGGTGATCACATGTCGCTGCAAGGAGGCCTGGTGAGAAGGCATGACATTCGTGATTTCTATCTGGAATTACTGGAATTGATCCAGCACCGGATCTCTTGCTGATCTGTGTTTTTGTAACCGATCGGATATATGATTTGAAAGAAGAGAGGTAATATCATGAAAATCATGGAAGCGATCCGCAGCAGACGGAGCGTCCGTACGTTTGATGGAACAGCATTGCGGCCGGAGGATGCACAGAAGATCCTCGCTTTTGCCGAAAAAGTCGAGAATCCGTATGATATCCCGATCACCTGGAAACTCTTGGATGCAAAGAAATATGGGTTGAACAGTCCGGTCATCGTGGGCACGGATCTTTATATTGCAGGAAAGATGCGCCGGGTCCCCCACGCGGAAGAAGCCTTTGGCTATGCATTTGAAAAGGTGGTCCTGTTCGCGGAGACGATCGGTGTAGGTACGACATGGATCGCTGGTACCATGAATCGTGCAGCGTTTGAACGTGCTATGGATCTTTCTGAAGATGAAGTCATGCCCTGCGTCAGTCCGCTGGGATATCCTGCAAAAAAGATGTCCCTGCGGGAAAGCGTGATGAGAAAAGGTGTTGGTGCCGATGATCGCCTGGACTTTGGCAAGCTTTTCTTTGATGGTGCCTTTGACAAGCCGCTGGATCAGCATAAGATCGGTAAACTTGCTGAGGCTTTTGATGCGGTGCGGCTCGGTCCTTCCGCGGTCAATAAACAGCCTTGGCGGATCGTAGTTTGCGGCGATACGATGCATTTCTATGAGAAGCGCAGCAAGGGCTATGTTTCTGAAAACGAATGGGATATACAGAAGATCGATATGGGCATCGCGCTCAGTCACTTTGAACTGGCGGTCAAGGAACTCGGATGCAGCCTGTCGTTTGAGATCCGGGATCCGGGCCTTGCGGATCCGGGAGACGCCATCTACATAGCGTCGTATACAGTGAAAGAATGACCGGTCAAGCGGCCGTTCAACCCAGATTACAAATTCATATCCATGATCAAGTAAAAAGCCCTCGGAAGTACCGAGGGCTTTTAGTTACTGGACTTTTGCATCCTATTCGTTACTGATACAAAAGATCTTGTCTTTGGATTTGGCATTTAAGGCCGTGCCAATTTGTCAGCGGCATTTTCGAGTTTATCAATAAGACCGCCGGCCAGGTTGCTTGCCAAGCCACCAGCCAACTTGTCAGCCTTTCCTCCAGCCAGAGTATCGACAAGTCCTCCTGCTGCGGAATTCTCTTGTATTCCGCCACTGGCCTGATCCAGCTCATTCTCTTTTAACAGTTTCTTGTCTTCCATAGTAAAACTCCTTTCCATGGATCTCATAACCTCAAAGAGCATTATTTTGGATCATTGCATATTATTACATGTAATGCAATCATATTGTTTAAACCAGATGCGCGAGGACAGTTACTGCATACGATATCTTTTACCATCATGATACACAGAATCTGAACAGTGGATCCCCATTATCTTCCGTGCCATACTGTACCATGCCGCCCTTTTCCATAACGCGCTTTGAGGCGAGGTTTTCTTTCGCGCATCCTCCATGGACGCTCGTCAGGGAGAAGTCTTCCGCCGCGATCCGGAGCAGTTCCTTCACGCATTGTGTTCCATACCCTTGGTTATGGTATCCCTCCTCCAGCAGGATGAAGATCTCCGGTTCGATGTGGCTTCTGCGTCCATCCAGACCGCACCATCCTATAATGATTCCGGGAGCAGATTGTTTACAGACAGCATAACATAAATGATATATGCAGCCTTCAGCATTCCTTGTATAGTTATTCTGCATGTAGGAGATCGCCGCCCGCGCCTCTGTTTTGGAGAGCGGATGATGATCCGCCGGCCACGTCCTGGCGACCTCGAAAAGATCCTCATCTGTCACTTGATGAAGGATCAAGTGTTCCGTTTTATGATCCATGAGCAGCCTCTCAAATTCTTAAAAACCAGGAAACAAATGGTTTCCTGGTTTTTCTGTCGCAAAATCGTATCAGAACGGTACCTTGTCAGGATCATCATCCA
>JAEEGL010608689.1_pt1 | contig 11080 bp, 2 predicted proteins | sample 9134231 | NCBI WGS metagenome assembly JAEEGL01 (sample SAMN16246548, study PRJNA631951) | gut metagenome | biome: gut microbiome; feature: rumen; material: fiber-attached | host: Bos | place: Iran: Karaj | collected 2018-10
AATGAAACAGTACGTTACACATATAAATTAGCAATATATCTTTTAGCTATGATTTGTTTATCAACAAGTTGTATAATGGAAATAGAAAATAATCACTTTCGTAAAAAATATGGTCCAAAAGCAATAAAACCAAGAACATCACAACAAAATAAAAAAGCATTAGACGTCTTATTCCGTTTCCATGATATGATATATTATGAATTAGTAACATTAACAACAATAGGTTTTGGTGATATAACACCAAAAGTTTGGACAGCAAGATTCATAGTAATTATAACAATAATAGCATTATTAGTAATAATATTACCAATATATTCAAAATTAAAAATTATATTTACTTTATCATCAAAATATTCAAGAATGTCTTATCAGAAAAAATCATCTAAAATTAACCATATTTTTGTATTAGGTGATTGTGGAATTGAATCGTTCGAAGCATTTTTAGAAGAATTATATAATGAAGATCATGGAGAAACAAATTATGATACTGTAATAATGCAATCAATACCAAATGAACAATTAATGAAATTAGTTAAAACATTCCCATATTCTAATCGTATTTATTATTTAGTTGGTAATTCACTTGTTCATAAAGATTTACAAAGATGTTCTGCAGATCAATCAATTTGTGCAGTTATTCTTGCAAATAAATTAGCAAAAAATCCTAGATTAGAAGATTTTTCTAATATTATGAAAGCTTTTTCATTTAGGAAATTTTCTTATATTCATGGTAAAGGTGCAGATACTAGAATTTGTATTCAATTATTAAGACCAGAAACAAAGGAAATTTACTTTTCTTCTCTTGTAAATTCAAATGATACTAATAGTCATGATCAAATAATTTGTGTTGAGGAAATTAAATTACAATTATTAGGTAAGAGTTGCTTATGTCAAGGAATTACTACAATAATTTCTGCTTTAATTACAAGTGAGAAACCTGCTATTGATGATAATATAAAATTCCAAGGTGAATTTTCTTGGTTAAATGAATATTTACTTGGAATTCAATTAGAAATATATGTTGTTACTTTGAGAGCAGAATTAATTCATAATATGAGATTTATTGATGTTGTTAAATTAGTTTATGAAGTTGCTGGATTAGTTGTTATTGGTATTGATGTTATTATTGATGATTTTAAACCTTTTGTTTGTTTAAATCCTGCTACTTATTTATTAAGTCCTTTTGATAATTTAGTTTATATTCTAGCTAATTCACAACCTAATGATCAAGAATTAAATGATAAAATTAAGGAACATTTAGAAAAAAATCAAAAAGGTATTGTTGAGAATAATATTGAAATGGTTAAATTGTTAAGATTAAAAAATCCATTTTGGAATAATATGAGAGGTAAAAATAGATTATTAACAAGAAATGGTTCATTACTTCCAAATTCTAAAAATAATATGTTATTTAATGGTAATAACAATAATAATAATAATAATATAAATTCATTAGATAATTCTCTATCATCAAGTTATAATAATAATACACATAAAAAAACAAAAATGAAATATAAACCATCATTATATACATTAACAAATCATACAAATTATTCAAATACAATAGTTCAAAATTTAGATGATAATTCAAATGCATATAAAAAAAAATTAGAAGCCTTTACAACAGTAAAACAAAATTTTTTCCATACAATATTACCTCGAACTCAACATGAAGCAGAATCATTTTCTTCAGATATATTAGATCGTCATATAATAGTATGTGGAATAGGATTAAATTTAAAAAATTTACTAATGCCACTTCGTGCATCATCAATGAAAAATCAACAATATCCAATATTAATAATAGATAAAAATGAACATATACCATCAGAAATATGGAAAGAAATTCAATATTATCCAGATATATATTTTATGCAAGGAAATCCAATAAAAAGTAAAGATTTACAAAAAGCAGGAATAAAAAAAGCAAGAGCAGTAATAATTTTATCAAAATCAACAACTGATATTGAACAAGCTGATATGGTAGATGCAGATACAATATTTATATATAAAGCAATAAAAAATGAAACAAAAACTGCATTAATTATTGCAGAATTAGTTTCAGTTTCTGCAATATCATTTATTAATTCTACATCTGATGATGCTAATGTAAGAAAACAAGGTTATTGGTTAAGTCAACCTTTTGCAGTAGGTGAAATTTATATTAGTTCAATGTTAGATACTTTAATTTGTCAAGCTTTTTATAATCCTTATATAACTGATATTTTACAACAATTAATTATGGGAAGTGCAGGAAGTAATTTTGCACATGGTTTAAAAAAAAAAATGCAAGAAAAAAAAATTACTCAAAGTACTTTATATTTATTAAATATAAATGATGAATTATTAAGATTAGGAAATAGAGATTTTCCAAAGAAAGTTATGTATAAAGAATTATTTGAATTTTTTGCTAAAAATAATATGGTTGCTATTGGAATTAATAGAAATTCTGCAAGATTAAGTACATTAAAAAATAATAAAAATGATAAAAGATATGTTTATTTATGCCCAAAATATGATACAATGGTTGATACAGATCATGATAAAATTTATATTTTAGCAGGAGAAGATTATTTTACTATGCATAAATTAAATGATCCATATAAAAATAAAAATAATTCATATTATCAATTTAATAAAACAAGTAAATTAATTGATAAAAGTAATGAATTAGTTTTAGATTTAGCACAAGGAATTAAAAAATTAGTAGAAGAAAATTCAAGAAGTTTTTCTGAGGCTTATTCAATTAAAAAAGTTTTAAATGGTTTAAGAAGTTCAATGAGAGTTGAATTAGCAGAAATGCATGATAGATTAGTTGAAGGAAAAAATGAAATTATTGAAGCTGGAGTTAATAGTGAAGATAGTAATAATAAAGATAGTAGTGTTGAAAGTGAAAAAGAATATAAAAAAAACTAATAAGAATTAAATAATTACTTTTTACTTTTTTTTATTGTTTTATTTATTTATTTTTTCATTTTATTAAATAATATTTTTTTAATTTATTTTTAGTATTTATAAATAGAAAAATGTATTTTTTTTAAATTTTTATTTTAAAAAAATAATATTTAAAATTTAATTATTTTTTATAATGAATAAATAAAATATTATTTGTACTTAAATTAAAAATAATTGTTAAAAATAACTATTTTCATTTATACAAAGTAATTATTTTTAATCCAAGCTTCCAATTCAATAAAATCAGGTCTTTTTTTTTCTTTAACTTGTAACATTAACAAAACTAAATTAATAAATTTTTTAGAATATCTTCCTTTTAAATACCCATCAACAATAATTCTTACAACATCCATATCATAAATTTCTCTAATATCATAAAGACTTTGATAAGTAAGAGTAGCTGCATAAAAAACACAAAATCCAAGTGAAAAAACATCACTTTTAAAAGCATTATATTCAGTATTTTCTAAATGACATTTTCTATAAGCTTTAAATAATATTGGACTCATATATAATTCAGTTCCTCTTACAGTTTGTTTATTTGTATCATTATTATAATCTTCTTCAATTAAACCATTTTTAAATAATTGTAATCTTTTTTTTTCTTTTGTTTTTGCTTCACCAAAATCTGCAATTTTATATATTTTATCATTAAAACATAAAATATTTTGTGGTTTTACATCTCTGTGACTTATTCCTTTTGATTGTAAATATGAAAATGTTTCTATTAAATTTAATAATATTTTCATTAATTCTTTCTCTGTATAAAAAACACCTTTTTTTGATCTTTGTTTTATTTCCTTTTCCCAATCTAAATTTGCTAATTCCATTAAAACATACATTACATATGTTAATTTATCTAATTTTTTACTTTGAATACCTAAAATTTTTACTACATTTAATGATTGATTTTCATTATATAAATTTATTAATAATTCATATTCTTTTTTCTTTTCATTTAATTCATTCATTGATGATGCTGAAATTTTTTTTAATGCATATTTTAAATGAGTTAAAGGATGTTCAACTAAAAAAATTTTACCAAAAGTTCCTTCACCAATTAATTTAATAATATTATAATCATCACAATCAAATTCACTTTTTTTATAATTTTGATTATTTTGTTCAGTATAAATAAAATTTTTTTCATTATTATTACTTTCAGAATTTGTAGTTGATGAATTTGCACCTTCACTTCTTCCATTACTATTTGTGTTTAATTTTGTTGAATAATCATTTATTTCTGTTCTTATTATATCTTTTTCTTCTACTTTTGAACTTAAATCTATTTTAACTGCTAAATTTTTTGAAAATTTTCCTATAAATTTATTACTTTTATTTAATCTTTGTGTTTCTGGAAAATTGTTTAAATTTAATTTTATATTACTATTGTTGTTAATTGAAATTTTTGGTTTGTAATTATTTCTAAACGAATTTTTATAATTTTTTATATTCATAAATTCAAATAATATATTATGCATTTTTTTTGTTTCAGAAGGAGAACAAAAATTTTTAAAATCAAATTCACTTTTTTTCTTCATTAAATAAACATTTGAATTATCATTTTCAAATTCACTTAAATTATTTTTTGAAAAATCTTCATTTAAACTTTTTTTATATAAATGATTTAAACTTAAATTAAAAGGTGTTCTTTTTATAATATTATTTCCACCAGAATTATCTCTTTTTCTCCATTTAAAATCAGCTAAATTTTTAAAAGAATATTTAGATCTATGAGAAGATTTACTTAATCTCATTTCTTTTGTTTTAAAATGTTTATTACAAATAGGACAAATCCATTCAAAATTATTACAATTAAATATTTCATAACATTCACTACATACAATCACTTTTTTTCCTTTATATATTCCATCATATAATATTCCACCATCATTATGTTTAAAAATTCTCATTTTTGAAAAATCACAATTACATTCTTTACTCATTATTACTTTTGGTATTGAATATATTTTTTGGATTAATGAATGAATAATACATATTGATTTTAATTTAGATTTATCAAAATCAATATAAATTTTAGCTTCTGATTTAAAATTTTGTTTACATATATCACAATTATAATTTAAATTTGAAATATCAAATATTTTCTCACATGATACACATATTAATTTATTTATAATATTTTTATTTAAAGCAATATCACAATATAATTGATCATTACAAATTGGACATTTTATTAATTTTTCTTTACTTTTTTCACAATGTTTTTTTAAAAAAGTAACAGGGAATAAATTTTCAAAATTTCTATTTTCAATTTTTCTTATTCTTGAATAATATTCAATATTATGCTCAGGACAAAACATTTTTATATGATTTGGTTTATATACTTCTTCACATGCAATACAATATATTATATTATTATATATTATTAAACCATTTCCACATGAATGAAGCGCTTCTTTACAACCTTGACAATGAATATAATAATTTGTTTTATCTAAAAAATTTAATTTTTCAATTTTCATTTTTTTTAATGTGTTTAAATTGTTTAAACATTGATTTTTATCATTTACATATATTTTATTAAATATCATTAGTACATTTTTAATTAAAGAATCATTAAATTTTTTTTTTAAAATTTTTGACATAATTAATACTTGTTTTGTAAGATTTGAAATAAATTGATTTTGCTGTAAATGTAGTATTTCATGAAAAATGTCATAATATTGTTCTTGGAAAATTTGAGATAATTCAAATTCTTGCATAGAAATATCAGTAGATTGTGATTTTAAAGAAGAATTCATATTTGAAAAAAATAAAAATAAAAATAAAATAAAAAATAATTTATCAAAAAAAAGTATTTCACACATAAAAAAAAAAAAAAAATGATAAAAATACTCCAAAATAAAAAAAAATTAAATAAAAAATAAAAAAAAATCAAAAAAAAAAAAAATAAAACTAAAAAAATAAAATGAATTCAACCCAATATCCCTTAAATAAAGATGCTCCAGGAATCCTTTCAATATCCAATCCAAAATCTCCTCCTCAAGTAAACAAAGTAAAAAAACGTTGTTTAATGTTATCCCCAACAGTATACGCAGGTTTAGAGAGAGAAAGTAAAATCTCAGATTTCGAGAAAGATCCCCGTGCAATAGGAAAAGGAGGTTTTGGTCAAGTATGGAAAGTAATTCATAAAAAAACAAATAAAATATATTGTATAAAAATAATACAAAAATCAGGAATAATAGAACAAAAATTAGTAAATCAAATGAATAGAGAAATAGAAATAATGTATTTATTAAATCATCCTCATTGTCTAAGATTAAAAAATCATTTTGAAGATGATGAAAATTTTTATTTAGTAATGCCATTAGCAGTAAAAGGTCAATTATATAAATTATTAAAAAGAGCACATAAATTTGATGAAAGAACAACTGCACAAATATTAAGAGAAACAATTAGTGCATTACAATATTTACATTCTTTTAATCCTCCAATTATTCATAGAGATATTAAACCAGAGAATTTATTATTAAATGAAAGTGGTAGAGTTTTATTAGCAGATTTTGGTTGGTCTAATTTTAAAAACGATGGTGATGTTAGAAAAACTTTCTGTGGTACACCTGAATATATTGCTCCTGAAATGTTAAGGAAAGAAGGACATGATCATAGAATTGATATTTGGTCTGTTGGTGTTTTAATGTTTGAATTATTATCTGGTTATTCACCTTTTTGTGCTAAAACTAATCAAGATTTATATTCTAATATTAGAAAATTGAAAATTAATTGGCCTGCTGATATGCCTCCTTTAGCTAAAAATTTAATTTCAAAAATTTTAAAATTAAATCCTAAAGAAAGATTAAGTCTTGATGAAATATTAAATCATCAATGGTTTCAAAATACAAAAATTTTAAAACCTTTATTACAAAATACACTTAATTCTGAAAAAGATTTACTTATTTATCATATGATTAATGAAGTTAGTGATAAAGTTACTGAGACTATTAATAATTTACTTAATTTAAGTGGGGAGAATGCTGTTAGTCAAGAACAAGCTAAAAAAATACATTCTGAGACTCTTGGTTCTGAAAGTAAAAAAAATATTGTTAAACAAATTCAAAATCAAAAAAAAGAAAATGATAATAATAATGTAGTTAATATTAATGTTACTAAAGAACAAATTGATCTTTTAAAAATTGAAAATATGAGTTTAAAACAAGATAATTTAAATTTAAAAACTAAAATTCAATCTCTTGAAAATGATTATAAATCTTTAAAAGCTGAAAATATTAAATTAAAAGAAGTTGATACTACAAATTTACAAGAACAAGTTAAAAAATTAAATGAAGAAATTGAAAAATATCAAATTAAAGATAAAGATAGGTTACAAATTTTAAAAGAATTAGAAGAAAAAAATACTTTAAATAGAGAATTAAATTCTAAAGTTCAAATGGGAGAAAATGAAAAATTACAAAAAGAAAAAGAAATTTCAAATTTAAAAGATCAATTAAAAGAATCAAAAAAAGATAATGAATCAAAACAATTATTAATAGAAGAATATAAGGCAAAGAATGATTCATTAAATCAAGAAAAAGAAGAATTATTTTGTAATTATCAAAAAAAAATTGAAATGCTTCAATTAAAAATGTTAGATTCTTCAACAAGTGCAGAAAGTAATTCCGATGGAGTAACAAAAGCAATTGAAGTAATAAATGAAAATCTTGATGAATTTAAAACAATTTTTAAAAAGAAATTTGATTCTTTTAATGATAATTTTACTCAATTTAAAAAAGAATATGCAGAAAGAAATGATAATTTAATTAATTTATTAAATGATAATACTAAAATTATTTCTAATGAAGTACAAAAATATTCAAATTCAGTTCAAAGTGATATTGAAAAAGTATTTGAAAAAGTGAATAATGCTAGTTCAAGTACACATGAAAAAACTATTGAATTTTATAAGAAACAAGTAGCAAAATTAAGTGAATATCAAAAAAATGAAATTAGTAATAAAACACAAATTGAAATTTTAACAAAAGAAATAAATAATTTAAAAACTCAAATAAAAGTTTGTCAAGATTTAAATGTTGATAAAGATAAATTAATTAATTTAAAAGATACTGAAATTCAAAAAAAAAACGAATATATTAAAACTATTGAAAATAGTTTATCTGATATTAAAAATTTCGTATATTCTAATATGAATGAAGATATGTATGATTTATTTAATAAAACATTTAATAAATCATATTAAATGATTTTTATTAAATTTTCTAAATTTATTAAATTATAGAATTTAGGAATAATAAATTTTTAAATTTTAAAAAATTAACTCTTATATTTTTTTTCAAATCTTTATTTCATTATTAAATTAAATATTAAATAGTAATTATTTGTGGAGATGGGAAATTTTTTAAAATTAAATTTTTTTGTAAAGGAATAGACGAATAAACTGTCATAGTAATTTTATTAATATTTCTTATTCCTTTAACTTTAGTAATACAACTAAATTGTAATGAAATATCATTATTTTCTTTTTCATTTTTTTTATTTTTAAATCCATATTTATTAGTAATATTTTTAATAGAATATTTCTTTAATCCTAACCAATTAAATTCATTACTATCATCATCAATAAAAATATCATATGCTGTAATTGAATCAATTTCACTTAAAGCACTTTTATCAATTGTTAAATCAAATAATATTAATTTTTTATTATTTCCAATATCATTTTGATTTATTTCAATTTTACATGAATTTTCCATTAATTGTCTTATAAATTTTGATGTTATTGCTGGAATTTTTAAATGAGTTTTATGGAAATATAATCCATTTATTTTCTCTTTTTTTGAATTATTTATTGCTTCCCATGAAAATATTAAATTATCATTTTTTAATAATCTACATAATTTATTTTTTAAATGAAATTGATATTTATCATTTTGAATTTCATCATTTATAAAATCAAAATTAATATTTTTTGCCAATTCATTTACTTCACTATTTAATTTTTCGTTTTTAAATGATTTAGAAATTGATGTCAATTCAACATTATCATTTTTTTCTTTACTAAAAATTAATTTATGATAATTTAAAGTTAAATCACCACTTTTTGTTAATTGCCATTCATTAACATTATTATCAAGTCTTGTAATATCAGGAGTACTATAAACTTTATTTCCTATTTTCAAATTAGATAATTTATCTTTATTTTTAATATATGTTACAGTATTTAAATTAAAATCAATTTGATTTCTCATATATTTATTTAAAGTTTCTCTAATATTAAAAATAACTGAATCTTTAACATTTAATTTAACTACAAATCTTCTTATTTCATGATCAACATATCCTCTTTCCTCTTCAAATTTAAATAATATTTTAATATAAATTTCACCTGTTTTCAAAGGGATAATAGGAACATAAATAATAACTTCATTACTATTATTTTTTTCAGGAGTATTAAATAAATCAATTTCTTTGAAAATGTAATCAGTTAAAACACTTCTTGAAATATTTTTATTACCTCTTCCAGTTGAATTAGTATCATTAAAAAATAAACAAATTCTCCTAATTTTCAAAGCAGAATTATTTTTAATTTTAATAGGCATTAAAATAAATTGATACATAAATAATTGTAATTCATTTCCCATTGGAAATTCTACATTAACATCACTATCATTATCAATTATTTCAAAAGTAATATCAGCTTTTTTATCAAAAATTTTATTTGATTGATGAGATGCATTTGAACTTCTTCCTTGAGAATGTTGACTACTTGTTGAACTTTTTCTTCTTTTTCTTTCTCCTGTTGATTTTCTTCTTTTTCTATATGAATATAATTTACTTACATCTTTTGTATTAAAATAATGTTTTATTATTACTATATTATCTAATGTTATTTCTACTCCTTTTATTATTACATGACCTGCTAAAAGTGGTTTAATATATAATTCTATTTTTTCAGAAGAAAATTTTTTTAATATAAGTGAACTATTTTGATATTCAATTTCTTCAATTTGAGTATTTGAATTATCTGTTAGATTATCATCTTTTGCTTTTGAAAAATCACATATTAATTTCATATTTGTTATATTTAAATCAATTGATAATGGATTTTTTACAAGAAATCTAACATACATTTTATTATTTATATTACCTAAAAAATTTCTTTTTGAATAAAAATTACTAAAGTTTTGTTTATTTAAAATAATATTATCTAAATTTCTTAATGATATTATATCAGGTGGAGTTAAACTAAGGTAAATTTTCTTTAGTGGAACTATAGAATATTTTTTAAATAATAACCAATTTGCAGGATTATCAAAAAAATTAGCATTTTGTTTACTTATTATATAATCTTGTTCTTCAATTACTAAAACTGATGTATTATCAACTTCAGGAATTTTTAAATCATTAGTATTAAATACTCCTAAAATTGTTCCTGATTTTTCTCCATTAATTACATTTTCAAATGAAGATTTTAAATTTTGAAAAATTTTTTGAGGACTTTTTCTTAAATCAGGATTAAATTTTGTTATTTCTAAATAATTTTTATAAAATTGTAATGCACCATCAAAATATTTTAATTCAGTACAAATATTGCCCATTTGTTCATTTACATACTCTTTTATTCTTATAAAAGAAGAATTTTTTTCAGAAATAAATTTTGCAATAGATGAATAATCATTAAGGGAATATTTAATAAAATCAATTCTTTCATTTCTATAAAAATTACCTGTTAAAAGTGTATAAAATATAAATTTTCTTTTATTTCTTTCTGGCATTAATAGAAAATAAATACCAGTTTCTTCATACATTAAAGGAGCAAATCTAAAAACCATATTTTCAATTGATCTATTTTCTTTTTTTCTATTTGGAATATCATTTATTCCTTTCATAACTATATTAATTAATTGTGAAAAATTTCCTTTTTGTTCATAAACTTTCATTAAATTAAATAAAGATTTTGCAGCTTGGTGAAATTGAGTTGTTTTAATATAATTTTGATATGCTGTTACAAAATCATTTTCTTTTATAATTGGATTTAATAAAAAATTACTTATTACTCTTAATTCATATGCTGAATTATAATGAATTGTTGATTTTGTTTTTATATCATTTATTAAAAATTTTATATTTTCATATACTTCAGAAT
>JAEEGL010935727.1_pt1 | contig 11080 bp, 9 predicted proteins | sample 9134231 | NCBI WGS metagenome assembly JAEEGL01 (sample SAMN16246548, study PRJNA631951) | gut metagenome | biome: gut microbiome; feature: rumen; material: fiber-attached | host: Bos | place: Iran: Karaj | collected 2018-10
CCCTATTCCGTGGTGCTGCTCGACGAGATCGAGAAGGCCCATCCGGACGTGTTCAACGTGCTGCTGCAGGTGCTGGACGACGGCCGTCTGACCGACAACAAGGGCCGTACGGTGGACTTCAAGAATACCATCTTGATCATGACCTCCAATGCGGGCTCCGACATCATCCAGTCCTATATGGACCGGCTTCCCGAGACGGACGGGCTCGACCCCGTCGTCCAGGCCGACGCCATCGCGAAACGGCGTTCCCTGCTCGAAGAATGCAAGGGCCGCGTGGTGGAAGTCCTCAAGCAGACCGTACGCCCGGAGTTCCTCAACCGGATTGACGAGATTATCATGTTTGACCCGCTTTCCAAGGCGGATGTCCGGGATATCCTGCACATCCAGATGGACGAACTGACCCGCCGGCTTTCCGAAAACGGCATTACGATCACCTTCACCAGGGCCTTCGAGGATCATATGGTAGAGAGCGGCTACGACCCTGCCTACGGCGCCCGTCCTGTAAAGCGCGTGATGCAGCGCGAACTCATCAACCTGCTGGCCAAATCCGTCCTCGACGGTACCGTCCGCAAGGACAGCGTCATCGAAGTCGACCAGGCCGGCGGCCAGATACTTCTTCGTAACAAATCATAAAAATACAGGGTGCACCGCTCGGGTGCACCCTGTTTTGCAATCAATCTGTCGCGACAGGATTATTTCTCCTGGGCAGCTTTGGCGGCGGCCTCGGCGGCGGCAATCATCTCCTCATTGGCGGAGACGTAAACCTCGACGCGGCGGTTCTGGGCCTGGCCTTCCTTGGTGTCATTGCTGGCGATCGGCATGGAATAACCCATACCGTCGTAGGTCAGACGGTCGGCGGCGATTCCGCACTGCTTGAGGTAGCTCACGACGTTGCTGGCTCTCTTCTTGGAGACGCTCAGGTTCGCGGCCTCAGTACCGATGTTGTCGGTGTGGCCGAGAACGGTGATGTTGGTCTCGGTGAAGTCACCCTGCATCTTCTCGGCGAACTCCTTGAGCTCAGCCTTGGCGGTCTCGGAAACGTTGGACTTGTTGAAGTCGAAGAGGATACCGTCCTTGAAGGTCACCTTGATGCCCTTGAAACCGTTGATGTCGATCACCTCGACATTGGTTCCTTCGAGCTCGGCGAGTTCCTTGGCCTTCTTGTCCATGGCGTGGCCGATGAGGGCACCGCTACCGCCACCGAGGGCAGCACCTGCGGCAGCACCGATGGCTGCACCCTTGCCGTCCTTGGAGATGAGAGCGCCGATGATGGCACCGATGGTGGCGCCGGCGCCGGTTCCTACGATGGCTCCCTTGCCGGTGTTGTTCATGTTACCGCAGCTCGGGAGAATCATGATCGCGCACATAAGTGCAATTGCAATTTTTTTCATGTTTTGTTGATATTAGTTGTTAAGTATTTTCAATTCCAACGTGTAAAAATACGACTAAAATCTGAAATCGCAAAATTCTAGTACGGGAATTGCCCGAGGACCTCGAAGTAAGGGGCTCCGTCTACGACAAACTGGCGGTACAGCGTATCTTCCACCCGGTAGAACGGATCACCGCCATACTGGACGATGATGTAGTCCTCCGGCAGGGAGGCGATGATGGCGCCGGCCGGCGGTACGATGGTGCGGAAGTTATGGCCGCTTCCGGTGTAGAAAACGCCGTCCTGATAGTAGTACGGGGTCGTCGCGCTGGCGAAACTCTGGATCAGGCCGAGCTGGGACGCCAGGAGGTAGGCCAGGTTGGCGTTGGTGCTGTTGAGGGCGAGCCGGGCGTTCTGCTGGGCGATGATGGCATTGTTCTGGGCGATGATGCGGTTCTGCTCCGCAATGATGGCGTAGTTCTGGTTGATGGCGCTGTAGCTCCTGTCAACGGCATTGTAGTAGCTGAAGCGGACGGAGGTCAGGCCCTTTTTGCAGCAACCGAAAGTGACTTCCGTATGGTACGGCGGACGGCATACCCGGTAGTACTGCGGGCCTTTGACATACCAGATGCCGTTGTAATAGTAATAATCCCGGCCCCAGTATTTCTTGACGACGTATCCGTGGGGCATTGCGGCGATGTTGTAGCCGTAGTAGTGCGGCCGTTTTTTATTGAAGATCGCGGGGGCGGAATACGGGATCGGCGGACGGTCCATCGGAGGCATCCGCTGGACGTCGCGGCCGTCACCGTAGACATTCATGTTGCCGGCGCCGCCATAGCGGTAGTTGCCGCCGCGGTCGGTATAGGTGTCATTGCGCTCGGGCCGGCCGGTATTCTGGGGCTTCGCGGTGACGTTGGAGTTGGAGCGTACGGCCGTGCCGCTCTGCGAGGTCCGGCTGACGGAGCTCCCGCTCTGCTGGGAAGTTCCCTGTGAAGCATTCTGCGAATGGGACGTCTGCGTGGATCCCTGCTGGCGGGCGGTCTGGCTTGCGGTGCCGGAGGACTGCCGGACCGTCGTGCCCGAAGACTGTGTCGCCGAAGAGGAAGAGGCCGTTGAACTGCCGCTCCTGACGGTCGAGCCGGACGAAGATGCCGTGCTGCCGCTCCGGGAGGTTGAGCTGGACGAGGCCGTCGTGCCGCCGCTCCGGACCGGCGTCGCGGAAGACGACTGCGTCGAGGTGGTCCTGGAGGGTGCCGTGGTGGTCCTGACCGTCGTCAGGCCCTTGTTGGTGACATTGGAGTTGGAGACCGTCGTTTCTCTGCGGTCTATCGTCGCCCGCCCGGACTGGGAGGATCCGGTGGTCGTTGTCTTGGCGCCGGAAGAAGCGGCGCGGACCGTCGTGGTGGATGACCGTGAAGAGGAGGCGGAGGAGCCGCCCCGGACGGGAGTCTGGGCGCTGAGCGGCAGCGTTGCAACCAGCATAAGGGCGCATGCGGCCGCAAGGGAGGCTTTGTGTAACATACTCATTTTCATTAAAACAGTGCAAAATAAGAAAAAATCCCGAATTCTGTGACAAAATCTTGTTATATTTGTAAATCAAGAAGAATGGACAATATGAGAAAGTTTATCAGGATAACGGCGCTTTCCGCCCTGGCGGTCCTTGCCGTGGCATGTTTCGGGAAGAAGAAACTCGTCAAGGCTACCTATGAAGAATATCTGATGGTTCCGATGACGGAGACCTCGCAGGATTCGCTGGATATCCAGATTTCGCTGGAATACCCGGTGGGCGGCGTCGAGGATTCCGTCAGGGCGAAGATGGTCGAGAACCTGCTGTTCGCGGCATTCGACGTCAATTATGACCTCCCGTCCGTGGATTCCGCCGCTGTGCGCTACCGCAACGACCTTATCGAGGAATACCTCCAGGCCCAGGAAGAATACGCCAATTTCATCAGCGCCAACAACACCGTGATGGAAAACAACCTCTTCCGCTGGCGTGATTACGTATACGGCTATTTTACCGACCGGGAATACAAAGGCCTCATTACCTATGTGGTCGAGCTGCAGCACGACCGCGGCGGTGCACATCCCAACAATACCGTCAACGCGACGGTCTTCAACCGCCTGACGGGCGACGTCGTCGTGGAAGCCGATCTTTTCAACGAGGGTTTTGAAGACAAGGTCACTGAACTGCTGAACGAGCACCTGCTCCAGGCGCTTGACGGGGATGAGGATGCCCTGCAGGCCGTGTATCCCGGCGTGCTCTCCTGCAACGGTAACTTCGAGGCCGGCAAGGAAGGCATTACGTTCTACTATAATCCCAATGAGATTGCTCCGTCCTATCTGGGCGTAATTGCCGTGCGGATTCCCTGGTCGGAGCTCCAAGGCATCCTGAAGATATGACAACCGCGCCGCGTCCCTGGATCGTTACCCGCATAGACGGACGGATCGCGTCTGTCGCGGCGGATTACGGCCGGTTTGCCGAGCTTGCGAAACGGCTTGCCGCGGCGGGGCCTTCTTCGGCGGAAGCCGTAACGACGGAAAAGATCGCCACGGAAGATCTCCCTACACTGGATGCCGGTACATCCTGGGAGGATCTTCGCTTGTTCGGAACCCCCTTCCAGAAGAAGGTCTGGAAGACGCTTTATGACCTGACCCACGGCCAGAATGCCCTCTTGTACAGCTACTCGGACATCGCCGTCCTGTGCGAAAACCCGCTCGGGGTGCGGGCCGTCGCACATGCTGTCGCACTCAACCCCGTGGCGTACATCATTCCCTGCCACCTCGTCGTTCCCAAAGAATCGATGGACCGCAGCCGTGAGATCCGGTCCAGGGCAGAGGACAGCACGCTTTTCAAGGGAAGCGACCTCTACCTGCTCGACACGCTGGATGTCGGAGACTATGCCTACGGTCCCGTCCTCAAGCGCGCCCTGATCAAGCTGCAGATGGGCTGAGTCCCCACATTGTGCGGGCTCCAGGCAGATGGTGCGGGTCGATCTTCGAAAAAAATCAAAATAAAATTTGCAGATTAAAAAAATCTGCGTATCTTTGCAGTCCCATTTAGGGAAACGATCTTTGAATTCTGCGCCGGAAGGCGGAAATTTTGACCAACTTTCACGAAGAAACCTGGTTTCCATCCGAAACAAAGTCAAAATTAGCGCAAAATTCGAAGATTTTTTGCGGAAATAGCTCAGTTGGTAGAGCACGACCTTGCCAAGGTCGGGGTCGCGAGTTCGAGTCTCGTTTTCCGCTCCAAACGCCTCGCAGCGATGCGGGGCGTTTTTGTTTGTGGGCCGGGCCGAAGAGTCAGTTATAACGCACGAGCGACAGCCATGTTGATATTATCACCGGAGGAAACTCCCCTTGGCGTGTATCGGGCAAATTCCATAAAAGAGAAATCGAGATACATTACCCGCTTCGCCAATGGACTCCCCCAGAACTCGGAATCATATGAAATGATGGAAATCGGTCTATACGAATAACACGAATATAACAGTTCTTGACCTTCTACCTCATACTTCCATCCCTTTTGAAATGAGCCGATGACAGGAGTAAGGTAGACCGTTATCAATTCATCATGCCGGGAAAGATCCTCTATCCCTTTCCCGTAGCTTTTTTCTGCCCATTTCTTCTTGATAACCTGCACTTTTCGTTTATTCTTCTGAACCTGCGAGAGTAAACTGCGTACTGGTTCAGCACAAGGAGCAGAGGATAACTCCTCGGCAAATTCACCGTTCAAATCATTTAAACAATTCCCTGGGAAAACCGGAATTACGTCTTGAAAGGGATACTGGACCTTTGCCAGGAAAACGGAATCCACGTCGGTAATATCTCTATACTCTCCATCTCCGAAAGGAAGGAAAAGCGGTGCCATCTGCTCGTCTTCCATCAATAACCAATGATATATGAACACCTCTTTATTCCGCTTTCTTTCAAACGAAACAATCAGATGATGCTCTTGCGCACCGATAATCGCAGGAAACACGAAAGATGCAAAGAACAACACAAACACTATACTAATTCTTCTGCTCATACGCAAAGCGAACAATAAGTGAAACTTCTGGAAACTTGCGACAGTGAAGGACGCTAAAAGTACGTGTTCACTGCAAAGGCAAACTGGTCGATGAAGATCTTCTTGAAGGCTGAGATGTTGTTCTGTTCATAGAAGATAAGCATCGCTTTCTTGTAGTCCACCGAATCCACCGACCGGAAGGAAATCGGACAGTAGCGGTTGGCAATGAGGATGGCGTTGCTGGTGATGCGGGCGGTGCGCTTGTTGCCATCGGCAAAAGCCTGGATGTAAGAAAGCAGCACCAGCGCCAGCAGGGCTTTCTCAAAGACGTTCTCTTTGCTGTTAATGAGGCGGCAGGCGTCCTCAATGGCCTCTCGAATCTGGTATTCATTATCGAGCGGACGGTAGTTGGTACCAATAACACCGACACGGCGTTTGCGGATGCCTTTGTCCACGTCCAGTTCCTTGACCAGCAGGGTGTGCAGTTCTTCGATGCGGCGGACGGATATTTCCCGCAGGTACTCGGGGGCTGCCAGAACGAAGTCCAATGCATCCTTGTGATTGAGTAGCATGACGGCCTCTTCCTTGGTTTTTCCGGATGCCGTCTGTTTATCCTTCAGCAACCGCTCGGTCTCCAAGAGAGAATAGGTGTTGCCTTCGATTTGGGAGGATTTCCAACTGAGGTCGATTCCCAGGCGCTCCATCTCTTTTCGATATTCCGTGGGAGTGATGCCCTCAAGGTTGCGGGTGAACTGGGCCTGCAAAGTGCTCAAGCGTTCCTTCTCCTCCGCCGTGAAAAGCTCTACTTTGGGGAGGGTTTCATTGATGAGGTCATAGTTGAAGGAGGTCTGAACTTCGCGCTCATCGGTCTCCTTCTGGAAATATGTGTCGATGTTCAATTCCATCGTCATATGGGCCTGCGGAGAAACGCTATACCTCGTGGCTCGCCCCTGACCGGAAACAAGGGCGGATCCATTTTCCACAAGCGAGGAAAGTATGCGCTTGACAGTAGCCGGGCTTTCCGTGAGGTTCATTCCGGCCTCAATCTCGCTTCTAGATGAGCCCGGATGGTAGTGCAGATACTGGAGTATTTCGTTTTCTCTGGTCATCGCCAATTCGTTTTCGGCTCAAATATAAGAAAAATACGGCTCAATTTCCAAACTTTTGAGCCGTAAATCGCCGTTTTTGAGCCGAATTTGAGCTGATTCGCCGAAAAATGACTGGCTCTCAAAGTCCGCAGAAGTCGTCTTAACAGATAACGATGGCCGTTCAAGTCGTAGCCCAAATACGTCTCAAACGGCCACGAAAGTTTCACCTATGTTTCACCTGATGTCGTAATACAACAATGTAAAATGTTGATTATCAGAGATTTATAAAGGAAAGTTCGAGTCTCGTTTTCCGCTCCAAACAAAAGGGTGACGCAGTCGATGCGCCACCCTTATTCTTTTAGCTTATATCAATCACTGGAACAGGCTCAAAGTCTCTTCGTAAATCTTTCTGGCCTTGTAGGCGTGACCGGCCGCATCGGGGTGTGAGCCAACGTAAATCGTAACCTTCCCCGCGACATTCTTTTCTCCGCGGAAATCCACGTAGGGGAGATTGTAGTGTTTTGCGATGGTCTCCACCGAGGCGCCGTAATCTCCGGTAACATCCGTGCCGATGATGCAGATAATCTTCGCGGTGGGATAGTTCTTCTGCAGGGAGCGAATCACGAAGATAAACGCATCGCGAAAACGGCAGTAAGTATCCATCTGGTCCAGAGGCTTGTCGTAGTTGAACTCGCCAAGGCCCACCCCGTTTTTGGTGTTAATGTCGTTCGTGCCTCCGAACAGGATGATGACATCCGGGTTTTGGAACAGGTTGACGCGGTCTACAAAGGGCTTGCGGTAAGAACTGCCGGTCCTTGGATCTGCAGCGACGCAGCTGCCGCTCCAGGAGGTGTTCACATCCAGTTCGCATTTCCAGTACTTGTTTGCCAGAATACCCCAATAGGTCTTAGTCCAGTCGGACACGTCGCAGTCGCTCTTGGGATAGTACGTGCGATGGTCCGATGGAATAATTCCTTCAAACGTGGAAATGGAATCGCCCATGATGCCAAGCCTTGTGGGGAAGCCTTTGGGCTCCTCTCCGTTGACAGTCGCCCTGGCCAGATTCACCTCTATGTGTTTCACATAACCGGCCTGCAGGTCCAGTTGACCGGAGGTATAGACCGCCGTATAGCCCTCTCCGGAAACGGTTATCGTACCCATGAAGGTGCAGGGCAGTACCACCGCGCCAAGAGAAGAGGGGCTGTCGGCCTTCCCCACGGTAATCCCGGAGCAGTTGAATGTGATGGAAGGGGAACCCGTTGCCAGAAGGGTTCCATCGGCCGCGGCCATCGTCACGGAGGTGATAGCAGGCCATTCCCTTCCCTTTGAATCAATAATATCCAGTACAACGGCCGAAGTGAGCGGCTTGATGAGCCCGGAAAAGATTACCTTGGAAAGGGATATGGGGGTGGAGCTGAACGCCATTCCCGTGAATAAGGCCGATGTCTCAGGGTTATCCTTGGAGAGACTGGCCGATACCGGAACCGGACCCGACGGACTGTCCAAGCCGGGGGTGAAACACCACAAAGTTTTTGCCGTGGAACTCACCCCGTTCAAGTTGCCTGTCACGATGTTCGGGCTCTCATGCGACAGGGTGGCGCTTCCTCTATCTCCCGTATCCGTGGAAAAATCCACGTCCAGGCTCAAGTCACCAAGGAAATTAAACAAAACATCCCCTGCACTGTTCGTTGTAGGAAGGGTGCTCCCCAGTTTCACCTGGATGTCGCGGTATGTCACCTCCTGCTTGTCACAGCCGTCCGTCAGGAATATCGTCAGACAGCAAAAAATCAATACGCTTATGCGGGATTTCATAATCCATATTGTATTTAGTCACAAATATAATGAAATCCGTATATGCCGCCAAATAATTGCGCTGTAACAGCCATCGTTACACCTTATTCTGAGCCTACCCTTTCTCTTTTGTAAATAATTGATTGATAACGAGGTAATAAAGTGCGTTCAGGTCTCGTCTTTTTGTTTTTGAATTTTACGCTTGCTTTTCAGAAAGGGCCGTTCGGAACATGTCGATAAGTGCATTGATAGACTTATGGATATCGTATTCGGCCGCGAGAGCCGCGTAGCGGGGAGCCATTTCCCGGCGGTATTCGGGGTGTTCTATCCACCAGTCTATCTTCCGGGCAAGGGCCTTGGGGTCTCTGGCCGGGAAGGTACTGTGGGAGTCCAGGGCAAACTGTGATGTTGCGGAATACTTCCCTTTTGCGATAAGGGGGACAACACCTTCCCGCAGCGATTCCAGGCACGAGAGGCCCTCTACCTCGATGTAGGCGCAATGCACGAACAGGTCAGCCGTGTGCGCAAGGTCTTTCAGCCCCTGGGCGTCGAGGAAAACGAATTCTACCGGATAGCGGAGAGTTCCGTCCTCGAAGAGTTCCTGGGCTTTCTTTCGGTACGTGGCCTCTTCCGGCCCCCGACCGGCGAAGATAAGCCGAAGGTCCCTTGAATGGCCGGAGAGTGTGGCGGCCAGGAGGAGAGTCATTTGGTCTTTCTCGTTAGAGAGGCGGCCGATGTTAACAATGCGAAAAGATGTATCCTCTGGGTCCCTTACTGCCGAGGAACGTACCGGATCCGGTATGATCCCGTTTGAGATAAGGTGAAGTCTGGATTTGAATTTGTGCCGTTTAAGCCTATCCATTACATTCTGGGTGGGGCACTGGATATCCGAACAGTGGTTGAAAACCAGATCTCTCCATAGATTCAGCGTAGTCCAATTGATAGTATGGGAATCATCGAGCCCGACGGAGGCATACATATTCTCCGGGTGTAGATGGTAGGTTCCGGTGATGGCTTTCCCGGCTTTTCGGGCTGATATGGCCGCTGCGGCTTCCAAAACCATTGGCTCTTCAAGATGAATCAGGTCGGCCCATTCCACGGCCCGCCTGATCGTCTCTCTGTCGGTTAAAGCGAACTGGTAACCCTGGGCATCAATCAGGCCGTTGACCAAAGGGAGATTAAGGTCTTCCAAAGGATAATCGGGCTGTGGACCTTTCGGATCCTTGTTCCGTCCGGACAATACCCTTACTTCAATTCCTGCTTCTTTTAAATAATGGACCGTCCTTCGTGCGGATGCACAAAGCCCGTTGCCTTTCAGAAAAAAATTATTGATTACAAATAATACTTTCATTCTTTGTTTGATTAGGAGTTTTGTTGTTTTAAAGAAGGTATTATATGGATGGTGTAATGAGTACGCGCCAGCCGCTGCCTTCTCCGGCGGGCTCGATGTAGCTTTTTTCTTTAAGCGAGCCAAGAAGGCGCTGGACGGCGGATTTGTTGATGCCAAGCTGTTCATGAAGGCTGTCAATTGTGACGGATGGTTCTGACTGCATGATCCGGAGAATCCTGGCATAGTTAGGCGTGCGGAACTCAACGCGCAGACCATCATACCACCAGACGTTCTCGTCGGGTTCCGTGATGAAACGGACATCGTTGTAAATTTCCTTTGCGACCAGGGCCGTGAAATATTTTGAAAAAGGACGAATGTAGTCTAACGGTGCGTGGGCACCGATGCTGGGCGTCGAGCCCACTGCCAAATCAGCCCGATGGAGTGCTTCCAGATAATTCTTCTTATCACGGCTGCGGATCACGATCATCGGATAATCGTGACGGGCAAGGATGAAGTTCACCATCAGGCGCGCGATACGCCCATTCCCGTCTTCAAAAGGGTGGATACGGATGTAGCGATAATGGAAAAGCGTGGCCAGTTCAACAGGAGAGATCTTACCTTTTGCTTCCTCTGTGTTGTACCAGTTCACCAGGTCTGCCATCAGAGCTGGAGTTTCTTCCGGGGAGGCATACTCAAAGCGGTCACCATAGCGGGTGATGACACTGTTGGGGCGTGTCTTATATTGACCGGCGTGGATGACATAGCTGGCCTGCATACCACCAGGGAGGTCTCGATAGACGGTGTAGTCCTCGCGTAACAGCACTTTGTGGAGCTGGCGGATGAAGTTCTGCGTAAGGGGCATATCCTTGATAAGGGCCTGTTCCTGCATCATCTTGAGACCCACGTTGCTGGCTTTCATTTCCTCCAAATCCTTCATTTCGGCTTCACCGACGACCTTGCCAAAGAGAAGTAGAAGTTCGGTCTGACCATAAGTAAGAGTGTTGCCCTCAATGTGGTTGCTGTTAAAGTTGAAATCGACGGTAAACTTACGACTGAGGCGCTCCCGGTCTCTATCCGAGAGGGGCTGAATGGAGCGCCAGGTTTCCATTGCTTTCGCTATGTTGAGGTACTTCATAGACAAAAATGTTTACCAATTGGTGGTAAATATACCACCTTTTAATAAGAATTCCAAAAAATCTTTGTACTTCCCTTTCTTTCCCTTTTCCCGACGTCATACCCTTGAATTTAACGTCCGTCAAGTGAAATAGTACGGGTCTCTTCGCCTGCCTTTCCCGCGGCGGAAGGAAACGTACGGGGTTTTTGGCGGATTCGCCTAAAATCATTAACTTGCAACATTAAAAAAATGTCCGCCGTATGATGAACATTCAGGAAGAATCCGCCCGTTGTCTGCTCTGTTCCGATGCGCCTTGCAGCAAGGCGTGCGGGAGCGGAGATCCTGCACGGACTGTCCGTGCCGTGCGTTTTGACAATCA
>JAEEGL012094314.1_pt1 | contig 11080 bp, 12 predicted proteins | sample 9134231 | NCBI WGS metagenome assembly JAEEGL01 (sample SAMN16246548, study PRJNA631951) | gut metagenome | biome: gut microbiome; feature: rumen; material: fiber-attached | host: Bos | place: Iran: Karaj | collected 2018-10
AGACAGGAAACAATCCGATCAGAGCTTACCGTGAGGGATACTATGGATCCGATCTTGATCAACAGGGAAAAATGCGTCGGCTGCTCGCTGTGCGTTTACGACTGCCCCAACGACTGCCTGCGCCTGGAGGACGGCAAAGCGCGCTTCGTCAAGCCCGCCTGCATCGCGTGCGGGCACTGCTACGCGATCTGCCCGCAGGGCGCGGTCCGGATGACGGACTACGACTGCGAGGACGAGCCCGCCGTGCCGATGACCGCGCTGGACAGCGACACGCTGCTCGCCGCCATGCGCAGCAGAAGGACGGTCCGCCATTTCACGCAGCAGCCGGTAGAGGAGGAAAAGATCCGGAAGATCCTCGAGGCGGGCAGGTACAGCCCGACCGGCGGGAACTTCCAGAACGTGGCGTTCACGATCCTCGGGAGCAGGCAGGCCGAGGCGGAGGCGATCTGCGTCGGGCTGTTCCGGGACGGGCAGAAGCTCGACGCCGGACCGGCGTCGTTCCTGAAGCGCATCGGCGTGACGGTCACGGACGACTTTTTCTTCAAGGGCGCGCCGCTGGTCATCGCGGTGTCCGGCGGGGACGACGTGAATCCCGCGCTCGCGAGCTCCTATATGGAGATCATGGCGGAGAGCATGGGCCTCGGCGTTCTGTACAGCGGCTTTTTCAGGGAATGCGCCCGGATCAGCGAACCGCTCCGGGAACTGCTGGAGCTGCCGGATGGGCACCGGGTCGTGACCTGCATGGTCGTCGGCTATCCGGCGGTCGGCTACCGCCGCATCGTCCCGCGAAAGGATCTGAAGGTAAAAACGCTGTAAACCGCCGTCTGCCGACGGCAGGCCGGAACGAGGTGTTTCGTATGTCATTTCTGACTTTCGCCATGCGAATGGCGTTTGCGCGTCTGGACGACCGGCGCGACGCCGGACTGTCCGCGCCCGGGGAGATCGAGCGCTTCGAAGACATCTCTTACGGCCCGGATCCGGCGTGGCAGCGTCTGGACGTCTACTGCCCGAAGCAGGCGCGGGGAGCGCCGCCGGTCATCGTCAGCGTCCACGGCGGCGGCTGGGTCTACGGGGACAAGGAGCGCTACCGGTTCTACTGCATGGACCTGGCCCGGCGCGGCTTTGCCGTGGTCAATTTCACCTACCATCTCGCGCCGAAATACAGGTTTCCGCAGGCCCTGCGGGACACGGCGCTGGCGTTCCGGTGGACGGCGGACAACGCGGAGGCGTACGGCCTTGACTGCGGGAACATTTTCGCCGTGGGCGATTCCGCCGGCGGCCATCTGCTCGCGCTTTACTGTACGCTGTGCGCCGATCCGGAATACGCCGCGCACCTGAAGATCCCCGCCGGTCCGGAACCGCTGCCCAGGGCCGTCGGGCTCAACTGCGGCATCTACGACGTGACGGGAGAGAAAGGGATCGTCCGCTCCCTGATAAAAGACGTCCTCCCGAAGGGCTTCACGCGGGAGGATCTGCGCCTGATCTCACCGCTGCTGCACGTGACGCGGGAGTTCCCGCCGGCCTATATCGCGACCGCGGCCGGGGATTTTCTGCGGGAGGATTCCGTGAAGCTGCGCGACCGGCTCACGGAGCTGGGCGCGGAGACCCGCTTCCGTCTTTTTGAAAGCGGCGCCCGTTCGCCCGGGCACGTCTTCCATCTGAACATCCGCTCCGACGATGCCCGGATCTGCAACGACGACGAATGCGCCTTTTTTGCCGGGCACATGCGCAAAACGGCGGACGCCAGGCCCCGATGACGGACCGGGGCCTGCCCGCCCGGAAACAAAGGGAGGGAAAACGATGATCGAATTCAGGGAAATGGACCCCCGGAAATGGAAAGAATGCGCCCTGCTCGCCGCGGAGGCTTTCCGCGACTATGAGTATTTCAGCGCCTACGTTCCCGACGGCGCGCGCAGGTTGCGCTTCCTCAGGGCGCTGATCCGCTGCGAGTTCCGGGCGAACATGGATCTGCCGGAAGTCAGGTTCTTCACGGCGGAGGAGGACGGAAAAACGCTCGCCGTCGCCCAGCTTTGCAGTCCGGCGTTCAAAAAGCCGGACGATATGACCTACATACGCTCCGGATGGTTCGGCGCAGTCCTCAGCGGCGGGGCGAAGGCCGTCAACGCGTGGAACGCCATGGAGAAATCCGCGTCCGCGCCGTGCCACGGGCTGGGCGGCGAAAACTGGTATCTCAGCCTGCTGACGGTCGCGCCGGAAGCGGAGGGCAGGGGCGTCGGCAGCCGCTTCCTGGCCGAATGCATCATCCCGTACGCGAAGCGGCACGGAGCGCAGACGCTGTCCCTGTTCACGAATTCCGAGATCAACAGGAAGTTCTACGCGAAAAACGGCTTCTCCGAATTCGATGAGAAGCGATTCACTTACGGCGGAAAGACCATCGGCAGCTGGAGCTGCGTCATGCGGTTCTGAGCGCGCGGCGCGGCGGGTTATCCCGCACCCGGCCAACGCGGGGACGCCGTCGGTTCCCGGCACACGGAAAGGCGAGGTTATATGGCGATCGCAGCGAATACCATCCTTATCATACTGGGGGCGGCCGGCCTGTATCTCAGCTTCCGGCGGGGCAGGTGGAAGATCCTTCAGTTTTACACGCAGCTGTCCAATATCGTCGCGCTGCTGTCGTCGGTCCTTTTCCTGCTGGCCGGTGAACAAGCCGCCTGGCTCCGCTATACCGGCGTCTGCATGCTGGTGATGACCTTTTTCGTCACGCTGTGCATCCTCGTCCCCATGGGAGCCGGGTTCAAAAAGATGATGTTCACCGATTCCGGCCTTTTCCATCACACGCTCTGCCCCGTCCTGTCCGCCGCGTCCTACCTCCTGTGGGAAAGGCACGTTTCCCTCTGGTTCATCCCGGTCGCGCTCACGTTCGTCTACGGGATGGTCATGCTGTACCTGAACTGGAAGGAGAAGATCGACGGCCCGTATCCGTTCTTCCGGATCCGGCGGCAGGGCGCGCCCGCGACGGTCCTGTGGTATCTGGCCCTGACCGCCGCCATCACGCTGATCGCGCTTGCCCTTATCCTGGTCTCGTGAGCGGCAGCGGCCATTCCATTACCCCATTACCATTGCCGCCCTGCGCGGCAGGGCGCTTTGAACGGAGTTGAAGACAGTATGAAGCAGATCGAACTGTTCCACCTGACGCACTGCCCCTATTGCGTCAACGCGCGAAGGGCCATCGAGGAGCTGAAGGAGGAGATCCCGGCCTATCGGGAGATCCGGGTCCGATGGATCGAAGAGACCGAGGAGGCGGAGCTCGCCGACAGGCGGGATTACTACTACGTGCCGACCATATTCTTCCGCGGCGAAAAGCTTTACGAAGCCAGGCCGGGCCACGGCTATTCCGCGATCAAGGAGAATATCCGGAAAGCGCTCGGGACCGTCGCCGCGGCGCCGGAAGACGGCGACGGCGGGCCCTGACGGCTCCGGTCCGGCTGATAAGGAGGGAATGCAATGTTCAGGGAAATGGCGCGCAGGGCGCAGCGGCTGCCGGAGGACGAATGCCTCCGCATCCTGAAGGAAGAGCCGCGGGGCGTCCTTTCCGTGCTGGGCGACGACGGCTATCCCTACGGGGTGCCGCTCAACCATTATTTCTGCGAACGCGACGGAAAGCTGTACTTCCACAGCGGGATGCGCGGCCACAAGATCGACGCGATCAGGCGCTGCGACAAGGCTTCCTTCTGCGTATACGACCGGGGCTTCCGGAAGGACGGGGACTGGGCGCTGAACATCCGGTCCGTCGTCGTGTTCGGCAGGATCGAGACGGTCGAAGACCGCGAAACGGTCTACCGGCTCGCGCGGGAGCTGAGCCGGAAATTCACGGACGACGAGGCGTACATCCGGAACGAGATCGACCGCGCCGGCCCGCGGACCCTGATGTTCGCGCTCGTGCCGGAACACATCTCGGGGAAGCTCGTAAACGAGTCCTGAGCGGGCGCGGCCGCCTGCCGGACAGGACGCAAAAACGTCCATCGCCGGTTGACCAGATCCCCTTTTGAGTTTGCTATAATCAAAGCGCAAACTTGAAGGGGGATTCTTCATGAACGGCGGCGGGACCCCTGTCCGTCCCGGACGGGCCGGGGTCGGCGCCGGGAAAAACGGACAATCAAATATCTATACGGGAGGTATCCGGATGAACAAAATCGAGCAGGCAATCGAATACGCGCTGAAAGCGCACGAGGGGGCGAAACGCAAGGGCAGCGGGCTCCCGTACATCCTGCATCCGCTGGAGACCGCGGCGATCGCCGCGTTTTTCACGACGGACGAGGACGTGATCGCGGCCGCCGCGCTTCACGACGTCGTCGAGGACGCCGCGCGGACCGCCGAAGAGCTGCGGGCGCGCTTCGGCGGGCGCGTCGCCGCCCTGGTGATGGCCGACAGCGAGGACAAGCGCAGGGACCGCCCCGCCGGCGAGACGTGGGAGATCCGCAAGCAGGAAACGCTGGACTTTCTGAAAACCGCGTCCCGCGATGAGAAGATCGTCACGTTCGCGGACAAGCTCGCCAACCTCCGCTCGACGCTGAACGACTACGCCGCGCTCGGCGACGCCCTCTGGGACCGCTTCCAGCAAAAAGACCCGGAGCGGCACGTCTGGTATTACGCGGGCGTTTATGAAGCCTGCGCGGAGCTTCGCGGCTGCCTGCTTTACGGGGAATACGGCGGGCTTCTGGAGACGCTGCGGTCCATGCTTCGGAAGTGAAGGGCGCCCCGCCCCGCGGCGGGGACAGGAAACCGGAAGAAAGAGGAGAAAAAAAGAAAGGAGACGCTGCCGATGCCGTTCGTCTACGACAAAGAAAAAGATAAGGAGTGGTTCGCGATCCCGCTCCATATGGGCACGCCCTTTTCCCGGGCGTGGATCCAGGACTACGCGCGCAGCATGGGCTGCTCCCCCGACGATTGGGTGGAGGACGCGCTCGTCTGGTTCATGCACGAGTGCGACCGACAGGGCGCGCACGGAAAACAGGAGGAGAAGCCCTTCGACCCTTACGCCGGCTACACCAAGCGGGCGAGGTGGCGCATCCGGCTTTCCGAATGGCTGATCGGTCTGGCCGATAAGATCGTCGGCCTGACAGACGTTTAGGTCCCGCGGTTGCCCGGCGGGGAAAAGCGTGGTATGATGAAGCGGCCGGACGCCGCGGCGCGGCCAGGATCGGACCGCGGCCGGGCTGTTTACGAAAAACGAGAAAGGCGAATGGGTCAAGCAAAACCATGAAACGATCGCTGCTGTTTCTATTGGCCGGGCTGCTGCTCCTGTCCGGCTGCAGTTCCCGGAACCGGGTCACGGACGGACCGGGCATGCTGAATTCCTATCGGCAGATCAGCCAGGACGAGGCCATGCTGATGATGCTGCGCGAGGACGGCCACGTCGTCGTCGACGTCCGCACGAAGGAGGAATACGACGCCGGACACATTCCGGGCGCGATCCTGATCCCCAACGAGGACATCGGCTCGGAGCCGCCGAAGGAGCTGCCCGACCGGAACCAGATCATCCTCATCTACTGCCGCAGCGGGAACCGCAGCAAGCAGGCGGCGCAGAAGCTCTTCGACATGGGCTATACGAACGTCTTTGAGTTCGGCGGCATCAACACCTGGACCGGCGAGATCCGGACGGAGGAGCCCGCGGCGAAGGAGATCCCGCTGCCCGCGGGAATCCCGGCCGCCGTCCGCTACGACCGCATGTGGGCGTACGGCGCCTCCGCCGAGATCACGGACCCCGCCCTGATCGGGGAAGTGCTCGACGCGGTCCGCGCGCTGAAGGTCGCCGGACCGACGAACGTCTGCGTCGACGATTACACGGACGTCCTCACCTTCACCTACGCGGACGGCACGGTTGCGCGGCTGGAGTTCGAAGACCAGAACTGGGTAACCGACGGCGGCGAGCGTCTGCTGGTCGAGGGCATGCCGCGGCTGCGGGAGCTGTTGGACGGCGTTCTCGCGGACCGGTCCGGCGGCGCGGTCGCCGGGCGGCGGGACGGGGAGCGCTATGAAACGGTCATCGTCCTCGAGGGCATGGAGGAGACGGTCGGCTATGAGCACGTCCGGAACGAGACGCTCGGGTTCGAGATGGATTACGACTACGGATCCTTCCTGCGGCAAAGCGGGCCGGACCGCGAGCGCTTCGTCTCCGTCTGGGACGATCCCGAGAACCCGGAGAACTATCTTGACGTGACCCGGAGCGCGCAGGACGCCGAAACCGCCGCCGCGGCCGTCTGCGGGGCGCTTTCCGCCGAGTATGAGCTCATCCGGGAATCGCCCGTTCTCTCCCTTGCGGGCGCCTGCATCCGCATCGACGCGTCCGAGGTCAAAGGCGGCGGGACCATGCCCGCGCATCTGCAGATGGTCTATATCATCCCCGCGGCCGACGGCTGCCGCATCGCGACGGCGCACTACGCCATCGAGGGCGCGGAGGGCTTCGGGCGGCGCTTCCACTATTTCATGGAAACGTTCGCCGTCCTTCCGGGCTGAGGACCGCGGCGGACGCGGACGGGCCTGCGCACGATTCCATTCTGTCCCGACATTGGGACAGGACCCGGCGTATTATTCCTTATGGCGGAAGTCGTGAAGCATCAGTGTTGTCCAATCGCAGATTGGCGCCGGCCGCGAGTCGCGGCCGGGACACCGTACCCGGGATCATTCGCTTCGCTCAGTCGAAGCCCGCGCTGTATTACCGCCCACTTCGTTGTCACTCCATGGGCTTCGGAATACAGCGCGAACTTCGAGATGCATATTGTTTTGCTTCACGAAAAAACGCGGGCGGGGCGCCCGCTGCCGCGCGGAGAGGGGGGAAAGTTTCCGACATGATCGTATACAAAGAACTTTCCACCCTTGTCCGCGATCTGGGGTACAGCGCGAGGACGCTGTACGGCGTGAGCAACCGGATCGGGAAGCACTATCATCCCGTCGCGATCCCGAAGCCCGGCGGCGGCACGCGGACGCTCCAGATCCCGGACGGGCTTCTGAAGGCGATCCAGCGGCGCATCTGCGAGGTCCTTCTCGCGCCGGAGCCGGTCTCCCCGTGGGCGACCGCCTACCGTCCGGGCTGCGGCGCCGGGATCAACGCCGCGCTCCATGTGGGCAGGCCGCTGCTCCTGAAGCTGGATATCCTCCATTTCTTCGACAGCGTCGGCTATCCCCTCGTGAAGGACAGGGTCTTCCCGGCGGAGCGTTTTTCCGAGGCGAACCGGATCCTTCTGACCATCCTGTGCACACATCGCGAGGCGCTCCCGCAGGGTGCGCCGACCTCCCCGGCGATCTCCAACATCATCATGCGGGAATTCGACGAAACGGTCGGCGGCTGGTGCGCCGCGCGCGGGATCGCCTACACCCGCTACTGCGACGACATGGCTTTTTCGGGCCGCTTCGATCCCGGCCCGCTGACCGCCCTGGTCAGGGAGGAGCTGCGGAAGATGGGCCTCTTCCTCAACGAGCGGAAGACCGCGCTGATCCGCGACGGCAGGCGGAAGACCGTGACGGGGCTTGTCGTGAACGAGAAGGCCGCCGTCCCGGCGGAGTACCGCCGCCGGCTGCGGCAGGAAATGCACTACTGCATGCGCTACGGGGTCGATTCGCATCTGGAGCGGCTGGGTCTGGACTGTCCGGCGCGGGAGGCTATCCCGAAGCTGCTCGGGCGGGTGAATTACGTGCTTTCCGTGACGCCGGACGATCCCGAATTCCTGGCGTACGGCAAATGGCTGAAAGGGCTCCCGCGGAAAGAGGGCGCGCAGCGCTTCCGGACCGCGGGGCAGGAACGCGGCGGCGGACAGGACCGCGTAAAACCATCATGAAATATTACGTCACATCCGATACGCACGGATACTGTTCCATCCTGAAGGGCGCCCTTGAACGGGCGGGCTTTTTCGCGGACCGGTCGGAGCGCAGGCTGGTCGTCCTCGGCGACCTTTTCGACCGCGGCGAGGAGGAAAACGAGCTGCAGCGCTTTCTCCTGCGGCTCATGGAAAACGACGAGGTCATCCTCGTCCGCGGCAATCACGAGGACCTGTTCTGCGAGCTGGTGAACGAGGACCGCGGGCTGCCGTACGACCATCACATCCACAACGGCACCTTCAGGACCGCGCTGCGGCTGACCGGCTACGACGTGCGCATGGCGCTTGATCGCGCCGGGGATTTCTGCGAAGCGGCGAAGCGGACCCCGTTTTATACGATCCTCATGCCGGCGATGCGGGACTTCCTTGAGACGGAGCGCTATATCATGACCCACGGATGGATCCCCTGCGGCGACCTTGAAAGCTCCTACGCCTACCGCGCCGACTGGCGGAACGCGGATCCCGACGAATGGAAACGGGCACGATGGGTCAACGGCATGGACGCCTTCCCCGCCTGCAGGGAGGGAAAAACGGTCCTGTGCGGGCACTGGCACTGTTCCTACGGGCACGCGAAGTATGAACACAAAGGCTCCGAATTCAACGCGGACGCGGACTTCTCCCCTTTTTGCGCCGCGGGCATCGTCGCGCTGGACGCCTGCACCGCGGTCAGCGGCCGCGTGAACGTCGTCGTCCTTGAGGACGGACCGCCGCTGTCCGCGGCGGACGAAGCGCCGGACTGAGCGGAGCGCGCTCTGCCGCGGCGCGGCGCGGGCGGCAAAAGCGTCGGAGGGCCCCAAAGAGGCCCCGCCGGCGCTTTGATTCTTTTCCGCCGTTCCGCTTCCGTCCGGAGCATATGAGCGTTGCCCCCGCGCGAATCGTGTGGTATGATGGAACCGCCGGACGCGCGTCCCCTTTTTCCGGGCTGTATTTCGTTTCAGAATGACTTTGCCGTTTCAGGAGGTACGCCATGAGCAGAGCACCCTTTTCCGAATCCGAACTGGAAGTGATCGGCGAGCACATCGGCGCCACTTCCTACAGCGGGCGGCTGGCCGGCCGCGTCGTTCCCATGTACAACACCCCCGTCACGCCCAGAGAGAATCTGGAGCTTTGCCTGCGCCGGGAGAAGCCCTACTGGTTCCCCACCTTCTCCGATTTCTGCAATCTGGAATCCCGCACCAACCCGGACCACGTCGCCCGGGCGGAGGTCGTCGACATGGGCGCCCCCTACCGGGACGAGGAGAAGGGCGGCAAGGACCTGTTCGGCATCGACTGGGTCTATGTGCCCGCCGTCGGCGGCAGCATGGTGAAGCCCGGCAACCCGGTCCTGAAGGACGTGAACGACTGGCCGGAGGTCATCCGCTTTCCGGACATCGACGCCCTCGACTGGGACGAATGCCGCCGGCTGAACAGCGTGATGAACGCCTCCTCCCGCAGCCTGCACGTCACCTTCCAGAACGGGATCTTCGAGCGGCTCATCAGCTTCATGGATTTTGAGAACGCCGCCCTCGCCCTGATCGACGAGGACCAGAAGGACGCCGTCCACGCGCTGTTCGACGCCCTGTGCGGGATGTACGAGCGCATGATCGACCATTACCTCGACATCCTGAAGCTCGACGGCGTTGTGTTCCACGACGACTGGGGCAGCCAGCGCGCACCCTTCTTCTCCCTGAACGTGTGCATGGAGATGGTGGCGCCTTACATCCGGCGCGTCGCGGACTACTGCCACGCCCGGGGCCTCTGGTTCCAGCAGCACTGCTGCGGCAAAAACGAGCCGCTTGTCCCCGCCATGCTGTACGCCGGCGTGGACATGTGGTATCCGCAGACCATGAACGACGTGGATATGCTGCGGGCGGCCTACGGCGACAGGATCATGTTCTCCGTCGCGCCCCCCGCCCTGCCCCCCGGCGCGGGCGACGCGGACGTCGACGCCGCCGCCCGGGCTTTTGTGGAAAAGTACGCCGTCGATTTCGCCGAAAAGCCCTTCGTGGTCTTCTCCCTCTTCGCCGATCCCCGTTTTACCGCGGCGATCTACAAATACAGCCGCATCGCGCTCGCCTGAGCCCGGTGCGCGCGGATCCCGGATCCGCAATGCAGAAAGCAAAGGAGCGTTTGTCATGGGCGTTTTGAAATTCCCGCATCTTTTCGAGCCGCTGATCATTAGGGACACGGTCTTCCGGAACCGCATCTTCGCCTCGCCGCAGGGCTCTTCCTATCTGGACTCGGACGAGCTGCCCACGCCGGAGGTCACGGTCTATTACGAACGGAAGGCCATCGGCGGCGCCGCCACGACCTGCATGGGCGTGCGCTGCGTGGACCCGGTTTCCGGGCGCAACTGGGGTGACAACCTCGTCCTTCCGAACAACCACCGCGGCATCTCGTGGTTCCGCTACTACACGAACGCCGTCAGCCGCCACGGGGCCGTCCCCTCGGTCGAGCTGCAGCACAGCGGGGCCTTTTCGATGCAGTCCGCCGCCGAGGGCCATCCGATCTACGGGCCGGTCGCGTGCGAGCACGACGGGGTCCGCGTCCTGCCCATGTCGGAGGAGCAGATCGCCGCGGTGATCGACGCGTTCATCGCCCACGCGAAATGGGCGAAGCAGTGCGGCTTCGGCATGGTCACGATCCACGGCGGCCACGGCTGGCTGCTCAACGAGTTCCTCTCCCCTGCCTTCAACACCCGGACCGACCGCTGGGGCGGCAGCACGGAGAACCGCGCGCGAATCGTTCGGGAGATCTGCGACGGCATCCACAAAAAGGTTCCCGGCCTCGTCGTCGAGCTGCGCATCTCCGGCGGGGAAGGCTCGGAAAACGGCTACGGCGTCGAGACGGGCATCGAGATCGCGAAATCCGTCGACGGCTATCCGGACATCATCCACGTTTCCGTGGGACACGCGACGTTTGACGAGGCCTTCACCGTCATGTGCCCGAGCATGTTCCTGCCCGACGGCGTCAACGTGAAATACGCCGCGGCGATCAAGCCGCATATCCGCTACAGCAAGGTCTCCACCGTCGGCGCGCTCTCCGATCCGGCGCTGATGGAGGAGATCATCGCCAGCGGGAAGGCGGACATCGTGAACGTGGCGCGCGGGCTGGTCGCCGACCCCGACCTCCCGCTGAAGGCGCGGACCGGACGGGAGCGGGACGTCAACAAGTGCCTCCGCTGCAGCTTCTGCTTCTCGCATCTTATGGGCACGGGACAGTATGCCTGCGCGATCAATCCCGAGATCGGCCGTGAGCACGAATAT
>JAEEGL012504072.1_pt1 | contig 11080 bp, 11 predicted proteins | sample 9134231 | NCBI WGS metagenome assembly JAEEGL01 (sample SAMN16246548, study PRJNA631951) | gut metagenome | biome: gut microbiome; feature: rumen; material: fiber-attached | host: Bos | place: Iran: Karaj | collected 2018-10
CAATAATAGCAATTATATTTGGATTTTTAGGACAGTTAACAGCAGTTATTTCATCAATACCAACACCAGTTCTTGGAGGAGTTGCAATATTGCTATATGGATTTATTTCAGTAAATGGACTTAAAATATTAATTCAAAACCAAGTTGATTTTGGTAATACTAAAAATGTAATAGTTGCATCATCAATGTTAGTTTTAGGTCTTGGAGGAGCAGCAATTTCAATAGTAACTAAAAATATAAATGTATCAATATCTGGTATGTCTTTAGCGGCAATAGTTGGAATATTATTAAATCTAATAATACCTAATGAAAAAGAAAATTAATTTTAATTAAGACTCTACGGAGTCTTTTTAATATAATAGGAAACTGAAGAACAAGATTCAAAAATAGTAAAATATGTTCAAATACGCAAAAGAATAGGGATAGTAATATCTCTATTTTAAAATACCTCAAATCAAATTATACTTATTATTTTTCTTCCTTATAAATATGATGAAATCCTCTCTTAGATTTATAGTTTATAGGTACGCACTTATCAAAATTGCATTTAGTACAAATAGTATATGGTGGAGTAGATATTGGAAGTCCATTCAATTCATCATCTTCTTCAAATTCAAATACAGCTTCAATAGGTGCTTGGAATTTATATTTGCATTTAGGGCAAATATAATCAACTGTTTTTCCACTTAATTTAAATGGAAAATTTTCAAAATCAAACATAATATTTTTTCTCCTTTAACTTATGTCAGTAATGTAGTTGAGTCGAGTATTGCATTTAGGACAATTATAAGGATTTCGATTAAATGATTTTAAAACACTTAATTCATGCTTTAAAAGAGATTTTCTTATTTGTCTTGTTAACAAAACTAGTTTATCATAAAATAAATGTCTTTTTCTATAAAAACCATAATATCTAATAATTTTAAAATTATGTGGAATTAAGTGTCTTAATAAAATCATAATAAATTCTTTTGCATCAACGGTAACTTCATGATATGTACCATCTTCATGTGCTTCATAAGAAAAAGTAACATTTTTCCCATCATAGTTAATAATTCTATTTTCACTTATAGGAACTCTACCACAATATCTAGTAATATATTCAATGCCATCTTTAAGATTTTTAAATTTTTTAGGTTCAGCATATACATAGAACCCCTTTTTATGATTTTTATATGATAGTTTTTTTCTTCTTTAAAAGATTCACCGATTTCTTTATTTAATAAATCTAATAAAACTTTTTGAAATCTTTTAGATAAAGCATCATAATTAAAGTAATTCCATTTTTGATAGCCATTTTCTTTAACTTTCAATTCAGCAATTAATACATGAATATGAGGATTCCATTTAAGATCTCTACCAAATGTATGAAGAAAAGCAAAGAAACCTGGAGTATATTTTATTTTGCTATTATATTCTTTTAATATACCTTGTTTATCTTTCTTATAAGATTTATTAAGTATAGATTCTATTGTTAAATTAACAGCTTTAAATAAAAGATTAATTCTATCTTCGAAAGGAAAGAAAAAATATTTTCTTAGTTCTTTTGGAATAGTAAAAACAATTTGTCTATGATTACATCTAACTGCAGATTGTAAAATGCTTTCAACTCTTTCATTTTTATATTTATAACCACAAGAAGAACACATTCTAGATTTACAAGTGTGACCAATAAAAACAAGCTCATCACATTCAGGACAAATGTATGCAGAACATCCTAAATCTTTATTGTAACAATCAATTATTTTATTTATTTCAATATTTACATTAGGCCTATATTTATCAATTAATTCTTTATTGTTTTTATATACTGCTTGCCAATAATCTTCGAATATAGAAGCAATTAAACCTGTCTTTTTAAAAGAATTATAATTTCTATTTATAGTTCCATCAGAATTAAAAATGTTATCATCATGATAATTAATTAACCATTCATTTATAAAGTTTATTTCTTTAATTACACTTACCATATTATGAGTTTACCATAAATAAAAAATATCAATTTAATATTTACAAACATATATTCGTGTTGTATAATTATATTACAAACCAAATAAAGGAGGTAATACTAATGTATAAAGCATATAAGTTTAGAATGTATCCAACTAGTGAACAAGAAATTTTAATTAATAAAACTTTTGGATGTACAAGATTTATATATAACTACTTTTTAGATAAATGTAAAAAGTCAGGACATTATATAAAGGCCTTTGATATGTGTAAAGAAATAAAAGAATTAGTAGTTACTTATCCATGGTTAAAAGAAGTAGATAGCTGTGCTCTTAGATGTAGTGTATTTAATTTAGAAGATTCATATAAAAACTTCTTTGCAAAAAGAAGTGACTATCCAGTTTTTAAAAGTAAATTTAACAAGCAAAGTTATAGAACAAATCTAATAAAAAGTGAATATAAAGGAAAAGAATATAATAATATAGAACTAGATTTAATAAATAAAACTATTAAATTACCAAAACTAGGGATTGTAAAAATAAGGGGATATAGAAAAACAAATAAAATAAATGGAAATATAATAAATGCAACGATTGAAAAAGATACAACTGGAAAGTATTATGCAAGTGTAATTTATGAAATAAAAGAAGAAACTAACAAAGAAACAAAAGCAACATCAATAGTTGGAATAGATTTAGGAATAAAAGATATAGTTACACTTTCAGATGGAAGAAAATATAAAAATAATAAAGAGATTAAAAAATATGAAGATAAAATAAAATATAAACAACAAGTATTAAGTAGAAAAGTAAAAGGAAGTAATAATTATAAAAAAACAAAAAAAGAATTAGCAATATTATATAGTAAACTTAAGAATGCAAGAAAACATAATATAATAGAAATAACAAATGAAATAGTAAGTAATTATGATGTAGTAGTGAGTGAAAAATTAAATGTAAAAGGAATGTTAGGAAATCATAGACTAGCAAAGAATATAAGTGATGCAAGTTTTAATAAAATATGTGAGAGGTTAAAATGGAAATGTAAGTTATTACATAAATATTATTATCAAGTAGATACATACTATCCAAGTAGCAAAATATGTTATAGATGTGGATATAAGACAAATATAACAAATAATTTAAATATAAGAAAATGGGAATGTGAAAACTGCCATAATGAAAACGATAGAGATATAAATGCATCACTAAACATAATGTTTGAAGGACTTACATTACATTATAAAAACTTACTAAAAAACAATAAATTAATATTTAATTAAATAACATTTACAAAAGTAGATTTAATATAGATAAAAAATAACAATAAAAAATAATTGGGCAGGCGACCTGCCTTAAGCTTCTCTTTAGAAAGATAACCTTTTTAAAGAAAGTAACCAACTTCTACGAATAGAAATATGAGTAGGAGATAATTTAAAAGGGTTTCCCTTTTGAATTTTGTTCTTCCATAAGTATTTGTTTGTGTATCTATAAATAAACTTATTTTTGGCGGATAATATGTTAAATATATAAATAATATATAAGATAGTATTATTAAAATAATTCCAATTGTTTTTTGATATTTTATTTCTTTCATATTAAGAATTATATAACTAAGTATTTCCATTATTATATAAGTAAATAATAATAAAAAAATTGTAATAATAAAATTATGTGATATAAATATATTAATAAATGAATAAATTATTAAATAGAAAAATATACCTAAAATACTAATAGTGGGTATAGAAATTAATAAATTATTTGTATTTATACCTTTTTTCTTATAAATAATATATTCTATAAGAGTAGATATTAATGTACTTGTAAATAATATTTTCATGTGTTCCCATATAGATTCATTTACAGGAAAGAATATACTTGTAATAAAATTTGGAAAATATGTATAAACAAAATGAGTAATGAATGAAAGTATAAATATAATAATAACAATTAAAAACTTTATCTTTTTCATAATAAAGTTTATTAAATAAAAAATAGTTTATTCAACTTTTTCTAAACTATTTTTTTCTTCATGAATTATTTCTTTATCTTCTACTTTAACCATTTTGTTAACTTTTCTTGTTAATATAAGTGTAATTATTGTATCTATAATGAGTAAAGCACCAGCTATTCTAAATACTATTTCAATTGGACCTAATGGATTTATTATAACTAAAATTCCTAATATAATAATTAATATTATAAATGATAAATATATCCACCAAGATCTTGTTCTGCTATCTTTAAATTTTAATATATTTATTAAGTTCATCGTGCCATTAATTATTAATAAAGCCCCTGCTAAAACATTTAATACTCTAATTATCCAAGTTGGATCTATAAATATTGAAATACTAATGGCTATTGAAGCAACACTAATTATTAAATAAATAATATCTCCATTGGTTAAATTTGGTTTATTTTTATATAATCTTATTAAATATCCAATTCCTCCGAGCATTAGGATACTTGCGATTAAATATCCAAAGATATTAACTGATTCTATTGGAAAGATAAGTAATAAAAGTCCAAGTAATAAATATATAAATGCATTTACATTACTATTCCAATTTAACATTCTATATTTCATTTTTTATCAACTTCCTTTTTATAAATTAATTATATCAAAAAAAATAATTTTTACAAAATTAATATTTTTCTTTCACAAATATTTAACAAAAGATGAATAAAATTGTATAATGTAAGAGGTGATAAAAAATGGAAAAGGATGAAAAAGAATTAGAAAATAAAGTAACTAGAAGAAAGAAGGTAAATGAACCAGTTGAAACTAAGGAAGTTCAAATTATTAAAAATAATAATACTGGATTAATTGTATTAAATATTATATTAATTTGTTTGTTAGCGGTTGGCTGTTTATATGAATTTTATTTAAAAGATAATGTATTTAAAAATGATAAGCCAGTAAATGCAAATGTTAATACTTATGTAAGTGGAAATGTACCTGAAAAAAAGAACATAACTATTACTGAAACTGGACTTGCTGATGCAGTTGAAAAAGTATATGATGCAGTTGTTGTAATTGAAAATTATAGTGGTACTAAAGTAGTTTCAAGTGGAAGTGGTTTTGTTTTTAAAACAGATGATAAATATGGATATATTCTTACTAATAACCATGTAATTAATGGTTCTAAAGATATTAAAGTTACATTTACAAATGAAAAAACTGTTAATGCTACAGTAGTTGGTAGTGATGATTATTCAGATATAGCAGTTTTATCAGTACCAGTAAGTAGTGTTGTAATAACTGCTGAAACTGGAAGTAGTGATAATATGAGAGTTGGAGATACTACATTTGCAGTAGGAGCACCACTTGATTCTACAGTATATTCATGGAGTGTTACAAGAGGAATATTAAGTGGTAAGAATAGAACAGTTGAAACTAATGAAAGTGTAATGGAAGTATTACAAACAGATGCTGCGATAAATGCAGGAAATAGTGGTGGACCTCTTTGTAATATAAATGGTGAAGTAATTGGAATTACTAATATGAAAATTGCTAGTTCAACAATTGAGGGAATTGGGTTTGCAATACCAATCGAAACTGCATTAGATGTTGCTAATGCATTAATAAGTGGAGAAAGGATTAATAGACCATATCTTGGAGTTAGCATATATGATGCAATGAATAGATTTACTTGGGATACAGGAGTATATATTAATTCAGTTGAAAAAGATTCCTTAGCTGAAAATGCAGGTATAAAAGTGGGAGATAGAATTGTAAAAATTGATAATGTTAAAGTAACAAGTACAGCAAATTTTAGATTCAATTTATATAAGCATAAAATAGGCGATAAAATTACAATAACTATTGAAAGAGATGGAAAAGAAATTGATTTTTCAATAACATTAAAATAGGTTAAAAACAAATACCTATTTTTTAAATAATACTTTTTTTAAAAAAAAGTAAAAATAGGGTTGAATATATTGTCGAATTATGTTATCATTAAGTAGTAAAGTAAAGAGTAAAAATATACAATGGTATTAATGCTTTTCTTTACAGAATATGAAGTAAAGGAGGACAAAATGAAAGGAAATAAGAAAATTCTTATTGCAATTGTAATGATGCTATTCACAGTAGTATTCACTACTTATGCTATTTATCGTTCTACTGCTACAGGTAATGGAACATTAAGAGCTGCTAATTGGGTAGTTACAGTTGATGGAAATAGTATTGAATCTTTGTCATTAAACTTTAATATTGCTGACATTGATTTTAGTAGTGGCGTTCATACTGGAAAAAATAATACTATTGCTCCTGGAGATACTGGAACAATAACTATTCCTGTAGTTGCAACTGGTTCTGAAGTTGATGTATTGCTTGAAGCTACATTAGGTGATCTTAGCGGACTTCCAGAAGGAATGACAGTAACTCTAAATGGAACTGATGGCGTTCAAGAAATAGCATACGATCCAAGTGATATGCATGCCGATGTTGTTTTAACTGTAACATGGCCTGGTGTACTTGCAGATAACACTACTAAAGATGGTACAGATAAAGCAAAAGCTGGAAGCAATTTAACTATTCCTGTTACATTAACAGCAAGACAAAAATTAGTTACAGATTAATGAAGAATAATACGCGTATTATTCTTTCCTTTAAGATTTAGAAAGTAATTTGTAAGTCTTAAATGAAAGAATAATTTAATAATTAGGAAGTGGGGATTATGGAAAAACGACAAGAAAAAAAGGATATAAAAGATATTATTATTAAGATAATTTTAATTATAATCATCATATTATTATTAATTCATAACTGCACTTTGATAAGTGAAAAAAATAGAATAAAAATACCAGGTGGAAATATTCAAATTATTGAAATCAAGTGTGATGATAATAGTTGTAAAGGCGAAATTGATGATGATAATAAGAACTCTGGAAATGAAGATCCAGGCAATACATCTATTAGTGTTTATGATAAAGATCATAGCAAAATAACTTGGAATGGTGCATCTGATTTAAAAATATTTTCAAATCCTGTTTATGAATTTGAAAGTGTAGTTGCTCCAGAAAGTGAAAATACTTATCAATTTGTTGTTAAGAATGATACTAAATATAATTTAAAATATTCAATTAGTTTTGAGGAAACAAATCCTTATAATATAAATATGAAATATAAATTGAAGAAAAATAATAAATACATTATAGACCATTACGTTTCATACAATGAACTAAAATTATTAGGGCAAAAATTGAGCATTAATAAAAATGATACTTATTATTTGGAATGGAAATGGGTTAGTACTGACCATGATAATTATGCTGGAGAAAATAGTGCTAAATATAATTTAAATATTAATATAAAGGCAGAAAGTATTGATGATTAAGATAGTTAAAGGAATAATTGATGTTTTATTTGTTATTATTATTGTTGTTTTAGGTATTTATTTTGTACTTAGAGTGACTGATAAAGTAGTAATATATGAAGTAAAGACTGGTTCTATGGAAGATGGGATTCATGTTGGTGATTATATTTTTACTTATAAATGTGATAAATATAATGTTGGTGATATCGTTACGTATGATGTTAATGGCTTTTTTGTAACACATAGAATAGTTGAAAAAAATGGCAATAAAATTATTACTAAAGGAGACGCAAATAATGTTGTTGATGAAGAAATAGATGAAAAAAGTATTAAAGGTAAAATGATATATAATGGAGGCATATTAAATATTATTATTAAATATAAATTTGCAATTATAGGATTTATGTTAATGATATATTTAATAACATATTGTTTAGATAGCTATGAGACAATAAAAAAATAGATTATAAAAGCAAAGGAGGAAATATATGTTAAAGTTAAAATGGGAACTAATTTGTATATTAGCATTATTTTTATTCTTTGCTATATCATCTACTTACTCTTTAATGAGAAATAGTAAAAGTATAAGTGGTAGTATAGTTGCTGCGGATTGGAATGTTTCATTAAATCAAACCGGAATAAATGATAGATTAGAAATTATTCCAAATTCTTTAAATGCTAGTTATACTGTTAAAGTAAATAGTAATTCTGAAGTAGATGTTATATATGATATAGTTGTTAATTATGTACCTGAAGGTGTTCAAGTTAAGCTTGATGATAGCAACTTTCAAACTCCGACTGATGGTACAGTAACTTTTAGTAATGTAGGTACAATAGCTTTTGCTGATGCAAATAAAGAAAAATCTCATACATTAACTTTTAAAGCTCTTACAACAGCAACCGCATCACAAAATAATACTGTTGGTGTTGATGTTATAGTTAGACAAACACTATAAATATTAATAATATAAAAGGAAGGTGATAAAAATGAAAATTAATAATATTAAAAAAATTATTTTTATAATTTTTATTTTTATTGCTTTTTTAAATATTAGTAATACAAATGCAATATATAGAGAAAAATTAAGCACTACAATTAGTTTGGATATAGTAAATAGTTTTAAGGTTACATTTGATCCTCATAATGGTGAAGAAATATTTTCAATTTCAAGAGCAAATGGTGAAGAAGTCGGGCCATTAACAACACCTACAAAAACAGGATATAACTTTGTTGGATGGTATACTACTGAAAGTGGTGGAGAAAAAGTAGAAGTTAATAGAGTTATTACTGGTAATGTAACTTTTCATGCACATTATGAAATAATTGTATGTAAAAAAGCAGCTAGTGGTTCATTACATACTGAAACATGTGGTATATCTTCATCAAATGGTTGTGCATTATTAGATTATGATGAAAATGATACTATTACTTATGGTACAATCCCTAGCGTTAATAGTCCTTTCCCGGGAGATGCATATGATTGTGATGTTAATAATAATGGAAATTTTGAAGCAACTGAAAGATTTTATTTTTTAAGAAATACTGATAACGGAAATATTGCATTAATTCATTATACTAGTTTTGATGAAAATGGACGTACTTCAGGAATAAGTACCAATATAGATTATTCTTATAATAATGCTTTAACATATCTTCCAACTTCTAGTACATGGACTAATCCAAAATTACGTTCAATGAGTGGAAATGTTACAAGATTTATTAGTGATGATGATATGGAAATTGCTTGTGGAAGTTCAATAGAAACAGATAATAATTCATATTTATCAAATTGTTATTATATACTTGAAAATACTAAATTTTATAATAATAATGCCTCTAACAGTGGGATTTGGATTGGGGATGGAAGTTATTTAGCTAATGCAAGTGATTTTATTGTCTCTAACTCTGAAAGTGAAAGTGTTAGTAGTGCAAGACCTGTTATTGAAATTCCTTATGTAAATTTAGATGGTTATCATGAAAGAAACACATTTACAATTACACTAGAAACAAATGGTGGAAATAATTTGCATGACTTATCTAGATATGAAAATCAACATATTGGTACTCTTCCAACACCTGAAAGAGATCAATATAGATTTGATGGATGGTATATAGATGATGAAACATTTGAAAATCCTGTTTCACCAGATATGATAATAACTAAAAATGAAACTTTTTATGCTAAATGGACATATGTTGCGGATACATTTCCTATAGTATTTGAGCAAACTGGAGCATGTACATTTAATGGAAAAAATGCTTATATTACTGGTGATGAATGTGCTGATTATCATGATAAGAAATATATAGATACCGGTATAGCATTATTTAGTAATGAAAATTATAATAAAGATTTTGAAGTTAGTTTTAAAATTGTATCTTATAATGCTAACAATCAAGAACATACTCAATCAACATTTTTTGATTCTAAATTAGAAAATGTTTCACTTACTTATCCAGGATTTGTATTTAGAAAATCTAGTAATGGATTGCAATTAACTGAAAAAATTGAAGGTGTAGATGCAAATAAGTTATTTACATATAGTCCAAATGAGACATATACAATATATAGAATAGATGGAAAAATTTATTATTCAGTAAATGGTTCAGCAAGAACATTCTTTCAAGATACAGCAGGATTTAGTCATCAATTTGCTTTAACTTCATGGTTTGGAGCTTATGCTATGGAGAGTAATGTAAATGCAACTGGGGAAAATTCAACTGCAGATCGTTATATAAAAGCAACATTATCAAATATGTATATAAGACTTGGCACTTATCCTACAACTAGTGTAAAAGTATACTTTGATCCTGGTGAAGGAACAGCTTCACAACTATCAAAAGATGTGGTTGTTAATAGTCAAATTGGAGATTTGCCATTAGCAACAAGGCCAGGATTTATATTTGATGGTTGGTATACAAGCAATAATGTTAAAATAACACCAACTACTATAATAACAGAGTCAATAACACTTTCTGCTCATTATTTACCTGCTGTTACGGTAACATTTAATGCTGGTACTGGTGGTACATCATCAAAACCAAGTATTACATTAGCACAAAATACATCTATTGGATCTTCAAACTTGCCTACTGCAACAAAGCCAGGATTTGTATTTGATGGTTGGTATACTGCACCAAGTGATGGAACTAAAATTGATGGAACAGAAATTATTACTTCAAATACTGATTATTATGCACAATATTTTAATGGTATAACAATTACATTTAATCCAGATGGTGGAAGTGCTTCATTCTTAGAAAAAACTATCTTACCTAATACTGCTATTGGAGAATTGCCAACAGTAAGTAAAACTGATTACAAACTTGCTAATTGGTATATAGATGATGGAACATATACAACTGTAGTAGATGAATCAACTGTGTTTTCTTCTGATACAAATCTTATTGCTAAATGGGAAGAAATTCATTATGTTGCTAAAATAACTAAAGATAATAGAAGATTCGAAACTTTACAAGCAGCTATTTCTGCTGCACGAAATTATAATGAAAAAGTAGTAATTCAATTTTTGGATAATATTTCTAATGAAACTGTTAGTGTTTCTGCTGGTACAAATATAGAATTTGATTTACAATCGTATACATTTAGTACTTCAGGAAAATTAGCATTAATAACAAATTACGGAACAATTGATATTAAAAATGGAACATTCTTAAGTACAAGTACTACTTCTAAAAAATATGTTGTTGATAATAGGGCAACTGGTACTTTAAATATAAGTGGTGGTTTAATAAGAGCAACAGGAACTAATGCAATTGGTAATGTAGGTACTATTGATATG
>JAEEGL013015386.1_pt1 | contig 11080 bp, 9 predicted proteins | sample 9134231 | NCBI WGS metagenome assembly JAEEGL01 (sample SAMN16246548, study PRJNA631951) | gut metagenome | biome: gut microbiome; feature: rumen; material: fiber-attached | host: Bos | place: Iran: Karaj | collected 2018-10
ACAAGAAGTATGTTATCGGTGTTGACGTTGACCAAAGCGGTCGCGGCGTTGATTGCATCAACGGTGACAACGGGAAAAGAGCTCTCGGTTACAACCCCTTCCTTACAGCAACATTTAAGGGACTTGCAAACTCTGTTTCCGATACACTCGGTCTTATCAAAGACGGCAAGTGGGATACAGTTGGCGGCACATTCTCAACACTCGGCCTCACAGCAGGCGATTATGTAGGTATTCCCACAGACGAGCGCGCTTGGAACTTCAGAACCTTCACAGTTGAAGAGTATGAAGCTATCAAAGCAAAGCTCACAGACGGTTCTGTTGTAGTTTCCAACGATTCTTCAGATGATGTTCATCCTGAGGTTGGCGCTCACACAACTGTTGATTACATCAGCTAATCATAAGATTACTCTTGTAATATAAAACCATAACTATAAAGAGAAAAGAGATTTTTTTCTCTTTTCTCTTTATTTAGTTTTGCTCCCAAATTGGAAAAAATATGTAGTCCGATTACAACACAGTCATTATAGATGCAAAGGAAATGTTATGATATGAATAATGAATACATTATAGAAATGTTAAATATTACAAAAGAATTTCCCGGCATTAGAGCTAATGATAATGTTACATTACAGCTTAAAAAAGGCGAAATTCACGCCCTGCTCGGAGAAAACGGTGCAGGTAAATCTACACTTATGAGTATCCTGTTCGGCTTGTATCAGCCGACATCGGGTATTATAAAGAAAAACGGTGTAGAAGTTAAAATTAACAATCCTAACGACGCTAACGCACTTAACATAGGTATGGTGCACCAGCACTTTAAGCTTGTTGAGTGTTTTACCGTTCTTGAAAATATTATTTTGGGCGTAGAGCCTACAGCTGCGGGTCCTTTCTTAAGCACTAAAGACGCCCGTGCCAAGGTTATGGATCTTTCTCAAAAATACGGTTTGAGCGTTAATCCCGATGCGCTTATCTCCGATATCACGGTTGGTATGCAGCAGAGAACCGAGATTCTCAAGATGCTTTACAGAGATAATGATATCCTTATCTTTGACGAGCCTACCGCTGTTTTGACACCGCAGGAAATAGAAGAACTTATGAAGATAATGAAAAACCTTGCAAAAGAAGGCAAATCCATTCTCTTCATTACACATAAGCTCAACGAAATTATGGAAGTATCCGACAGATGTACAATACTCCGTAAAGGTAAGTATATGGGTACTGTTGACATTGCAAACACCAACAAAGAAGAGCTTTCCCGCTTGATGGTAGGCCGTGATGTTAAATTTGAAGTTGACAAGGACGAGGCTAAGCCTAAAGAGTCTGTTCTTAAGATAAAGAATATGACAGTTCCCAGCAAGGTACATAAAAATAATGCAGTTAAGAATGTTTCCTTTAATGTTCGTGCAGGCGAGATAGTATGTATAGCCGGTATCGACGGAAACGGACAAACAGAATTTGTTCATGCACTTACCGGACTTGAAAAGATGAGCGAAGGTCACATTGAGTTCAAGGGCGTAGATATATCTCACAGCAGTATAAGAGAGCGCTCTAAATCAGGTATGAGCCATATTCCTGAGGACAGACATAAACACGGCTTGGTTCTTGATTATACTCTCGAGCAAAACATGGTATTGCAGCGCTATTGGGAGCCACAATTTCAAAAGGCGGGCTTTATCAAAAACGGCGCAGTTCGTGACTATGCATTAAAGCTTATTGATCAATACGATGTAAGAAGCGGTCAGGGACCTGTTACCACTGTAAGAAGTATGTCCGGCGGTAACCAGCAAAAGGCTATTATCGCACGTGAGATAGACAAAGACCCCGACCTGCTCGTTGCAGTTCAGCCTACTAGAGGACTTGACGTAGGCGCCATAGAATACATTCATAAGCAACTTGTTGCTCAGCGCGATAAAGGAAAGGCAGTTTTGCTTGTTTCTCTTGAGCTTGAAGAGGTTATGAACGTAAGCGACAGGATTCTCGTTATGTATGAGGGCGAGCTTGTTGGACAGCTTGACCCCAAACAAATAACCGTCCAAGAGCTTGGCTTGTATATGGCAGGCGCTAAACGTGACGAAGTTCCGGCGGAGGTGTAAGATAAATGAGTAATACTACTACAATGAAAAGCGCGGCTCCGAAAAACTCAATTTCGCGCAAAAGCGGTTTAATTTCTGCCACAAACTCAATACTCTCCTCTATTGTTTGTATTATTATCGGTTTGTTGGTCGGATTTATAATTTTGGTTTGCATTAATGCTGAACACGCCGGAGAAGGCTTTATGACAATCCTTGTCGGCGGATTTAACAACATTAACGCACACGCAAGAAACATTAGTAAAGAGATCGCAGAGGCTGCGCCTCTTATAATGACAGGTTTGTCTGTTGCGTTCGCTTATAAAACAGGCTTATTCAACATAGGTGCTGCAGGACAATATTCCGTAGGCGCTTTGGGTGCTTTGTATTTTGCATTGGTGCTTCATATGCCCTGGTACATATGCATTTTGGCAGCTATGCTTTGCGGCGCTGTTTGGGGCGCAATTCCCGGTCTTTTAAAGGCTTTCTTTAACGTTAACGAAGTTATTACTTCAATTATGTTCAACTGGATTGCTCTTTACGGTGTAAATGAACTTCTCAAAAATAACGTTCTCGGCAAAATGTACGAATCAACAAAAAATAAAACATATGTTGTACGTACAACAAGCGCTGAGTCGGCTATCCCTAATATGGGACTCGACAATATTTTCTCAAAATCAACAACTATCGCCATATTTATTGCTATCATAGTAGCGATAATTATGTATATAATCATTAACAAAACAACTTTCGGATACGAGCTTAAGGCTTGCGGCCATAACAAAGACGCCGCAAAATATGCAGGTATCAACGAAAAGAGAAGCATAATCCTCTCTATGGTTATCGCAGGTGCTTTGGCAGGCTTGGGTGCGGCGTTGTTCTATCTCTCCGGTGTTGGTGAGTGGAACCCGAATGACTCTACGGCGTGTCCTGCAATAGGCTTTAACGGTATCTCAGTTGCGTTGCTTGCCGTATGTAACCCGATAGGCTGCGTATTCTCCGCATTGCTTATATCTCACATAACAGTAGGCGGCAGCTGCCTTGCCACAGCTTATTATCAGCCCGAGATTGCTGATATAATCATAGGCGTTATCATTTACCTTTGCGCTTTCGCAATGCTCTTTAAGATGCTTATAGGCAAGGTTATAAAGGCAAAATCAACTTCTGACGCTAATGCCGAGCCTCAGCCGGAACTCCATGAGCCGGACTCTGACAAAGAAGCCGAAAAGGAGGATGAAGAATAATGTTACTGCTTATTAAATATACATTACTTTACGGTATCGTTCTTATGCTTGTTGCTTTGGGCGGTATGTTCTCCGAACGAAGCGGCGTTATCAACCTTGCGCTTGAAGGTATTATGTCTGTAGGCGCACTTGCAGGCGTGCTTACGCTCTGTATTCTTCCTCAGGGTATGGCACCCGGACTTATAGTTTTGATCTCTATAGTTGTAAGCGCAGTTGCGGGACTTGTTTATTCGCTGCTTTTGGGATTTTCGGCCATCACGCTTAAAGCCGACCAAACTATCGGCGGTACTGCCCTTAACATGATGGCAACAGCTCTCGCAGTTGTTATAGTTAAGGTTTTCAACGGCTCTGCTTCCGCAAAGCTCAATTACAGCAACAACGCTTTCCTTATTGATATCCCTGTTGGCGACGACAAGCTTACCATCAATGTATTCCTGTTTATAGGACTTATAATTCTTTTGCTTGCTTTCTTGTTCCTTTACAAGACAAAGTGGGGCTTAAGACTCCGTTCTTGCGGTGAACATCCTCAGGCAGCAGACTCTGTTGGTATCAATGTTTACCGTTGGAGATACATAGGCGTTATGTTCTCAGGTCTTCTCGGTGGCATAGGCGGCTTTGCTTACGTTATTCCTTCTGTTTCAACATGGAACTTTGAGGTTGGCGTTACGGGCTTCGGTTTCCTTGCTCTTGCAGTTATGATCTTCGGTCAGTGGAAACCTATCAATATCTTCGGTGCAGCTATGTTCTTTGCTGTGTTCAAATCTTTGGCAAACATCGCAGACTCTACATTCCTTGCAGGTCTCGGACTTTCGAAGAACGTATACGATATGATGCCGTTTATCGCTTCAATGATAATCCTCGTGCTGTTCTCCAAAAACTCACGCGCTCCTAAGGCAGAGGGTATTCCTTACGATAAGGGCAAGAGATAATTTGATATTATTGATTTATTAATGGCAGGTGGCCGATATTCGGTCACCTTCCGTATTTAAACTGACTTTTCGATTAATTATTATATATGAGGTGATTAATATGAGAATGTATGATATTATTCAAAACAAGCGTGACGGCGGCGTTATGAGCGATGAGGAAATCCAGTTTTTCGTTGACGGCGTTACAAGCGGCGAAATACCCGATTATCAGATATCGGCGCTTTTGATGGCAATATACTTCCGCGGCATGAACGAGCATGAGACATCAGCTCTTACACTCGCCATGGCAAAATCGGGCGATATGATAGATTTAAGCGGCATAAACGGTGTAACTGTTGACAAACACAGCACCGGCGGCGTAGGCGACAAGACGACTCTTATAATTGCTCCCATCGTTTCTTCTTTGGGCGGCAAGCTTGCAAAGATGTCAGGCAGAGGCTTGGGACATACAGGCGGCACAGTTGATAAACTGGAGTCTTTTGAAGGCTTTAACACAGAGCTTCCCCCCAAGCAGTTTATCGATCAGGTAAACGACATAGGAATTTGCGTTGTCGGCCAGTCGGGTAACCTGGCTCCCTGCGACAAAAAGCTTTACGCTTTGCGTGATGTTACCGCTACGGTAAACAGCATACCGCTTATCGCGTCAAGTATTATGAGCAAAAAGATAGCTGCAGGCTCGGGTACGATAGTGCTTGATGTTAAAACAGGCAGCGGCGCATTTATGAAAACACTTGAAGACAGCAAGCTTCTCGCGCAAAAGATGGTTGATATAGGCTATTCTGTTGGCAGAAAGACCGCTGCTCTTATAACAAATATGGATATACCGCTCGGCAATGCCATAGGCAACAGCTTGGAGGTAATTGAGGCTATTGAAACACTCAAGGGCCACGGACCGAAAGATTTGACAGAAGTTTGCGTTGCGCTTGCTTCCAATATGACAATGCTCGTTACCGGCAAGCCTGTAGAGGAGTGCGAAAAGATGGTTCTCGGCGCAATTGCCGACGGCTCTGCACTTACAAAGCTTCGTCAGATGGTCGCAGCTCAGGGCGGAAACGCAGAAATGGTTGATAACACCGATTTGTTTAAGAAAGCGGGAACGATCGAAAACGTTTATGCCCCCCGTGACGGCTACATCAAGCATATGGACTGCGAGAAGATCGGTATATCAAGTGTTATTCTCGGCGCAGGAAGAGAGAAGAAGGGTGAACCTATCGACTTCAGCGCAGGTATAATACTCAAAGCAAAAACAGGCGATTTTGTAAAGAAAGGCGACGTTCTTGCCGAGTTCCATACTAACTTGCCAAATAAGCTTTCAGACGCAGAAGATTTGTTTATGAGCGCAATAGAGTTCTCAGATGATAAGGTAGAGGAGCCTGTGCTCGTTTACGATATCATTTCAAAACCGAGCAAATAAGAATAATAAATAGATAATAAAATAAGCGCTTCCGATAACAAAATCGGAAGCGCTGTTAGTATACTGTTAAAATAACCGTTTATTCCATAATCATATATTGGCTTCTATAAAGCTGCACAAATCTCCTACGGATTTGATCCCCTCAACATCTGTATCGGGCATATCAAGGTCAAACTCACTTTCTATGCTCATCATAAGATCAACAATATCGAGCGAATCGGCACCCAAATCGTCTTCTATAAGGGTTTCTGAGGTTATGGTGTCTTCATCAATATCAAACTGTTCGCTTAAAATCTTTCTAATCTTTTCAAAAATCATACCTGGGCTCCTTTTGATAACATTATATAATTTTAAATTTGTTGAAGTGGACAAAAAAAGAATTGTATGTTAAAATTACAGGCAACACAAATCTTATATATCCGAACCACTGCATAACATATTAATATTTGTAAGCTGCTTTGTCAATAGTATTTGATATATTTTTTACTATTTTTAGCCCTATTATTTACAAACTTATTTGCATACATATTTTTAGGTATTTGTGTATTTGGTCAAGGGGAGAAAATATTTGTTATGAAAGCAAAAAACATAGCTGTTTGCGGCTTTATGGGCTGCGGAAAAACAACGGTTGCCGAATCTTGCGCAAAAATGCTCGGCATGACATTTGCCGATACCGACGCAATAACAGAAAAAGATTGTAACATGAAAATAAATGAAATATTTAAAAATTTGGGCGAAGATTATTTTCGGCAAAAGGAATATGAGATTCTAAAAATGCTTTGCGAAAACAAAAACATGTTTGTTTCACTCGGCGGGGGAACCGTGCTTGATCCCCGATGCAGAGAACTGTTGAAACAGCACTGTATAACGGTGTTTTTGGATGTTCCTTTTGATATAATAACAGCACGCCTGAAAAACGATACTTCACGTCCGCTGATAAAGAACAAAAACACGGATGAGATCTATTCGCTTTATTTGCAAAGAAGAGAAGTATACTTATCGTGCGCTGATCTGGTGATCACAGGAAATAATACACCGTTTGCCGCGGCAGGTGAGATCGCAAAAAGGATTAAGGCTATGTAACGTGTGAAAGGACAATAAGGTAATTTGAAATGAAAAAAATCCTTGATTTTATTTATAAACATCATTATGCTGCTCTTGCGGCATTTTGTGTTATATTCGGTCTGTGCGCGGGACTTTTTTGGAATTATAACAGTATTAATTACAATTTAGCGGCAGTAGTCGCAAATGTTATCGTTATTCTTATGTGCTTCGGCACAGGGGCTTTCTTTAAGCTTAGAAATACTCTCAGTGAAAAAAGGATCATCGCGCTTATTTTCATTATAGGATTGACGCTAAGGCTCGTTTATATACTTACATTACCTGCCACCTCGCATCAGCACGATGTAGAGATTTTCGGAAGCGGTTCAGGTCACGCAGGCTATATTGAATATTTTCTCTATAACCGCTCTTTGCCCGATTTTGATCCTGTAAGCGTGTGGCAGTTTTATCATCCGCCGTTTCATCATATTATATGCGCCGTGTGGATGCGGCTTCAAATGCTTATGGGAATTTCATACGCCTACGCAATAGAGGGCATCCAATTTCTTACATTCTTTTATTCGGGCGTTTGTTGTATTGTTTGTATAAAAATATTTAGACTGGCAGGGTTTAAAAATTTACCTCTTTATCTTGCTTCCCTGTTTGTGTGCGTAAACCCTACGTTCAGGTTTTTTTCGGGCAGCATAAATAACGATTGTCTTTGTGCAATGTTTATGTTCCTTACGATTTACCATACAATTAAGTGGTATGACAACAAAAGAATAAGAACAATATTGCCTGTTGCAATATGCCTGGGGCTTGGGATGATCTCCAAGCTTTCTGCCGGCCTTGTTGCAATTGGGGTTGCGCTTGTGTTTTTATATGCGTTTGTCAAAGAGCGTGAAAAAGCCACGCTTATCGGGCAATATGCCATGTTTGGTGCGGTATGCGTGCCTTTAGGGCTTTCGTGGACAGTAAGAAACCTTATTATGTATAACACTCCGATAAACTATGTGCCTGATTTGGGGCCGAACAATTACCAATATATCGGCAATTATTCCGTATTGCGCAGATTATTCGATTTTTCACCCTATCAGTTTTCTTCCCCTTTTATAGTGTGGGGAGAACATTCGGGAGACTCTTATTATGAATTTAATCCGACTATCGGGTACTTAAAAACAGCTTGCTTTGAGGAATACTTTTCCGACATAAAAATATTGCCGTTTATGATGTTGATGGCTTTTTGCCTATGCGTTGTTGCGGCTTTAAGCGGACTTGTGCTTTTGATAATTGATATAAAAAAATCCCGCCGCAGGCTGCCCTATGTACTTGTCACCGTTTGCACGGCTGTTTATTTTATTTCTTACTATGCTTTTTGTTTGAAATACCCTCAGGTTTGCACTATGAACGCAAGATATGTACCTATGGCGGTCTTGGCAATACCTATGTTATTCGGTTATTTGATTGCCGATTTGCAGAATGAAAGTTCTAAACTGATTAAAACGGTGCGCTTGATATCTATTGGTTCGGTATGCATATGCTGTGTGATGTCTGTTATAATCTATTCAGTTGTTCTTATATAGTTACAGTATAATACGTATTATAAAGTCTGCTATTAATTAAAGGATGGTTTTTATGATTTTGAAATTAACTAAAGTAATGCTTTTTATTGCCGTGATTTTCCTTTTCGCGGGCTTAGGGTGCTATGCCTTAACATTTGCAAATATTTTTTCACAGCAAAAGCTTGAAATGCTTTCAAGCGTAATATGTATGATTGCGTGCGTTTTTGCCGCAGGGGGAATAGTGTCCGGTGTATTATCATTTGATGAAAAATGACACAATATTACATATTCACAAAAAATGTATCTAAATAAAGCTTATTTTAAAGAATTGTGCCAATTTATATTGACTTTAACAATTGTTTCGTGGTAATATATAAATGGAATATAAAGAGTAACTGTGCGCTCACAGACGAAAGGAAAGATTTATTTTGAAGATTAAATTAGCTGTTTTAGAGCATGATAAAAATTATCTTTCAAGGGTAATAACAGCCTTTAATAACCGCTTTGCCGACAAGCTTCAGGTTTATTCCTTTACAAAGGCGGACGAGGTAACCTATTCAACAATAAAAGATGTAAAAATAGACGTGCTTATCTCTTCTGACCATTTCGATATCGATTTTTCACAAATACCGAAAACGTGCGCGTTTGCCTATTTTGTTGAATCTCCGGGAATAGAACAGTATAATGACCGCCCGGCAATATGCAAGTTCCAAAAGGCTGATTTGATCTATAAAGAGATACTCAATATATTCTCAGAGGTTGCAGCCAATATTTCGGGTGTCAGCCTTTCGGGAGACGAAACATCAAAAGTTATTCTTTTTACATCGGTTGCAGGCGGTGTGGGAAGCTCCACGGTTGCCGCGGCATATGCAAAGTTTTTGGCGCTGCACGGTCAAAAGCCTCTTTATCTGAATATGGAGATACTGGGTAATTCAAATGTATTTTTCTCGGGTAACGGTCAATATACTTTCTCGGATATTATTTACGCCGTAAAAAGCAAAAAAACAAACCTTGTTATGAAGCTTGAAAGCTGCGTAAAACAGGATGACAGCGGGGTAAGTTTTTACGATCCCTGTACATTGCCTCTTGATATGACAGAGCTTAACGCCGAAGAAATATCATCAATAATCAGAACGCTTAAAACCACCAATTCTTACACGCATATTGTTATCGACTCGGATTTTTCTTTAGACAGCAGAACGTTTGCTATGCTGAAGGCGGCTTCGGATGTAGTTCTTGTTGCGGACGGTTCCGCGGTAAGTAACTCAAAATTCAAGGCGTTTTACGACGCGTTTTCCATTCTCGAAAAGCAGCAGGATCTGCGTGTTATGTCTAAGCTTCATATCGTTTATAACAAATTCAGCAACAAGACGAGCACCGAACTGCCGGTAGAAGGACTTAATGTTTTGGGCGGCATACCGAAGTTTGAACACGCATCTGTAAAGCAGGTGGTTGAGCAGGTTTCCACAATGGATGTGTTTAAGAATTTTATCTGATGTTTTGATGAAAACCATATGAATGTTTTGTGTTTTTTTGCCGATTTTCATATTAATATGCTATTATGATAGTGAGGAAAGGTATAACCATAAAAGCACAATAAGATATTACAAAATGATCTGCAGGTGACTGTTATGGATGAAAATATTCAAGAAAAATTAGTTGAAGAAATAAAGAATTATATTGCCGATAATTTGCGATTGAGCGAGTTATCGGATGAGCAGCTTGAGGACGAAATTGAAAAAATAATACATATAAAGACCGAAGGCAAATATATCTCAATAGAGCAAAAAATAAATATAAAAGAGCTTGTGTTCAGTTCGATAAGAGGCTTGGGTCTGCTTGATAGCATAATCAGAGACGAGTCTATAACCGAGGTTATGATAAACGGCTACGATCACATATTCATAGAGAAAAACGGCCGTTTGCAGAGGCTCGACGCCCAGTTTGAGAGTGAGAGGCGCTTGGAGGATATCATCCAGAGAATAGTTGGTATGTCGGGAAGAGAAGTAAACCAGTCAAACCCGATAGTTGATACCCGCTTGCAGGACGGCAGCCGTGTAAACGTTGTGTTACCGCCGATAGCGCTGTGCGGACCTACAATGACAATTCGTAGATTCTCCAAAACCCCTATGACAATGGAAAAACTGATAGAATTCGGCTCGCTTACACCGGAAATAGCAAAGCAGCTTCAGCTTCTCGTAAGAGCGAAATATAATATCTTTATAAGCGGAGGTACAGGCTCGGGTAAAACAACATTCCTTAACGCCCTTTCAAACTATATCCCGAAGGACGAGCGTATTATAACGATAGAAGATTCCGCAGAGCTTCAGATAAAGGGAATAGACAACCTTGTAAGCCTTGAAACGAGAAATGCCAACTCCGCAGGCACAGGTCAGATAACAATAAGAGACCTTATAAAATCCTCTTTGCGTATGAGACCCGAAAGAATAGTAGTAGGCGAGGTCAGAGGAGGAGAAGCGCTTGATATGCTTCAGGCCATGAACACCGGACACGATGGTTCTCTATCCACAGGTCACGCAAACTCTACCGAAGATATGCTAAGCCGTTTGGAGACAATGGTTTTGCAGGGCAGCGCGGGATTGCCGCTTGAGGCGATCAGACAGCAGATAGCTTCTGCGCTTGATATAATAATCCATCTTTCCCGTTTGAGAGACCACTCCCGTAAAACAATGGAGATCACAGAGGTAGTTGGATACGAAAACGGCAAAATACTTCTTAATCCCCTTTATGTATTTGAGGAGGACGAAAATACTAAAATAGATAAGGTTTCGGGCTCATTAAAGAGAACGAAAAGTAAGAT
>JAEEGL013424548.1_pt1 | contig 11080 bp, 9 predicted proteins | sample 9134231 | NCBI WGS metagenome assembly JAEEGL01 (sample SAMN16246548, study PRJNA631951) | gut metagenome | biome: gut microbiome; feature: rumen; material: fiber-attached | host: Bos | place: Iran: Karaj | collected 2018-10
CTCACGGACAGTGGAGGTGCAGGAGGGCCAGAAGGTCATCGACACCGGCCTGTACGGCATCGTGCGCCACCCGATGTACATGAGCACGCTGCTGCTGTTCCTCGCCATGCCGCTGGTGCTCGGTTCCCTGATCTCCTTCCTCATCATGCTGGTCTATATCCCCCTGATCTCCAGACGCATGAAAAACGAGGAACAGGTCCTTCGGGACGGCCTAGAAGGATACGCGGACTATATGCAGCGCGTGAAATACAGAGTCATCCCGTTCATCTGGTAAGAGTAAATTAGATAATAAAACGGAAAGGAGAACCTCCATGGAATTCAAAGAAGTGATCAGAAACCGTTATTCATGCAAAAAGTACTCAGACCGTCCAGTTGAGGACGAAAAGCTCGCCGCCATCCTTGAGGCGGGCCGCCTTGCCCCCACCGCAAAGAACCTGCAGGAGCAGCACATCTATGTGGTCCGCGACCCCGCCGCCCTCGCGAAGCTCGACACCGTCACCCCCTGCCGCTACGGCGCGCCGGTCATGCTGGCCGTGGCCTTTGACAGCACCAACGTTTTCACCTACCCCGGAGGCAGCCGCGATTCCGGCATGGAAGATGCGTCGATCGTCGCCACACACATGATCCTCGCCGCCGCGGACGAGGGCGTGAACAGCTGCTGGCTCAATTTCTTCGATCCCGCGCTTGCCAAAGAGGCTCTCGGTCTTCCGGAGTGTGAGGAGATCCTCATGCTTATGGATCTAGGCTATGCCGCCGAAGGCGCGTGGCCGCTTCCCAACCACACCAACCGGAAGCCGCTGGACCAGACCGTCACCTATATCTGACAGACGGCCGGGTCCTGCGCCGGAGGATCTCTCATGACCAAAGACGAACTGCTTTCCTATGTTTTCGAAACATACTCCACTGAGGCGGAATACCCCTGGATGGACGAGAATTTCATTTTCCGCCATCAGGGCAACCGCAAGTGGTTTGCGGTAGCCATGCGGATACAGTATCAGAGGCTGGGGATCGCGAAGGAAGGCTCCGTAGACATCGTGGACGTAAAATGCGGCCCCTTCCTCATGGGCGCGTACCGGGGGCAGCCGGGTATCCTGCCCGGCTATCATATGAACAAGGACAACTGGATTACGATCCTCCTCGACGGCACCGCGGATGACGCACTGATAAAAGAACTCCTGCAGCTGAGCTACGATCTGACGAACAGCAGGCGGAAGGCAAGGCCGCATCAGGAGACCGCACCTGGTGCGGATGAATGAAAGGAAGAGATCATGGAAAGAGAGATCCTGCTGCTCGGCGACCCGAGACTGTATGAGATTTCCGAAGAGGTCAGGCCCGAGGAGCTTGAAGGCTTAAGGGACACCATCACAGACCTGTTCGACTGCATAAAGGCCATCCGCCGCGACTACGGCTTCGGCCGGGCCATTGCAGCGCCGCAGATCGGTGTGAACAAGAGGCTGATCTGCATCCTCACCGACAGGCCTTACGTCATCATCAACCCTTCCCTCGAATTCATCGGCGACGAGACGATGGAGCTGTTGGACGACTGTATGTCCTTCCCGAAGCTGCTCGTGCGCGTGCGCCGCTACAGACACTGCATTCTCCGCTATACGGACGAGAACTGGGAAAAGCGGGAGATGCGGATGGACGACGATATGTCCGAGCTCATCCAGCACGAATATGACCATCTGGACGGCATCCTTTATACGGACAAATGCTCCAATCTGAGAGAAGCTCCGGAGATGGACGACGAGGATGAAGAGGGTCTTGACGAGGAGTAAAGAGAGCAGAGGATGATGAGGATCATATTTATGGGGACGCCGGATTTCGCGGCGGTGGTGCTCAGAGGTCTTATAGATGCGGGTCATGAAATAGCTGCCGTCGTGACGCAGCCGGACAAGCAGAAGGGAAGAGGCAAACATATACAGTACTCTCCCGTCAAGGAGGTGGCTCTGAGCCACGAAATTCCCGTTTTACAGCCTCTTAGAGTAAAAAACGATAAAGAGTTCTATGAAGAATTAAAAGCCCTGAAACCCGATATTTCAGTGGTTGCAGCCTTTGGACAGATACTTCCTGTGGAAGTGCTGGAAGTGCCGAAATACGGCTCTGTAAACGTACATGCGTCTCTTCTTCCTGAACTTAGAGGAGCGTCGCCCATCCAGCACGCCATCCTTCAGGGAAACGAGGAGACGGGAGTCACCATCATGCAGATGGGACCCGGCCTCGACACGGGAGACATGATCTCCAAAGTCAAGGTGAAGATAGGTAGCATGAACTACGAGGAACTCCACGACGCCCTGGCTGAAGCGGGGACTGAGCTTCTTTTGAAGACCCTGGAAGATATAGAGTCCGGAAGAGCGGAATTCGAGAAGCAGGACGACAGCAAGTCCTCCTACGCTCCCATGATAAGCAAGCAGGACGGACATCTGGACTTCAGCAGGAGCCCGGAGGAGCTTATCTATAAGATGAGAGCCTTCGATCCATGGCCGGGAGCCTTTGCGACATATAACGACAAGGGCGATGCCATGAAGTTCTGGAAGGGTGAAGCGGTTGATATAGCCACTTCAGAAGAGGATCAGGGCAAGATAATAGAGATAGACAATAATAGTTTTACTGTAGCCTGCGGAAGCAGAGCTCTCAGGGTGACTGAGATACAGGTCCCGGGTAAGAAAAGAATGCCTGTCGGGGACTATCTCAGAGGCAATTCCCTGGAGAAAGGACTACTTTTCAGGTAATGGACGCAAACAGAAAGACCGCTTACAGGACTCTCATGGACGTAGAGACCCAAGGCGCGTATTCCAATCTGTCTTTAAACGAAAATATAAAGAAAATGGGCCCTGATGATCCTGCTTTTACCAGAGAACTGGTCTACGGGACTTTGAAGAACAAATATCTTCTGGACTATTTTTTGAAAAAATATATATCCAGAGGCTTTTCGAAGCTTAAAGCAGACGTACTCACCATCCTGCGGATGGGGGCTTATCAGATCATATTCATGGATTCGGTCCCCGGTTACGCTGCGGTATCTGAGACTGTGAACATAGCGAAGAAGTTCGCCAGGGGAAGAGAAGGCTTCGTGAATGGAGTGCTGAGATCTCTTTCCGGGGACACGATGAAGCTAAAATGGCCTGACAGAGCGTCCTTCGGAAGCACGGCGGAATATTTCTCCGTAAGGTATTCCGTAAACGTTTGGATAGCAGAGGAACTGATTGCCTGCATGGGTGAGGAAGGAGCCGAAAGGTTCCTGAAATTCTCTTCAATGACGCCGGAGCTCTCCATAAGGGCGAACGTCCTTAAGACTGATCCTGAGAAACTGATGGAGGAGCTAAGAGCCGGAGGATCCAGCGTAAGGAGATCTGAGATATCGGGAAGATGCCTTCTGGTATCCGGGCACGGACTCCTTGATACGGATGCATTCAGGGAAGGCAGGTTCGCCGTACAGGACGAGGCTTCGTGCCTGTGTACGGACGTGCTTGATCCCGGACCCGGAGAAATGGTCATGGACGTATGTGCCGCTCCGGGCGGAAAGACCGTATCCATCGGTGAACTTATGGGAAACGAAGGCAGCATAACTGCCTTTGACATACATGAGCATAAGCTCAAGCTTATAGAAGGCGCAGCGAAGAGATCCGGTCTGACCATCGTAAGATGCAGCGAATGGGATTCTTCCGAACTTAAGGAAGAATATATAGAAAAGGCTGATAAGGTCCTCTGTGACGTTCCATGTTCCGGGTTCGGAGTCATGAGAAGGAAACCGGAGATCAGATACAAGGACTTTTTCAGCATCGAAGAACTGGCGGAAACACAGTACGCCATTCTGGAGACTTCTTCCAGGTATCTGAAGCCGGGAGGGACTCTCGTATACAGCACCTGCACGGTGACCGATACAGAAAACAGCCTGGTCACCGGAAGATTTATCAGAAACAACGAAGGATTCGTGATAGAATCAGAGAAGCAGATGGGACCGGACGAAGGAACGGACGGATTCTATATCTGCAGGATAAAAAGGGAGGCTTGATCAGATGCACGTTGGATTCAAGTCTGACAAAGGTGTAGTCAGACCTACAAATGAAGACGCTTGTTTCGTACTCCTTCCGGACAGGGTTTACGTCCTGGCCGACGGAGTAGGAGGAGGAAACTCGGGAGAGATCGCTTCCCGGACCGCGGTCAGCGAGATAGCTAACTACGTGGTCGAACATCCTATCTCCAGAATGGACGGCAAGTACGAGATAGTGGACTATCTCAAACGAGCCATTGATAAGGCAAACAGCAAAATATTCGATAAAGCCATTTCATACAAGGAAAACTCCGGTATGGCGACCACCACTATCGTAGTTTACGTCAGAAAGGGCAAGGCATACATCGCCAACATCGGAGACAGCCGCGTATATCTTTACAGAGACGGCGAGCTGGCTCAGCTTACTGAGGATCACACTTACGTCAATACTTTGGTCAAGGCCGGAATACTCACAAGAGACGAAGCCGACCATGATGAGCGAAAAAACGTGATCATCAAGGCTTTGGGAGCGGACGAGACGGTGGATCCCGACTTCTTCCAGGTGGATCTTAAGGTGGATGATATTTTGCTGTGCTGCTCTGACGGGCTTTATGATGAGCTGACGTCGGAAGAGATCATAGAAATAATACAGCGTAAGGAGAATATGAGTGAGCTGGCCAAGGAGCTTATAGCCAGGGCCAACGAACATGGGGGACGGGATAACATCACCATTATCAGTCTCAAGGTAACGGAGGAAGATATCAATGAATAACAGATTGCTGGCAGGAAGGTATGAATTGATAGAAAAAAGCGGCGAAGGAGGAATGGCCATCGTCTATAAAGGCAAAGACAGGCTCCTCAACCGCTACGTAGCTATCAAGATCCTCAGACCTGAATTCACCAAAGACGAGAAATTCATAGAAAACTTCATCAGGGAATCTCAGGCTGCAGCCGGACTGACTCATCCCAACATCGTAGGCGTGTACGACGTAGGTCAGGAAGGCAACATCCACTATATCGTAATGGAACTCATAGAGGGCAAGGCGCTTTCGGAGATAATCGCAGAAAAGGGAAGGCTGAACTACAAGGAAGCCATCGACTTCACTATTCAGATAGCTCAGGCTCTGTCCCTTGCTCATAAGAACCAGATCGTTCACCGCGACGTGAAGCCTCATAACGTTCTCGTGACCAATCAGGGAGTAGCCAAACTGGCGGACTTCGGTATCGCCATGGCGGTTTCCCAGGCCGACATGAACAAGAGCTCCGACAAGGTAATGGGTTCAGTCCACTATTTCTCACCTGAGCAGGCGAGAGGCGCCTACGTGGACGAAAGATCCGACATCTATTCTTTGGGAGTCGTGCTCTATGAGATGCTGACTGGCCACGTTCCCTTCGACGGGGACAACCCGGTAAGCGTTGCTCTGCTTCACATAAACGAACCTTTCCCTTCCGCAAAGGATGAGGTGAACGAGGTCCCTTATCAGCTTGACAGGATAATCAAGAAGGCCACTGAGAAATATCAGTCAAAGAGATATAAGAACGTGGATGAGATGATCGAAGATCTGAAGTCCATAAGCTATATCGAGAGCCGCTTTGGTAAGAGAGCCCTTTACGAGGACTTTGACAGTGAAGAGCCGGAGGAAGTGATCTCTCAGCAGAAGAAAAAGAACAACGGAAGCAATAAGGCCAAGGACAGGAAGAGTTCCGGTAACGGAAAGAGCGACAACAGGAAATCAGGCACAAACAAACCCGTAAAGAAGCCGGATAGCGAAAAGAAGTCTCTTGCTGAGTTCTTCAAGAGCGATACCGGAAGCAAAGCCATCATCATAGGAGGAATAATAATCGTCCTTCTGGTGGGCCTGCTGCTCATCGGTACGCTTGCCGGCTGGTTCACCCATGAGGACGACGAGATAGCGGTGCCCAAGTTCATCGGATGCACCTACGATGAAGCTGTCTCTAAAGCTCAGGAGGCAGGTCTGGAGATACAGCGAGGCGATGACGTATATTCCAATGATCAGGAAGAGGGTTACGTAACGGCCCAGAGCCCGTCAGAAGGCTCCATGGTCAAACCCGGAAAGGTGATCACCATAAACATCTCCAAGGGAAAGAGAGAGGGCGTAATGCCTAAACTCGTAGGCCTTACGCTTGAAGAAGCCGAAGCTTCCATCGATGAGAACGGACTCAAGCGAGGCACCGTGATAAAGGTAACGTCCACCGAGAAGGAAGGCACTGTAGTTACACAGTCGGTCGAGGCAGGTCAGCCTGTGGAACAGGATACTGTCATAGATCTTGAGGTATCCGACGGACAAGGTGTTGAACAGGCCATAGTCCCTGATCTTTACGGCAGGACCCCTGACGAAGCAAAGAACCTTCTGACCAACCTTAAACTCAAGGTAGGAGAGGTCACATTCGAAGAACGCGCAGACATACCTCAGAACACCATTTTCTGGCAGAGTATAGCTGCAGATACAGAAGTAGATATCAAGACCAAGGTAAGCTACAAGGTATCCAAGGGAGAACCTCCTGAGGATTCAGGAGATGATGCGAATATAGACGATCCTAATGATCCCGGCGATGACCCGGGAGAAAATACCGGCGATGACACAGGAGATGATACGGGAGATGACGAAGGCGACGACAGCGGCAACGACCAGGAAGAACCTGATCCGGACGCACCTAAGCCCGCGGAACCTCTGGACGGATCGGAAGGTAACTAAATGACCGGACTGATCATTAAGGGAATCGGTGGATTCTACTATGTTAAACACAATGATTCCATATTCGAGTGCAAAGGAAGAGGGATCTTCAAAAAAGACGGGATCAAGCTTCAGGTAGGCGATCTGGTGGAATTCAGCGAGATACCGCTTTCGTCTGAAGCCAGAAAGCGCGGAATGGAGCATGAGGGAGTCATAGAGGCCATAAAGGACCGTAAAAACCAGTTCATACGGCCTCCTATCGTCAACGTGGATACTTTGGCGGTGACCTTTGCCGCAAAGGATCCCGAGCCCGCGTTTCCTTTGATAGACAGGTTCCTCGTGATGTCCGAGATGAAGGAAGTGGAAGCTCTGATCATCATAAACAAATGCGACCTCATCTCTGAAGACCTGCGCAACGAATACAGGAACATATACAAGGGCGTTTACGAAATGTGTGAGATAAGCACTGTCACAGGAGAAGGGCTTGATGAGCTCAAGGCGAAAATAAGCGGCAGGACCGTGGCTTTCGCCGGACCCTCCGGAGTAGGCAAATCCACCATCATAAACGCTTTGATCCCTCACGCTGAAATGGAGACCGGAGAGGTCTCCAGGAAGACTTCAAGAGGAAGACATACCACGAGACACGTGGAGATCTTTGGAGCAGACGGCGGAGGACTGGTATACGATACCCCTGGCTTCACTTCCTTTGATATCCTTGAAGCTGGTGAGGATGACCTTCAGCTCTACTATCCTGAAATGGAGAAGTTCAGGGGCAAATGCTACTACGACAACTGCAGACATCTCAAAGAACCTGACTGCGAAGTCAGGGCTGCAGTAAAACGGGGAGATATTTCCCGGGTAAGATATTTATCATATAAGACCAATATGGAAGAAATCAGAGAGAAAAGGAGATACTGATGCTGCTTTCACCATCAATTTTATCAGCGGATTTCAGCGCACTTCTGGAAGACGTAAAGAAAATCGAAGAGGGAGGTGCAGACTACATCCACGTGGACGTAATGGACGGACACTTCGTGCCTAACATCAGTTTCGGCGCACCTGTGATGAAGTCATTGAACGGCAAGACGTCATTGCCATATGACGTGCACCTCATGATCGAGAACCCCCAAAAATACATCAAGGATTTCGTAACTGATCAGACCGCGTTCATTACGGTCCATCAGGAGGCCTGCGTGAACGACCTTGGAGAGGTCCTTGACCTTATCAAGTCTTATGGCATCAAGGCCGGAGTATCCATCAAACCCGGAACTCCCACGTCCGTTCTGGAGGGATTCTTTGATAAGGCTGACCTCATCCTCATCATGTCCGTGGAACCCGGTTTCGGCGGACAGAGCTTCATGGAGGATCAGCTGACCAAAGCAGTTGAGCTTTCAGCCCTCAAGAAGGAAATGGGCTATGACTACGTCATCGAGATCGACGGCGGCATCAGCCTGGACAATATCCAGCGCGTCAAGGACGCAGGAGTTGAGATGGCTGTTGCTGGCTCCGCGGTTTATAAATGCGATGACGTACCTGAAAGGGTAAGGGCGTTCAAGAAATATTGAGCCATCTCATCTAAAAAAGCAATAAAAGAGCGGGCTGCTTTCCCGGACATCATCCGGGAGCGCAGCCCGCTTTTTGTTTGTTTGATCGTCAGGCTTTGATATCAGCCTTCGTTGCCGGAACCGGAGTCGCTTCCGGAATCCTGATTGTCGGAAGATCCGGAATCAGAAGAATCTTCAGGATTTACAGGCTCTGCAGGGGTAACAGGTTCAGCGGGTACGATAGGATCTGCAGGTTCGGTGCTTTCCTTGTTGTCGCCCGAATTATCGCCGCTGTTATTATCCTTGTTATCTTTGTTGTTATCTGTGTTGTCTTTATTACCTGAATTATCGCCTGAATTGTTATTACCGGAATTATCGCCGGAATTGTTCTTTCCGGAATTGTCATTTCCGGAGTTGTTCTTTCCGGAGTTGTCCTTTCCGGAATTATCCTTGTTGTCGGTATTCTTCTTGTTGTCGTCGTCGGATGAACTGCTCTCGTCCTTCTTTTCCTCATGCTCCTTAGCATATTTCTCCTGCTTATCCTTGTTCTTCTTAGATACAGGATACTTATCAGTGTTGTAGTTATGCATGTAGCAGTAGGTGGTAGGAAGGGTGCCGGAGATCTCGTTCTTTTCCTTGTCGGCCTGGAAACCGCTCATTGTGGAGGTGTGCGGACAATCCGGTGTAGCCAGAAGTCCGGTATCCTTACAGATGGTTACCTTGGTGTATGAACCACCTGCGCCGGCATTCTTCTCGGTACCCTTGGTGAAATACTCGGTCCTCTTGTTTGCGGTCGCAGTTATAACGTTTGACGGTCTGCTTGAGTAGGTGCCTCCCTTGGCGTTGTTTATCTGGCTCATGATCTTTGACCAGAGAAGGGCAGCCTTAGGTGACTGTTCGCTCATCGCGATATTGACGTCTGCGCCGATCCAAAGTGACGCGGTGTAGTTTGCTGTGAATCCGTCGAACCAGATATCGTAGTTCTCACTCTGGGAACCGGTGGTACCTGTTTTTCCTCCGACCATCTCACCGGCTATTCTGGCGTTACCAGCGATACCCTGTGAAACTACGGTCTGGAGCACGTCTCTCATGATCCATGCTACGCCGGGATCGAGAACTTCGTCCTCCTTCTTATTGGGTTTCATGATGGTGTTGCCCTTGTGGTCGGTCACCTTATCATAGCAGTAGTAGCTCTTGTGGACACCGCCGTTAACGAATGTCGTATAAGCGGATGCCATTTCCAGAGTGCTTACACCCTGTGTCAGACCGCCTATACCAAGTGCAGCAAGGTTGATGTCGTTAACGCTTCCTTCTCCGACGAGGGAAGTGAGACCGAACTTGAGAGCATGATTATAAGCATAGTCTACGCCGACCTGAGCGAGGATCTTGACAGCGCATGTATTGATGGACTGCTGAAGAGCCGTTCTGAAGGTCTGTGTGCCGGTGTAAGCGAAGTTGGAGTTCTTAGGCCACTCCTTGCCGTTTACGGTCATTCTTTCGTCTATGACCATGGAAGCTGCTGTGATGTAGTCACCCCAGAGTTTGTCTCCCTGTTTGTCATAGCCTGTATCCTTGTACTCATATTTCTTGCCAGCTTCAGCGAGTTCGAAGGATTTCTGAAGGGCTGCTGAATATACAGCGATGGGCTTCAGAGATGAACCGGGCTGACGGGTAGCGGTAGCTCTGTTGTAGAGCATCTTGCCCTTGGCGCCTCTGCCTCCGATCATTGCCACTACGGCGCCGGTCTTGTTGTCGATCACGGTCATGGCCGACTGAGGCTGGATCAGAGTGGATTTCTTGGTGTATTCCTTTGTATAAAGGTTACCGTTATCGTCATATCTGAGGACCTTAGGATATTTCTCGAAGATCTTCTTGCTTACGATGACGTTGCCCTTCTTGGTGAGCTTGGCATATCCTTCAGGGATATTTACGTAAGCACCGTCTACTGAATAGAAGTATCCGTCCTTCCAGTAGTACATCCTCGGAAGTTCTACCGATACGCTGTCTTCTCCGTTCACAACGGTGGGGTAGAATTTAAGTCGCTTATCCTTGTAAAGGACGATGTTTCCCTTGTTGTTGATGGAGAATTCATCAGAATTGAGCGTGAAGCGTTTGTTCTGAATGAAATTGTCGTATTTGTAAAGCATTACCTTGCCCGCGGAGGTAATGATGTTTCCGCTGGCATCCTGTCTGTAGTAGGCAGGGTAAGGGAAGTTGGATTTTTCTTTGAATTCTGCTTCGAGTATGGACTGCGCCTGAGTGTCCAGGGTGGTATAGATCTTAAGCCCCCCGTTGTACACCAGATCCTGGGCTCTGGAGTAGTCATATCCGAATTGCTCCTGTACGTCAGAGATAACTGATTCGATGACGAAGTCTGCGAAGTAGCTGGAGACCTTGGACTTGGAAGCCCTGGAAGGATTTACCATATCCTTGATCTCTACCTTCATGGCCTTGTCGTATTCCTTCTGTGTGATGTATCCCTGTTCCAGCATGAGAGCAAGACACAGATGCATACGATCCTTTACGTTATCGTTCCAGCAGTACGCGTAGTCTCCCGACGTGTAGATGACCTTGTCTGCGTAGTCTCCCAGGTCGTTAGCGGGAAGCTGAAGGACGAGGGCGTAATACGTAGGAAGGTTGGGGATGGAAGCGAGGGCGGCGGCTTCAGCGAGGGTCAGTTTCTTGACGCTCTTGTTGAAATATGCCTTTGCAGCTGTCTGGATACCGTATACGCCGCCGAAGTTAACGGTGTTGAGATATCCTTCAAGTATCTCGTCCTTGCTGAGATCCTTCTCCAAGAGATATGCGTAATACGCTTCTTTTATCTTACGGTCGTAGTCGTGATC
>JAEEGL013588924.1_pt1 | contig 11080 bp, 7 predicted proteins | sample 9134231 | NCBI WGS metagenome assembly JAEEGL01 (sample SAMN16246548, study PRJNA631951) | gut metagenome | biome: gut microbiome; feature: rumen; material: fiber-attached | host: Bos | place: Iran: Karaj | collected 2018-10
ACCGCGGCGACGGTCGCGCAGGCGAATCACCTCTTCGAGGGGCGGACGGTGCTCGAAAACGTGACCTATCCGATGCTGCTTAAGGGTGTGGACCCGGAGGAAGCGAAGAAGAAGGCGCTCGAATACCTCGCGGACGTGAAGCTCGATGCGGAACTTGCGACGCACTACCCGTCGGAGTGCTCGGGCGGCGAACAGAAGCGGGTGGCGTTCGCGCGGGCGATGGCGCTGGACAATCCGGTGATCCTCGCGGACGAGCCGACGGCGAACCTCGACAAGGGGACGTCGCGTGTGGTCGCGGACATCCTCGAAGCGCTCGCGCATACCCGCGGTAAGCTGGTCATCGCGGTGACGCACGACGCTCTGCTCCCGGAACGCGCGGACGTGAGGCTGTACCTCCGCGGCGGCGTGCTGGAACGCGAATAAATCCCGAAAACAGAGAGAGGAAACCTGCCGGTCTGACGGGTTTCCTCTTTTTGCGCCTTCGAGCGCTCACTTATGGAGACGCCGCAGGAGGGCGGGCCAGTCTTCACGCGTTCTCAGCGGTGCGAAATCCTCATCGTTCAGCCATGCGGCGAGCTCATCGCGGAAGTCATCGTCCGGCGATTTCCTGACGTAACCTCCGTCCGCTTCCCCGCGGAAGGCAAGGGAGGTGTGCGGCGCGTCGGGATCGTAATCGGCGAACCGAAGCCCCCACGTCACGCATTCCGCAAGATGCGCCATGGCATCGTCTTCCCTGCCCTCTGAAACGTCGAGGCGTGCGAGCTCGCGATGGGCCTGCGCCGCAAACTGTGCGTCGAAGAAGAGATCGCCGTCCTCATAGAAGAGCGCATATCCGGCGAGAACCATTTCATAAAGCCTCCGCCGCTCCCCGGGCGTGCATTCCGGCGTCCCGTCATCCCGCTTCGCCTGCGCGAGGAAAAAGAGATTTGAGAGGACGGTTTCGCAGTTGACGAAGGTTTCATGCCGCAGCTCGCGGATGCGTTCCGAGCCGGTCAGAAGATGCCGGAGAATATCGTGCTGACTGCATTCCGGCACCGTCTTCGCGAGCTCCACCGCGCGGTCGTGCTGATCCCGGTGATCGAGGACGCAGCACGCCGTGAATACCGCCTGTACATGCAAATCCATATCCGTCGCGTGGTCCATCACCCACTCCGCGAGCGAAAGGCTTTCATCGAGCTGTCCTTCCAGAAAGAGCGCGTCGGAAAGCGCGGCCATGAGCGGCAGGGCGTTCGGATAGCTGAGCAGCCCCGCCCGCAGGATGCTGATTGCTTCGCCGCAGTACCCGTCCGCATGGAGCCGGTTCGCGCGCTCGCGGATCTCGGTAATCCTGCGGTCCCTGCTCTCAAAATCGATGCCGAGCAGGTAGTCTGCGCTGACGCCGAAAAGATTTGCGATCCGCGGCAGGAGTGCAATGTCCGGCATCGCCTGATCGCACTCCCAGCGGCTGACGGCCTGCGGGGAGATCGCGAGAAGGTCCGCCAGCGCCTCCTGCGTGTAGTCCGCTTCGCGCCGCAGTTTTTTGATGATTTGTCCGAAGGTCATGAAGGTCTCCTTTTTGATTCCGAAGAATTCAGACGGGTCCGTGATTCCATTCTACCACACTTCCCCGCGTTTGACCAGTCCCCGTTCTTTGTGTTTTTCTCCATTTTGCGTTGAGTTTTCCCGGTCATCTCCACCTCAGATGCCGCATCCGGCAGACGACGGCCTCCACATCGATCCTGCGCGGCATTTCCATCGGGAGGCGCATCGTTGTGAAGAAGGAGGTATAGACCGTGTGAAGGCCTTCGCGGCGGATCCGTTCATACACCGCTCCGAGCTCCGCTTCAAAGTCGAGCGGCCCCGGACGGTGGCTCACCATCACGGTCCGCAGAAGGAATGCGGCGGCGGTGCGCTGTGCGTCGGTCATGAGCGAGAAGACTCCGCGCACGTCGACCTGCTCCGAGCCGATGAGGAGGAAACCCATATCGTTTGCTTCGAGCCGCTCCGTCGTGCCGTTCTCGGGATAGGAGGAGAAACGCTCCTCCGTGAGCACCCGGCGAACCTCCCAATCGCAGGGCGGAGCACTCTCCGTTTCCCCGCCGGAGGACTGCCAGATCTCCTTCGCGCATACGGTCGCGTCCGAGATACGGTAGTCGTCCATGAGGTAGACGCGGTCCGCCGGACCGAGGTATTCCCCGCTCCCGCCGATGACCAGTATCGTCGAGACCCCGCGGGAGGCCAGTTCCCGCACCCGGTCGGTGAAGGGCGTGATCGGCTCCTTTTTGATGAGCGCCTTCATCTTCGTGTCCCGGATCATAAAGTTCGTCGCGCTCCGGTCCTCATCGATGAGGAGGAGCCGGGACCCGGCCGAGACCGCCTCCATGATCCCCGATGCCTGCGAGGTCGAGCCGGACGCGTGCGCCGTCGTAAAATCCGCCGGGATATTGCCGCCGGGCAGCGATTTGAGGAACGGCCCGATGTTGAGCCGCGACACGGCGCGTCCATCTTCCGCCGCAATGGAAACGGCGCTCTCGTCCGTCAGCACGAATTCCCGCCCGTCCCCCGCATGGTGATCGTAGATGCCGGCGGCTATGGCGTCGAGGAGGGTGGATTTGCCGGAATATCCGCCGCCCGTGATGACCGTCACCCCGCGCGGGATGCCCATGCCCCGCACGCCGCAGAGCTCGATCTCATCCTCCGAGGTCGAGCAGAACGGCACGGCGTCGTCGAGCGGGGTCACGCCGTCCTTTGCGCGCGGCAGGATGCTTCCGTTTGCGACAAACGCGCACCACGGCGAGGAGCGGAGCGCTTCCCGCATCCAAAACTGCTTTTCGGCGAGGAAGAGCGTTTCGGAGAGCGCCTGCCGATCGAGCGAGGCGACGAATTCGTCCACCGCCTTCAGCAGATCGGAGGTCATCATGGTCATCGCCTTTTTCAGCTTGTGAAACGGCAGCTGGACCTCGAGCCGGAAGCACAGACAGAGCTTCGGTGGGCAGGGGTGCTCTTCCGGATCCCAGAGCTGGACGGAAATACCGCTGAGATAATCGTAATCCCGCTGGGGACAGACGGCGAAGAAGGCCGTGTTCCGGCGCAGGATCTCCCCGCCGGGCCGAAACAGATCGTATTTCCCGTTTTCGCGGTCCGGTCGGCTGCGGTTGTACAAGGCTTCGTTGAGGATGTCGATCTGTTCCGCGAACGCCCGGAGGCAGAAGTCCGCGGCCGCGTCGCGCAGGTGCTCGGTCAGGGTGTCCGGCAGTTCCCCGTTCACCGCATCGACCGCGTCTCCGAGCCGTCCGCCGAGCGCGGGATCGATCTCCTCCGCCGGGACGCTGACCGTCACGATGGGGCGGTCCTTCGCCGTCTTGTGATTGCCGTCGACGGTGAATCCGTGAGAATCCGCCCAGTACAGATTCCAGTTGTCCTCCTCCGGTTCCCGCTGAGCCAGCGGATTGTTTTTCGGTTCCGGGAATTCGACGATCACCTGACCGTCGTAAATGTCGTGCTTTCGTCCGTCCGGTCCGAGGAACGAATAGGTTTCGGTCCGCTCGTCCATCTGCCGGAAATAGTGTTTGAGTCTCTTCAATGGCATCCCCCCTTTGGTCATGACCCCGTCTGCAAGCCGCGGATCGATGTACTCCGCCGGAATGCGGATCAGGACGATCGGCCGGTCCTGCGCATTCTTCGGCGGGGATTCGATGACAAACGCGATGTCATTCTCATAAAACGTTGTGTCGTGGTCGCCGTATGGCTCTTCGGCCGTCGGCGGCTGAATGACGATCGGCGCGTCATACATCGCATGAAAGGTTTCCGTTTTCTCCTCCATGGAGCGAAAAAGGGTTTTGAGTCTCTTCAAGGGCATTCCTTCTTTCTGAAGTGAAATGGAAGAGCGCGCAAAACCCGCAAAAAAACACGCCCGCCGGAGCGAACGTGTCAAAAACATTGAAAGAACGGGAGCATCCCGCTATACTCTCCTGACAGGCGCGCGCCGGATCTTTTTCGTTTTCATGGCAGACACCTCCTGTCGGGTCGATTTCGGTTTACAACGGGAGTATAACATATTCCGCGCGCGCTGTCAAGGGGTTCGGGAAAACTCAATCAGGAATTGAGACGCTCGGCCCGCTCTGTAAAATCCCCCTCCCTGTTGACATCCCGCCCCGTTATGTGCTATACTATACGCAGAACGACACGATCCGCTCCCGAGGAGGTTTTTACCCGATGAACGAACGAGAGATGGTGCGCGATCTGGCAAAACAGTACGCCGACATCGCGTTTTCCGACGATTCTAAAGCCAAGGTGGAAAACTGGGGACGCCTCAACGCCCTCGACGCCTCCGCACGCCCGCCGATCATCCTCGATCAGCTCCCATGGCATGAGTTCGGCGGATGGGAAGAGCTGCGCTGCCAGGCATCCGATCCCCTTCTGCGCGGGATCGAGAACTACTTCCGCTCCGAGCTGTTCCGCATCCGGCATTTCGGCGCCGATCTCGTGCTCCCGACGTATTTCCCGTGCGGGAAGGCCTACTCCGACACCGGGTACGGCCTCACGACCGTCACGCAGGACGAGAGCGAGCACCGAAACGCGCAGACCCACCTCTACGCCGATCAGCTCCCCGACGAGGAATCCCTCTCGAAGCTGAAATTCCGCACCATCACGGCGCACCCGGAGGAAACCGCGAAGAACAAGGCGGCGATCGAGGCGGTCATCGGGGACATCCTCGAGGTCCGGCCGACGGGCGTCATGCTCTGGGAGGGGATCTGGGACCGCATCACCTTCTGGAAGGGCGCGGAATCCTGCCTCTACGCCGTCATCGATGAGCCGGAATTCGTGCACAAGCTCATGCGGCGCGTCGTCGACATCGAGATGGACGCCATCGATCAGCTCGAGGCGCAGAACCTGCTCGCGGCGGGCCCCGGCACGAAATGCCATTGCGTCGAGACCTACACGGACGAGGACCGCTACCGCGCCATCGATCAGGCACACATCCGGACCCGCGACTGCTGGATCTCCGGCGCGGCGCAGATCTTCTCGGAGGTCTCCCCGGCGATGCACGACGAATTCGAGATCGAATATGTGAAGCCGCTGTACGACCGCTTCGGATGGGTCAACTACGGCTGCTGCGAACCGCTCTGCCGCAAGATCGACATCATCCGGAAAATGAAAACCGTGCGCTCCATCTCCGCCAGCCCGTGGACGGACGTGGACATGCAGGCCGAGGCGATGGGCAGGGACTTTGTGATGCTCCGCAAGCCGAATCCCGCTTATGTGCGCGCCGGATATCCCGAGCTCGACGCGGTGAAGGCCGAGGTGCGGAAGACGCTGAAAGCCTGCCGGCAGAACGGTACGCCCGTCGCGTTCGTGCTCAAGGACATCACGACGGTGAACTGCCGGGTCGAAGGACTGACCGAATGGGTCGCGCTCATGAAGGCGGAGATCGAGAACGGCTGAATCTGAAACCAATCAAAAACAGGCATCGGACCCACACGGGCGGTGCCTGTTTTCACGTTGCGAGGTTACCACCGAATGTCCGGCGCAGTCTCGTCAAGCGGCGGGATCTCAGGCGTATCGGCGATTTTCCGAAGCGGCGCATACCGGACGCCGAATTCCGCCGGGAAATCCTCGAAGCCGGGGACCCCCTCGGGCCGGAAGTCGCCTTCGGCGGGATCGCGGAACCGGATCGAGCGCTTCATCGAGCTGCCGTCCTGTCCGGAGAGGGAGGAGAGCTCGTCCGCGTGGACGGGAGAATCCTCCGGAACCGCGGGATCCCAGAGAAGATTGCCGTCGATCCGCTCGCCCCATCGCGCCGGCATCCCGTAGGGAGAATACGGGCAAAAGAGGATGTTGTTTTCCACGAGATCGCCGCTTTCCGGGTACCACACATGGACGTGGACGGTATTGCCGAGGCAGATATTGTGCCGCACCGTGCGGAAGAAGCCCTCGCGGAGCTTGATCCCGCCGCGGAGACAGAGATTCTCTTCGATGAGGCAGCAGGACGAGCCGTCGTCGAGGTCGATGTCCCAGCCGCGGTCGCAGCGGAAGCGGTTTCGGACGATCGCGTTCGGAGCGATCATGTCGAGGGCGGCGTACTTTCCCGCATTGCGGTCGTCAAGGCCCCCGAGATGCCAGTACCGGTCCCGGCCCCAGGAATTGTAGCTGCCGTGGTCCCCGGTCTCGCGGACAGTGTCGAAGACGTCACAGCCCTCGATCCGGTGCCCGCCGAAGGTCCCCTCGGAGACGTTGATCCCCGCCCGGGACGTGTGGCAGATCGTGCAGTTTTTCACGGTGATCCGTGCGGCCATGGAGATCTCCACGCCCGTCGCCTGCTTCTCAATCAGCCCGACGTGCTCGATCAGGCAGTCTTCGACGAGACCGTCCTTCGGATAAGAATCGGACTTCGGACCCGGTGTCTGATCGATCGCGTCGACGGACTGGGTTTCCCCGCACTCGAAGAGCGGAGAACGGACTGCGTCCGGACGCCCGACAAAACAGACGGCGGAAGCCCCCATGCAGTCGAAATGGGTGCGTTTCACGGCGATCCCGCGGCAATTCCCGTCCGCGAACACGCCGTTCGAGCCGATTTCACGGAGGACGCACCGGTCGAGCCCGCAGTTCTCTGAATCGCGGAAAACAACGGCTCCCCCGCGGTAGATCGTCCAGTCGCTGCGGAGAAGGGGCTCCTTCGTCTTCATGAAGGTGCGGACCGTCCGCTCGAAGGTCAGGTTTTCAAACGTGATGTTCTCGCAGTCCGCGCAGTCGAAGAAGCCCTCGGAAACGGCGGCCTCCGCCCGGTCGAGATCGTCGCCGGGAACAAGCCGCACCAGCACGCGCCCGTTCTTGGCGTCATAGAACCATTCGCCAGGCTCCGTCAGTTCTTCCCGGATGTTCTCGGCGAACCGGTATTCGCGGTGCATCCCCATCTGCCGGTTATTCTGCCAGCCTCCTGTGAGGAGGAGCGTGCCGTCCGGCGCCTTGCCGTCGATGCGGTAGGAAAAGCCTCCCCAGAGATCGCGGTGCATCGCATGGATGTACCCGCCCGCGGGATCGGCCCAGTCCTTCGTCTTCTCCGGAAGGACACAGTCCGCCGCATATCCGCCGAAGGGCGCGTCGGGATCGGTCCGTTTCGGATAACGCGCCATCTCATACGCCCGCTCCCCGATCCAGAAACCGTCTGCGGCAGAGGGCACGGGTGCGGCCCAGAGTCCCGGCTCGATCTCCTCGAAATCCGCGCGCCGGAGGGCGACCGTTCCGCGAAGGATCGCGCCGTCCTCTCCGATGATGCGGATGTTCTTCTTTCCCCTGATCCGGACCGGCTCCCGGAAGCGGTGAACGCCCGCCGGAATGCGGATCTCGGTATTGTCGTGCCAATCCTGAAAAAGCGTCATGGGTTTCCTCCTTGCGCCGCCTGGTGATCCGCGGGAAATGTCACCCCGCCGTTCCCATTATACCAGATCGCCGGACGCGATGCAAGGGGAAACTGTGCCCGCGCAAGGCTGAATTTCAACGGTGCTCCGCCAGCCAGATCGTCACACGGGACTGGATCGCCGATGCGCAGGTTTCGGCGGTGGAATGAGCAGCGAGGAAGGCGGAGATTTCTTCCGTCACGATCGCTTCGACCTCGGATGGGATCCGGTCGGCGATCCTTCTGACCTTGCGGCTGTCAAACAGCTCCCGGAACCGGGCCGCATTCTCTTCGGTGAAATCAAAGACAAAGCCAGGCTCATCGAGATCCGCTTCCGTGAAAGGATGCTCCGGGTCCTTCGTGACCGCACCGCCGCCCCCCGAAAAATAGAGGAAAAAGGTTTGATCCAGCGTCTGCTGCACGGCAACGTCAAAAAGATTCTTCAAAACGGGGAGACCGCCTGACCAGATCACGCGGCCCGTGTCTGCGGCGCGGGTCGGCTCGAAGAACGCCCGGATGATCTTCCAGGCAGCGTCGGGGTTTTCCGCCTCTGCGCCGATCATATAGGTCCAATCCGTAGTCGGACAGAACGCATAGCCGGCGGTGTCCGGATAGCCGATGCGGGTGTAGGCTTCGGTGCCGAAAACGGAACTATCCGATGTCAGAAGGCCCATGTTGACATACAGACGGTTCGCCAGCGCAAGCCTGTTGTTGTAGGCATATTCGTATTTCTCTGCCGACGGCAGATCGTCATACGGAGACTGTGCCCTCAGTTCCTCCCATGTAGCGGGAAGGGAGCGCAGGAAGTTCAGATACCGCACGAACGTCGGGCTGTCAAAGGAGCAGGTTCCCGCGCTCCGGTCCAAAAAGGCAGAATAGCCGTAAACGCCGAAAATGATTTCGGATGCGATCTGCTGAGAGAGGGAGGGGATGAGCACAACGTCTTCAGGGAGGGATTCGGCGAGGTCGAGAAAATCGTCCAGCGTCCATCCGCTCTGCCCCGCGTATTTGCCGAGCAGGGTGTCGTTTCCTATGATGGTCTCCACCGTGAACTGGTCGGTGATGCCCCACAGTGCGCCGTCGTCCGCTGTATAAAGTTCGAGGATCGCGCCGAACACGGTGTCCCGGTTGACCGTATCGTCCGCGTCAAGGAAGGGGGTGAGGTCCTGATACAGCTTTTTTTCCAGCATGGTGACGGTGACGGTTTCCCGGACGGACGGCGTGATGACGAGATCGGGTTTGACTGTTCCCGTCACCAGATCGAGCGCCAGCTTATCGCGTCCTGCCGTTGGATTGAAGGAAGTGTTGTATTCGCTGTAATCCAAAGCGATGATCTTCACGCCTTCGTCTTTCTCGAATTTCGTGAGTCTGGACTGATGCACCTCGTCGAGTCTATCCGCGTATGCCACCGTCACGGTCGGGCCGGTCCATTCTTCTTCGGGCTTGGTCTCCGGCGGCTTCCAGTCCGAGCGGCCGCTTGGCTTTTTGGAGTCTTTCTGACACGCGGTGAACACGAGGAGGAGTGCCAGAAAAACGGTTATGATTCTTCTCATCGGTTTAAATCCTTTCTTTATGCGGACGGCTTATGCGCAGTTTAGCGGTTTATGGCGTGCCGTAAATGCTCTGTGCAGCCCGGATGACCTCTTCCTTCGAGGCGATCCAGGTCTGGATGTGATAGGTATAGTCTGGGTCAGCCCAGAACAGGTCATAGGTGATCTCCCCGGTATTTGTCCCCTTTTCGTCGTTGACGATGTACACGAGCATCCCTTCATAGGGACCGATGTACACCATCTCATGCCGGATGTCCAGCTCTGAGGAGCTGAATTGAACGTTGCCCACCGTATCGACTCCCTCCTGTCTGTCCCATCGCTCATAGTAGAAAAGTCCCTGCCTGTCGTCGGCGGCATAGCTCAGATGGACCAGATCGAGGCAGACCTCTTCCTTCAAGACGTAAAACTGCGCAGGCATCCACGTCGGGCGGTCCGATACGGGAGGTACGGCGTCCTCTTTCTCTTCGTTCTCCACGAAAGAAAATTCAAGGCGTTTCGACGAATCCTCCTTCACGAATACCCGGGCAAACGCACCGCGTCCCGGTCCCGCCGCGATGGCCGTCACCGTCAAGAGCACCACTGCAGCGGCGACTGCAAGGACCGTTCTGAGGATCCTGTGCTTTCGGACATAGGGGACGGGTCCCTTGGCCGCATCCCGATACAGCCGGGTCATTCTCGAGAGGAACCGCCGGGACCAGACGTGGGGCTGTTCCCCTTCCCCGGGTCCGTCGGGCAGGGCGTCCGCCCATTCGTCGGCCAGCAGTTTTCCCGCCGCCCGCATTCTCTCTTCGATCATGCGTTCTTCGTTCATATATTCCTGCCTTTCTTGATTCTCATTCTTCCCGTCCCGCTTCCGCCGCCCGTTTCAACAATTCCCGGGCGCGGGCAAGGCGGGTGGCGACGGTGCTTTCCGGGATCTCGAGCATCCGGGCGATTTCCCGGTTGGTAAAGCCGTCTCCGTACCGCAGGCGCACGGCCTCCCGGCAAACGTCGGGCAGGGCCGCCACCGCTTCTTCGAGGGATCCGAAGTCCTCATCCGCCGGGGCGGGTTCTCCGTCCGGGATCTCGGAGAATGCCTCTCCCGCCGGGAGCTCATGCTCCGCCCGCCGATTCCGGCGACGCCACCGGTCCACGGCCGCGTTCCGGACGACGCGCAGGGCCAGCCGTCGGGCGTTCCGCTCCGGAAGGGAAGCGAATTCCTCTTCATGGACGCAGATGTGCTCAAGGGCATCCATGACGGCATCCTCCGCCGCCCAGTCCTCACGCAGCACATCGTAAGCGGCCCGGAACATGGCGTCCCCGTAACGGGTGAAAATGGTTTCGGCGATCCGGGGCGGGGACTGTGCCGCGTCTTCCCGGTCGGCGCGGGTCTTCAGGATCGAAACAAACATGGGAACCTCCTTCAGGGCGGATCCGGCCGATCTCCGCTCTCTTTCCCTATAGACGTTTCAGGAGAGAAAAGTATCCGCGTTTTGCGAGAAAAAACCGACGAAACCGAAATTTCGTCGATTTTACCAAATTATCGGTGCTCCGCCAACCAGATCGACACGCGGGACTGGATCTTTTTCGCGCAGTCTTCGGCGGATCCGACGCCTGCGAAATAGGCGGAGATCTCCTCCTCGATGATGGTGTTGACCTCGGGCGAGACGCGCTCCGTCAAGGGATACCCCGCATCGTTGTCGAGAAACGCCTCGAGACGGGCGAAATCCTCCTCGGTCGGAATGCTGATCCAGCCGGGACCGTCGAGATCGTCGAGCGTCGGGAAGTTCCCGTCTTCCGCAATCCTACCCGAAGACCTACTGTGGAATCCCACTTCATCATGCGTGAGCGTCAAAATCATGTAACGATTCTCCTCGATATACTCTGCCGCTTCCTTTTCATAGTTCTTCTTCAGGATCGGGATTTGTGAATCAGGTCCGGTCACCAGCATGCGGATGACGTCCCACGCGAACTCCCTGTCGTCGCAGAAGGAGGTCATCAGGATCGCGGAATTGCACTGAACATAGCTTCCGTTGTGTCCTTCGGCCGGAAATCCGATGATCGTCCAGTCCTTTGTGGCAAACTGGCATTCCATGTCTTCTAATTGAATCATCGATTTCAGTTCCTTACCTTCCAGCGCAACGCGTCCGGTGTAGTAGGCTTCCGCGGTGCGGGC
>JAEEGL014003564.1_pt1 | contig 11080 bp, 7 predicted proteins | sample 9134231 | NCBI WGS metagenome assembly JAEEGL01 (sample SAMN16246548, study PRJNA631951) | gut metagenome | biome: gut microbiome; feature: rumen; material: fiber-attached | host: Bos | place: Iran: Karaj | collected 2018-10
CCAGGACGGCTTACTCCAGAAGCTGCAGATACATGTCGCAGCCGACGCTCCTCATGTGACCGGACTGTTCCGCACCGAGGATATTGCCTGCGCCGCGGATCTCCAGATCGCGCATGGCGATCTTGAAGCCGGCGCCGAAGCCCGCGAATTCGCGCAGGGCCGACAGGCGCTTGACGCTGACCTCGGACAGCACCTTGCCGCGCCGATAGGTCAGATAGGCGTACGCGTGCCGGGTCGAGCGTCCGACGCGGCCGCGGATCTGGTGCAGCTGCGCAAGGCCGAGCCGGTCGGCGTCTTCGATGATGATGGTGTTGACGTTCGGAATGTCGATGCCGGATTCGATGATCGTCGTGCAGACGAGCACGTCGATCTCGCCGTCGCTCATGGCGCGCATGAGTTCGCCGAGCATGTCCTCGTTCATCTGTCCGTGCGCGACCTCAATGCGAAGATCGGGCAGAGCCGCGCGAAGGCGGCCGGCGCACAGGTCGATGGTCTCGACGCGGTTGTGGAGATAGTAGACCTGACCGCCGCGTCCGACTTCGCGCAGGATCGCATCGCGCAGGATGCCGGGATCCTGCTCCAGGACATAGGTCTGCACGGGCTGGCGGTCGAGCGGCGCTTCCTCGAGCGTGCTCATATCGCGCACGCCGGACAGCGCCATATTGAGCGTGCGGGGGATAGGGGTCGCGGTCATCGTGAGCGTGTCGACGCCCGCGGCAAGCTCGCGCAGACGTTCCTTCTGGGAAACGCCGAAGCGCTGCTCCTCGTCGATGATCAGAAGGCCGAGGTTATTAAAGGCCATATTCTTTGATAACAGCTTATGCGTTCCGACCACGAAATCCAGCGTACCCGTGCGCAGGCGGTTGAGGACGTCGCGCGACTGCGCGGCGTTCTGGAAGCGGGAAAGCATCGCGGTCTTGACCGGGAAATCCGAAAAACGGCGCACGATCGTCAGATAATGCTGCCTTGCAAGCACGGTGGTCGGCACGAGCATGGCGACCTGTTTTCCGGCCAGAATAGCCTTCATGGCGGCGCGAAGCGCCACCTCGGTCTTGCCGAAGCCGACGTCGCCGCAGAGAAGCCGATCCATCGGATAGGGCTTTTCCATATCCTGTTTGATCTCGTTGGCGCAGCGCAGCTGATCGTCCGTCTCCTCATATTCGAAGGCGCTTTCAAACTGGCGCTGCCATGCGTCGTCCGGCGGAAAGGCAAAGCCCGGCAGGCGGGTGCGCGCGGCATAGAGCGCGATCAGACGTTTCGCCATATCCTTTGCCGCGGCTTTCGCGCGGGATTTGGATTTCTGCCATTCGGTGCCGGACAGTTTGTTCAGGCGGATCGGGCTGTCCTCGCCCGAAGCGCCGATGTATTTGCTCACCATGTCCAGCTGGGTCGCCGGAACATAGAGAACGTCCGTGCCGGAGTATTCGATCTTGATATAATCGCGCGTGACGGCGTCGACCTTGATCTTCTCGATCCCGGAGAAGCGTCCGATGCCGTGCAGGTCGTGCACGACCAGATCGCCCGGATGCAGATCGGAATAGGACTGGATGCGCGTGTGCGGATCCTTCTTTTTCGCCGCTTTGGCGGTGCGGCGGCGCGCGATGAGCTGGTTCTCGCTGATCAGCGCAAGCTTTAACGACGGGTATTCAAAGCCCGCCGAAAGGGAGCCGCAGGTGATGAGCACGGCGCCGTCCGAGGGCGGCGCGGCAAGATCGAAATCAAAGCCGGACGGGATCTTATGCTCGTCGAAGATCGTTTTGACCGTCTGCGCGCGCTGTTCGTCGGCGGCCAGGAAATAGACGCGGTATCCTGCGCGCAGGTAGTGTTCGATGTCCGAGATCGCGGTGTCCAGATTGCCGTTATAGGCGGGAAGCTGCTTCGCGGTCAGGGACAGGATGTCCGCGGGCGGCGGATTGAGTGCGGAGCTGATGAAATTCTCAAGAAGGACGCAGGGATGCTTTTTTTCAAAGGCCGAAAGATCGGCATATACGGCGATGAACGAGGTCTGCGCCGGGGACAGGACGCCATCCTCAAGCAGCGTTTTGACGTCCTCATTTACCTTCCATTCGTAGTTTTTATACGCTTCCTCCACACGGCCGGACTCGACGCAGAAGACAAGCGTATCGTCCGGGAAATAATCCATGGCGGTCGCGGGAGGATAGATCTGCGGAATATAGCGGTCGCAGCCCGGGAAAACGCCCTCCTCGCGAAAACGCTGCGCGTCGCGGGTCAGGGTCTCCGTCAGACGGCGGGCATTTTTGCGGCGTCCGGCGTTTTTCGCCATGGTTTCAAGCTCTTCGGCCAGAGCCTGCACGCCGCCCGGATAAGCCTCGGGGATCGTCTCGCAGGCGGGGAGGATCTGCGCGGAGCCGAGATCGGAAACGCGTCTTTGGCTGGACACGTCGAAAAAGCCCATGGAGTCGATCTCCGTATCGAAGAAATCGACGCGGACGGGGAGATCGTACGCGGGAGAGAAGATATCCAGGATCTCGCCGCGCACGGCGAACTGACCGCAGCCCTCCACACGCTGGGCGCGGCTGTAGCCGGCGCCGACCAGGCGTTTTACGAGCGCGTCGCGGTCATAGCTTTTGCCGCTTTCCAGTGTGAAGCAGCCTTCTTCCAGCCGCACTTTCGGCATGGTGCGCTGCAAAAGCGCGTCCACGGAGGCGATCGTGATGCCGCCGGTGCGCAGGATCTGGGAAAAGACGCGTATACGCGCGGTCTCCCACTGGCGGGAAGCGGTGTCCACACTGCGGAAATTGAATTCCCGCGGCGGCAGGATGGCGGTCTGTTCACCGGAGAAGCTTTCCACGTCGCCGGACAGGCGTCTTGCCGTCTGTTCGTCCGAACAGATGATGAGGACGGGACGGCGCGTACTGTGCCGCAGGGCGGCGATCAAATGCGCCATATGTACGCCAGAAAGCCCGCCGAATGCAATGCATTCGCCGAGCTTCACACTGGACAACAGTCTTGGATATTGAGTTAAGCGGGTCAGCGCGTCGAGCAGTGCGTAGATGGGGACCACGCTCCTATCTTTGGGGAGATTCCTTTATTCTCTGTGCCATTTCACGCCCTGCGGCGTATCGACAAGCACGATGCCCTGCGCCTTCAGTTCATCGCGGATGCGGTCGGCTTCGGCAAAATTCTTCGCCTTCTTGGCCTGCGTGCGCGCGTCGATCAGCGCCTGGATCTGCGCGTCTTCTTCGCTCAGCGCCGTTTCGGCGGGCGCTTCCTGCGCGGATCTGAGCTTCTTTGCCGATTCTATCAGATCAAGGGAAAGAACCGTGTCGAATTCTGCGAGCAGCGCAAGCTTTGTACGGTCGTTCACCGGCGCTTTGAGCACGTCGTAGAGCGCGGTGATGGCGAGGGAGGTATTGATGTCGTTGTCGAGCGCGGCCTTGAAATTCACGCGCAACGGTGCGGCGCCAGCTTCGTCCATAGGGGAGGCGTCGTCAAAATCGAGCGCGGCGATGCGGCTGATGAGGCGGCCGTAGGCCACGGCGGCGTTGTCGAGCGCATCGTAGGAGAATACGAGCGTACGGCGGTAATGCGACTGCAGGCAGAAGAAGCGATAAGCGAGAGGATCGTAGCCCTTCTGCTCCAGAAGCTGTACGGTCAGAAATTCGCCGGAGGATTTGCTCATCTTTCCGGTATCGTTATTCAGATGCATGACATGGAACCAGAAATTGCACCATTTGTGTCCGAGATACGCTTCGCTCTGCGCGATCTCGTTGGTATGGTGCGGGAAGGCGTTGTCGATGCCGCCGCAGTGGATGTCCAGGCGTTCGCCCAGATGCTTGATGCTGATGCCGGTGCACTCGATATGCCAGCCCGGATATCCGAGGCCCCACGGGCTCTCCCATTTCAGCTCCTGATCCTCAAATTTGGATTTGGTGAACCAGAGAACGAAATCGGTCTTGTTTTTCTTGTTCTCGTCGGCTTCGACGCCTTCGCGGACGCCGACCTCGAGATCTTCGGCGTTATGCTTGTTGAAGATATAGTATTCGTTGAGCTTGGAGGTATCGAAGTAAACGTTCCCGCCCGCGATATAGGCATAGCCTTTTTCAAGCAGGGCGGAGACGATTTTGATATAGTCGTCTATGCAGTTCGTCGCGGGCTCCACGACATCCGGACGCTTGATATTGAGCTTGCGGCAGTCCTCGAAAAACGCGTCGGTGTAGAATTTCGCGATCTCCATGACGGATTTATGCTCGCGCTGCGCGCCTTTGAGCATTTTGTCCTCGCCGGTATCGCCGTCCGAGGTCAGATGGCCGACGTCCGTGATGTTCATCACGCGCTTGACGTCATAGCCTTCGTAACGCAGGGCTTTTTCCAGCACATCCTCCATGATGTAGGAGCGCAGATTGCCGATATGGGCGTAATGATAGACGGTCGGGCCGCAGGTGTAGAGATTGACCTTGCCCGGGACGTTGGTGTAGAATTCCTCGCGCTTATGCGTTGCGCTGTTGTAAAGAAGCATGGAAAAACACTCCTTGTCGGCTCATTTGTCCGCGGTCAGATGGATAAGACTGCGGTTTTTATAAAAATAATCGATCCCACTGTATACCGTGACGGCGACGATGATCCAGATCAGGATGGCTTTGATCAGATCGGGATTCGGTATGAACGAAAAGTTCTCAATATGCAGCAGCATGATGATGCAGTAGATACACTGGGAGAAAGTCTTGACCTTGCCGGATTTGTCGGCGGCCAGGACCTTGCCTTCGCCCATAGCGACGACGCGCAGAGAAGTCACGGCAAGCTCGCGGGAGATGATGATCATCAGCGCGGCGAAGGGCACATCGCCCTGCTTGCAGAAGATCAGCAGCGCCGCGATGATCAGCAGCTTGTCGGCAAGCGGATCCATGATCTTGCCGAAGGAGGTGACCAGCTGTCTTTTGCGCGCGATGCGCCCGTCAAAGAAATCGGTCAGGGACGCGATCAGAAACACAGCCAGCGCCGCCCAGCGCGCGCCGGGAGTGGGCTGGATCTCAAGGATCCAGAAAACGGGGATCAGAATGATCCGCATAAGCGTTAGGGCATTCGGCAAAGTCATACGAATTCCTCTTGTCTAGATCTAAATATATAACTTTTATTCCGCCAGGTCGCCGATCGGGTCGCCGTCGATCTCGTCGTTTATGCGCACCTTGACGAATTCGCCGGGCTGGATCTTTTTATCGGGGCTTAAGAAGAAGATCTTTCCGTCCACATCCAGACTTTCCGCGTAGGAACGGCCGTAATAACAGCCGGCGGAACGGTCATAGCCCTCCGTGAGCACGGTGATCGTGCGGCCGATCAGGCTTTTGTTGTATTTGGTCAGGATCCTGTCCTGGATGTCCATGATCGTATCCTGTCGCTTGAGCTTGACGTCCTCATCGATCTGATCCGGCATTTCTGCGGCGATAGTGCCCTCTTCCTGTGAATAGGTGAAGACGCCGACTTTCTGGAACTTCATGCGCTGCATGAAATCGCAAAGCTCCGCAAATTCCTCGTCCGTTTCGCCGGGCAGACCGACGATTAGGCTCGTACGCAGGACGAGGCCGGGCAGACGCTTGCGCAGCGTGCGCACGAGTTTTTCGATATCCGAACGCGTATAGCGGCGGTTCATGGCTTTCAGGATGCGCGCGGAAACATGCTGGATCGGGATATCGAGATAATGCAGGATCTTCGGCTCGGAAGCGAGACATTCGATCAGTTCGTCGTCGATCTCGTCCGGATAGAGATAGTGCAGGCGCACCCATTCGAGGCCGACCAGTGCGCAGAGCTTGTGGAGAAGCTCGGGAAGACATCGTTTTCCGTACAGGTCTGTGCCGAAGGCGCTTATGTCCTGCGCGATGACGATCAGCTCCTTTGCGCCCTGAGAGACGAGCATTTTCGCTTCTTCCAGGATCAGGCCCATTTCCCGGCTGCGGTATTTTCCGCGAAGCTGGGGAATGACGCAGTAGGCGCAGTGATTGTCACAGCCGTCCGCGATCTTGATGTAAGCCGTATATTCGGGCGTGGTGACGAGTCTCGGAAGCTCGCAGAGAGGGCCGTTGATATCGCCCATGCGCACGGTCTTGCTGTTTTGTCCGAGTGTTCCGGCGTCCGCGGCGGCGAGAAGACCGTCGCAGACCTCCACGATCTCGTCAAAGCTTCCGACGCCGACGACGGCGTCGATCTCCGGCATTTCCTCAAAGAGCTGTTCGCCATAGCGCTGCGCAAGACAGCCGGTGACGACGAGACCGACCAGAGCGCCGGAGTTTTTATATTCGGCCATCTCTAGGATATTCTCGATCGCTTCGCTTTTGGCCGATTCGATAAAGGCACAGGTATTGATGACGATGATATCCGCTTCTTCGGGTTCCTCGCAGTAGGCATAGCCTGCGTCGAGGAGTGCGGCGAGCATCTGTTCGGAATTGATCAGATTTTTCGCGCAGCCGAGCGATACCATATGCAGTTTCTTTTCCATTTGGAATCCTCTTTATTCGGGAAGATCAAAGTCGTCCGCGGAGATGTCGATGTTCAGGTCGACCTTCGGCGCTTCAACGGGCGGGGGGAGCTGCTGGTCCGGCGTCTGCATCAGCTTTTCGCGGATGACGGCCGTCAGCTTGTCGGCCTTGTCGGGGTTTTCACGCAGGAACTGCACGGCCTTGTCGCGGCCCTGTCCCATGTGGCCGCCGTCCATCGAGAACCAGGAACCGCTCTTTTCCACGGCGCCGACCTTGATGCCCAGATCGACCAGTTCGCCGAGGGCGTTGATGCCCTGTCCGTACATGATATCGAATTCCGCGGTTTTGAAGGGCGGCGCGACCTTGTTCTTGACGATCTTCGCGCGCACGCGGTTGCCGACGTTTTCACCGCCGGACTTGACATATTCGATCCTACGCACGTCGATGCGCACGGACGCATAGAATTTCAGCGCGCGGCCGCCGGTCGTGGTCTCGCTCGGTCCATAGCCCATTGTGCCGATCTTTTCGCGCAGCTGGTTGATGAAGATGACGACGCAGTTGGTGCGGGAGACGATGCCGGCCAGCTTGCGCAGCGCCTGACTCATCAGACGCGCCTGCATGCCGACGAAGCTTTCGCCCATTTCGCCCTCGATCTCGGCACGCGGAACGAGCGCGGCGACGGAGTCGACGACGATGACGTCGATGGCGGTGGAGCGCACGAGAGCTTCACAGATCTCCAGCGCCTGCTCGCCGTTGTCCGGCTGCGAGACGAGGAGGTTGTCGGTATTGACGCCGAGCGCCTTGGCATAGACCGGGTCGAGTGCGTGCTCCGCGTCGATGAAGGCGGCTTCGCCGCCCTGTCTCTGCGCAGCTGCGACGATATGCAGCGCGAGCGTGGTCTTGCCGGAGGATTCCGGTCCGTAGATCTCAATGATCCTGCCTCTCGGGACGCCGCCGATGCCCAGCGCGATATCCAGGGAGATGGAACCTGTGGGGATGGCGGAGACGTTCATCTCCGGACGGTTGCCCAGACGCATGATCGCGCCCTTGCCGTAGGCTTTTTCGATGTGCGCAAGCGTCGTATCGATCGCTTTCTGTTTGTCCTCGGCGGACACGGCTGCCTCGAAACTTTGATTCTTTTTCTTTTCTGCCATTTTATTCACCTCATGCGATCCCGGCGCTTACGGCGCGGAGATACTTATTTAGATCCTCATAGGTTTTGATATCCGTATATTGGTTTTGCCGCAGGATCTGACACACGTCGAAGGACTGATAGGCGCCGTGCTCGAAAAGGATATGTCCGTCCTTCTTCAAGGAAGAGCGGAATCCTGCGCAGATCGCGCGGTAAAAGCTCAGGCCGTCCTGTCCGCCGTAGAGCGCGTCACCGGGCTCAAAGCCCGCGACGTCGACAGGCAGTGCGTTCATTTCCTCGGCGCTGATATAGGGCGGATTGCAGACGATCAGGTCGAACTGCCCGAGGGAAGCGGGCGGCGGCTCCATCGCGTCGAGACAGAGGGTTTGCGTTTTGTCCAGAAGAGAATACTTTTGGAGATTGCGGCGGCACACGCGAAGCGCCGCCATGGAAAGATCGGCGAACACACATTCGGTATCCGGCCGGTATTTCAGGATCGCGATGCCGATCGCTCCGGAGCCGCAGCACAGATCCAGAACGCGCGGCGCGGTCCTGTCTTTTATAAAGCCGAGGGCAGGCTCAATCAGCGTTTCGGTATCGGCGCGGGGGATGAGTACGTCGGCGTTGACCTCCAGCGTGATGCCGTAAAAGTCCCACTGTCCGATGATATAGGCGAGCGGTTCGCCGCGCAGACGGCGCTCCAGAAGCGCGTCAAGCTCCTGTTTCGTTTCGCTCGGCGCGTCCAGATGAAGAAGCATGGGGAGATCGCCCGCCTTGACGATCATGCCGGCCGCCTCGGAAGCGGCGGCGACGAGCTCGCGGCTCTCCAGATCCGGCATCGTCAGGTTCAGCGGCTTCAGCATGTCCCGCGTATAGCGCAGCGCTTCCTCGTAAGTCACCAGCGATCCTCTCCTTCTTTTTCCGGGATCACGCGCTCGAGCGCGGCGGCGGCGACTTCGATCATGCTGTCGTCCGGCTCAAAGGTCGTGAATTTCTGCATGAAAAGACCCGGCGCGCGCAGGATGCGCGTCAGTACGTTGTCATGCCGGCCGACGAGCATATTGAACTCATAGCTTAACGAGACGATCACAGGGAGCAGCGCGAGGCGCAGGACCACGCGGATCAGAGGATTCGACCATTTGACAAAGGAAAAAACAAGGATGGAGATGATCATCACGACGAAAAGGAAGCTTGTGCCGCAGCGCGGATGCGCTTTCGGGAATTTTCGCACGTTTTCCACGGTCAGAGGAAGATTATGCTCGTAGCAGTGGATGGTTTTATGTTCCGCGCCGTGATACATGAAGGTGCGGCGGATATCCTTCATATGGGAGATCGAGAAAAGGAAGCCGAAGAAGATCAGGATGCGGAACAGTCCCTCGACGAGGTTGCGCAGGAATCCGGAACCGATCCAGCGATCGAGAAGTCCGGCAAGCAGTGTCGGCAGGAGAATGAAGAGCACGATGGGGATGGCGCATCCGAAAAACAGCGCGATGCCCGTTGCGATTTCCGTCGCACGCTTCTTGCCGAGCTTGCGCGTCAGCCAGTCGTCGTCACCTTCGTCGATATCGTCAAAGGCGATCTCGCTGGAATAGGTGAGCGCCTTCATGCCGCCGGAAAGGGAATCGGCGAGGCGCACGACGCCGCGGATAAACGGCAGCGCGGCAAAGCCTTTGCGCGTTTCATAGCTTTCTTCTTTATAGACCAGCTCCCCGTCGGCGCGGCGTACGACCGTGCAGGTTTTGTTCGGACCGCGCATGAGGATCCCCTCGATCAGCGCCTGACCGCCGATGGTGGTGCGGAAAATGTTGTTGTCCTTCATGGAATGCCTTTCTTTGGATGTGTTCTAAGGTATTATACCATATCTTGTATTTTTCCACAAGAGGATAATCCATGAAAAATGATATTTTTCGAATAAATGTTCGTATATAAAATTCCGGACGCACAGATACTCCGTGCGTCCGGAAATATGGGGGAGGAAGGAAGTTATTCTACGATATCCTCTTCGACCTGCTCATACTGTTTCTGGATCTCTTCGATACCGGAAAGCATGGGCTTTACGTCCTTCTTGCCACGCAGGACGCGGTCCACGTAGTTGTTCGTGATCTTCAGCACGAGGCCGGAGAGGGAGACGACGCCGATCAGGTTCGGGATCATCATTAGGCCGTTGAAGGTGTCGGAGATATCCCAGGCAAGGGAGGAGGACATGAGCGCGCCGAGGGAGATGACGAGAACGAAGAAGACTTTGTAGATGATGGTCGATTTCGTTCCGAACAGATACTCCCATGCCTTGGTGCCGTAATGCGACCAGCCGAGGATCGTGGTAAAGGCGAAGAGGAAGACGGCGATAGCAACGAACATACTGCCTACGTTGACGCCGCCGAAGGAAAATATCGTGTCGAAAGCCTTGGCAAGCAGCGTCGCGTCGCCGGATGCGCCCGCGGCGAGAACGCCGGTTTCGAGGTCGATGACGCCGGAGGTCAGGATGACCAGCGCGGTCATCGTACAAACGACGATGGTGTCGGCGAAGACTTCAAAGATGCCCCACAGACCCTGACGGACAGGCTCCTTGACATTGGAGTTGGAGTGGACCATGACCGAGGAGCCGAGACCGGCTTCGTTGGAGAAAACGCCGCGCTTGAAGCCCCAGGTGATGACATTTTTAAAGACAAGACCGGTCACGCCGCCCCATGCAGCCTTGGGCGTGAAAGCCGTTGAGAAGATCGAGCCGAACGCGGCGCCGATATTGCGGATATTGATGCAGATGATGATAAGCGAACCGAGGATGAAGAGGACCACCATGAAGGGCACGATCTTCTCCGCGACGGCGGCGATGCGCTTGAGGCCGCCGAGGATGATGATGCCGACCAGAATCATGATGACCACGCCGATGAGAACCGCGTAAAGAGAGACGCCGCCGACAGCGACAGAGGTGAGAGACGGGATGGCAAAAGCGGATTCGATATTGGCGACGATCTTGTTGACCTGACCCATGTTGCCGATGCCGAAGGAGGCGAGGACGGCAAAGATCGAGAACAGGATCGCGAGGACGCGGCCGACCCATTTCAGGTTTTTATGTCCGCCGAGGCCGTCGGCCAGATAGTACATCGCGCCGCCGGACCATTCTCCGTCCTTGTTCCTGCGGCGGTAATAGATGCCGAGGACGTTTTCGGAATAGTTGGTCATCATGCCGAAGAAGGCCGCGATCCACATCCAGAACACCGCGCCTGCGCCGCCGGAAACAATGGCCGCGGATACGCCCGCGATGTTTCCGACGCCGATGGTGGCGGCAAGCGCCGTGCACAGCGCCTGGAACTGCGAGATGGAACGGCGGTCTTTGGCGTGCGCGGAGACGTCCTTGTTGAAGATGCTGCCGAGCGTCTGTTTCATCCAGTGTCCGATATGCGTGACCTGGAAGAACTTGGTGAGCACGGTCATGAGGATGCCGGTACCCAGAAGCAGGAACAGACCCAACTTGACCCATACGAAGGTATTGATCACGTCATTGACTTCTGCAAGG
>JAEEGL014681987.1_pt1 | contig 11080 bp, 9 predicted proteins | sample 9134231 | NCBI WGS metagenome assembly JAEEGL01 (sample SAMN16246548, study PRJNA631951) | gut metagenome | biome: gut microbiome; feature: rumen; material: fiber-attached | host: Bos | place: Iran: Karaj | collected 2018-10
GCTGACGCCTGACTCTTAGATGTAGCTATGGTGACATTGGCATCACCGTCAACTTCCCTGATTCCTCTATACATACGCTGAAGCATGGATTCATACTCGCCATCTTCAGTCTTAAATATTCTGATAAACTGCTTACTTCTTACATCATTTGACAAAGGCCAAAGACGTTTTCCGGATCCACCGGATAATAAAACTATATTCATAATTAACCCCTAATTTTTTCTAAAATAATATAGATATTAACCTTCTACATTATATCATCAATTACACTTCTAATTCTTTTCCTGAAAAATCATGTGGCTCAATCCCAATCCCAATACTCTTATGTCTTCTCCCATACCTAATTCAGCAGGAGATTTTGCATCCGGTAATTCAATACTAATCTCAATAATATTTCCGTTACCGGGATTAGCAAAATCGAATGACAGTTCATTACCGACATAATCATCTTCACTAAGAACCTCTTCGCCATTTGCACGGATAATAACATCTTGTGAACCATTAAATGCTCCACAAGCTATACTTCCACTTATAGTATTACAATCAGATGTGCTGTTAAATCTTATTGTAACCATCTTTTTATCCGTCCATGCTCCCCAGGACTCACCATTCGATACTCCGTTTATTACATAATCAGATGAATTGCCCTTTTCCGCATCAAAGTATATATCTGTTCCCAATGAATAATCCTTTGATTTTACAATTTGAAACTTTAAAGGGACAGAAATATATCGCAAATTTGAATCTAAATTGTTGATCTTATCTATAAGCCATCTGTTTGAATCGTTTTTTTCTCTATAATCTGTAAGCAACTGCTCTTTATTATCTTCTGTCGCCAGTATTTTTTTTACGTAACCGCCTTCCGTTTCAAATACAATCGGTAATCTCTCCGCATAATTATAAGCACCGTCTTCATGATTGACTCTACTGTTAAAAGTCGAAAACAGCGGATTATAAAGTCCAGGAAAACGATACAAAACCCACTCCGCAATGGGCGTCATACATGTATATGGCGCATTTAATGCACGATTAGGATTATATTTCATAACCACCGTACCGGTAACCAAAATCTCTGCCAAAAGTGCAGCGCAAAAAAACCTCTTTAATTTGAGAGTACCTGCGAGTTCATCAAAAAATAAAACAATTGCAAACAACAATAAAACTATTCCCCAAGAACTATATCTCGCAATTCCTGACATTCCGCAATTAATATGTACCATTATTGAGTACAGCATGACATTGATCAAAAAAGCAATAAACCATTCCGCATATTTAACATGTCTCTTTACCACCGCTACTATCAACAACAAAAAGCTTATCACCAAAACAATAGGATAGTACGGCAATATTCCGTAATTCAAATCAAACAAATATGCCAAAAATCTCTCTTTAGTAGATTCATTACCTTGCGTGAATCCGCTTAGAGATGCCGTCAGATTTATATGTCCAACATTATAGTAATTGTATATCATCGGTACAACACCAATAATATAGCAACAACCATATTTTATGGCATCAGGCAACTGTGTCTTAATGTAGCTAACCCATGTATCTTTTTCTTCCTTACGGTAAAGAACTCTTATTGCATAATCAATAATCATGATTATACCAATCGACATGATTGTAGGATTAAGCATTCCGGCAATAGAAACAAATACTGCCGCCCTTCTGTCCCACTTGTTATACCAACATACACAGGCAATAACCAGCATTGAAAAGATAAAGACTTCTGCCGACACCCATGAAATATAAAACACTATAGGGTTAATACTCAAAAACAATACCAATAATGCTTTCTTCTTTTCATCCACCTTCAGGTACTTGTATGCAAATATAATTGAAAACATCAAAAAGAACAGATTAGTATATGGAAACGTAAATATAGTTGGCAATTCAAACCAACTCAAAATCCATACAAAAGGAATACAGGCAATAGAATATGTAGGAAAATACCAAGGCATTTCTCCGTCTCCGGACCTTGAAAAATATCCCGAAAGCCCATAGTCATCGACATAAGACTCCCACTTAGGAAAGAGAGTTTTACATACCTCCAGATCTTCAGGTGATATTGTAAAATTATGATCATTAAAGATAGATGCAATCGGAAGGCAATAATCATCCCACTCTCCGACAGCTTCCGGTTCGTTAATAGAACAGATCATAAGTATCAATATACAATATACAATCAAAAAGCCCTTAATAACTGCATCCATCCTAACATCTTTTATTTTTTTCATAATTACACTTTTCCTCCCCGGAGCCAAATACTTAAATTCTAAAAACGTACAGAAGTAAAAATATGCATATAGCATACGCAATAACAAGGCTTATCAATGTCTTATTATGAACAATAACCTCAACCGGGTCCGCATCGGAATCACCTTCAATATCAAGGCTGTAACACATAAACAATATCAGGAAAAGAGGGACAGTCCAAATCATTCGGGGATTAGGCATCTCAATTGACCACAATGCATAAAAAATATTCACCAAAGAAACACAAACGTACATATTCTTATCAAGAAAACTCTCATTATAATATTTCAAAGATTCTCTCGTATCTGTCTGTGCTCTTAACTCGTTTCTACGCTTTCCTAATCCCATATATAGGCTTCCCGTTACAACAACTAAGTAAAGCCATTTAGAGATTGTCACTCCGGTTATAAGCCCGCCGTAAAAAACTCTGATAACAAAGCCCGAAGCCAAAATCACAACATCAATGATAGGCTTGTTCTTCAGTCCCATACTATATAATATATTCAATAGCAGATATCCCATTAGACAAGCTACTGCAATATAATTGCCAATCAGAAAAGAAATGCCGATTACAACAATAAATAAAATTGCAGCACATATAACCGCACTTCTTTTACTAACAGCCCCACTTGCCAAAGGCCTGAATTTCTTAGTTGAATGTTTTCTATCTTTTTCTATATCCCTATAATCATTGATAATATATACAACCGATGATAGAAATGAAAAAGCTATAAACCCCAGAAATGCATTCAGAATTCTTCTTTCTTCAAAAATTACTCCTCCAAAAAACATGGGCAAAAATACCAAAACGTTCTTAATATAATGTCTTACTCTCAATAGCTTCAGATACTGTCGCATTTTTATCCTCACAATATATCTATTTTTTATTCCCAAACAAATTCTACCGATTGAGGCATCTCATAATAATCCTTCATCCAATACTTAATATAATCTATGGTATATGGCATTCCACCCGAGTAACGATCGTTTTCCAGCTTCTTTAGCTCAATCTCCTGTACATCCTTACCATCTTTTATATCCTGTGAAGCTGCCTCCAGAACTTTCCTATCATATGTATATTCATCATAATTACTATAATATCCCTTTGTTACAGAGCATACATTTACAACAGATATAATGCCAAATACGGCAATGGCAGTCTTAACTATAATTCCATCATCAAATGAATCCACAAGAATTACAGCCGCAACATATCCCATAGGTATATAAAAAGGTATACATGTTCTTGGTGCCACTACGGGAGATACCACAAGCATAGCCTGTGTCGCCATCGCTCCAAGAAAAATATACAAACAATCAAACTTCTTTGTCTTAATTAAATAGAAAGCAATCTCTGCAACCAGACAGATAACAAATATTCCTTCCAAAAACAGAATATTCTTATGTACTCCATATAAGAACAGGCCGCCCAAGATACAATCCGTTAAAACAATCCACCTTTTTTTTAAGAGAACTTTTCCCAGTACACACAAAAGCACCACATACATAACCACACGCGCTCCGGCATCCTGATTGAAATTCGCCGAAAAAATCTTAGGAACATTGGTAAATAATTTTTGGATAATGGAAAGATTATAAAAATCCTGATTATCTCCGGCTCTAAGCCAATTCCCCGGCGCCGCCAAAAGAACTATGCTTCCAAGGATTCCGCATAAATATATCAGTATACTTTTTTTATCCTTAATAACAAATGCTTCCACAATCTTGCACAAAGAATAAACTATGACAAAAAACGCCACCTGCTCCTGCGAAAAGCCTGCACAAAACAGTAATATACCGCCTGCTATACTATATCTTCTTTTTATTTTTTTGCTTTTCAAAAAGAATACCGAATAGAAAAATGCCGCAAATGGCCATACGTAAATAGCTGACGCAGTATACCAAAACACTCCGTCAATAATTGCCGAAATACTTATGCTAAACCACGCAAAAAAGATCACAATCATTGCCGGCAAGTCATAATCATGTCTCTTACAACTTTTATAAATTGCAATATTGATCAAAAAGATGATAGTTGCCTGAAAGATCTGAATAAAGTTTTCCCCCAGCTTAAGCGCTATAGTAAAAAAAGAAAAGTAGAATACTCTTCCTCCCCAATTAAAATAATGCCAATTCATAAAACGCAGAAGATCCATGAGATTCCAATGCATTCCATGAGCATTTCCCTCATATCCATAAGTCAGACACGCATAGCCATAATCATCATGATACATAAAAACTGCCTGATGCTGAACTATTAAAAACAAAAAAAATAAAAAACTGACTATTAAAAAAATATCTTTCTTTTTATCCTTCATTACATTCCCCGCAATTCTTAGAATAACTACAACATTATACATTGAATGATTATGTTTTGCCAGCCGTTTTGATTATGGTATAGTATTATTCAGTATGAAAGATTGGGAGGAGGACCATAAGAAACATGGATAACTACAAAGATAACCTGGAACTGGATTTAAAAGACCTATTAAGACACATCATGACCTATTGGAAAATCATTGCAGCCTTTGCCGTTATTGGATGCATTCTCGGAAGCGCATTTTCTATGTTTTGCCCGCAAAAGCAGCTTGTAACAGCTAATCCGATAGACGAACTATCAAAAAAAGACAGACAGCAGGTTGAGACCGCTGTTGAAACATATCTCCTTTTTCAGAAAGTACATGAGATATATTCAGAAAAAATAGCAAAAGAGCTTGATGGCTTGAAAGCTGATAGCAATATGGATCAATCCAAATCAGAATCAATATATTATGAAGTATCCACATTAAGAACATCTGCAGAGGGATTGACAAGCAACACTTTATATTCCGCTCTAAACGCTGATCAAAAAGCAGCTTTTAATCAGATGATACCCCAAGGTATCTCAAAAATGGATTTCCTCGAAGATGCAGATAGTGACATTCCTTCCGTCAACACTACATCTCATAATCTCAACATTAAATATCCTATAATCGGTGTATTTGCCGGAATATTCCTTGTATGTATTATCGCAACACTGAAATATATATTATCTCCTACCCTTAAATCAGAAGATGACCTTCGCACAGCATTCAAGCTCCCTGTAGTAGGAACAATATCAGCAGGAAACGATGACGGACTTTCCGTCATCTGTAGCAGTATCACAGCAATCATAAAAGCAGGAAAAGCTCAGACCCTCAGCCTTGTGTCCTCTCTTCCCGGAACTGCAGATGATCATATAGCTAAAGCATCTGCATATCTCAAGGAAAAAGGCAACAACATTGAATCAATCAACAGTATCCTGTCCGATCCTGCAGCAATCGATCAAGTAGCAAATTCAGACGGCGTAATACTATTTGAAAGTATAGGTAAATCAACTTATGAAAATATACACAGAGAGCTTGAACTCTTAAACAACCTTGGCATTAATGTTGTCGGCGCAGTAGTCGCAAAAGAATAAAAAGAAACCTGCATCAGGGCATAAAACCCTAATGCAGTTTTTTATTTATCCAAAATATTTTTCTTCAAGCATCATGCACAAGCTGTGATAAACAGGTAAATGAAGCTCCTGTATCATATAAGTCTCGCTTTCGGGAACCCTTATCGTTACATCCGCAAACTCTCTAAGCTTTCCACCGTTATCTCCAGTTAACCCGATAACATTTATGTCCATGGCCTTTGCCACGACAACCGCATTCAGAATATTCTCACTGTTTCCGGAAGTTGAAATAGCCAGGAACGTATCACCTTTCCTTCCAAATCCCATGAGCTGCTGAGCAAATACGCCGTATCCATCTACGTCATTGATATAAGCTGTAGATAACGCCTCATGAGCAACAAGCGGAATAGCCATAAGTGACTTCTCCAGATTCTTCGCAAGACCTTCGCCGCGAACAGGATCTACCTCCAGTATCCTCTTTGCCAAAGTATCATCGATTGGGCGCGCAATCTTAAAGCGCTTCATCAATTCCCCTGCGATATGCTCGGAATCCGCAGCAGAACCACCGTTTCCTGCGATCATAAGTTTACCGTCATTATCATAAGTACCTTCAAGGATATTGTATGCCTTTACAATATCTTCTCTGCAAACCTCCAACTTTGGATATCTCATCACCAAAGAATCCAAATGTCTTTCTACTCTTTGTTCCATTACTTCACTTATCTCCTTCAATCAAATATCTTTCCACAAATTCAAGAAGATTATTGACACATGCATCGGCATTACAATCATTATGATCTGATATAATTGCTGTTTTGCAACCGGCATTCTTACCGGCAAGTACATCGTTGGCGCCATCGCCAATCATCCATGACTTTTCAAGGTCTATATTAAAATCTTCTGTTGCTTTCAATAACATTCCCGGCTTAGGTTTCCTGCATTCGCACTCAAACTTCAGCTCAGGAACTTCTCCGTCAAATCCCTTATCCGTATGATGCGGGCAATAATATAGCGCATCTATATAAGCTCCCTTCTCACCAAGGAGCGTTTCCATCTTATTGTGTATTTCTTCTAACTGAGCGTATGTAACCTCTCCCCTTGCTATAACAGGTTGATTGGTTGCAACTATAGCAAGATAGCCTGAATCGTTGATCTTGTGAATAGCTTCTATCACATCAGGCAGAAGCTCAAATTCATCAATATCCCTCAAGAAACCAACATATTTGTTAATAGTGCCGTCTCTATCCAGAAAAACAGCCTTTTGCTTATTCCTAAGATTTCTGGCTGAAACCAAGCCGGATACAAGATCCCCCGTAACCTGCTCAAACCTCTCAGGTGTTCCCATATCTTTGACATACTCGGGACTGTCATACGCAGCCACCTTCCCGGTCTTAACGAGCGGCTTTATAACCTGTCTGTCAAGGTCAACTTTATAGGTCTTACCGTCAACCTCAGTTCCTATGCTATCTATATCGATCTCTGCCTCAGCAAAAACCCTCGAATTAACGATATGCAATCCGGCATTTACTCTGTTCTTGTACCACTTAGGCCTTTCGTCTTCCTTACTTAGCCACTCACGCACTATTCCGTTTTCGGAAATGATAAGTCCGCTGTCATAAGGGTGCGAATTAGGATGTGTAAAAAGTGACACCAAGGCATGTTTGGACTTATGAAAATCAAGAAATCTATGAAAATCTATGTCAAACATCGAATCAGCATTAAGAAGCAAAAAGTCTTCATTTTCAGAAAACATTCCTTCTTGATACAGCTTAAATAACGCACCTGCATTACCCAAAGGCTTATCTTCAACAAAATACCTGATGCTCACGCCAAACTTACTACCATCACCAAAGTAGTCCATTATCTTATCTGCCATATGAGATACAGTCAGAATAAGATCCGTAAATCCCTGTTCCTTAAGACATTCAATCTCATGCAGCAATATAGGTTTACCTGAAATATTTATAAGTGGTTTGGGAATATCACCGGCTATAGATGCTATTCTTGTTCCTCTTCCACCCGCCATTATTATCGTCTTCATGCAATAACGCTCCTATCGGTAGGAATAAACGCTTCAGGCGTATAGTGAATAATTCTTGTTCCGCCATCTTCAAACTCAAACGGAATATACATAAGATTATCGAGCGCTTCCTTAACCTTATCCTGCTTATCTTTCTCAACATAAAACACAAAGAATCCACCGCCACCGGCTCCAAGGAGTTTTCCTCCCAAAGCTCCGGCCTCAATTCCCTTTTTATAGATCTCATCGATATGATCCGTCGTAACGGCAGAACCTGTTTTCCTCTTTAATTTCCAAGTATAATCAAGCAATCTGCCAAACTCATTAAGACTCACATTCTTATCCGTAAGTGCCTTCTCAGCCTCATCTACAAGTCCCAGCATTTCCAATAACTGACGCTCTTTTTCTTCCTTGTTTCCGCCGGAATTAGCCTTCTGAACCTCCGAAGAAAATCTCGTAAATCCGGTAAAAAACATCATCAGATTTCCATTTAATTCCTTTTTTCTCTCAGGAGAAATAATAATCGGATCAACCTCATAACCGTTGCTTCCAAAGCTTATCCTATTAAGTCCGCCGTATGCTGCCGCGATCTGATCCTGCCAGCCTCCCGCTTCCTTGCAGAGTACTCTCTCAAGATATATTGCATCATCAGCAAGCTTCTTCTTATCAACATACTTTCCTTTAAGTGCATAAAAAGCATTTAACATTCCAACCGCAAAAGAACTACTTGTTCCAAGTCCCGATCTGGCAGGAAGATCTGCCTCATAAGTAAGCCTGATCTCATGCATATCCAACATATCCATAGCATTTCGAATAGCAGGATGTTCAATCTTATCGATAGAATCCACTCTTTCCATTTTGGAATAAGCAAGTTCTGTAGAATAGTCAAAAAAAGGTGGCAAATGCCTTACATTTACGTAGCAATACTTATCAAACGTTGTTGATATTATCGCTCCTCCATGCTCCTTAAAAAAATCTTCCATATCTGTGCCGCCACCGAAAAACGACATTCTAAACGGTGTTTTTGATATAACCATGTTATATTTCCTTCCTTAAGTAATTTACAATATTTCTTTAAATAATCCTTTATAATACTCAAATGACATTAGTTCTCTAACTCTTTGCTTTGCATTATTGCCATATTTCTCTCTAAGCGCAGAGTCCTTGCCAAGCATTACAATAGCTTCAGCAAACTTCTCAACATTTCTATTCTCTACTTCAATACCTGTTACTCCATCCAAGTTCACGTAATTTACGCCACTACCCTCAATATTAAAAGTAACAGCCGGTAATCCAAAATACATTCCCTCGGCTAGTGCCAATCCAAAAGCCTCATTCTTGGTAATAGATGGAAAGCAAAAAATGTCAGATGCCACAAGAAGAGCTTTAAGATAATCGTTATCAACTCTTCCAAGAAAACTTATGTTATTAACACCTTCCGCTTCACTTTTTAACTTATCTGTCAGCGGACCTGTACCCGTTATAAAGAAACGGTAATTATCATTAAGCAAGCGAGCAGACTTGATCAAATACTCAAAGCCTTTATATTCAACATGCCTTCCAACAGAAAGACAAATTATCTTGTCTTTATTTTCTCTTCTGATCTCATTTGCCTTTTCTGTAATGCTATCAGTAATTTCAAGTCTCTTTTCATTAACACATGACGGTATAACAACGCACTTATCTCTAAATCTGCTAAGATATGAGCTACCATCTATATAATTGGGACTTGTAGATATAATCTTATAAGATCTATCAAGCAATCTCATGCTCATTCCATGAAACAATTTACCCAAAACCTTCTGCTTGATAATATCTGAATGCCAATAGACTATTATTTTCTCATTCTTACAAACACTAAGAAGCACTTCAGCCATATAAGGATTAGGCCAGTGCAGTAAAACATATTCAGGTTTCCACTCATTTAGAATCCTTTTTAAATTCCGGATAATGGATAACGAAATTGATTGAGAGGCTATTTTTGTGATGCAATCACACCTTATAATTTCAACGTCATCGATGTAATCTGTAACATTGCCTCTTACATGGTTGAAACAAATTACTTTATTATCATACCCTTCTATTTTTAGCGCTGTTACAGCATCTCTGGCAGTGTTTTCAATCCCACCAACATCAGGATAATAAAACTTTGATATATGCAGAATCTTTTTCATCTTTTCCTCATAAAGCCTAAATGATAAGCTTATTAGACAAATTTTTGGCTATTATATTATACATTGCTTAATATATAGGGGCAAGTTTATAGTACACCGCAAAAAGGTGTGGAACACCCACACCTCTTAATAATAAGCATCAGTGCAATAGCAGTGTATGCACTTTTTTGATTTTTCCGCCACCCTTTATTATATTATCAATTCCCCATGTAATAATATCTTAGGAAATTTATCAGAAAAATCACCCTTTTATAATCATATTACTCTTCAGCCCAGCTGTACGAACAAATTCAATCTCCAAAGGTCTAATCAAATTCATATCACAAAAATCTTTCTTGCATAAAAGATTAAGATTGTCTATACTTGCCCAAAAATCTCCCTTTGTAACTTTTACAATCTTCTGGAACCAACTCCACGGAAGCCAATGCAAAAAAGGAATAAACGTATGCATCTCAATCGGAAAATATCTATATGGTGTTGTAAGAAATACTTTCTTACCAATTCTCATACATTCATTCAAAAAGAACTCTTGATCACTCCTGCTACCAACATGCTCTAACACAGCCGAACAAAATATTGCATCGAACGTACTATCCTCAAACGGCAAAGGCTTCTTAGCTTCGTTAAAAACAAAATCTTTTAGTCCTAACTCAGACACAATATTACTGCAATCTTCTATACTACACACCGTTAACTGAGTTTTGTACGGATATAGCTTATCAAATATATTGGAATCAGCAAGCTTAGTATCCGGAGTAGCTCCAAGATCCAAAATCTCAGAATTTTTCGATGGTTTAACATATTCCATGCTAATAGGACTCATATCCCCAAAAATTCATTTATTTGGAATAATTCGCTTTATGATACTTTTTATTTTTCTTCTTATCACTTGTAAAAGTCCAAATCCACCATATTTTTTTGCTATTTTCTCAAAGTCTAATTTGGCATAATCTTTCCAAAATTTATTTCTTATCTTAGGGGAATCGAATGGTTTTATTAAAGGTGGTTGCATACTGTCTTCGATTCTTGTTTTATATACTTCTAATTTATTCTTAACTTCTTCAAATATTTTCCTGCCTATATTATCATTTATTAGGATCAAACTTACCCCTCTATCATCATCAAAATCAGGCGCAACATTTTCTATCCCCCAATAATCAGCTATAGTTATATTACCTGGATGAATTATAGCTTTGTATGGACATTTATAAC
>JAEEGL015039407.1_pt1 | contig 11080 bp, 20 predicted proteins | sample 9134231 | NCBI WGS metagenome assembly JAEEGL01 (sample SAMN16246548, study PRJNA631951) | gut metagenome | biome: gut microbiome; feature: rumen; material: fiber-attached | host: Bos | place: Iran: Karaj | collected 2018-10
CTACCAACTTACAATATAATTATATCATAAAACAACTCACGTGTCAATACTATTTTATTAGGTTTTTGATTAAATCTTGGCACACAGCTTTAATTTTATTATTTTCGAAATATACGTTACCAAGTTTATAGTTTTTTACAAAATTACGCCAACTATTATACTCTTTAGCTATTGAGAAAAACATTGTATTTGGAGTATGATCTTCTAACGTGCAAGAGAAACATATTTTAGAATCGTGATCCATTGACACAAAGAATTTACCTACATTATAATCAAGCCATACACCATATGTCTGATCTTTATATTTAAAACTAAAAGAACATTTAGCGTTACCAGTTTTCTTTTCGATAAAGTTTTTATTATCTAATCTAAATTGATTATCAATAGCATAGGATTCATAATCTGTTCCAGCTACAAGTTTTCCAAATTTAGTTTCACGTTTAGCTTGACGATAAGCTTCGTTTTTCATATATTGAACTAAAATAAGACCGTCTTTATAAGTTCTTATATCATTATTATAAGGTAAATCTATATTAAAGAATAGAAAATAAGGATTAACTAAAGTAACTGAATTAGCTAGCATAAATATTTTAACATCACGCATACGAGCTACAGTTTCAATTAATCCAAGAAAATTTTCTACTTCATTTGGCAAGTAATGTTGTTGACCTTTTTCAATGATAAACTCATCGAATATTATATATTTAACTTTCGAAAAGTTAGTTCCTTTAAGAGCTTGAGCTGTAGATAAGCTCATAGCATAACCTACTGGAACATCATCTAAAAAGAAAGTATTTCCTTTTGTATATAAAGTATGATCTTTGAATTCATTATTTTCTTTTAATGCTTCAAAGAATTTAGGAACGCTTTTACGAAGTTCTGTTTTATATCTTCTGATATAAGCAAACTCTTCACCATTTTGAATAGCTTTCTTAACCACCATTTTACTAGCTCCGTAAGTTTTACCAACTCCACGTTCACCAATTAAAAAATTAAGGAAAGCGTTATACGTCAATATTCTAGAATAATCATAATATAGTTTACTAGAATCTGAACTCATTGTATTACGCCTCCTTAAATAATAGGTGATAGTATAAAATATCAAAGCACTCGACCAAGAGAAATAATACATAACACGCTCTTCACGTTGGTTAAAGTTACATATTACACTTTAATTTAAATCTTATATATCACATCTTTATTATACCATACTTTACATAAAAAGACAATTATAAAATATTTTAAAAAATTTTTAATATTTTTATTGACATCTTAAAATATTAATGATAAGATTATATCATAAAGGAGGGAAGATAATGAAAAAATACAAATTAAGAAATTGGGTAAAGGTAGTTCTTGTCTATATATTAATAATAGTAATAACATATCTTATAGCACTTCGAATTGATTATTTAACAAATTTAGGTTATTAAAATGTATAGTAAAGAATATATAGAATTATTAGAACTATTAAAGAAATTAAAAGAGCAACTAGAAGAAGACATAATATTACAAGATTATTATTATTTTATAGAACCATTAGGAATTAAGGAGAAAATTTATGAAAGATGAAACGAAAGAAATATTAGATATAACATTAGAATATCTTAAAAGAATTGATGAAACAAGAAATATTAAAGTATTAACAATAAATGAAACAAAAATTTTATTAGATCATATAACTAATTTACAAGAAGAAAATGAAAAGTTAAAGAATTTTAAAAATTTTTATAGAGAAAAATTTATAAGTAATTTTTGTGCAAAAAATAGAGCAATAAAGTATATAAAAGAAAATTGCATTGATGATGAATTTTATATTAATTTAACGAATAAAGAAAAACATATAATTCAAGCTTTAGACATATTACAAGGAGAATATAAAGATGAATGAAGAAAGACTTATGAAAACTCCAGAAGAAGTAAGAAAATGGGCAGTAGAGCTATTACAAATGCCAAAAGAAGATTTATTAACAAATTATATGTTTATGAAACAGAAAATAGAACAATTAAAAGAAGAAAGAAAAACATTATATAAATATACACCAGAAAAAGGATTTAGATTAGTAGGCGATGATAATGAATAAACCAAGTAAATGTAAAAACTGCCAATGGTATGGTAAACCATATTGGAGTATTATAAATCCTTGTGATAGTTGTCCTAATGAAAATGATTATAAAACAATAATCACAATAGATGGAGAACCAGTATTTAAAGAAGCATTGACAGAAGAAGAAATAAAAAAAAGCAAAGACAAATAAATCAATATTTGAAATTACAATAGAAGAAAAAGACAAAGAAATAGAAAGATTAAATAATATAATAAATGAATTAGAAAAATGGGCAAAAGAAGAACTGGAACAACCAAATTGGGCAAGTTGTGGAGCAAGATGTATGCTAGATAAATTAAAAGAATTGAAAGAGAGTAAATAATGAAGAAAATATATTTAGTTTTATATAATAAAATAAGTAAAAAGCAATTTACAAAGTATTTTAATACAGAATATGAAAAAGACAAATTTAAAAGAAAGTTGAAATTTTCAAAAAATTTAATTATAATAGAAGATAGCCAAGATATCTATTTTCTAGATTAGGAGAAAGAATATGATAAGAATAAAAGATTATGTTATTAATTTAAAAGAAATAAAATATTTATCATTTAATAAAATCAATAAAGAATTAATAGTTTGTTTCATAAATGGAACTATATTAATTATTGAGGAAATAAACGAAAAAATATATGACGACATATGTTATGAGTTATATTATATAAAAATATAGGAGAAATTATGAGAGATAACGATAAAGAAAAGATAATAAAAATAATATTAGAACATTTAAGAAATATAAAAGAAACTAAAAATAATCATTTAGATCTAGCTGATGAATTTAGTTACCATAAAGAACGTTTCTTAATTGAAAAAGAAAAAGAAAATCTACTTTGGGAAATACTAGAACAAATCGATAATATTTAAAATAGTGCTATTTAGTAAATAGCACGCTACTTACTAGACACTTCTTTCTATTATATAGTGTAGCCACTATTCTTTATTCTATTATTAAGTATTAAAATTGTTATAAATTTAAAATTTTTTGGTTTTTCATTAGTTTAGTAGGTAGCGTGGTATTTATTAATACCAGAGAGGAGTGATAGAACGCTATGCCAACTGGAGCTGTTTATATAAATTCTTTATATAGTGAAAGAAAATTAATAGCTCGAAAAAATTTTGATTCTAAAGAAGAATTTGCAAATTTCATTTATAACTATCTGAATGAAAATAGCAAAGACGAATATGGAATCGTATCATTTGATTATGAAATAGACAACGAGATTATTTACACAGAAGATCTACAAGAGATCTAAAAGGCATTTATTACCTCCAATAAATGAATGCAAAAATAAAAATATTATAAGAAAAGAGGATTTAAAATGAAAGATAAAATTATTGAAGAAGAAAAAAACGAAGTTATGGTAAAAGATTTTGGAGAATATAATGTAAATAGAGTTGGTAAAAGTAACCAACAAGTATTTACATCAATTAAAGATCCAAAGAAAATATTTAATTTAGACAACAATTGCGATTTTAAATTAAACGATTGTAAAGGAGAAACTTTAAGAGTTAAAGATGTATTAGTAAAAATTATTGAAACACCACTTGACGAACCTAAAGTAAATGATGAAACTGGAGAAATTATTGATTCAGAATATAAGAAAATAACTATATTAATTGACGATCAAGGAAAATCTTATGTAACAGCAAGTAAAATGTTTACAAATCAAATATTAAGATATATTCAAATGTTTGGACTTGAATCTATAACTAAAGACGGATTAGAAATTAAAATCATAGAAAGACCAGTAAAAAATTCTTCAAATAAGGCATTAGGATTTGAGTTAGCTTAAGAGCTAGCTCTTATTCTTTAAATGGTGAAATTATGAAAACATATTATGGTTCATATACTGATATTATGGAAAGTGATATAATAGCTATATTTGGAAATTATAAATATTATTTCACAACTAATTTTAATAAATCTAAATTTATTGAAAATGTAGAATATTATACTAGGTTAGAAGAGGTAAAAATAACTAATCGTTATGGAATAGAAATTGACTTACAAGATTATTTAGCTATATGGTATTATAAAAAAGTTCAAAAAAGAGGGTTTAGGGTTGAAAAATTAGAAAATAGAAAAAAGATAAATAATTTTAAATTTGAAATATTTAATAAATATGAATAGTAGGTGATAATATGGCACAAAATTTAATAAAATGGACTAAGCGTGATTATAATAGATTACGTTATGCTGTTAAAAAGTTTAATAATACTATTCTAAAATTAGAAAATATAGATAATAAAAGTTATTTACCAAACATAAAAAATTATGTTGATGTTAAAAAACGCATAGTTTCACGAAACGAACTTAATCGTGTATTAAAAGAATTAAAAGGTTTTACAGAAGAGACAGCCGTTAAAGTAACTACACCGGGAGGGCAAGAGCTTTCTCGTTGGGAATATAAACAATTAAGAAGAGCAAGACAAAGAGCTTTAAATAATCTAGCAAAGGAAGAGGGACAAATAGTTCTAGGACAACGTTCAATTGGAATGGGAGACGAACGTTTAAGAGAAATAGAAGCTACAAGAAAATCTTTAGAAAAACTAGATATTAAAAAAGGTGATGAATTTAATCGAATTGCTAAAAGATTAGAGTTTGTAGGTAGAAAAGATTATAAACTAGCTCAAGATCTTATGTTTAGAGATAATTTCTATAAAGCTTTAGAAGAACTTAAAGATTATGAAAATTATGATTTATTAGTTAAACATTTATCAAAAATAAAAAATCCAACTAAATTTTATGAATATGTAAGAGATAATTCTACGATTCTATCTGATATCTTTAAATGGTATAAAGACGAACAAGGTTCTCTTATTTATGGAGGATTTGCTTCTAATCAAGAAGCTTTTAACACAGCACTTGAAAAAGATTTTGGAATAGATATTCCAATTGAGTAAATATACAGCTGATTTTGAAACTTGCACTTGGTTAGAAGATGAAACTTTCGTTTGGGCTTATGCTGTATGTGATATAGAAGATAACTCAAAAATAGAAATAGGAAATAATATAGAGGATTTCATAAAATGGTGCGAAGAAGCCAAGAATCCTACTGTGTATTTTCATAACCTAAAATTTGACGGAGAATTTATCATATATTATTTACTCAAAAATGGTTTCACTTGGATTAATGATAAAAAAGATAAAAAAGATAAAACATTTGTTACATTAATATCTGATATGGGAATGTTTTACACAATAGAAGTATATTTTAAAGTAGGAAATAAACAAGTTAAAAAGGTAACATTTATTGATTCTTTAAAAATACTAAATATGAGTGTTGATATGATAGCCAAAACTTTTGGCTTATCAATATCAAAATTAAAAATAGATTATAACGAGCCAAGAGAAAAAGGACATATCTTAACTGATGAAGAGAAAGACTATATTAAAAATGATGTTTTAATAGTAGCTCAAGCGTTAAAAGTTATGTTTGATGAAAATTTAACTAAAATGACTATAGGTTCGAATGCTTTAAATGATTATAAAGATATAATCACACAGAATAAATTTAAACATTTATTTACACCTATTTCCTATGAAATAGATGAAGATTTAAGAAAAGCTTACAAAGGAGGTTTTACTTATCTTAATCCAATATATAAAGAAAAAGATGTTGGATCTGGAGTAGTACTTGATGTAAATAGTTTATATCCTAGCGTTATGTATGATAAGCCTATGCCTTTTGGTGAGCCTTTTTTCTATCAAGGAAAATACGAGGAAGATAAGGTATATAACTTATATATACAAATGATAACGTGTTCTTTTGAAATAAAAGAAAATAAAATTCCTACTATACAAATTAAACGTAGTCATTTTATTGAAAATGAATATCTAACAAGTTCAAATAATGAAATCGTATGTTTAGTATTAACTAACATTGATTTAAAATTATTTCTAGAACAATATAACGTATATGATCTTGAATATATTTGTGGTTGGAAATTTAGAAGTTTAACTGGAGTATTTACTAAATATATAGATAAATGGATTACACGAAAAATAGAAGCAACTAAAAGTGGAAATAAAGGAATGAGAACACTTGCTAAATTAATGCTTAACTCCTTATATGGAAAATTTGCTACAAGCCAAGACGTTCAAAGTAAAATTCCATATTTAGGAGATGATGACATCATTCATTATGAATATAGTGAGAAATCAAGGAAAAAAGGACTTTATATTCCAATTGGTTGTTTTATAACAGCTTATGCTAGAGAAAAAACTATAAGAACTAGTCAAGCTATTAAAGATTATTCTATAGAAAAGTATGGAAAAGATTTATATATTTATTCTGATACAGATTCAATACATACTCTACTTCCAATAGAAGAGTTAACACAATTTTGTGATATAGATGATGTAAGACTAGGAGCTTGGAAACACGAAGCAAGTTTTACGAAAGCTAGATTCGTAAGACAAAAATGTTATCTTGAAGAAATAGATAACGAAGTAAAAATAACTTGTGCTGGAATGCCAAAGAGTTGTTATCAATTTGTTGAATGGGAGAAATTCAAACAAGGTTTCACGTGTGGTGGAAAGTTAACATTTAAACACATTAGAGGTGGAGTAAAATTAGTTGAAACTGATTTTACTATAAAGCACGATAAAGATTTAATAAAGAATATTAGAGGATTTTAAGGAGATAATATGAAAAGAAAAAAGTTTAATACAAATAAAGATTTTTTCGAATGGTATCAAACTAATTTAGAAAAAATTATGAATGTTCGAGTAGAACTTAAAAAAGATTTAATTAATGTATATTATGATAAAAAAGTATGATATAATATAATCAAAGGAGGTTATCACTTATGACTGATTTAATAACTTTGATTACAAACAATGGAATAGGAGTTGTTTGTGTAGCATATTTAATATATTTTCAAGCAACTACTATGAAGACTATGCAAGAAACTTTAAATGCTATAAACAATAGACTTGCAAGCATAGAAGATAAAATAGGAACTAAAAAGAAATAATGTATTCTTGGGAAATTGATAATTTAATCAAATTAAGAAACTATTTAATAGAGGTTCAAGATTTTATTAATATTACTAGCACATCACCTCAAATAAGTATGATGTGCTATAATTCTTTTGAAGATAAATATTATATAAAAACTAAAGATAAATACGAATGGTATTTTAAAGTAAGGAGTTGAAAAAAATGAGTAAAGGAATAGACATATCTAGTTATGAGGCTGGATTAAAATTAGATAAAACTATAGGTTTCGTTATTCTTCGTGGTGGTTTTACTGGTTATGGAGGAGACGGAACTACAAAATATAAAGACACATCTTTTGAAGACTTTTACAAACAAGCTAAAAATTTAGGAATACCAACTGGAGCATACTGGTTTAGTTGTGCTAATAATTATGATAAAGGAAAAAGTGAAGCAGAGTATTTCTATAACAATTGCTTAAAAGGAAAGAAATTCGAGTTTCCAGTATATATTGACGTAGAAGACGATCATCATCAAGCTGGAAATAAACAAGGTGTAACTCAAGCTATTAAAGGTTTCTGTGATTATTTAGAATCTAGAGGTTATTATGTTGGAATATATGGTTCTGATATTGCTACTTTTCAAGATAAAGTTAATTTAAATGAGATATGTTCTTATGATAAATGGGTTGCACGTTATGGAAAAGCTCCTCAATATGTTAAAACATATCAAGTATGGCAATATTCTGAATCTGGAAAATATAATGGTTTCACAGTTGACTTAAACGAATGCTACTATGATTATCCTACTTTAATTAAAGAAAAAGGGTTCAATGGTTATGGTAGTGTTGAATATAAAAAAGGTGATTCTAACGAAACTATAGAAAAAGTAGATGAATATCTAGCTAATAAAGTAAAAGGAAATTATTTTGGAGATTATACAGAAGTTACACTTAACTTATTTAAAAAACAAAATAATCTTCCAGAAGACGGAATCATAGACGATAAAGTATTAGATTTAATGGGAATCGAACATTAATGAGTTGGGTTGCAAGAGACGGCTATTTAACACAAGCCGAAATGGAAAATAATGCTGATATCATTATTGCTTATTATCGTTCTATAGGCCTCCCAGATGAAACAATAGCTGGAATACTTGGAAATATGCAAGCTGAATCTACTCTATCACCAATTTTAAATGAAGTTGGTGGAACTGGTTATGGTTTAGTTCAATGGACTCCAAAAAGTGTTTTAATAGACCACGCTAATATATTAAGTTTAACACCTTATGAAAGTGGAGATAATCAAATAAGAATAGTAATAGCTGAAACAAGAGGTATTCCAAATAGTGTTCGTGAATGGTACACTACAAGTGGATTTATATCAAATTATTATAATAGTGGAGCAACTTCTGATATGATAGGAATTACTGGAAGTGATTTTCTAGCTAACACTATGAATTGGACTCCAGAAAAACTAGCTATAATGTTTATGGCTGGTTACGAACGTCCAAGTTACGATCCAAATATTAATCATTATCAAAATAGAATGACCTATGCTAGGAACTGGTATATTTATATGGGAGGAACTCCACCTACTCCAACTATCACTGGAGGTAGTAAATTCAAGTGGGTATTATATGCTAATAAATTAAGAGATAATTATTGAAAAAATATAAAAAATATTGTATAATGGAGGTGAAAATAGTATGGAACAAGATTTAGAAAAAATCACTAAAAGCATACAGAAAAAACTTGACAAAGACTCTGCTAGTAAAATATCTGATGATATAGCTAGCATAATAACAATTAAAGCAAATTATGAAAAACAAAATAAAGCAAATGAAGAAGAGATTCTTAAATTAAAAGAAGATAAAGAAGTTTTAATTCAAGCTAACGGAAATTTATTACAGCAAGTATCAATGGCTAATGAAGAAGTTCTAAATCCTAAAAAGGAAAAAGAAGAGAAAAAAGAGCCAGCAAAGAATTTTGATTTTTCAAAAATGTTTGATGAAAAAGGAAATTTTATAAAGTAGGTGATATTAATGGCTTGTAAAAAAGGTGGAAAAAGAAAATAAAATAAGCTACTCTTATGAGTAGCAACTAGGAACTAATATTTCTATCTTGTTATTGGTTTCTAGTTGGTGCTTATAAAGTACCTAATGAGCTTATGAGCGAACGTCAGTTTTCTTTTATGCTCTGTTTTTAGAATTGCTACCTTTATAGGTAGCACATAGAGTAGATATTAAGCTTGTTGTATCCTTTCTATCTATTCTATGTGGTGCTTATAAAAGTGCTAAATAAAAAAGGAGGGAAAATTTATGAATCCATCTCAAGGATTAGTTACTTCTTTAAACGCTTTAAGAGAAATGAGCGTTGAAAGTGGTAGTGTTTATCATCAATATGTCCCAATTGTTGATTCAAACACAGATATTGGTTCATTTGGAACACCAATATTAAACAATACTCCAGTTATGAATGAATTTATGTCAATGCTTGTTAACAGAATCGTTTATACTCAATTCTTAAATAAGTATTTCAGAAATCCTCTACAAGTATTAGAGGGAGACAGAATACCTTTAGGTTATGCAGGACAAGAAATCTACATAAATCCAGCTAAAGGTCGTCAATATAACGTAAATGATTTCGCTGGTTTATTACAAAAATATGAAGCTGATGTTAAAGTTCAATATACTTCAGTTAATATGGACTTACAATATCCAGTAACTGTTAGTAGACATAAACTAAAACAAGCGTTCGTATCTTGGGACTCTTTAGATCAATTCATATCTGAATTATCTAACTCACTTTATAATGGAGCTTATATTGATGAATATCAATTCTCTAAAGGACTTGTTTCAAGTGCTTTCAAATCAAATCAAGCTCAATACATTAAAGTTACTTCACCTACTACAGAAGCAACTGGAAAAGCTTTCGTAAAAACTTTAAGAACAGCATTCTTAAATATGAAAACTCCTAGTTCTTCATTTAATGCTTGGGCTAAAGTTGGTGGTTACGGAAGAGAAATAATTACTTGGAGTAATCCAGAAGACATCGTATTCTTAATTAGAAATGATGTTCTAGCTAACGTTGATGTTGATGTTTTATCTGTAGCATTTAATATGGATAAAGCTACTTTACTTGGAAATATAATTCCAGTAGATAACTTCGATATTTATGCTGATGACGGAACTAAAGCATATGACGGAAGCAATATTTTAGGATTTATTGGAGACAAATCTTGGTTTAGAATTAAACGTCAAGATATGTATTTAGATGAATTCTACAATGCTAATAATAGAACTTGGCAATATTATCTTAACGTAACAAAGATGTATAATTATTCATTATTTGCTAATGGATTAGTAATTGCTACTGATGATCCAGATGTTGATGTTACATCAATGGAATTCGTTGAAACTGGAACAGTTTCATCACCAGTAGAAGTAACTGTTGGAGCTACTAAAACTCTACATATCAAAACTACACCATTTAGTGCAAATGAAACTATAACTTATACTTCTAGTGATTCTACAGAAGTTTCTGTTGAAGCTGGAACTGATAATAAGACTTGTGTAATAACTGGTGTTAAAGCTGGAACTGGTAACTATATTACAGCTTCTACAACTGGTGGAGCAAGTGCTACAATTTATGTTGATACAGTAGCTGCTTCTTAATATTACCTATAAAGGGGTAAAGGGAAATCCCTTACCTCTTTAATTGTTTAAAAAGGAGGAATAAATAATGGTAGTTACACCAAATACAAATATTACATTATTAAAAACTCCATTTGAGCTAGATTCCTTGAATCAATTAACTTTTGCTTCAAAGACAGCTCAATATAATTATTTTAATTCTTTACCGAAACTAACTTATGATAATGCAACTTATCAAAGAAAAGACGGAGTTATAGCTTTTCCTACATCACCAACTGGTGTTACGTATGAAGATTTAATACAATATAATTATTGTATGTATCAAAACGAAAGCTATGACGACAAATGGTTCTATGCTTATATAACTAAAGTTAC
>JAEEGL015570937.1_pt1 | contig 11080 bp, 8 predicted proteins | sample 9134231 | NCBI WGS metagenome assembly JAEEGL01 (sample SAMN16246548, study PRJNA631951) | gut metagenome | biome: gut microbiome; feature: rumen; material: fiber-attached | host: Bos | place: Iran: Karaj | collected 2018-10
ACATCTAATGATGCCATAACAATAACAAGTGGAACCATATAATAATACATTCCATATGTATTGTCAATTAATCCATAAATATCAACTAAGAAATAACCTATAGTCATTGCTAAAGCAAAGGCTAAATCCTTTTTATATAATTGCTTATATTTTTCAAATAAATGGAAGATTAATGCTAATAGTCCGACGATACCACCCATTACAATAGTTTCGAAGAATGTTGAATGATATACAAGGTAAACAACCTGACTAGTACCGTTATACCATTGTCCTTCTATTTCACTTATAATACCACTACCAAAAGTCATATTAACAAAATTCTTTGTCCATAATGCCATTGCTTTTTCATATAAGCAAATTCTTCCGGTATCTCCTAATCCATCTGCAAAGATTTTATCCTTAATACTGATGACAAAATCAATAACATTATATTTCATACTTATTACTGCTAAAGCAAGGGAAATAATAAATACAAAGGATGCTAAATATAGCAATCTATTCTTGGAGAATTTTATTAACAACATTGCTAATAATCCAGCTTCAATTAATCCAAAAAATAATGTTGCTCTAGATGTTGTTAATACTATACCAAATAATGATATACCAATTAGCATCATATTAAACAATGAGAAAACAGTATTTTTTGATTTCATTAATAAATAAAATGTAAAAGGCATTGAAAAGCATAGCATTATACCTGCCTCATTACATATACCCCAACCAACATTATATGATATAGTTAATATACTTTTATCGGGATTTTCTAAATGTAGCTGAAATACCTTTGTTATACATTCTAGACTAATTAATAATGATAATAGGCTAATTGTAAATATCATCATCCTTGTATTCTTTACCTTAAGATTAATGATAAATACAAAGAATACAAATAGATAAAGAAACCAAGTTAGATAAATTGCATATAGCATTTTATCTCTATCTTCTACTATTGCCTCATTCCAAAATATTGGGACAAAGCAAATAATAGATAATGCTAAAATACCTATAAAGGATTTACCTTTTTTAAATGATTTAATCTTAAAATTATAAATTGTATATAAAACTATAATAAATATAAATAAACCAGCATATAGTGCAATTTCCATAGGAAATTCTCCAGGCTCAAATCCCCCGTTATATGAAAATATAATACAAAGGCTAGCTGGTATTATATATTTAAAATCATTAAATATAAATAACAAGATAATTGATAATAAGCAAATCAAGAATCCAGAATAGCTATATGAAAAATACCATCCTAAAAAGGATACACCAATAAACAATAAAACGATTAAAAATTCAAATAACCATTTATTATTCAGTTTGTAAAAAATATCCTTCTTAAATAAATCTATCATGATATTCTCCTAACAACTAAATCTTTATTCCTACTAACTACATAATGATTCTTAAATCATTTATAGTAAAATTACTTTTTTGATCGTTTTAATATTACAAATACTCCATTAAACATTCTAAAAATCATTTTATCCTTAATTAATAGTAAAATTATAATATATATAAACGCACCGATTCCTACTAAAATAAATGAATTAATTATTGAGGAATCAAATACATACTTTCCTAATAAGAAAACAGACACAAACATTATAGAACCAACAAGAACATATTTAATAAATGGTATTAGCATACCCTTATAATTAAATACCCTTCTTAAATAAACCATTTGGAATAACAATATCATTGTTTCAGCAATAACTGATGCAATTGCAGCTCCAACTGCGCCATAAAATCTAATCAATATTAAATTTAATATTAAGTTAATAATTGCGCCAAATAATACTGAAAATGTATAAATATTATCTTTTCCAGCTGGCAATAGATATTGATTACCAAATACATTATTTAATCCAATAGCTAATATTAATGGTGAAAAAATCATTATTAATAATGGAACATCATCATAGCCATCTCCAAAGAACCATGGAGAGAAATTTTGTGCTGTTGCCATCAAGCCAAACATAATTGGAACACCTAAGAATAAAACAAAATTAATCGCATTAAATATATTTTCTTTTACTCTTTCATAATTCTTAGCTTTAAAATAGTAAGAATTCTTTGGAACCATTACAGTACCCAAGGATGTTAAGACTGTTAAAGCCATTTTTACAATCTTTTCTGATTGTTCATAATAACCATTTTGAATATCAGAATTCTTAACAATCTTTTCAGTTCCATCAGTTAATATCTTGGTAGTTTCTCCATCAACTAATAAACCAATTAAAGTTCTATCTAGCATTGTATATACTGATACTGCAATTGTAGGTATAAATAATCGAAGTGAAGGTATAAAATGCTTAAATACATTAAGCTCCTTAATTTTTACTTTAACCAGCATTCTATGTGCTAAAAACCACATACATAAGTTAGAACCAAGCAAAATACCACAATTACATAATGTATAAATCCAAACATCATCTTCATCCTTTACAAAAATGAAAATTGCGGCTATACCTAAAATTTTAACTAATACATTTATAATTGCGATTGTTCTAAATTCTTCGTTACCCTGATACAAATAAGCAATATCTATCATCGTCGCGACTATATTGATATTGAATATAATCATCAATAGCTTATATTCACCATATAAGCCAGTGAAAATGAGCACATTATTAACAATTAGTGCAAGTACAACAGTAAACATTCTACAAAGCAATATTTCCCAGAATACTCTACTTTGCATATGCTTATCATTTTGATATCTTGCAATTTCTCTTTGGGCATAATAACCAAATCCAAATGTACCAAATAAAACAAAATATGAAATTATAGAATATGTAAAGGAATATTCTCCTACTCCATTACTTCCTAATACTCTTGAGATATAAGGTGTAACAACAAGAGGTACAATTAAGGCTACTACCTGATAAATCATATTATACATATAATTTTTCGTAGCACTTTTTTCCTTTACCTCAGTTCCTTTTGAAGAATCCTTAGGAGAATCCATATTCATTTCTTCTAGCTCATTATTCGATTTTTCTTCTAAAGATTCTTTTTCTTCCATACTATATTTCCTTTAAAAATTCTAGGGCAGCTAAAATTACCTTATCCATATCATAGTACTTGTATTGACCAAGTCTACCACCAAAATGAACATTAGATAATTTATCTGCGTCATTCTTATATTTTAAATATAATTCATTATTCTTATCATTATTTACTGGATAATAAGGCTCATCACCTAATTTCCAAGTTGTTGAATATTCCTTTGATATAACAGTCTTTGGTGATGTTGTATCAAATTCAAAATGCTTATGCTCAATTATACGAGTATAAGGTACTTCATACTCTGTATAATTAACAACCGCATTTCCTTGATGATTTGATTCATATAATATTTCAGTTTCAAATCTTACAGTTCTATATTCAAGTGTTCCATATTTATATTCAAAATATTCATCAATTGGACCAGTATAGATAATATTCTTTGCAATTGATTCAAATTCCTTTCTATTATCAAAGAAATTTGTATTTAATCTAACCTCAATACCATCTAGCATCTTTTCAATTATTTTAGTATATCCACCAATTGGAATACCTTGATATCTATCATTAAAATAATTATTATCAAATGTAAATCTTACAGGTAATCTTTTAATAATAAATGGAGGCAATTCAGTACATAGTCTACCCCACTGCTTAGCAGTATAGCCCTTAATTAGCTTTTCATAAATAGTAGGACCTACTAAATTAATAGCCTGTTCTTCTAGATTTTTAGGCTCATCAATATGATATTTTGCCTTTTCTTCTTCAATTCTTTTCTTTACATCTTCTGGTGTAAAGCAGTCTGGCCACATTTTAGTAAATGTATTCATATTGAATGGTAAATTATATAATTCATTTTTATATCTAGCCACAGGTGAATTAATATAATTATTGAATTCAGCGAATCTATTTATATATTCCCAAACTTCTTTATTAGATGTATGGAATATATGAGCACCATATTTATGAACATTTATACCTTCAATATTTTCAGTATAAATATTTCCTGCTATATTAGGTCTTTTATCTATTACTAAGCATTTATAGCCCTTCTTATTTAATTCATAAGCACATATTGATCCATATAATCCTGAACCAACAATTAAATAATCATACATCTGTGCCACCCCTTTATTTCTTTAAATCATTCTCCATTAAATCTAAAACATATTTAGTAAATAAACCTTTAGATACCTTAGCCTGAATCTTTTTAACATTTTCCTTTAATGTCTTATACTGATTCTCATCAATTTTATTTAATTCATTATCAATATCTGCTAAGGAATCAATAACAATTCCTATATTGTTCTTTTTTACAAAATCAGATATTGCTGACTGTGACCAGCAAATAACTGGAATTCCACTAGTGATATATAATGACATTTTATGTGGGTTATTAAATTTAGTATAATAACCAAGCTTACCGGTACATGTATTTATATCTAAGCTATCCCAGATCAAACCATATGAGGCATTTAGCTTATAAGGAACCTCATCTGGCTTAAAGCTTCCACAATAAGTAATAGAATTATTTTGGACTAAATTATAATTAGGTCCAAATAAATTTAGCTTATAATCGAATTTAGTTTCAGCTAATTTACCTAAGAATCCACCCTTATCTAAATTACCTGCATAAACAACGCTCTTTTCGAAAACATAGTTATCAATGTCATTATCAATTAAATAATCAAAGCAGTCTAAGCAATAAATATCTTTAACATTTAATCCGTCACTTACAAGCTTTGCCTTCATTCTCTCATTATGACAAATAATAATTGATGCACAATTTAATAATTCAATTTCTTCTTTTTTATTTATTTCTTCATCACGTAAATAATTCACATCATGAATAAAAAATACAATCTTATTTTTCTTACAAATCTTCTTAATATATTTAATTAGTACCTTACCCCTAGTTACAGGATATTGAAAAATTATTACACTATTATTTATATGTTTAAGCTTATTAACAAACATTTTTGATTTTATATATGCATTAACATAATAAAAGAAATTTGTTTTTTCTTTAGACACAATTTTAGGTCCAAGCTTCTCATAACGTTCACTAAAGAATACCTCTAAATCATTACGAGCTTTAGTACCAGCTGTATTACCATAAAATAATTTTTCTGATAAATAATAAAATTTATTTTCCATTATTATTAACTCCGTTTCTTAATTGTAGGCTTACAATTTTACGTTTTGGAACATATAAGATTCTATAGCAATAATTTAATAATTCAATTACTGACGCTACAACAAGTATTTCAATAAAATTTAATGTTCCAAAGAAACAATTAAAGAATGAACAGAACATAAATGACATAAAGAATGAATATAATATCACTGTATATGCATTTGGTCTTTTCTTTAATAAATATAATAGTAGATAGCTTATTATTGCTAAAGATATTACAACTAAAATAGTAACAAAAATATCTGTTTCAAATAAAATTGCTCCAAATAATGTAAATACGTTTGTTTTGTTGTAATAACTATTAACATCAACAAAAACAAACCTTGAAATTGAAGAAACATAATTATTATTGCCACTAATAAATTTAAACATATTAATAATTGGTGCTAATACAATACCAATTCCAACATTTTCAGTAGGTGCTACATTTTCAGTTAGTACTAATGAGAATGAGTAATAGCTACCAGTTAAATAATAATTAAAATGCTTAATGATGAATGAAAAATTAACATCCTCACCACTAAATACGAATCTTAAAATATATGTAAGAACAAATAATGATGAAATAAATATGATTATAAGCATTGTTCTTAATAATGAGAAATGCTTCTTCATATTGTAATAAATCATTACTAATGAGAAAGTATAAATTATCATCATATATTTAGCAGATGCTAGTGCTAAAAAGCCAATCCATACAACTGCTAATAATTTTGTGAATTTAAATTTTCTTCTTAAAGTAAATATAAATAAGAATAAAACAGTAATAACATTAACGATATGACCTTGAAAGCCTGTTGAAAAAAATTCTTTAAAATCATCAATAGGAATTATTATCTTTTGATATTTAATAAAATATAAAGCACCTAAAAACAATAATAAGATATATAAAATAACTACTAAATAACCATTTATAAAGAATCTACCTCTTATTCGTCTTTTTATAATTAGCTTTCTATCAAAGGAAAACATAAATATATATCCTATTGCAAAGAATATTAGGAAGAATATAGTACTCACTACTGGTACCATATAAGACATCCTATATTCTCCTTCACCCTTAAACAAATCAATAAAGGCTACATATACCATAATGAATGAATATAAAATAGAAAAACAAAAAACCGGAGTAAACAAATTTCTTGTTTTTTTATTCTCCGTGTAGGAAAAGATTATGCACATTATAAAACACAATGATGATAATAATAATGTCATTATATTTCCTCTCTTTTTTGTTGCAACTAATTATTTTCAATTAAAGAACAATAATATCTTCTCTTCTTATCATGGATACTTAATAATATTTTATTAGTATCTGGGATATAGCATGATTTATAAATATGACTTAATACATTCTTTATTTCATCAGGAATGTTAACTGTATTAACATATGTCCATTCCTTATTCTTAACATCATATTTAGCATTACATAAAACAAAATTTTTTTCATTTTGTTTATTTCTAATTAATATTAATCCACAAATATTATCATCTTTGCATTCATGATTAATACCAAAATGCCAAAAATAATAATTTTCAGGGAAACCTACTGCTTTTATAGTATTCTTTTCTATTACATTAAATTTATCATCATAAATTATCTCAATAATATCTGAACCATCACTAGTTTTATTCATATATTGAAAAATAAATTTATTTTCATTTTTTATCATAAATGGAGACAATAAATCATCTGTAGTAGATATAAGATTTTTTTCTTCATTTAATTTTAAATTAGAATCAATTATACGATAATCAACTCTAACAATTGGTTTACCATTTTCAAATTCATTTCTTCTATATAATGCAATAAGAGTATCATCATTTATACAAAAGAATGGATCTGATAAATGCTGTCTTCTTCTTATTACTTTTTGATCAGATATTGGAGCCTTAAAGATTTGCTTCATATCAGTTAAAGAATCAGAATTATAGATACATGGATTCTCATAAGCCTCCATACCATAAGGATATGGAGTTATGATTAACCAATACTTATTATTAAATTTAATGCAATCAGGATGTGTATATTGATTAGAACCATCATATGTTTCAATTATATATCTAGAAAATTTAATATTTTCATATTCTAAATCATTCTTTTTACTTATTTTCTTTGCTTTTTTTACACTTACAGTAGAATTTAAATAATGCTTGAAATAGTATTTAAATAATATTCTATCTGTAAAAAACATCCTTATTAAATCTAATAATCTTTTAAACATTTATTTTTTTCCTCCATAGTTTGAAGCTGTTTTCTTATATAATTCTTCCATTATAGAAACATTATCGCTCCAACTATATTTTTCTAAAACCTTTGCTCTTCCCTTTTTGCCCATTTCGTTTCTTAAAGAAGCATCATTAACTAATCTTTCTAAAGCCTTTGCCATAGTTTCTGGTTCTCTATCAGCAAGCATAATACCATCAACCTCATTAGTTACAATCTCTTTATAACCTGGAGTATCAGTAACAACAACTGGTTTTTCACAAGCCATAGCCTCTAATACAGCAACACCAAAGCTTTCCTGTCTAGAACAATTTACGAATATATCCATTCCATTAATTGCCATTGGAACCTGATCATTAGGAATAGTACCAAAGAATTTTACTGATTCAGTAATTCCTAGGCTAGCACATAATGCATCAAATTCTGGTCTTAATGGACCATCACCATATATGTGTAATAAAACATTTGGATAATTCTTCTTTAATAAAGCAAATGCATTGATTAATAAATCAATATTATAAATTGGATGTAAATACTTAACTAATCCAATTACAATTTCATTCTTATTTCTTTCAACTTCAATTGGCTTAAATTTATTTACATCAATACCAAATGGAGTTACAGTTATTTCCTTTTTATACTTTGGAAGAACTCTCTTTAATTCATCTGCCATAGCATGACTTGTTGATGCGATAGCATCTGCATAAAATACATTTTTGGCAAGAAGTCTTTTATTTAAAAAGCCACTATTAGGAAATGAGAATACGTCACTACCCCATGCAGATAATACTAATGGGTGAAGTCTAGCTAATCTAGCCATTGTTCCGTATCCTGTTAAATAATGAGCATTTACGATATCTGGCTTAAATTCTTTAAATATCTTTCTTGTTTGTCTAACATTTAAATAATATCCTAAACCACCACCATGCTTTAAATGAACAATTTTAATCTTATCTGAAAATTGATTATTTGCTCTTTGGTCACCTCTAGTTAATAATAAAACCTCATGTCCATTATTAGCTAAAGCATTAACCCATCTTAAAGTATGGTTACTTGTAGCGGCTCCAATAAATAATACCTTCATAGATCCTCCTAGTACTTCTTTGGTGTCATATAATCGTCACCATAAATTCTTCTTAAATACATATCATAATTTGCTGGTATTTCAAATTCAGAATCATTAAATGGTTGCTTTACTGTCTTTAATAATATATCCTTTGGAATACAGCTATTAGCATTACCATAATTACTTAATGTAATCAAGAATTCTGCCTTATCATAATCATATTTATGCTCTCTCTTATAAATATTCTTTCTTAATATCTTATTAGGAATAAAGAAATCAAATATTTTAACTAAGAACACAAAAAACTTATTCTTTCTCTTGCATAATCTAATGTCAACATATTTAGATCTAATAATCTTATCTGCATATTTAGAATATCTTGCAAACTTCTTTTGCTCCTTCACATCGGATGGAGCACCAACAAGTGGGAAAATATCTAGATGTAAATCTCCAACCTCCATCTTATCCTCAAATATTAATGTATCATGTGATTGAAGACATCTTTTTTCAAGATTATGATTTTTTAATTTAATACCTTCTGGCTTATGCTTAGCAAAAGCCTCTCTAAACTTTTCCTTATCTGGTAATAGGATGCAAACATCAGCATCTGTATCCCATGGAATAAAGCCCTTATGTCTAACTGCACCAAGTACAGAGCCATAAGCCAAGCTATACCAGATGTTTTCCTTTTCACATACATCTTTAAATGCTTTTAATAAAAGATAAACCTTTTCCTGAGTATAGCGTAATTCCTCATCCTTAGTCATAAATTATAATCTCCACCACTCTAAGTCGCTCTTCTTTAAGTCTTCTACCTTGTATAAGCCCTTAACATCGATTAATACGTTCTTAGAATTTTTCTTATATAATTTCTTTAAATCATCGATAGATAATGCTCTAAATTCATTATGAGCAACAGCAACAATAATACAATCAACATCCTTAACATCTTCAAGTTTAGTTAATGTCACATTATATTCATGTAATGCATCTCTTTCGCTTGCCCATGGATCAACAACAAGAGGCTTAATATCATACTCATTTAATCTAACGATGATGTCATTTACCTTACTATTTCTAGTATCTGGGCAATTCTCCTTAAATGTTAAACCAAGGATAACTACCTTAGATTCCTTAGGAGCCTTACCAGCAATAATCATCTTCTTAATTGCTGCATCAGCAACATACTTACCCATGCTATCATTTACAATACGACCATTTAAAATGATTTGTGAATGATAACCAAGCTTTTCTGCTTGATAAGTGAAATAGTATGGGTCAACACCAATACAATGTCCTCCTACTAAACCAGGTCTAAATCCTAATGCATTCCACTTAGTATTCATTCCATCAACTACTTCATTAGTATCGATATCCATCTTATCGAATACCATGGCTAATTCATTCATGAATGCAATATTGATATCTCTTTGAGAGTTTTCAACAACCTTTACTGCTTCAGCAGTTCTAATATTAGATACTGGATATGTACCAACCTCAATAACGATATCATATACCTTTTTAATGATATCTAAAGATTCCTTATCCATACCAGATACAATCTTTCTAATATTTTGTAATCTATGAATCTTATCACCTGGATTAATTCTTTCTGGTGAATAACCAATCTTAAAGTCAACACCACACTTTAATCCAGACTCACGCTCTAGAATAGGAATACAAACATCCTCTGTACATCCTGGATAAACTGTTGATTCATATACAACAATTGAACCCTTAGTTAAGTTTCTGCCTAAGATTTCAGATGCACCTATTACTGGTGTTAAATCTGGAGTATGGTCGATATTAACTGGGGTAGGTACTGCAACGATATGGAATTTTGCCTTCTTTAAGTCATTTTCATCGCTTGTGAAATTAACAGTACTATTCTTAATTACCTCATCACCAACTTCTTTGGTTGGATCAACACCATTTTTATATAAATTAATTTTTTCTTTATTTAAATCAAATCCTATTACATTGACACCCTTTTTGGCAAATTCAACTGCTATTGGCATACCAACATAACCTAAACCAACTAATGAAAGATTTTCCTTTCCAGCAACTATTTGCTCATATAAATTACCCATTTCTTTTCACCTCATTTTTTCTTTTCTTTAAATTTCTTGATTCATTTAAAGCATTCATTGGAGATACCATTACCGACAAACATAAATATAGGAAACACATAAATAGATTTTTATTTCTCTTATATGCAATACCCATAACAGCATAATGTCTGCATCTAGCATATCTTCTTTCTTTTAAGCTAAGCACCTTAAAATTACTCTTTTTAAATTTGTATAATTTTCTTTCACCAGGAATTTTATTTTTACCAGTTGAAATAGCCTCAATATCATATCGATAAGCTTTGATATCACAATGATTTAGATAACAAATCTTTGCACCAGACTTAATTATTTTATACATTAAGTAGTATTCTTGACCCATTGGAACTATTTCAAAGCCCTTAATTTCATCAAAAAGGCTCTTCTTTAGCATGAAAGTAGGTGTACCTGTAATTTGCTTAGTTAAATGATATTTCATTAAATATTCATTATCAAATGATTTAATATCA
>JAEEGL010536615.1_pt1 | contig 11079 bp, 9 predicted proteins | sample 9134231 | NCBI WGS metagenome assembly JAEEGL01 (sample SAMN16246548, study PRJNA631951) | gut metagenome | biome: gut microbiome; feature: rumen; material: fiber-attached | host: Bos | place: Iran: Karaj | collected 2018-10
TCCGCTGACGTTCCAGCGCGGGCGCAGAGACGCCATACCGCACTGCCATTCGGTCAGATTCTGTCCGCGTGCGCCAGCCTCGAAGGCGGCGCCCGACGCGCCCGTCTGTTTTTCGGGATAGACCGAATCGTAAAACATTCCAGCCGGCGCCCCCGTGGCCAGGATCAGGACTCGGGTGCGGATCAGAACGAACCGCGGATCTCCCTTTTCGCAGGCGTCGAGATCGAGAAACACAGCGCCGCAGACCCTTCCTTCCGAAACGGCGATTTTTATAAGGCGCAGCCCGTCAAGGAACAGTATCCCTCTGTCCCTTGCTTTTTTTTCGAGTTTTTCCGACATGACGGCGGAGGTGTAGGGACCGACGCTGGTCGCCCTGCCTTTTTCGTCGTGGTCGGTCCTGTACCCGGCGTACTCTCCGAACGGCGTTCGAGGGAAGGGTACGCCCGCCTCGCACAGATAATAAAACGCCTTTGCAGAAAGCGCGGCTTCGCTGAGCGCGACGTCGCCGTCGACGCAACCTCCGGCAAACAGGTCGGCGGCCATGGCTCTCGGCGAATCGGGAGCGGCCCCGGACAGCGAGAGCTTGTAATAGGTCTGTTTGTCGGATCCCGAATTGCGGGAGGTCCCGCCCTTAAAGGAATCGGCGGCTACGGCGACTCCGGTCACGCCCTCGTCGTACAGGCGGAGCGCGGCGGCAAGGCCCGCCGCGCCGGCTCCGACGACAAGCGCCGGAGCTTCGCGTTCGATCGTCGGGTACATCCCGCTCACAGCCTTCTGATATGAAAACCGCCGTCAACGTCGAGGAAACTTCCGGTTATATATCCCGAGCATCCGCAAAAATACAAGGCGGCGTCGGCGACGTCCTCCGGCGTTCCCCAGCGGGGGACGGGGAAGGTTCCGGCTTCGATCAGCCGGTCGTATTTTTCCCTGACGGCGTTCGTCATATCGGTGTCGATGACGCCGGGACGCACTTCGTTCACCGTGATCCCCAGAGGCGCCAGACGGTCGGCAAAGAGCCGGGTTATCATCGCGACGCCGGCTTTCGATATGCAGTATTCGCCGCGGTTGACCGACGAAACCTCTGCAGAACAGGATCCGATATTAACTATCCTTCCGCGGATACCTTCGCGCGGAGTATTGTTTTTCATAACGTTCGCCGCCGCCTGGGTCAGAAAAAAGGTGCCCTTCGTATTGATTCCCGTTACGCGGTCGAAGCTTTCCTCGGACGTTTCGAGCAGATCGGCGCGGACCGACGGGGCGACTCCGGCGTCGTTTACGAGTACGTCGATACCGCCGAAGGCGACGGCTTCTGATATCAGACGCTCGCGGTCCTCTGCCGAAGCGATACTGCCTCTGACGTATTTCCAGCGGATCCCGAGATCAGAAAAGCTTCCGAGAACGTCTTTGTATTTTTCCTCTCCGCCGGAGGAAAAAAGGACGAGATCCGCTCCTCCGCGTCCAAGCTTTTCGCTGATCGCGCGTCCGATGCCGCGGCATCCGCCGGTTATTATTGCCGTCATTCCGGAAAACGGCTTTTCGCGTGCGGAATCAGTCATTTTTCATATACTCCCTGTAAAATTCGAGATAGGTTCCGGGATCGCGTATCACGCATCCCGTGGGTTTGTGGGCGCGGATAAGATCCCCGCATTTTCCGCAGGCAAGGCAGACGCGGGAAGGGTCGGGCGAGCCGTTTTTCAGGATCTCGCCGGCAAAACCGGGATCGGCAAGCGACATCCTTCCGAAAAGCATCCCGTCGCAGTATCCTTCCTTTACCGCTCCCGCGGCGTACTGTCCGGAAAATCCCCGGAGGAAGCTCGGAGCCGAGGCGTATACCGTCATTCCGGGGAAAGCTTTTTTCATCCTCGCGGTGCCGTCCGCCATCCTTGCGACACCCGAAAGAGGATCCTCGTCTGGCAGGTATTTTCCGTGATTGTACGGACGCGTCACGTGAGTCGTTACGTATGGGTTGCCCATCGTGACGCAGACCGAATCGATGCCGATCGAATTCAATTTACCGAGAAGCGCCTCGGGTTCGGTATAGTCGGGAGAGTCTCCGCCGCGCGGGTCGGATCCGAAACCGTAGGGGAAGGGGAAACCGTCGTAAATCCCGACGCGGGAGGTCACCGAAAAATCGCCGTCCGCGTATTCAAGCGCTCTTTTTGCGCAGTTGACGAGAAAACGGGAGCGGTTTTCAAAGGATCCGCCGTATCTGCCCGGGCGTGAAAAGGCCGACAGCAGCTCGGCGGCAAGATAGCCGTGGCAGGCTTTTACGTCTATCGCGTCGAAGCCGGCGTCGCGCGCCAGGCGAGCGGCGTCGCCTTCGGTTTTTTCCTGTTCTTCAAGATATGCGTCGCTTACGGTATCGCCGTCCTCCGCCCGCCTCGTTTTTTCAAGATACGGGTTTCTGTACGCGATGAGCGGGGCCGGAACGTTCCCGGGATTCGAATATCTTCCCGAATGGTTCGCCTGCATTACGATGAACGGGTTGAAACCGTTTGCCCTGACGCATTCTTCGCGGATTTCGTCGGTGAGTCTGCGGAAGGCGGAAAGGTTGTTTTCGTTGATCAGCAGAGCCGACGCCGACGAGCGCGATTCGGGACACACGGCAACCGCTTCGAACCAAATAAGCGCGGCGCCGCCGCGGGCAAGGGACAGATATCTGCGCCTCGTCAGATCCGACGGGCTTCCGTCGGCTTTCGAATCGGCGCCCTCCATCGGCGCGGTCCCGAGACGGTTAGGAAGGATCTTCCCGCAAAAGCGAACCCGGGTCGAAAGGACGGAAACGTCGTCCGACAGAGGGATTTTCACTCCTGCTTCCGCGCAGGCGGCAAGAAGTTCCTCTTTCGTGCGGTATGTGAATTTTCTGTGCATATTATTCCTCGGATATTTACTCTTTACTAACATTATACCACAAAATCGTTCCGACGGGTGAAAAACCGCAAAAATGTATGGCAAAAACCCGGATTTTAATGTATAATATTATATATGACAATCGGATCAACGGAGCGGCGGAATGAAGTATTCAAGAGAATCAATCGGAGAAAAACTGAAAAAGGAAAGACTGATACCGGTTCTTACGGTTAACAATCCGGAAAATGCCGTGCCCGTCTGTCTTGCGCTGGCCGGTGCCGGACTCGGATCCGCCGAGATAACCATGCGCACCTCCTGTGCCGTCGAGGCAATCGGACGCGTAAGACGCGCCGTTTCGGACGGGGAGCTGCCGGAGGATTTTCTGATCATCGCCGGAACCGTTCTTTCGGCCGGCGACGCCGAAAAAGCGACTTCGGCGGGCGCCGAAGGAATCGTCAGTCCGGGGTTCGACGCCTCGCTTGTCAGATGGTGCCGCGAAAACGACGTACCATACTTTCCCGGCGTTTCCACCGCGACCGAACTGACCGCCGCTGTAAAGGAAGGGATCACTCTCGTTAAATTTTTCCCGGCGTCCGCCGCCGGAGGAACCGCGGCTCTGCGGGCGCTTTCGGCTCCTTTCCCGGGCGTCTCGTTTATGCCGACGGGAGGGATAAACGAAAAAAATCTTCGCGATTATCTTGCGCTGCCGAGCGTGATCTGCTGCGGCGGAAGCTTTATGTGCGGGAAGGGAATACCCGATCCCGCCGAGGTTCGGCGTCGTGTCGACGAAGCTTTCGGAACCGGGCGTTCCGGCGAGCCGGCGTTCGCCGGCAAAGACGGTCCCGTTTGCGGCTTCGGAGAAATAATGATGCGGCTTTCTCCTCCCGACGGATTCGTGAAGCTGCGGGACGCGAAGACCTTCGACGTCTGCTGCGGCGGAAGCGAGGCGAACACACTTGCTCTTCTTTCCGCTTTCGGCGAGAAAACCGAGTTTGTTTCCGCGGTTCCGGAAGGCGCGGCGGGTGACTGCGCGATATCCGCTCTTTTGCGGGCGGGCGTCGGGACCGGCGCGGTTATAAGGAAAAAAGGCAGACTCGGAATTTACTATCTTGAAAAAGGGATCGATCTTCTTCCGTCGTCGGTCACCTACGACAGGGCGGGTTCTCTGTTCGCGCTGACCGGCGTTTCCGAATGGCTTTCGGCAATGCCCGAAAAATGCGGCTGGTTCCATTTTTCCGGCATTACCCCGGCGCTGTCGGACGACGCGTGCGAGGCGCTCGGCGCCGCCGTGCGTTCGGCCAAAAAAACCGGCATACCCGTGTCCTGCGATATAAACTACCGTTCGGCACTCTGGACGAAGGAGAAAGCGGCGGCGGTCCTGGCCCCGCTGATCGAAGGAATCGATCTCTGCATTATCAACGAGGAAGCAGCGGAAATGTTCGGAGTCCGCGGAGAAGGGGGCGACCGGGTACAGGCTGCCGCCGACGCCTGCCGTGTCTTCGCCGGAAAATTCTCGATCGGAAGGACCGCCGCGACGGTCAGAAGGACCTATACCCAGGAGACCAACGGTCTTTGCGCCGTCTGTTACGATTCCGCGTCCGGCGAGACGGCCGCGACCCCCGAAAGACGTTTTTCCGTGACCGACAGGGTCGGTTCGGGCGACTGCTTTGGAGGCGGGATGATCTACGCGACACGCCGCGGATACGGTCTGCGGAAGGCCCTCGATTTCGCGCTTGCATGCTGCGTTGTCAAGCACTACTGCAGGGGCGACATGCCCGCGTTTTCCCTTGAAGACGCCCGCGCGATTGCCGAAAGAAGCTACGGCGACGGCGATACCGGCGCCCTTATCAGAAGGTGACGTTGTGAAAGTCAGGGATATCGATTTTTCGGCGTATCCGGGGTGCGCCCTGTTCGTTCTTATGCCGCAGAATTTTTCAAGCGGTCTCGGAGCCAATTTCCCGGCGGGATCGGGCGACGCCGTCGTGCGTCTTTTCGGCGGGATCGATCTTGCCGATCCTGAGCCGCTTTACGATCCGGAAAAGAAAAGAGTGACCGTCCGGCTTTCGGAAAACGTCGACGTTTACAAAAGGAAATAATTAATTATTGTTTTTTTGCCCGGGATATGATATACTTATTATTATGGCAAATTTTACAACGATTTAACGGCAGTTCATAAATGGATTACAGAGAATACCGAAAAAAATACGGAAGCGGAGAAGACGCCGGGAAAACCGGCGCAGACTCCTCCGCACGTCCCGCGAGAGACCCGAAGGGAGATACCAATCTCAGGCGCGGCTCCCCGGAAAGGACGTCCACCGGATCGTTTACCCGCAACTACCGGGCGGGAACTCAGACGGGGAAGAAACGCAGAAAAAAACAGGACAGGAACTCGGCAACGGCCAAGATCGTTCTTTTTTCGATCATTGGCCTTACCGTCGTTCTTATCCTTTTGTCGTCCCTTCTCGTTCTGACGAGCGGAAGTTTCATGCTTCCGGACTTTCTCGCCTCCAAGGTTACGGTTGAGGCGGGACGCGCGTCGATCTCGGCGTCGGATTTTCTTATCGATAAAAGTCACACGGCTGAATTCGCGAAAGGGACCGATTATTCTCTTGACCACGTCGGCGACTACAGGATAAGGATAACGATTGACGGAGGCAAGACATACACGACCAAGCTTCACGTGAAGGACAGCGTTCCTCCGGTCGGAGAGAGGTCGGACATTCTCGTCAGAGAGGGAGCGTCACCGTCGGCGGAACTTTGCGTAAAGAATATCAAAGACGCGACGAAGGTCGTCTGTACCTACAAACAGGCGCCCGACTGCTCGAAGGAGGGCCTTGTCAACGTGACGGTACTGCTCCGCGACGAGGGCGGAAACGTCAGCGAGGTAAATTCGGTCATAACCGTCGTCAACGGCGCGGCCGTTCTGGTCCGTACGAACGTTATAGAATGCGGAGACCCGGTACCCGACGTCACGGCATTCGTCGGAAGCGACGGATACGGTAAGTATTTCAGCGACGTCAGCGTAATAAAGACCACCGTCCCGGGAAGCTACGGTCTGCAGATAAAGATCGGGGAAGCGCTTGAAGACGTCACTCTGATTATTCAGGACACGGTCGCCCCGAAAGCCACCGTCACCTCCCAGGTCATTTACAACGACGGTCCCATACCCGACGATCCCTCGATTTTCGTATCCGACGTGATCGACGCGACGCCGGTCACCGTCACCTACGACGCCGTGCCGCAGAAGACGGGTACCTATCCGATCCCCGTAAAGATCAGACTTACCGACTCCTCGGGCAATTATACCGTATACGATTCCGAGTTTACTTCGGCGACCGACTACGTTGCGCCGACGATCTCGGTGCTGAGCGATACCGTTTACTACACGATCGGAGACGCCGCGATAGACTGGCAGAGCGCCGCTTCGGTCAGCGACAACTCGGGCGACAGAGTGACGGTTACCGTCGACGAGCCGGTGAGGGTCTCAAGCGGCTCCCACAGCCCCGAGGGGGGATCCTACAGGAACACCGAAGGCAACTACACCTTCACCATTACCGCGACGGACAGGGCGGGTAACGTTTCGAGCGAGGTTATGCATCTTGTCGTACGCGAGTTCTCCTTCACCGAGCTCGAATACAAGCAGGCGGTCGGAAAACTGGTGGACCAGCTTACGACGCCCGCCATGCCGATTCTTGAAAAGGCAAAGGCGCTTTACAAATATCTCAGCGCGAACAGCTGGAGTCAGTTGCATTACGCCAACGAGAGCCAGCACGACGACTGGAAAAAGGAAGCGTATTCGGTTCTGACGACGATACCGAACAACGCAAAGGGAGACTGCTTCGCGTTCGCCTCGGTTGCAAAAGCCTTCTTCGACTATCTGGGATACGACACGATAATGATCGAGCGTTCGGTCCATACCAGCGGCACCCATTTCTGGGTGGTCGTTAATATGGGGACCAGATCGAACCCGCAGTGGTATCACTTCGACGGAACTCCGATGAGAGGAGACGTCCGCGTTCCCGCTTACGCCCTGACGGACGCTCAGCTGAACGCATATACTCTGTGGAGAAACGATATGCTCGGACCCAATGAAAACTACTACGTTTTCGACAAGTCGCTCTACGATTACACTCCTTCGACAAAGATCGTCTGTCCGATAACCGACGTACCGGACAAGTATTACCGCTGATATGACTGAAAAGGCAAAAAAAAGGACCGGATCTGTGATCCGGATCGCGGTGTTCGTCATCGCGCTGGTACTCCTGCTCTGGCTTCTTCAGCTTCTCGTAGTCCCCAAGTATATGGACAGAGACGTCGACGGAGGAGTCGAGGGATCGCTCCCCGGCGAGTACTATAAATCGCAGATGAGCCACGACGTTCTGTTTTTCGGCGACTGCGAGTTTTATCAGGCGATCAATCCCGCGGTTATATGGGACGAGAAGGGAATAACCTCCTACGTGCGCGGTTCTTCACAGCAGCTTATCTGGCATTCGTATTATATGCTGCTCGAGTCACTTGAGCTTGAAACGCCGAAAGTCGTCGTCTTCAACGCGGTCGAGATGAAGATAGGAAAGGTCACGAGGGAAGAGTACACCCGGCTGACTCTCGACGGCCTGCGGCTGTCAAAATACAAGCTGGAAGCCGCACGGGCGTCGCTTACCGAAGGGGAGTCTCTCGCCTCGTATATCTTCCCGATATTGCGCTATCATTCCCGCTGGAAGGACCTTGGAGCCGACGATTTCAGATATATGTTCGGAAAAGACCGGATCAGTCTCAACGGGTATCTTCCGAAGACGGGCACCGTCGCGCGGACGTCGACCCAGACGCCGCGCTATCTTACCGATCCGTCTTTTCCCGACATCTGCTGGGAATACCTGGATAAGATGAGAGAGGAGTGCGAGTCCCGCGGGATCGCCTTCGTGATCCTCAAGACTCCGACGAATATCTGGCAGTACCCGTGGTATCCCGAATGGGAAAAGCAGATGGAGGACTACGCGCGCGAGCACTCGGTGCTTTATATCAACCTCACGTCGGAGGAGGATATGAAGATATGCAGTCCCTCATGGGAGAATCCTCCCGAGGGAAGCTCGGACCGGCTCGATTTTTCCGCGTACGAAGCGGCGGGCATTGACAGGAACACCGATTCGTTCGACGGCGGTTATCACGTCAATACCGTCGGAGCCGAAAAGATCAGCAGATATATCGCCGGTGTTCTTGCCGAAAAATACGGCGTTGAAAACAGAAAAAGCGACGCAAGCGTAAACGGAGAGTACGACTCCCTCGCCGAAACCTATTTCGGCTTTATGAACGGGTCGGACGAAAAGTGGCGCTTTTACGGGGAATAAACCGAAAGGATAAGTATATTTATGAAGTTTAAAGGAATTATATCCGCGGCCGCCGCGGCTCTGGCGCTGATACTGGCGCTGACCGGATGCTCGGGAAGCGGAGGGACGGAGATAGAACTGACGGATGAAGTCACCGGCGGTCAGGGCGCCTCGAGGGACGACGTCTGGTATCTCGACACCGGGAGCGTAAAGCTCGCTCCTCACGACAACTTCACTTCAGTCTCGGCGTATCTCGGAGACCCGGTCTCGAAGGACGAGTCTCAAAGCTGCGCATACATCGGATACGACAAGGTGTTCGTTTTCAAGGGATTCACCGTTCAGACCTATCCCGAAAACGGAGTCGATTTCGTGCTCTGGATTTCTCTTACCGATCAGTCGGTAAAGACGCCTCAGGGCGTTGGTATCGGAAGCACGAAAGAAGAGGTCATTGCCGCCACCGGCGTCGAATACGAGGACAGGGGCGACTCGATAGTGTACAGCAAGGGAAAGACAAGTCTGTCGTTCATATTCACCGGAGGCCGCGCGACCGTGGTCCAGTATCTGGCTGACTGAATTCAGTCGGAGAACGGTAAAAGGAGCTGTTAAAATTCCCGAATGGAACCGGGGAGATTGATCAGCTCCTTTTTTCTTTTGTGCAAACAGTTAACCTGATAATACAAGTTTTGGTTAACAACCGGAAACGAATCGGTACCGGAAGAGCAGCCCGCGTCCTAAGCCCTCCCCCGGGGTAGCGTAGCGGCGGCGCGGTAGTGAAGACACAACGGGGGGCTGTCACGCGCTCGTCGCGTGACTGAGGGATTGTCGGACATGAATGATAATCGTTATAGTTTGCACATAAAAAGGCTGTTCAGCAGCCCGGATCGATGATTCGGTCGGCTAAGCAGCCCCTTTGTTTATTCAGTCGCTTACCCGGACAGTCGCTTCATTCCTCCGGGACCTCGGGAAATGCTCCGGCGGAGCGGCAGACGTCCAGGATCGTTTCCCGGCAGGTTGCCGGGATCTTATCGAGCACGTCCGATTTCGGCATATCCGCGCGCCTTATGTAAACGGAAGCGTCTCCCGACGAAGAGAAGTATCCGCAAAAATAGTACTCGGTCTCTTTTTCCCCCTCGCGCACGTTGTAGAACGATACCGTAACATGCGTCAGGGGCGTGCTGCCGCCGTCGTCCGTGCCGGCCGCGGGATCCGCGGTATCCTGCCCGAGAAACACGGCGCGGTAGAGTTTTTCGGCGTAACCCGGACCGAGCACCGACTTCTTCGTATAGGTGACGTACGGATTGCCCGTCGCTTTCGCCTCCAGTTTCGTAATATTTTCAATAAATACGGTGACCAGCGCGCGCAGACCGTGACCGGCGTTTATTTCCTCTTCCGTGGGTGAGGCGCCCGGAACCGGTTTCCCGAAGGTCATCGTCTGCATGTCCCCGCCTATCTCTCCGTCGGTATAATACTCGATTTCGATTTTATATTCGCTTCCGGGTTCGATCTCCTCGATCACGGTCTTTCCGTCTTTCAGGACAAGTTTGGCGAAGGGGTCGACGTAGAGATTTTTAATATTGCCTTCATTATCTTTTTCGGCAAAGGTGAAACCGTTCTCCCACCGGTAAATGAGCGGGGTCGTGTCGTCTCCCTCCGCAAAGGCGACGCCGAAGGTGATACCCTGCGTGTGCAGCAGTTTTTCGGTTTTTCCTGTCCGGGGGTTTCCGGAATACAGAGCGTAGAATATACCGTCGTAACCGTGATCTTCGTTCTTTGCAAATACGACCTCTTTTTTCCCGTCTCCGTCGCTGTCCCAGAGAACGGCGGTCGTGCCTGCGACGGTTTCCTTAAGTTTGCCGCAGTCGTCGGGATCGGCATAAGCCGCTTTGTACACTCGGCTTCCGAACGGCGGGTAGGTATCGGGAACGCGCGGGGCGGTGCTTTCGCTTTCGGTCCCGGATGGGGAGTGAGTGCCGCCGATAACTCCCGGGAGGATCTTCCCGACGGCAAGAACGACGGCGCCTACCGTAAGAGCAGCGACTATGCATATCGCCGCTTCGGTCAGATGCAAGCGGTTGACCTGCCCCCGCGGCTTTTTTTCTTTTTTCGGCTTTTTGCCGAAATACGCGCTCCCGGAGGCGTCGGTAAGCTTTTCGTCGACCTCAGCCATCGCGTCGTACAGCAGATAATTCTTCATTTTACCTCCTCCAGGTGTTTCTTCAGCTTCTTGCGGACCCTGAAAAGAATGACGCTTACGTTGCCTTCCGTCAGTCCGTATCTTTCTGCTATCTCCCGGCGGTCTTCAAGAAAATGATAGCGCCGCAGGAAGACGCATCTCTCCTTTTCAGGAAGAGACAGGAGAAAAGAGTTCAATGAAGCGGTTACGCGTTCGCGGTCGCCGGAAAAACCGGCAGGAAGACATTTTTCGAGCTCGCCGGCGATGACCGGATCGGGAGACGCCAGCGAATCGGGAGGCGCTCCGAGCGTCTCGGAGATGCGTTCGAGCGTCCGCCTGTCGGGCCTGCGCTTTCCGCTTTCCCATTTTACGACGAGAGTTCTGGATACGTAAAGCCGCTCGGCCAGTTCTTCCTGGGTCAGTCCGGTGCCGACGCGCAGACTGCGTATCCTTTCTCCGATCTTCATGTGCCCGGATCTCCTTTCCGCGACTTGCCGGCTTTCCCGGCGCGGTATTATTATGGCAATACCGCACAATTCGACGGCGAAATCCGCCCCGGATTTCGCGTCGCATCATTGACGGCACATTTGGCGCCTGTATTTGCGTCGAAATCAGGGATTGTTTAAAAACTTGCTTCGCGAGTTTTTAAACAACCCGTCGAGAAATTTCTCGTCGCGAGACCGCGACGTTTTTGCACGTTTTTCAGCAGAAATCTAACTGAAAAGCTGCAAA
>JAEEGL011528488.1_pt1 | contig 11079 bp, 6 predicted proteins | sample 9134231 | NCBI WGS metagenome assembly JAEEGL01 (sample SAMN16246548, study PRJNA631951) | gut metagenome | biome: gut microbiome; feature: rumen; material: fiber-attached | host: Bos | place: Iran: Karaj | collected 2018-10
CCGCTCCGCGCAATCCTGAAGGAGGCTCGCGATTTCGTGCGCACCGGCGTGAAGGAGCTGAACCTCATCGCCCAAGACCCAATGCTCTACGGCGTCGATCTGAAGCATGGAACTGGAAACTCTAAACTTCAAACTCTAAACTCTAAACTCGAAACTCCCAACCTCGTCACGCTTTTGAAGGCGCTCGACCGGATGCGCGGCGACTTCCGCGTGCGCGTGCTCTATTCCTATCCGAGCGAGATCACGGACGAGTTCCTTGAGTGGATGCGCACGAGTCCGCGTGCGGTGAAGTACGTGGACGTGCCGCTTCAGCACACCGATCCCGCGATCCTGAAGGCGATGGCGCGCGGGACGGCCGTGAAGGCCACGCAGACGGCGGCGGCGCGGATCCGTGCCGCCGTGCCGGGGGTGACGCTCCGCACCACCGTGATGACGGGCTTCCCCGGCGAGACGGCGGCCGTCTTTGCACGGCTGCTGGCGGACGTGAAGCGGATGGCGTTCGACCATCTGGGCGTATTTGCCTATTCGCCCGAGGAGGGCACGGCGGCGGCGAAGCTGGAAGGGCGTCCACCCGCGAAGGTGGCCGAGCGGCGCGCCTTGAAGGTGATGGCCGTGCAGAAGAAGATCTGGGCGAAGAAGGCGAAAGCGATGCTCGGGAAGGAGTTCCCGGCGCTTGTCGTCGCGCCGGGCCGTGCGCGCCTTGAGAGCCAGGCGCCGGATGTGGATGGCGTGGTGCGCCTTGCCGGGGGCGGGGAGCATGCCCCGGTCGGTGCGTTCGTGACGGTCCGCCTGACGGCCGTGCGCGGCTACGATTTTATCGGTGAACCGCGGATCGAATCCTGACATCACCGCTTTGTGGTATAATTATGCGCTGACGTTCCGCTGTGGGGCGTCACGGAACAGTAACGTGAAAGGTGCTTGAAGATGAGAGGAATAAAATTCGCAGCCACCGCAACGTGCGTGGCCGCAGCCTTGTCCGCAGTGGCGGCACAGACGATGAACCTTGAGTGGAACGTGCGCTACGACACCTCCGTTCCGTATGAGGTGGAGCTGAGCCCCGCCAAGCTCGAGAAGCTTGCGGGCGTACCGAAGGGAAGCGGTTTCGTGGTGAAGGCGGATGGCCGGGATCTCGGTGCCGTCGCGTTCACGGGCAAGGAGCCGGGCACCATCGATCTCCGGTTCCAGGTGCCGCCCGGCGCGAAGCGTCTCACCTGCGATGCGGGCGAAGGCACGCTCGAGCTGGCCGACTCTTCGCAGATCGACAACCTGTTTGCCGGCGCCCTCGATGCCACGAGCCTCGGCAAGTGGAACTGTCCGAAGGGACTCAAGGCGTCCGCCGAGCGCGGCGGCGTCCTGTTCAGTTCCTCCGTTTTCCTCGACCGGACGGTATCCTACACCGTGGATGTGCCGAAGCGGTTCGCCGGAAAGCCGGTGAAGGTGGAGTTTGACGTGACGAGCCGCTCGAAGATGGTCTGGGCCGGCAAGCTGAAGGTGCGCCAGCTGGACGCGGCGGGCCAGGAGCTTCCGGAGAGCGTGAGCGACCCGCGTTGGACGAGCCAGATGCGTCCGCCGCAGAAGCTCACGACGTATCGCGAGGATGGCGTGATCCATCCGCGCGCGTGCAAGCTGCGTCTTGAGATCGGGCTGAAGAGTACAGACCGCGACATCGACGAGTACGGCATGCCGCTCAAGGACAAGAGCGGGCTGTTCGCGCAGCTGTTCGTGAGCCGCATCGCGGTGCGTCCGGCGGCGCAGCTGCCGTTCCCGAAGTACGATGACACCTTCTGCGAAAAGGGCGTCTCGGGCGAGGCCGGCGACCACGCGCTCACGCTTGGCGGGAAGTTCGGCGGCGGATTCTGGTACCAGACGCACTCCCATGCGTGCTGGGCCGAGGCGTACGAGTTCCGCGACGAGCGCGACTGCTTCTTCCCGACGAAGGCGGGCACGGTCGAGGCGTGGTTCAAGGCGGACTGGTCGAAGATGGCGGGGAACACGGTGACGCTTTTCGATTACTACCAGGGCTATGTGGCGAGCGAACGCCAGCAGGCCAAGGGCTCTTTCATGACGCTTCGTTGGAATCGCTCTGACGGCGTGATTGGCATGACCCTGCGCGACGCCGCCGACCGGAAGTTCTATCGGTCCACGAAGGTCAAGCTTCCGGCCGGGCAGTGGTTCCATTTGGCGGCGCAGTGGAACCCGGGCGGCAAGGCGGAGGTTTTCCTGAACGGCAAGCCCGTGCTTTCGTATGCGCTGGAGGGCTTCAAGGAGTTCGACATCACCGACAAGAAGATCAAGCACCCGAACGACATCGCAGGCATGGAGTTCTATCTCGGCGCGAATGCGCACGGCACGCGGCTGATGAACCGCGAAGGCGCCTCTTCGGAGAACCCGCTTCTTGAGGGTGTGGTCGATTCCTTCCGTGCGTCTTCGGGCTGCCGCTATTCCGGCGAGTTCGTGCCGGCGAAACGCTTCGCGTTGGATGGCGACACGCGCGCGCTCTTCGATTTCGACCGTTCGTTCAACGGCGCCTCCGGCGGCGGCTTGGGCTTCATCCTCGGCTGCTACCGCGCGTCGTCAGACCGCGTGGACCACACGCTGAAGGTCGCGGGGAAGAAGGTGCAGTACTTCCCGGCGGAGAACCTCCCCGGGAACGATCCGGCCGTGGTGCTCGACATCAACAACTATCCCGTGATGCCGAAGCCGGCGGAGTACACGGCGGCGCGGCGCGAGGTGCGGCGCTCGTTCGACATGAAAGCCGGCGGCCGGGCGGAGTACGAGGTGCCGGAAGGGGCGTATCCCGACTACGTGGAGATCGCGAACACGGGCGACACCACGCTCGTCTATCCGCTCGTGCTCGGGAAGGGCGAGCTCGACCCGCGGAGCTTCGGCGACCTCGCGGAGGGGCTGAACCTCGGCGACGCGCCCGACCGCGCGAAGGCGAACAGGCTGTTCCAGTTCGTGATCTCGGCGAGCGACTACTTCATGAACCACAACGCGATCTTCCCGTACGGAAGCGACATGCCGAAGCAGGTTTGCTACGACGCGATGGTGGTGCTGAACGGCTACTGCGGGTTCGAGTGCGGACCGCTCAACAACCTCGCGGCGAACATGTTCGCGACGGTGGCGAACTGCCCGGCGGTGCAGACGGGTGGCTACGGGCACTCCTTTGAGGAGGTGTTCTACGACGGGAAGAACCACATCTACGACCTCTCGGCGCAGAAGTTCTTCCCGGGGATGGACAACGAGACGGCGGCGTATCTGCGCGAGGTGGGCGATCAGCCTGGCGTTCACAACCGCGTGCGGTATTCGGCCGACCACTTCATGCGCAAGGGGACGCGCGGACACAGCGTGCAGAGCCCGGACTACCGTCCGAAGGTCGGCGTGACGCTCAACCCCGGCGAGTCCTTCCGCGTGTGGCGGGGCAACAACGGCGAGGGGAACAACCTCCAGTGCAAGACCACCCACGGCAAGGGTAAGATCAAGTGGAGCACGCCGGCGAGCAAGATCATCGCGCCGATCTACGAGAAGGAGACGGGGGCGTCCCACAAGGCTGAGCCGATCCGCCGCATCGACCGCTTCTTCCCGGACTTCTCGAGCGGTTTCATCACCTTCAAGGGCCGTCCGGCGGCGGGGAACCCCGCGTTCACGAACGTGACGGCGGATTCGTTCTGCTACAACGTGAGAAGCGGCTATCCGATCACCTGGGCGCAGTATGCCGCGAAACGGGCGGACGGCACGGCGGCGGAGCTCGAGATCTCGACGAACTTCAAGGACTACCGCGCGCTTCCCGCGCCCGGCGCGGACGGCGCGGTGACGCTTGATTACCTCGTGCGTGCACGCCACGGCTACTGGATCCGCGTAAAGGCGCCTATCGACAAGGTGGCGTCGTTCTCCGCCGTGACGGAGGTGCAGGTGAACAGGCGCACGTTCCCTGGCCACGCGAAGCCCGGCCGGAACGAGTTCACGCTCAAGAGCGCATCCGAAGGCAAGGCGCGCGTGACGGTGCAGTGGCGCGAGAACGTGAAGGACGTGCAGATCGCCGGCGGTACGTTCTCCGGCACGATTCCCGGATTCGAGCGCCAGACGGTGCTGGTCGATCCCGCGAAGCCGCTCTCGCTTGCGGTCTCCGGGCTTTCGCCGGCGGCGAAGGCGGTCGCCACGAAGGGACTCACCGCGACGCTTGCGGGCGGCACTTTGACGGTGGCGGCGGCGGACGCGAACGCGGAGCCGTTCACGGGAGCGGTGACGATCGACGACGGCGGGGCGAAGCGTGAACTGACGGTGATCGCGTGCGCCGGCGCGCGGCTTGCGCTCGCGAAGGACGGCACGCTCACGGGCGGCGCGGAGAAGGTGGCGCCGGACGCCGATCGCGTGCAGGAATGCGTGATGCTCCGGAAGGAGGGCGACGGCGTGAAGCTTTCGTTCAATCCGATTCCGGCGGGCGAGTACATCGTGTTCAACTGCGAGCGCTTCACGGGCGGTCTCGTGAAGGGCGAGAACGGCGCGAAGGTGCTGCGGTTCAAGGTGCCGGGCTCGACGAAGAAGGGTAAGGAGGCCTGGCAGCCGAGCGGCGCGGCGGCGAATGGCAACTGCGACTTCCTCAAGGCGCCGTACGGCCGGAAGGGCGAGCGCGGCAACTGGAAGTGGGACTACCCCTTCGTGGATGAGGATCGCGGCTCTTCCTGGAGCGGCTGGGAGATCAAGAATATCCCGTTCGCGGCGACAGGCGAACTCGAGTTCGGGCTTTCGTCCGACCGGCCGGAAGGCGTGGAGTTCGCGGCGGCGCTGGTGTTCCCGGCTTCGGTGTCGCAGGACTTCCGTGGCGAGCTGAAGAAGCTTCTGTGCGGACTCAACTGCCAGCCCGTGAGGATTGTGTGTCGTTAGTGGTTAGTTGTTAGTGGTTAGTGGCTAGTGATTAGTGGTTAGTGGTTGGTGGGGAAATTTCAACAAAAAGAAAACAAGGAAGGACGCGGAGGGATGAAGATGGGACAGGTGTTGCGAAGCGCAGCGGGGATGCTGGTGGTCGCCGTGTTGGCGGGTTGCTGCTCCTGCGGTGCTGGGTCTGCGACGGGGCCGAAGTTCTCCGTGTTCGCGAACGGCATGGATCGCATCGCGAAACAGCGGGGCGTGACGATAGATCGGGCGGCGGAGCTGCTGGCGGCCGAAGGCGTGGAAGGGTTCGATTGCAGCTATTCGGACAAGAAGCTCGACCGCTATGCCCAGACGGTCCTCAAGCCGGTCAACCTCTATGGCTTCATCCCGTTCAACGGGCCCGACCGTGGACGGAGCGCGAGCGAGGCGTTTGTCGCGGCGGCGGTGCGCTATGGCGTGCCGCGCATCATGTGCATTCCGAACGAATTCCCCGGCGGTGTGGAGTCCGAGGCGGAATATGCGATGATGCGCGACGGCCTTGCGCATCTCGTGGCGCTGGCGGCGGAGAAGGGGGTCGCGGTTTCGGTGGAGGACTTCGGCGGCAATCCGAAGAGCCCCTGCTCGCGGGAGAAGTATCTCAAGCGCTTCCTGCAGGACATCCCCGGTCTCCGGTTCACCGTCGATAGCGGAAACCTCTACTATGCCGGACGTGGTGAGGATATCCGTGAGATGGCGCGCTTTGCCCAGGGCCGTATCAGCCATGTGCATCTCAAGGATCAGGAGAAGGAGAACAACCGCCGCTATGCGACCTTGGGGCTGGGCGCGGTGCCGAACGAGGAGATCGTGAAGACCATGGAGAAGGACGGCTACAAGGACTGGTACACGCTCGAGAATCCGATCGGCGACGATTATCTGGCTGATGTCGCCCGTCAGGTCGCGGTCGTGCGCCTGTGGTGCAAGGATGTCCGGAAGTAAAGGGAGAATATCATGTCCGAGAGAGGGGTCATAATTGTCGGAACGGGACTGATCACCAAGTTCCATGCGCAGGCGGTGAACGCGTCTTCCAAGCTGACGCTGAAGGGGTTCGTAGGGCGGACGAAGGAGAAGGCGGCGGCGCGGGCGGCGGAGTTCGGCGGCGAGGCGTTTGACGATCTGGACGCGGCGTTTTCCGCGCCCGGCGTGGGGCTCGCCGTGGTCGCGACGGCCTCGGGCGCGCACGACGAGGCGGTGTTCGCGGCGGCGCGGCACCGTGTGCCCGTGCTGGTGGAGAAACCGATCGCCATCACCGTGGAGCGCACCGACCGCATGATCGAGGTCTGCCGCGAAACGGGCACGCCGCTCGGCTGCATCTTCCAGACGCGCTGGACGGACGACTTCCGGGCGGCGGCGGCGAAGGTCGGCTCCGGCGAACTGGGTCGCCTCACGTTCGGTGGCATCCGCATTCCTTGGTGGCGCACGGACGAGTACTACACGGAGTCCTCCTGGCACGGCACGTGGGAGATGGATGGCGGCGGGGCTCTCATCAACCAGTCCATCCACATGGTCGATTGGCTCGTGGCGCTCATGCCGCCGGTGGCGGACGTCAAGGCGTTCGCCGCGACGCTGGCGCATCCGATGGAGGCGGAGGATACCGTCTCGGCGGCGATCCGCTTCGAAGGTGGCGCGCTGGGCGGGGTATACGCCACAACGGGTTCCTTCCCCGGACGCGGCAAGTCCATGGAGATCACCGGTACGAAGGGAACGTTCGAGATCAAGGATGGTGGACACGGCGTGGCGCGTCCGGACGCCCTCGAGTACACGTCCCATCAGCTCTGCTTCGAGGCGTTCGCGGATTCGCTTGAGCCGGGCGGCGCGCCGTATCCGATCCCGGGCGAGGAGGCGCGCAAGTCTGTCGATCTCATCGAGCGCATCTACCGTTCGGCGGGGCTGCGTGTCTGAAAAGGTTAGGGGAATGAGGAACAGATCGCTCTGGTGGTTCGTGGGATTCACGGCGCTCTTCGCCGTTGTGATGGCGTGCGTGTTCTGGGGAACATGGTCGACGGCCGTGGCGTTCGTGCAGCCCGATCAGGGCATCACCTATCCGGCGGACTTCCTGCGGCAGCTGTGGTCAGATATCTGTGGCAGCGGGCGCGCGTGCGTGCCGAGCGATCTGCGCTTTCTTCTCGGCGGGCCGTATGTTTGGCAGGAGCTTCAGTACGCGCTCGCGATGTACTTGGCGGCGCTGGGAGTGGTCTATTACCTGAAGGGGCGCGGGCTCGGTCCGCTCGCCTGCTATGGCGCGGGCGCGGCCTACGGGTTCATGGGCTACAATTTCACGCTCTTCTCCGCCGGACATCTCGGCTGGTTCATCTATCTCATGTATGGACCGTTCTGCTTCGGGCTCATCGACCGCTGCGTCCGGAAGGGGAAATGGCGCAACTGGATCCTGTTGGGCGGCGTTCTGGCGTGGGCGAGCGCGCAGCAGCCGGATATGTGGCTTCTGTTCACGGTGATGGCGTTTGTCTATGGTCTCTTCAAGCTGATCTGGCAGGTGAAGGGGACGGCACCCGGCGCGCGGAAGGCGGCCTTTCTGCGCATTCTGGGGGGCGTGGCGCTGACGGCCGTGACGCTGGCGGCCGTTGGCTGGCCGCAGCTCCACAATGCGATCTTCGTGCAGACGGCCAACCGTGATAAGCAGATCGCCGCGACGACGGGGGCCGCGACGGGCGGCACCGAGACGAAGGCCGACCGCGAGAAGCGCTATGTGTTCTGCACGAACTGGAGTTTGCCGCCGGACGAGGTGATGGAGTTCCTCATCCCGGAGCTGAAGGGCGGCTCGAGCGATCCGAGGATCAGTCCGAAGAACCCCTACCACGGGCGGATCGGCATGCAGATCGCGCCAAACCGCTGGCAGCCCTACCGTCAGCACTCCCTCTACATGGGATTCTTCACGGTTCTCTTCGCCTTGGCGGGGATTGTGCTGGGACTTTGGCGGCGGAAGGGCGAAACGTGCGGCGGTGCGTCCAACCGCAGCGAGATCATCTTTTGGACGGCGACGGCAGTGGTTCTGCTCCTGTGTGCGCTGGGTTGGTTCACGCCGTTCTACCGTCTCGTGTTCGCGATACCCATCGGCGACTACATCCGCTGCCCCGTGAAGTTCGTGCATCTCATCGAATGGTGCGTGGCCGTGCTGGCGGGCTTCGGCGTCGCCGCGCTCCTTGAGCTTCCGTTCATGCGCAAGGCTCCGAAGGTGGCGTTTGCCGCCCTCGCGGCGCTGTTGGTGGTGAACCTGGTGAACCTGGCCGTCATCGATGCGCGCTACTGCGCCGTGGATCCGGGGGATACGATACGGATCGCCGTGGCGCGGGAGACGGGGTCCGCGTCGCTTGCCTTCGTGATGGACGGGTCGGCGAAAGTGGGCGGCGACGAATATATCGTGGCGGGCGGTCTGGCGTTTCAGCAGAACGCCGCGCTCAAGGAGGCGCTTTCGAAGGGGATGTATGTTCCCGTTTCGTTCTGGAACTTGCAGATGGGGCGCTTCGTGAAGGTGCCGCGCGAACGGGCGGGTTTTGCGCTTCTCAAGGCGGCGAATCCGCCGCCGCGTGAGCCGCGCGCCTCGGTGCCGGGCGTGGCGACGATCCTTTCGCTTGTGGCGTCGGTCGCGGTGTGCGCGGTGGGCGTGAGCAAGGTCGTCGGGAAGCGAGGCGCGCCACGGGAATGACCGTCATTCTGGCGAATGGCGCGCCGCCCACGCATCCGGTTCCGCTGCGGCTCTTCCGCGAGGCGGACCGCCTGATCGCCTGTGATGGTGCGTGGCGGAAGGCGCTTGACTTGGGGCGCACGCCAGATGCCGTGGTCGGCGACGGCGATTCGCTGGGCGAGGACGGTCAAGAGGCGTTGGCGCAGAGGGGGATCCCGTTCATTGGCGAGGAGGAACAGGAGACGAACGATCTCTGCAAGGCGTTCCGCCATGCGGTGGCGACGGGTGCGGAAGGGGACGCCGTTGTGATTCTGGGCGCGACGGGGCGTCGGGAAGACCATGCGCTCGGCAACATCTTCCATCTGCTGGACTTTGCGGCGGCCCCGCGCGAGGGGGGAGCGGACCGGTTGCCGGCGCGGGTGTCGATGGTGACGGATTTCGGGACGTTCGAGCCGGTTTTGCCGCCGGGCGGCACCTGGACGGCGGCGGCGGGGCGGTCCGTGAGTGTGTTCGCGCCGGTTCCTGGCACGCGGATGACATCCGAAGGGCTGGAATGGCCGTTAGAGGGCGTTGCGCTCGATGCGCTTTGGCGCGGCACGCTCAACCGAACGACCGGCGACACCTTTACCCTCCGCACCACCCACCCCATCCTCCTCTACCTCTCGCACTGACCGACCTTCGACATGTGTCTGTGCGGTACCGTGTGTGCGTGCTTGTGTGCGGTGCCTGTCAGCGTGCGCGGCCCACCGCCCCAACGGTACGCGCGCGCGAAATGCGCCGTTCTGGATTGCGCCCGCCCCGCTCCGCAATCGCCAGATTGCGTTCGGGGGCGGTCGCTTCCCGGTCCGGTGCATTTCGCATCGCTGCGTTCCGCAGCGGGGGCGGTGGGCCGCGCGGTTGGCACGGGCGCGCGGGCGCTTCCGCGCGGCGGTCACTCCGCCACCGCTTGCCCGTGCGGCTAGGGGTGCGCGACTCATCCGCCCATGAGCGGCATCCGGCTCGGTCGGAATACCTTGTCTAACCGAATGTGATATCTTATCCGCCCATTCCTGCCCAACGGGTGTTGGGATAGCCGTTCCCGAAAGGTGAGGCGAAAAGAATGCCCTGGACGGACGGCCATCCGCCCAGGGCTGCGGCGGCCAGCCCGAGATACCTTAGATGCAGGCACATCGTACGGGAGTCAGGGCGCCGCCGCTTCGTCATGAGCCACAGCCTGTATGGTTGAAAGGGCATACGGGATGCAAAGTCCCTAATAGCTCGAAGACAAGGAAAGTATATCATGCCTACGGCCCAAAAGATAGTGGGGGTCGATGTCGGCAAGGAAAAGCTCGACATCTGCTACCCTGACGGAGAGAAGGAAACAGTCAGAAACATCAAGTCCTGCAGGACTAAAGTGATCAAGACAGCGGCGAGGATCAATGCCATCGTCTGCTTCGAGGCGACGGGCCCCTACGACGAGGCCCTCGCCGAGGAATGTCTCGCACGGGGCGTCAGGGCCGTGCGCCTTGACGCGTGGGGCGCGCGACGGTTCGCCGAATCCCAGGGGCGCATCGAGAAGACGGACCGGATCGACTGCGAGATCATCCGCGACTACGCGGCATCCCTCAAGGACGAGAAGCTCCACTTCATCAAGCCACGCTCCGAGGCGCAAAAGCGGCTGAAAAAGAACGTCTGCGTACGCATGAACCTCATGAAGGCAAGGGCGATCGTGTACAACCAGCTTGAGCACATCCACGACAGGGAATCGCGCCGGCACCTCGAAAGCTCCATCGCGAAGCTCGACAGGGAGATTGCCCGGATAGAGACCGAATGCGACAAGGCCATCGCCGACGACGAGAGGATGAAGGCCCTGTCCGGAAGGTTCCTGAAGGTCAAAAGCATAGGGCCGTGCCTTGTCAGGACGGTGTTCGCCTACTGCCCCGACATCGGGGAGTTCAACTCTAAGAGCATCGCCAAGATGTGCGGGAGCGCCCCCATCGACAACGAGAGCTGCACGATCAGGCACAAGGCCAAGCCGAAGCGGGGGAGGTCTGACCTCAGAAAGGTCCTCTACATGGCCGCCGTCTCGGCAAGCCGCTGCAACCACATCCTGCGCGAGTTCTACCGGCGGCTCGTCGCAAGGGGCAAGCCCCGGAAAGTCGCGCTCACGGCCGTCGCAAGACGTATCGCCATCCTGCTCAACAACATCGCCAAATATCCGGACTTCGTTCCGGCGCTCGATCCGAAGGACGGCGCAGGGGCCGAAAGCCGGAAGCGCTGACGCCCTGCAAGAGCGCCTGTCTGCACTGCCAGGATTGAAGCAACCCGAAGATGCCGTGTCCACGGCATCACGATGCCATTTGTACGAAAAGGAAAAGCGCCCCAGAAACAACCAGCAGGAGGAAAAAGAAAAAACGGGCGAAAAAGAAACTTTCTTTGCGCGGCGGGGTGCCCAACCGGCCGGCGGGCCTTCAAAAAGAGCCCGCCGGTATTAGGTTGGGCCGCCGCGAAGAAAAACAATCAGAAATTATGGTTGACTCCCGTCGCCG
>JAEEGL012867217.1_pt1 | contig 11079 bp, 11 predicted proteins | sample 9134231 | NCBI WGS metagenome assembly JAEEGL01 (sample SAMN16246548, study PRJNA631951) | gut metagenome | biome: gut microbiome; feature: rumen; material: fiber-attached | host: Bos | place: Iran: Karaj | collected 2018-10
AAAGCACGTCCTTCGGGTCCACAATACCTGAATGATTAGCTTCATGCACCATCTCCGCCGCATCCCGAGGAGTTATTCCACTAGACTCAGGAATAATTATTAACTCATGTACACTGGATGGCAGCACCAGATACCCTTCTCCCAGTTTTTCGGCAATCTTTTCCTGGACTCCCGGATAAAACAAAGTGGCTGAACCCAGCATATTCTCTTCATTGGTCAGAACATACATATGAGATTTTTTGGATTCAGGTATGTTTCCATCCATATCCAGCAGGTTTTCCTTGTCATCAAAGAAAAGCTGGCTCTCCATTGTGCTTAATACCACAGGATCTTTCAACTGACAGTTTTCTATGGCAGCCTTGAACATTTCAGTCTTATCATAGTTGTTTTCCATCATCAACTCGCGGGTTATGGTGGTTTTCCAGTACCCGGAGTTGTCCTCGTGTACTTTTATGTCACATATAGCAGCAAATCCATTGCCCATCATCATATAAGGTATTTTCTGAAGGAATTCCTTATTCCTGTCGATTTCAACTATTCTGATAGTAAGATTATCCCTGACCTTATCAAAAGTGAGACTCGTCTCCACGATCTCAGGTTTAGAGACTATTGCATCCAAATATTCCTGGACCGACTCTGCCATAAGAGCCTTAAGAGGATAACCCTGCATATATCTATCGAACTTCTCGTTCATATAGATGGTAGGAGCTGTCTCCTCGTTTTCTTTCCTTATGGTAAGACCGTTATATACCTGGTCATTCATCTTGACCACGCGATTGCTCTCGATCACAAGATCTTTTGTGAGATCTCCCGGAAGCATTTCGACGATCTCTTCCTTTGCCATTTCCATAAATTCATTGATGTTTATCATGTTCTTCCTCCTTTTCATTCTTTTACAGACCCATCATTTCCTTAATTACATGGTCACTCATCTTTACTGTTCCCACCAGCACCAGCATATTGAATACCAATTCTCCTATGTATTTCCATACCATAGCAGCAGGTGCCGCGTCTGCATCTACTACAGGCGGGCTGGATGCGAAATAGCTAAATATGACACAGGCTAAAACTATGATTGCTCCTTCAAGACACACCGCAGCATAACCTTTGAGGAAGCTTATCCCAATACTCTGTGTAGGTTGTCCTGCAAAAGTTGACAGCGGTACCGGAGCTATCGCCGTGTACATATATATCTTAAAAAACCTGCCATATACTGTGAAAATAATGATGAACGACAGCACCGTTACAAACAGCGATCCTATGATAGTCACTGCCCACAATGGGATGCTTTCAAAAAATCCGCAATCCTCTATGGCATCTATCATCTCTTGTGGCAACGTTGTTTTTGACGCGGCTGTTATACCTGATGTCCTCATGATCTTAGATATTATGCCTTGTATCACACTGAAGATTCCCATCATAAGGCTTAGGCCATATGTCACCACGCCTTTGGCGATAGCAAATCTGATGAACAGCTTGAGAGCATGCTCAGGTCGTTTTATCTCGCCTAAGTTGGCGCTGGTTCTCACAACTCCGGACAAGAAAAAAAGAACCAGTAAAGCCAGTCCTATCGCCTGAAGTGATCCGTTGATGTTGACCATTATCCGCCATATGCCTCCGCCCTTGAAACTCTCTGGAGACATTGAGAGAAGCTCCCACACCTCAGCCAGTTTCTCATTCCAGGTATTCAGTGTGTTTACAAGATGCTGTACTACCCAGTTGTCAGACATGGCTTATCTCCTCCCTTCGTATTGTTACCCTGTGATCATATTCAGTATTTCCTTAGTGAATGTGATTATAATACCTCCCGCCAGAGTCAGGAATCCATTTGCTCTCTGAGAAGGGTCATGAGATTTGAGAGATAGTCCCACCTGCATGATACCCAGTCCTAAAAGTATGAGTCCAATTGCTCTGATCAGGGAAAAAATGAAGTTTGACAGGTTGTTTACTACTGTGATTGGATCATTATCTGCGAATACCAGCCCCGCTCCCAGTGTCATTGCCAGCACCAGTCCAATATATGCGGACATTATTATTCGACCCTTTTTTATAATCCTGTTCTGTTCATTGTTATTTAATTTCTCCATTTTCTTTTTCTCCTTCCATTCGCTCGAATTCATTTTCGATTTCTTCCTCCGTGAGAAGCTCAAATCCGCCCTCCAACGGAATATCTTTTTCTCCCTCATTGTTATTTCCTTCCGGCTTGATTATCTCGACCGTTCCTATTGCATCAGTAGTCTCACCATGTACATATGGCTTTCCTTTACCATCAGCAGTAAGAGCTACATTTGGATGCCTCATAATGTCATATTTCAGATCGATCACCGGTCTTTCTCCTCGTATAAATAATATTGCGTTTCTGTTATCCAGAAGCCTTACCTCATCAGGCATCATGATGTCCCTGCCATAAACACTGTCATTTCTTGCATAGTTGCCTTTGGAACCAAATGTCCTGTTGAAAGTGTTTACATCGATTGTTTCCTTTCCCAAGAGTTCGCTCACATATTTATGAGTTGCCTGCTCATTTCCTCCCAAATAAACGAACTCGTCACAGTTACCTACGATGCTCTCCCACTCCTTTTCAAACAGTTTCTTAAGCTGAGCCAGATTCTGCAAAATAATACTGACTGATACTCCTCTGGATCTCATTACGGAAAGTATTTTGTCAAAATCATTTGGCAGACTGACGTTGGCGAACTCGTCCAGGATGAGATGCACATGCATGGGAAGAGTCCCTCCGTACTTCTTATCTGCCACTTCAAACAGCTGCTGGAACATCTGCGTATATAGCATTGAAACCAGGAAGTTGAATGAAGTATCGTTATCCGGAATGATGGCAAATATGGCATACTTCTTTTCTCCGATTTTATCCAGATCCATTTCATCAGTTATCGTCAGCTTAGCCACACTTTCCAGGTTGAACTTTTCAAGGTGTGATACCAGAGTGATTTGAATGGACTTGAGAGTTTTTGCAGCTCCCGAATGGTAAGCATCATAGTATTTGATTGCTATGTGGTGCGGCTCCGTTTTCCTCAGATCATTGAAAAGATTGTCTAAAGGGCTTGCCAGGTTGTGCACTTCATCCACTTCTCCGTATCTGATCATGTCCATGACCATTGCGAAGTTCTGTTCTTCCGGTGGGGCTTCATAAAGAAGGTAGAACATGAGAGCCAGTAAAAGCATCTGAGCTGCAGTGTCCCAGAACGGATCATTTGACTTGGCCTCTTTAGGGGTCGTTGCCTTAAAAAGATTCGTCACCAGTCTCTGAACATCGTTATCATCCCTTAAATAAATGAACGGATTATAGCAATGTGACTTGTCCATGGTTATGAGGTCCAATATCCTGATTTCATATCCTTTAGCCTTAAGCAGATTGCCGCAGGATGAAACGAGTTCGCCCTTAGGATCCAGAGCAAAGAATGAAACCTCATCACTCACCTGCATCAGATTAGGCTTACAGTAGAATCTGGTCTTGCCTGCTCCGGATCCTCCGATGACAAGAACATTCAGATTTCTTCTGTGTTTCTTTCCGTTCAGACCGATTCTCACATTCTGAGTAAGGATTTTATTATTTGAATATTCATTGTCCGCATACTTTCTATTCAATACCGATGGCAGTCCCCACCTGGCAGAACCATGCTCTTCTCCGCGTCTGTAGTTTTTTCTGGATGACAGATAAACGCCTATTCCAAATGCATAGAACAATAAAAATAACAGCACCGTTTTGATGCTATCTTTAGTGAATTCTATGTGGTATGGATCCTCAAATATATCGCTTATATGCGATATAATATAAGCTAATCCATCACTTGAATATGGAGCGAGAAGCAGCCCAAACCATATAACCGGTACCGTTCCAAGTAAGGCATACAAAATGATCTCATTCCTGTTATTCTTCATTTTATCTGCCCTTTTCCTTTTCAAGTTTAGGTGTGGAAATTGCCTTGGCAGCATCCCGTTCTTTGCGATATCCTTCTAGTTTTTCTTTTACTGAAGGTTTCTCAGTATTGGATATCGCTTGGTGTGAGCGGTCGTTCTCTTTCGAGTTTGGCTCGGACAGACTTTCTTTCTCCACCCGAGCCGTAGTAGGGTTTACTCTTTTGGGGAGCAGACGATCATAGTCACTGTTCACTTCAGCCGAATCGATAGTCGACAATTTGAATCGTTCTGTGATTCTCTGAATCTTTGAAGCATCCTCTACCCTGGTAACGATGTCTACAGTTGCTTTATCTGAATTGCCGTTTTTATCTCTTAGTACCGTATAAAGAACGCCGTATCTTCTGGCTTCATATGCAAATGTCTTGAGATCTTTTTGCTGTATTTCATAAACCTTTAGAGGCTTACCTGATTTAATCATAGATGTTATGCGTGATCTGCCTCTGGTCTTTTCTTCTTCCTTAAGCGCTGCCGCCAGTCTGACAGCCACAAGTTTAGCTCCCTGTCCTGAAATCTTCAGCATCACTTCCATCCCTTCAAGTGACATTCGGACTATCTGTTCCGCTGCATCTGATGATACATTCATCTTTCCTTCTCCTTTCTTTCTCTTGCCTTTTCAAATTCGTTCATTTTCTCTTCAAGATACCCAGACCTTTCCTCAATATCATCTATAAGTTTCAATTCAAATCTGATATTCTTGATTTTATCCGTGATAGCTGCAACCTTTTTCTGGGTTTCCTCTTTTTCTTCTTCAGGGATTGTTCTGAGTTTCAGCTTCTTTCTGAGTTCTTCCCTATTCAATGCCAGGTTTGATATTATACTTTCCTTCGACTGTTTTAGTTCGGAAAGATCTTTTTCTGTGGATACGTGGTTCTCAGAAAGCAGTCTGGCTTCTTTTGAGTACTGCTCACATCTAAGTAGTTCATCCCTGAAAATATAGCTGACCTTCAAAGGATCCTGACGGTATTTCGGAAGATACCCCATCTCATAACAGATCTTCAGGTACAGCTTCTCCAAACCGGTCCTTGTATTGATCTTATGGATACGCTTTTTCAGATGATAGTTGTTGGGTTGTCTGTAATATATTTCACGATACTTATTAGCCCTCGCACTGAGATCGTTGGAATATATTCTTTCCATAATGCGTTCCTTCGAGAATTCCGAGCCAAGGCCATCTATCCTTATAGGTTTCTTTCCATCAGGAAGAGTGATAGTCCAGTGTTTCCTATTCGGATCAAATCGGAAGCCAAAATCCAATGCTATGAGTTCTGACTTAAACTCTTCAAAGTTCAAACTGCGACTTATTGCATAATTCAATGCTGCCTTTGCCACATTCTTATATCCAGGCTTACCTTCCTTCTCAGCCTGATGAAGATAGTAGTTTCTGCCTCTGCCCTGCGGCTTCTCGATAACGCTCAAGCCATGTTCTTTGCAAAGTCTGTCTGAGGCCTCCTTCATGTCATGCCAGCAGTAGTTGGTAAGGTGAAATTTTTTGCCATCCTTAAAAGACACGCTGTTAATGACAAAATGATTATGAACATGATTTGTGTTCAGATGAGTTGCAACGATCACCTGAAACTTGTCGCCCCAGAGGTCTTTCGCTAGCTGTACTCCTATTTCATGGGCTTCTTTCGGTGAGAGATCTGTTTCCTCAAAGCTCTGTGTAGCATGAACAGCCACGATACCTCCTCGCTTATCGAATCGCTCCTTTGTAAGTTCAAACTCCTTAAATGCGAACTCTCTGGTGCAGTTTATGCCTGACGTATACACATGCTGTTCAGTCTTGGAATCATCGTCTGCATATCTGATCACATCATTCAGGTCACTGGCATAAATAGTTCCGATGACTTTCTCAGGATCGTCTGCATATCTGATCACAGCGCTGGCACTTCCCTTTACCTTCCAGATCTTGGTTATCGCCATTCTATCTTCTCCCTTTCTGCTCTCAAGTATCTCATCTGTATCTCCAGGTTCAGTTCCTTCAGCTCCATGGCCGCTTCCTGGTAAGCGTTTGCCAAATCAGGATCGTTTATGAACTCCGCGGTACGCTGCAGATTGTCTGCTGCCTCTACAAGCCGGTTTAGGCTCTCATAGAATTCATCACCGGGAGCAGCAGGAGGATGATAGCCGGTTATGAGCATCCTGATCAAAGCTGTTTCTGTGAGGCAGGCCTTCTTGGCTTTAGATTCCAGTTCGTCGGCGATTTCTTTCTTTAGCCAGAACTGTTTCTTGATTCCGTTTCTGCCCATGATATCATCCTCCTTTCCTGATCAGGGTTTTAGGGACATTGTCCCTAGCTCTTTCGTTCGTACTCGGTGGGAGTACGAAGGAGATGCTTGCTACATTTGACGCACGGTTTCCTCCTAGGGTATCAACGTTCATATTCTGCACTGTTTCTTCCGGAAGTTTTATCTCCCGGGTCAAATTTACTTACACTTATACCTCTTTCTCCCATACGAAAAGTCTCAGGAAGTTCATACTTTTCCAGGTACTTTTTCTCAAGTTCAGGTGGCATAGAAAGAAATCTCTCACTGTTATAGGGTGCATAAGCAATAAAAAAATCACCTGCTATTATATCCAGCAGCTGACCGTCTTCATCTGTTATAGCTCGGTTTAATGGCAATTGACTGACTTTTCCTTCTTCATTGCAGACTATTGCGACCTCATCTTCAAATGGCATATATTCTTCTATCCAGCCTCCGACTGCTGTCTGCATCGCTTCCAGAGATTCTCCGATCTCAACTACCTGCGCACGTTCATTCGGTTTGCACAGGATCACTCTTATCATTTCTTCATTCTTTTGCATTAATTATGTCTCCTTTCCTCATGGCTAATCATCTCCATCAGTTCATCATTCATGTCTTTTCCATACTTCGGTGGCTCATCAATTACTTCAAAATGATCGTAAAGTGCAGCAATTATGTTCACTGTTGCCTGTCGTCCTGCGGTATCATTGTCCAGGTGAAGTATTATTTTCTTGAGATTATTTGCACTTTGAATTGCACTTTGGAGAGGAATTTGTACTTTCGTAACTGCATCCCTTGTCTTTCTGGCATATACACCTCCAAGGGAAACCATAGATTCTTTCGGCCACTTACCTGTGGTTTTCTTTATGATCGTCATATACGACAAAAGATCTATGGCGCTTTCAAACACATGAAGTGTATCTGAAGGATACATGATTCTGAACGAATACTGCTTGTCAGATCCCTTTACCTCACCCTTTATATTGCTTCCATTAATTGCTCTTCTGGCAGCATAACGCGGTTTGCCTTGCTCATCAAATCCAACAAATATGCAGTTATGATATGGATATGATTCATAAAGAAGTCCTTTATTAATGCAGCAATCTATCAGTTTTTCGTCTATGCCCCGACATTTCAAGTAATATTTCACCCTGTTATACGTAACATTTATCTCAGGAAGAATCAGTTTTTTGTCAGATTCTGTAGGTCTTTCTGCAATAAAAGAAGGAGTTTCCTGCAACTCCTTTTCCAACATTATGGCAACAGCTTTCCGAAAAGGTATTCTTTTTACCTTTATAAGATAGTCCAAAGCTGACGCTCCTCCTTCATCTCTTGAGTGCCAGCACCATAGTCCGTTTGATATTTTCAGGCTGTCATGCTCTCTGGTGCAGTATTCTCTGCCTCCGACATGAACAAGTTCATGCGGTTCATAGATGCTAAGATAGGTATATAGATCCATCCTGCGAGCTATTACCAGTAGTTCTTCCGGTATATCTCTCATGGTCCTCACCTTCCCTCATCATAATCTCTCGCTGTATTTTCCAGTACAGTCTGCTTCTCTATGGACTTATCAAGGCTGGTTATGAGTTTGTCCGCCGTGTCTTTGATCCTTTCAAGGGATGCCTTGAGTTCTTTTGTATCCTTCCCGGATGACCATCCTGCGATATATCCGAAGGAATAATCATCGGTATCGAGGCCATATTTTTTACAGACTGTGAATGCAATGCTCTCCGCTTCCACCTCCATAGTCCTGCGGTCAATAGGATGCCCCTCGTCCATGGCAGCCTTGGAATGAAGCATGGCATGCGCAGTTTCGTGCACGAGAGTCTTGATGGTCTGGACCTGGCTCATGCCAGATTTGATCACGACCACCCCCTCACTGTCGCTGAAAAAGCCTTTAGAACCACCCTCGATATCCCTGAATTCCACAGGCACAGGGCAATGCAGGCGAAGTGCTCTGTAGAGCTTATCATAGTCTTTCACGTCACCTGATAATTCATTCACGCCTATCGTCGGCAGTTCCTTGCCTTCAGTCTGACTGATATCAAACACCGAAGTCGGTTTGAATCCGGTACGCTCTACCGTCTTCGCATCCTCACTCTCAGGCTCTTTGCCGGTCTCTGCATCCACTTTGTAAGTATATGGTGCCAGGATTCTTATGCCCTTCTCGCCTTTCTTAACCGTCCTTCCATGCTTGAACTTCCATGCATTGAATCCTGCAACCAGCGTCGCATCTGGTTTCTGCATGGCGATCAGCAGTGTGTTGTTCAAAGAATAGTTGTGGAATTTGCTCATACAAGTCAGATACTCCTTAAACCTGTCACTTTCGAACAGTTCTTTAACTCCTTTTTCAAGCTGATCCAGGATCTCCGTTACCTGTTCACGGGTAGTCTTTCGATCCGGATCTCGTACGTTAGTTGTGTTTTCCATATGGTTTTCTCCTTTCTGGGCATAATAAAAGACCAGTTAGCATTTTGCCAACTGGCCTATCGAGTGTATTTGAACAACTATCATCTCTCCTTTTTGATTAGCTGAATAAACCAGCCCGTATAGTAAAAACGGGCTGACGCCTCCGTCAGCCCTTCACTTTCAAAAGCAAGATTGATTATATCAAAAGCCCCGAAAATATCAATAGTTTTTTGAAAAATTTTATCATATATAAGACACAGTTTTCAGAGCCATTCCTTAAGGCCGTAAATAAGGTGTCCATTGAAGCCTTTTGTGGTATCTCCGTGGTAAAGAGCGCTCAGTACGGACTCCTCTGTAACTTCGGAAACAGCTTCAAAAATCATATCGATTCCGTCATCGAAAAACATCTTCGTTTCCAGGATCTTTTTGTCACTGTAATGAGGCACCAGATTCGAATTGGAGAATGCTATGGCAATATCGCCGCTCCCGTTCCCAAGATATGATCCGATCCTTGCAAGGCCCACTACTGCCCTTTTGGCAATTCTTCTGAGCTGACGTTCATTCAGTGGTATATCCGTTCCGAGAACAACTATTATGGAACCCCTTTCAGGCTCTTTGTTCTCATTGAGCTTAGTCTCGAATTTGTCTCCTCCAACTATAAGCTCACCGGGATTTCCGAAGTTTGACATTACGATGCATCCCAGAGTGTATTCTTTTCCGTCGATTTCAAGGATTCTTGATGCGGAGCCTATGCCTCCTTTTAGTCCCATGCACCTCATGCCGGTTCCTGAGCCTACTGCGCCCTCTTCAAACTCTTCGGAAGCGCTCTTTATGGCATTGATGGCATCATCTTCTGTGACGTGCATTCCCCTTATGTCGTTCAGAAGCCAGTCATTGCATTCTGTAACCAGTGAGTTTACCGTACCCGTGGTGTTCCCTATGTCCGGGTTGTTCTCGAGCATATATCTCACGGTTCCGTTAAGGACGGAGCCTACGCCGAAGGTGTTTGTCATCATAATGGGAGTCTCTATGGTTCCCAGTTCATCCACCTGCACGAGGCCGACACTCTTTCCGAAGCCGTTGATCACTGAAGCTCCGGCCATGACTTTGTCCCTGAAAAGATTTCCGCTGTGGGGAAGAACAGCCGTAACTCCGGTGAAGATGCCCTTTTCCTCGTCCTTTATGGTAACATGTCCTACTTTAACTCCGGGCACATCAGTTATCAGATTTCTTTCACCTTTTTTGAATCCGAAGCTTACATTCAGTCCTGAGTCCTTGGGAAGTCCCATTTCGTATACCTCCTTAAGCTATGATTTAACAAGTATTTTTAATATTTCAAAGACATTTTGGTGTTCTATGTCTCTCGTTTCAAATTTGCTTATGGAATATATAAGCTGCATGGCAGTTCCTATTCCAAAGGTTGCAATAACAGTCCCTATGCCCACAGGGCCTCCTAAAATATATCCTATGGCAAGGACTGCGATCTGCACGATTATCTGTACGACGCCGATGGGGATTTTGGGAAGTCTCTTCCCCACTCCTACGAAGAAGGCGTCTCTTGGTCCGCATCCCTGACTTCCGGACATATATATCCACATTCCGATGGCAACAAAGACAAAGCCCAGAAGCATTATACCGACACCCATAAGGGTACTGTGTTCTCTGGGGAGCGGATTATAGTCATTGAAGAACTGAATATATGGTCCGCAAAGCAGCGCATCAAAAATAGTTCCGAAACCGATCTGCTCCCTCATGATGACATCTATGATGAGTATTACGACAGCCACTATGGTAACGCAGGCTCCGTAATTAAAAGGAAGATGGTAGGACATACCCATTGCCAGGCAATCCCACGGGGCAAGACCGATATCTGCAAAAATCTCAAGATGCACTCCGAAACTGAAAACGAACAGTCCGAAGGCAACCTGTATCCATTGTCTGATAACTGTTAATCTGGTCATGATAGTCAGGTAGTGTTTTGATTATTTAGGATATTGTATAATGATTCAGGCTAAAAATCAACTTCTCATTGATTCCGGCAAGCTCTTAAGTTGGTGAAAGAGCCCGCCATTTCTGGCAGGCTCTTCTTCTGAGATGATTGTATGTGCATTTATTACTTTGCATTCTTGTAAGGATCATCGTGTCTTCCATAACCTGTGAAGGTTGTTACTGCCATTACTAAGCACATGGTGAAGCAGTGGAAGCAGCAAGGAAGGATCTGAAGACCTGTAAGAGGTGCAGATGTATCAAGAGCAAAGCTCATTGTGTAGATAATAGCAGGTGTCCAAGGCATTGTGTATCCAAGGGTATTGGACTGAGCATCCATTACGTTAGCCATTCTGTAAGGGCTGATGTCATACTTCTCAGCAAGAGGTTTTGCGAAGGAGTTACCTACAGCCATGATAGCGGGAGCGTTAAGTCCCATGATACCGGAAAGTACGATAACCATTGTGGATACAGTGTATTCTGCTGATCTCGGTCCTCTTGC
>JAEEGL013464254.1_pt1 | contig 11079 bp, 7 predicted proteins | sample 9134231 | NCBI WGS metagenome assembly JAEEGL01 (sample SAMN16246548, study PRJNA631951) | gut metagenome | biome: gut microbiome; feature: rumen; material: fiber-attached | host: Bos | place: Iran: Karaj | collected 2018-10
CACGACCATTGATGTCAAGATGCAGGACCTTGCAGAGCGTGCCGTCATCGACGAGCTGAAACTGATTGGCGGTGACCTTGGTGTGGCAATTCTCATGGAGGTACAGACAGGTGATATTAAGGCCATCGTAAACATGACCCGTTGTGCTGACGGAGAATATCGCGAGGTCAAGAACAATGCCGTATCCGATCTGCGTGAACCAGGCTCCGTATTCAAGACTGCCTCCATCCTCGTCGCCCTTGACGACGGTGTCGTCGACACCACCTACCGCGTGGAGACAGGGTGTGGCGTATATCCTATGCACGGCAGAGAGATGAAAGACCACAACTGGCGGCGTGGCGGCTACGGCAATATCTCCCTCCCCCGTATCCTGGAGGTCAGTTCCAATATCGGCGTCAGCCGCATCATCGACGAGAAATACGGTCGCAATCCTGAAAAATATATTGAGGGCATCTACCGGACGGGTATTGCCGCAGACCTGAAACTCCCCATCAAGGGTTATGCGCGCCCCCATATCCGTATGCCGGAGAAAGACAAATACGGACATTGGACGAACTGGAGTATGACCGCCCTTCCCTGGATGTCTATCGGTTACGAGACACAGATTCCTCCGATTTCAACGGTAACATTCTATAATGCGATAGCCAATGACGGTATCATGATGCGACCACGCTTTGTCAAGAGCGTCATGAAAGACGGTAAAGTGATTGCGGAGTTCCCGCCCGAGAAAGTGATGGAACGACGTATTGCGAAGCCACAAACAATCAAGACGATGCAGACTATCCTGGAACATGTCGTCAGTCAGGGACTGGGAAGAAAAGCTGGCTCACGGATGTTCAAAGTAGCAGGGAAAACGGGTACGGCACAGATTGCAGAAGGTGGCGGCTATAAGACCGGTATCGTCAAATACTGGTTGTCATTCGCCGGATTCTTCCCTGCCGACAACCCCAGATACACCTGTATCGTCTGTCTGAAGAAATCTGGTTTGCCCGCCTCTGGCGGCGGTATGAGCGGTGTCGTCTTCCATCATATTGCCGAGGGAGTGATGGCACGTAACCTGAAACTACACGTCAAAGACGCACATGACACGACCTCTGTGGCAATTCCTGACGTAAAGAACGGCAACATACTGGATGCCAACTATGTGTTGAGCCATTTAGGTATCAAGACCGACCCGTCCTGGAGCGGATCGTATGCAAATGGTAATCCTATCTGGGGAAAGGCAGAGCGTCAGACGAGTCAGGTTGCCTTAAAGCAGACCCAGATCAGCAAAGGTATTACACCTGATGTGACTGGCATGGGAGCGAAAGATGCTGTCTACCTGATGGAAAGCCAGGGACTGAAGGTGAAGCTGCATGGCAGGGGAAAGGTCAGAAGCCAAAGTTATCCCGCAGGCAAACAGGTCGTAGAAGGAAGCGAGTGTATCTTAAGTCTAGAATAAACTAAAAACAAGCAATCGTATGATACTAACAGAACTGCTTAAATACGTCAAACCGCTCTGCATCATCGGTGATGAAGCTATCGACATCACCGGTGTGAATATCGATTCCCGGAAGATTGAGAAGGGACATCTGTTTGTTGCCATGAAAGGAACACAGACTGACGGACATAAATTCATTCCCAAAGCACTGGAACTGGGTGCCGCTGCCGTGCTGTGTGAAGACCTGCCTGAAGAGAAGACCGAAGGGGTGACCTATATACAAGTTACCTCCACGGAGAGTGCCGTGGGACCCGTAGCCACCGTGTTCTTCGGAGAGCCTTCCAAGAGACTGAAACTGGTGGGTGTCACTGGAACAAACGGCAAGACGACCATTGCCACCTTATTATATAATATGTTCCGTAAGTTCGGACATAAATGCGGACTGCTCTCCACGGTCTGTAACTATATCGAGGACGAGGCGATTCCTGCCGACCATACCACGCCCGACCCCATCGAACTGAACCGCTTGCTGAGCAAGATGGTGGAGGCAGGATGCGAATATGCCTTCATGGAATGTTCCAGTCATGCCATCGCCCAGCAGCGCATCGGCGGACTGAAGTTCACGGGCGGACTCTTTACGAACCTGACACGCGACCACTTGGACTATCATAAGACTTTTGAGAACTACCGGGATGCCAAGAAGGCGTTCTTCGACAGTCTTTCCAAAGATGCCTTTGCCATCACCAATGCCGACGACAAGAACGGCAGTGTGATGGTACAGAACTGCAAGGCAAAGGTTAAGACCTACTCCACCCGTACGATGGCTGATTTTCGCGCCCGCATCATCGAATGTCATTTCGAAGGTATGTATCTGGAGATTGACGGACATGAGGTCGGCGTACAGTTTATCGGGAAGTTCAATGTCAGCAACCTCTTGGCGGTCTATGGAGCCGCCATCATGTTAGGCAAGAAACCCGAGGATATCCTCGTTATACTGAGTACGCTTAAGAGTGTGGCAGGACGCTTGGAACCCATCCGTTCCCAAGAGGGAGTCACGGCGATTGTCGACTATGCACACACACCCGATGCCTTGGAGAATGTGCTGAATGCCATCCATGAGGTCATGGAAGGAAAGAGCGGACAGATCATCACGGTATGCGGGGCAGGCGGCAATCGGGACAAGGGCAAGCGTCCGCTGATGGCTCAGGAGGCTGCCAAACAGAGTGACCGTGTCATCATCACCAGCGACAACCCCCGTTTTGAGGAGCCACAGGATATCATCAACGACATGCTGGCAGGACTCAATGCCCAACAGATGAAGAAAACTGTCAGTATCACTGACCGTAAGGAAGCCATCCGTACGGCTTGTATGATGGCACAAAAGGGCGATGTCATCCTCATTGCAGGCAAAGGACATGAGGATTATCAGGAAATCAAGGGTGTCAAGCACCACTTTGACGACCGTGAAATAGTGAGAGAGATCTTTGGCGTAGCCTAAATAGTAAATTGTAAATCGTCAAATAGTAAATTGATCATATGCTATACTACCTTTTCAGATTCCTAGAACAGTTCAACATCCCGGGAGCACATATCTGGTCATATATCTCCTTCCGTGCCTTGCTGGCGCTTATCCTGTCACTCATCATCTCAGCATGGTTCGGTGAGCGATTCATCAAATGGATGAAACGACGTAATATCTCAGAGACCGCACGGGATGTCAGCATCGACCCCTTCGGTGTGGAGAAGAAAGGAGTTCCCACCATGGGCGGTATCATCATTATCGTCTCCATCCTCGTTCCTGTCCTGTTGTTGGGACGTATGCGTAACATCTATCTTCTTTTAATGATAGTCACCACCATATGGCTCGGTTTTCTGGGCTTCATGGACGACTATATCAAGATTTTCAAAAAGAATAAAGACGGCCTGAAAGGAATCTATAAAATCATCGGACAGGTATCCATCGGTTTTATCGTCGGACTGGTGCTCTGGCTCAGTCCCGATGCAGTGGTGCGTGAGAACGTCTCAGAGCCTCAGCAGAACAAACAGGAGATTGTCGTCAAGCATAAAACGGAGGCTGTCAAATCGCTACATACCACTATCCCGTTCATCAAAAACCACAACCTAAACTACTCGGACATCATGTCGTTCTGCGGCGACTACAAGGTGGCGGCAGGCTGGATTCTCTTTGTCCTGATGACGATTTTCGTCGTCACGGCTGTCAGCAACGGAGCCAACCTCAACGACGGTATGGATGGTATGTGTGCAGGAAACTCCGCGATTATCGGTGTGGCACTCATCATCTTTGCTTATGTGAGTAGTCACATCGTCTATGCTGCCTATTTTGACATCATGTATATCCCAGGCTCACAGGAACTGGTAGTATTCCTCAGTGCCTTCGTCGGTGCGATGATCGGTTTCCTCTGGTATAACGCCTACCCTGCCCAGATATTCATGGGCGACACAGGATCCCTGACCATTGGCGGTATCATCGGTGTCTGTGCCATCATCGTCCACAAGGAGTTGTTATTGCCGATCCTCTGCGGTATCTTCTTCATCGAGAGCCTAAGCGTCATCATACAGACCCAATGGTTTAAGATTCAGAAGCGCAAGGGCAAGCGCGTCCGTGTCTTCCGTGCCACACCTATCCACGACACCTTCCGCCGACTGGACTCCCAACTCGACCAGACCAGTACGTATATCCTGAAAGGGTGGCCCCATCGTCCCTTCCATGAGTCGAAGATCACCATCCGTTTCTGGATCACCACCATCATATTAGTAGCATTAACGATCATAACATTAAAAGTAAGATGAGCAGAATCGTCATATTAGGAGCAGGAGAGAGCGGTGCAGGTGCTGCCGTCCTCGCCAAGAAAAAGGGTTTCGACGTGTTTGTCAGTGACATGTCGAAGATCAACGAGAAATACAAGAAACTGATGGACGACCATCATATCGCATGGGAAGAGGGACAACATTCGGAAGAGAAGATTCTGAATGCCAACGAGATTATCAAGAGCCCCGGTATTCCCGATACTGCTTCTATGATTGTCAAGATCAAGGAAAAAGGGATCCGTATCATCAGCGAGATTGAGTTTGCAGGACGCTATACCAACTCCAAGATGATCTGTATCACCGGCTCCAATGGTAAAACAACGACGACAAGCCTCATCTATCATATCTTCAAGAAGGCGGGCTACGATGCCGGACTGGCCGGCAACATCGGTAACTCACTGGCCCTGCAAGTAGCAGAGGAGCCCCATGAATATTATATCATCGAGCTGAGTTCCTTCCAGTTGGATAATATGTACGACTTCCGGGCCAACATTGCCATCCTGCTGAATATCACACCAGACCATCTGGACCGTTATGATTTCAAGATGCAGAACTATGTGGACTCGAAGATGCGTATCATCCAGAACCAGACGCCACAGGATGCTTTCATCTACTGGAACGACGATCCAATCATCAAGAAAGAACTGGAGAAATATCATATCCTTTCTATCCAATACCCCTTCTCTGAACTGAAGGAGAAAGGCAGTATCGGTTATATCGAGGAGGGACAATACAAGATAGAACAACCTGAGCCCTTCAATATGGAACAGGAGTCTCTCAGTCTCACAGGCAAGCACAATATCTACAACTCCCTGGCAGCCGGTATCGCTGCCAATATCGCAGGAATCAAGAAAGAGGTCATCCGTAAGTCCCTGAGTGACTTCCCCGGCGTGGAGCATCGTTTGGAGAAGGTATGTACTGTCCGTGGGGTTCTGTATGTCAACGACTCCAAAGCGACGAATGTCGATGCCTGTTGGTATGCCTTGGAGAGTATGAAGACCAAGACCATCCTGATTATCGGCGGCAAGGACAAGGGCAATGACTACGACCCCATCAAGCCTTTAGTCAAAGAGAAATGCGCAGGGTTGGTATACCTCGGTGCCGACAACCAGAAACTGCACGACAACTTCGACGCACTGGGCATTCCCGTCCGCGACACCCATTCGATGAAAGAATGTATAGAGGCATGCTATGAAATGGCAGAACCAGGCATGACCGTCCTTTTGAGTCCGTGCTGTGCCTCTTTCGATCTCTTTAAGAATATGGAAGACCGTGGAGAACAATTCAAGGAATTAGCCCGCGCCCTATAAATAGTCAAATAAGTAAATAGTCAAATAAAAAGGTGAACAAAAAAATAGGTAATATTTTCAAGGGAGACAAGGTCATCTGGATGGTGTTCTTCTTTCTTTGTATGATCAGTATTGTGGAGGTGTTTTCTGCCTCCAGCAACTTGACTTACAAGAGTCATAACTACATCGGTCCGATAGTCTATCATGCAGGAACGATTATCTTCGGTGTGGTGGTCGCTGTCATCACGCTGAATATTCCCTGCAGATTCTTTAAGCTCATGACTCCCTTCTTGTTGCTTATCAGTGCAGTCACCTTGATATGGGTACTTGCCTTCGGACAGTCTATCAACGGTGCCAACCGTGTCATCCCTATCTTTGGTATTACCTTCCAGCCTTCCGAGATTGCCAAGGGGACTATCGTCCTTGCCACAGCACAGATCCTCAGTGCTATGCAACGGGAGAACGGTGCCGACAAGAAAGCCTTTAAGTGGATCCTTTGGATTACCATTCCTACCTGTTTCCTGATAGGTCTTGAGAATCTTTCCACAGCGGCACTGCTTTTCGCTGTCGTCATCCTGATGATGTTCATAGGACTCGTACCCATGAGACAACTGGGCAAACTAGTCGGCATCCTAGGTCTCTTCGCTTTCCTTGCCATCTCCATGGTGATGCTGGTGGGACATGACACGACGGGACAGGAAGTCACCAAGACGGAACAGACGGAACAACCTAAGAAAAAGAGTAAATTGGAGAAGATGCTCCACCGTGCCGATACTTGGAAGGGACGTATCCTCAAATTCGGCAAGGAGGATGTATCACCACAAGACTACGACCTAGACAAAGATGCCCAGGTGGCCCATGCCAACATTGCCATCGTGTCGAGTAACATCATCGGAAAAGGACCGGGACAGTCTGTCGAGCGTGACTTCCTCTCCCAGGCATTCTCCGACTTCATCTATGCCATCGTCATCGAGGAGCTAGGAATCTTGGGGGCCTTCGCCGTAGCCTTCCTGTATATCGTACTGCTCTATCGCGCGGCACGCATCGCCAGTCACTGTGAGAACAACTTCCCTGCCTTCCTGGTTATGGGACTCGCCCTGTTGCTTGTCGTCCAAGCTGCCTTCAATATGATGGTGGCGGTAGGACTTGCCCCTGTGACAGGACAACCGCTGCCCCTCATCTCAAAAGGCGGTACCTCCACGATTATCAATTGCGCCTATGTAGGTGCTATCCTGAGCATCAGTCGTTCGGCAAAAATGAAGAAAGAGCCCGTTGACGTAAAAAATATCAGGTAACATTCGTCAAAAAGAAATTTAATTCGTAATTTTGCAAGGTTCTCTATATATAAGGTATATGAAAGACGATTTAAGGGTAATTATCAGTGGTGGTGGCACGGGTGGACATATCTTCCCGGCCATATCCATTGCTAACGCTATCAAGGCACTCCGCCCTGAGGCACAGATTCTCTTTGTAGGTGCTTTAGGTCGTATGGAAATGCAACGTGTACCTGCTGCCGGTTATGACATCAAGGGACTACCAATCTGCGGTTTCGACAGGAAAAACCTGCTCAAGAATATCAAAGTACTCTATAAAATCTGGAAAAGCCAGCGGATGGCGAAGAAGATTATCAAGGACTTCCAGCCACAGGTGGCTGTGGGAGTAGGTGGCTATGCCAGCGGTCCTACCTTGAATAAAGCCGCCGCCATGGGCATCCCTTGTCTGATACAGGAACAGAACTCATACGCAGGTGTCACGAACAAGTTGTTGGCAAAGAAAGCAGAGAAAATCTGTGTTGCCTATGACGGGATGGAGCGTTTCTTCCCTGCCGACAAGATTATCAAGACGGGTAATCCCGTCCGTCAGTCTCTACTGGAGACAACCGTCACCAAAGAAGATGCCGTTCGCTCCTTTGGACTGGACCCCGTTAAGAAAACGATTCTTTTGGTAGGCGGAAGTCTGGGTGCCAGAACCATCAACGAGAGCGTCCTTCAGCATTTAGACCTGATACGCAATAGTGAAGTACAGTTTGTATGGCAAACTGGAAAATACTACCATGCTTCCATCATGGAACAATTACAGAAAGAAGGACAGCCTGACAATCTGGTCGTCACCGACTTCATCAGTGACATGGGAGCAGCCTATCAAGCTGCCGATCTAGTCATCAGTCGTGCCGGTGCCAGCAGTATCTCGGAGTTCTGTCTGATTGGCAAACCTGTCATCTTAGTGCCTAGTCCCAATGTGGCAGAAGACCACCAGACGAAGAACGCGATGGCACTTGTCAACGTGAAGGCAGCCATCTATGTGAAAGACAGTGAGGCTTCTAAAATACTGATGCCTCTTGCCATCGACACTGTGAAGGATGAGGAGAAACTGGCCTCCCTGAAGGAACACATCCTCAAACTGGCCTTGCCTGATTCTGCAGAGATCATAGCCAAAGAAGTCATCAAACTAGCCCACTAAGACCATCCTATGGAACTGAATAATATCAAAGCAGTCTATTTCATCGGTGCAGGTGGTATCGGAATGAGTGCCATCGCCCGCTACTTCCTCAGTCGTGGACTGGTGGTGGCTGGTTATGACAAGACGCCCAGCGACCTGACCCGTCAACTGGAGAAGGAAGGGATGCAGATTCATTATGAGGAAAACGTGGGTAAAATCCCGGAAGCCTGCAAGGAACCCTCTTCCTGTCTGGTGATCTTTACCCCTGCCATCCCTGCCGAGCATCAGGAACTACAGTATTTCCGCCAGAACGGTTTTGAGATACAGAAGCGTGCCCAGGTATTGGGAACACTGACCCGTCAGCATAAAGGACTCTGCGTGGCTGGTACACATGGCAAGACCACCACGTCGACGATGTGTGCCCATATCATGCACCAGAGTCATCTGGACTGCAATGCGTTCCTCGGAGGTATCTCCAAGAACTACGGTACCAACTATATCCTCTCGGAATCTGACTACGTCGTCATCGAGGCTGATGAGTTTGACCGTTCTTTCCACTGGCTCCGTCCCTGGATGACCGTCATCACCTCAACAGACCCAGACCATCTGGATATCTACGGTACGAAGGAGGCTTATTTGGAAAGTTTCCGCCATTATACCGAACTGATCCAACCTGGTGGGGCCTTGATCATCCATCGTGGTCTGGAGATGAAGGAAAACCTGCAAGAGGGTGTTAGCCGTTATGACTATGCGCTTAACGAGGGGGATTTCCATGCGGAGAACATCCATATCGAGAACGGGGAGATTACCTTCGACTTTATCTCGCCCATTGAGTCTGTTACCCACATTGAACTGGGACAGCCTATCCCCATCAATATTGAGAACGGCATCGCCGCTATGGCGATGGCACAACTTGCTGGATGCACGGCTGATGAGTTACGTCAGGGGATGAAGACTTTCGGAGGTGTTGACCGCCGTTTCGATTTCAAGATCAAGAATGACAAGATGGTGTTCCTCAGCGACTATGCCCATCACCCGAAAGAAATCTACCAAAGTGCCAAGAGTATCCGTGAACTCTATCGCAACAGGAAGATCACCGCTATCTTCCAACCGCACCTCTATACCCGTACCCGTGACTTCTACAAAGACTTTGCCAATGCGCTGAGTCAACTTGACGAGGTCATCCTGACGGAGATATACCCTGCCAGAGAGCTACCTATAGAAGGGGTCACCTCTGAACTTATCTATAACAACCTGCGCCCTGGTATTGAGAAAAAGATCATCCGTAAGGATGACGTTCTACAGTTCGTCAAGGAGCATTCTTTCGAAGTGCTTATCGTATTAGGAGCCGGTGACCTGGATAATCAGGTACCACAAATAACAAAGATACTACAAGAGAAAAAATGAAATATTCCTGGGAGAAATCAGCATTCATCTTGATAGACATCGCACTGGCATGCTATCTGTTTCTGGCCATCACGGCTTTCAACAAGCCTGACGACCAAAAGGCGGTATGCACACAGGTGGATATCAATATTGAGGATGGAAAAGTTGAGGGCTTCCTGGGAGGTACGGAACTCAAGGAACAACTGAAGCGGGCTAAGGTCTATCCACAGGGACAACCCATGAAGGAAATTGATGTCCGCAAGATAGAGGAAACCATCCTTAAAAATCCTTTTGTAGAGACAGCAGAGTGTTTCAAGACACAGGGTGGTCATATCAAAATCAACCTCACCCAGCGACTTCCAGTGGTACGTGTGAAGGCTGAAAACGGGGAAGACTACTATGTGGATGCTCATGGTGAGATGATGCCTAATACGCGGTATACTAGCGACTTAGTCGTCGCCACAGGACATATCACCCATGCATATGCCCAGAAAAAACTATCCCGCATTGGGACCTTTATCATGCACAACGCTTTCTGGCACAGTCAGATAGAGCAGCTCAATGTACTCCCTGACGGAACGATGGAGATGGTACCACGTATCGGAGATCATATCGTCTATCTGGGAAATGCTTCTAACATCCAGCAGAAGCTGGACCGTTTGGAGAAATTCTACCGTTATGGTCTCTGTGTGGCAGGATGGAATAAATACTCCTACATCAACCTGGAGTTTGACAATCAGATTATCTGCAAGAAAAGAAGAAAAAATAAAATATAGAACAAAAGATGCCAAAAGAATTTATCGTTGCTATCGAACTGGGGTCATCCAAGATGACAGGTATCGCAGGAAAGAAAAACCTTGACGGCAGTATTCAGGTACTGGCAGTGGTGAAGGAGGAGTCTTCCTCATTCATTCGCAAGGGTTATGTGTACAACATTGACAAGACCGCCCAATGTCTGACGACTATTGTCAGCAAACTGGAGAAACAACTCAAGACATCTATCACACAGGTATATGTCGGCGTGGGTGGTCAGTCTATTCGCTCTATTCGCAATGTAATCTCCAAGGAACTGCCTGCCGACACGGTAGTTACCCAAGACATGGTCATCGAACTGATGGATGCTAACCGTAACATGAAATATCCCGATCAGGAAATTCTCGATGCTGCCGTACAGGAATATAAGGTGGACTCTCAGTACCAACTGGACCCTGTAGGTATCCAGTGCGGCCATATTGAGGGTAACTTCCTGAATATCCTGCAGCGGAAAGCATTCTACAAGAACCTCAACATGTGCTTTGAGGCTGCGGGAATCAATGTGGCGGAAATGTATCTCGCCCCACTTGCCCTTGCCGACAGCGTACTGACAGAAACGGAGAAACGTTCTGGCTGTGTCCTGGTAGACTTGGGTGCTGGCACCACCACAGTGAGTGTCTATTTCAAAAATGTCCTCCGACATCTTGCCGTCATTCCATTGGGTGCAAATAATATCACCAAGGACATCGCCTCCCTACAGATGGAAGAGCAGGATGCCGAGAAGATGAAACTGAAATACGCCTGTGCCATCACCGAGAATAACGAGATTGACAATAATCTGAAATACTCCATCGACCCAGACCGTCAGGTGGAAAGCCGGAAATTCGTCGAAATTGTAGAGGGACGACTGGAAGAGATCATCGCCAACGTCTGGTGTCAGGTTCCTGAGGAATATTACGACAA